>Ga0116230_10001234_pt1 | contig 23959 bp, 16 predicted proteins | sample S1TSphfallax_3_FD_88678 | JGI IMG/M metagenome (GOLD analysis project Ga0116230, IMG submission 88678) | Host-associated microbial communities from peat moss isolated from Minnesota, USA - S1T2_Fd - Sphagnum fallax MG | ecosystem: Host-associated > Plants > Peat moss > Unclassified | place... | reverse complement strand
CCTCGATACAGCTTCGTTCAGGCCGATATCTGCGATCGGCAGGCGATGCAGGGAATCTTCGAGGCGCACCAGCCCGACTGGATCATGCACCTGGCGGCGGAGTCCCATGTCGATCGCTCCATCACCGGGTCTGAGCCTTTTATCTCGACCAATGTCTTGGGAACCCATGTCCTCCTGGAAACGGCGCTCGCCTACTGGCGCGCGCTCCCCGCTGAGCGAGCCGAGCGATTTCGCGTCCTCCACGTTTCGACCGACGAGGTCTATGGGAGCCTGGGCGACGAGGGCCTCTTCACCGAGGAGACCGCCTATGATCCCCGCTCGCCCTACTCGGCGTCCAAGGCGGCGTCCGATCATTTGGCCAGCGCCTGGGCGCACACCTATCGCCTGCCGGTGGTGATCTCCAACTGCTCCAACAACTATGGGCCCTATCATTTCCCCGAAAAGCTGATCCCCCTGATCATCCTCAATGGCCTGGAGGGTCGCCCCCTGCCCGTTTACGGCGACGGCGCGAACATCCGCGACTGGCTCTATGTGGAAGATCACGCGCGGGCGCTTCGTCTGATCATCGAGCGGGGCCGCGTGGGCGAGAAATACAACGTCGGCGGCCGCAACGAGCGCAGCAATCTGGAAGTCGTGCACACGATTTGCGACCTCCTGGACGACCTGGCCGGCCCCCTGCCCTCGGGCCCCAGGCGTCAGCTGATTACCTTCGTCAAGGACCGGCCTGGCCACGACCGCCGCTACGCCATCGACGCCACCAAGCTTGAGACGGAGCTCGGCTGGCGGGCGCGGGAGACCTTCGACACAGGCCTGCGCCGCACGGTGCAATGGTACTTGGATAATCGCGACTGGTGGGCGCCGCTGCGGGCGCGCTACGCGGGCCAGCGCTTAGGCCTGAGCGAGACCAGCGCGAACAGAGCCGAAAAGGTCGCCTCGTGACCACGCCCCTGCTGGTCTTTGGAGCCAATGGCCAAGTCGCTCAAGAGATCGCCCGAATCGCCACAGGCCTCGGGTTTGCGGCGACGCTGGCGGGACGCGACCGGGTCGATCTCTTGCGCCAGGACGGCTCGGCGCTGTTGGACGAGCTACGCCCCCGCGCCGTGATCAACGCCGCCGCCTATACGGCGGTCGACCGCGCCGAGCAGGAGCCGGCCGCGGCCTTTCGGTTGAATGGCGAGATCCCCCGCCTGCTGGCCCAGGCCTGCAAGGATCGCGGCGTGGCCTTCGTCCACATCTCAACCGACTATGTGTTCGACGGCTCCAAGGCCGGCCCCTACATCGAAACCGATCCGCGCGCGCCGCTGGGCGTCTACGGCGCCAGCAAGGCTAAAGGCGAAGAGGCGATCGCGGCAGCGGGGGGCGACGACGCCATTGTCCGAACCGCCTGGGTCTACAGCGCGTTTGGCGCCAACTTCGTGAAGACCATGCTGCGGCTGGCGAGCACTCGGGACGAGCTGGGCGTTGTCGGCGACCAGCACGGCTGCCCGACCTGGGCTCAGGATGTCGCCAAGGCCACCCTGCTGCTGAGCCGGCGGCTGGTCGAGGGCGATGCGGCGGCTCAAGGCCTATTTCACGCCGCCGGAGAGGGCGACGCGAGCTGGGCCGACTTCGCCCAAGCCATTTTCACTGGCTCGGCCGCCCGGGGCGGGCCAACCGCCCGCGTCAAGCCCATCACCACCGCAGACTATCCCACCCCGGCCCGCCGGCCCGCAAACTCGCGCCTCGCCTGCGACCGCCTTCAAGGCGTGCTGGGTTGGCGCCCTGGTCCCTGGCGCGATAGCCTCTCCAGCTGTCTGGATGAACTCCTTCCCGACGGCGCCCATCTCGCTCGGACGCGTTAGCGGCGGCCTGCGGACCGCCATGGGAGGGATTGTGAGATGTGGTCTGTAAAGTCGTCGTCCTATCCCTTGAAGGATCGATGGATCAGCGTCCGGGCGGACGACTGTGTGACCCGCTCGGGCGTTGAGCTGAAGCCCTACTACACGTTCGACTATCCAGACTTTGTCCACGTTCTGGCCGTGACACCCGATCGCAAGGTGGTGCTGATCCGACAATATCGCCATGGGTTCGGCGCGGCGGTCATCGAGCTTCCGGGCGGGATGATGGACAAGGATGACGCGAGCATTGTCGCCGCGGGCCTGCGTGAGCTCCGCGAGGAGACCGGCTTCACGACGCATATCGCAAGCGCCATGACGCCCCTATCCATAGATCCCGCGAAATTCCGCAATCGGCTTCATCTCGTCCTAGCCTATGACGCCGTCCCAAATGGCGCTCAAGACCTCGACGCTGGCGAAGACATCGAGGTGATCCTGGCGACGATTCCCGAGTGTCTGGAGATGATTCGGAGCGGACGTTTCATCAACGCCGCCCACATCGGCATGCTGATGTTGGGGCTGGACCGTCTGGACTATCTGAGCCTCGGCGCCTGACGCTGATCGGGTGAGCCTCAAGCCCCCTCGGTCACCAAGGTCTCCTCGCCCTCCCGGATCGGCGCATCATCCCCCTGTTGGCGCTTGGTGATCAGCCTCGCCAGCCAGGGCGTCAGCCAGTGCTCGAAGCCGTCGATGAAGAGGTACACCACCGGCACCAGCACCAGGCTCAGCACCGTCGAGCTGATCAAGCCCCCGATCACCGCAATCGCCATGGGCTTGCGGAATTCGGAGCCCTGGCCAAGGCCGATGGCCGTGGGCAGCATGCCGGCGATCATGGCGACGGTGGTCATGACGATGGGACGGGCGCGTTCGCGGCAGGCGTTGCGCAGCGCCTCCCAGCGGCTTTGGCCGGCGCGTTCGTCCTCAATGGCGAACTCGACCAGGAGAATGGAGTTCTTGGCGGTGATGCCGAACAGCATCAGCATGCCGATAAAGACGGGCATATCCACCTCCAACCCCGTCAGCATCAGGGCCAGCCCCGCGCCCGCCAGCGACAGGGGCAGGGCGGCCAGGATGATCACCGGCTTGAAGAAGCTGCGGAACAGGATCACCAGCACGGCGAAAATCAGACCCACGCCGGCGAAGATGGCGCCGGTGAAGCCGGAGATCACCTCCGTCAGCGCCTCGGCGTCGCCAACGCTCGCCTGGGTGACGGTGGGCGGTAGGTGTTGCAGCACAGGCAACTTGCTGATCTTGGCCAGCGTGGTGCCAAGACTCTGGCCCGGCTTCAAGTCGGCCTGGACAGAGGCGCGGCGCTGGCGGGCGTAGCGCACGATCTTGGCGGGGCCGGCCTGAAACGATAGCTCGGCGACAGAGGACAGGGGCGTAGACTTGCCATCGAGCGTGGGGACTTGCAGGTCGCCCAGGGTGGCGAGGTCTGTGCGCGCGCTTTCCGGGAGGCGTACGCGGATGGGAATGCGCCGTTCGCCTTCCGAGAACTTGGCGACATTGGCGTCGATATCGCCGATGGTGGCGATGCGCACCACGCTGGCCAGGGCTTCGGAGGTGACGCCCAGGCGCGCCGCCTCTTCCGTCTTCGGCCGGATCACCAGTTCGGGGCCGGGCGGCGGCGGCGAGGGCCGCACGTCGGAAATGACGTTCAGCTCGCGCATCTCCCGCTGCAGTTCGAGCTGCACCCGGTCGAGCGCAGCGCTGTCCTGGCTTGAGAGCACAATCTCTACGTCGGCCGAGCCGAAGCCGCCCAGGGTGGTGATCCTCACATCGGGGATCTGGCGCAGCCCCTGGCGGACCAGGTCGCGCACCTGGGCGGTCTTATGGGTACGGTGGTCCTTCAGGATGACGCTGATCGTGCCGTCGCGCAGATCATCACCGCCAGCGCTGCCCGAGCCGCTGCCGACCTGGGCGAAGACCTTATCCACATCGGGCTGCTGGAGCAGCATGCGGGTCGCGTCGCCAATAGCCGTCTGCATCTGCGCCCGCGTCGCGCCCGGCGGCCCTTCGACATTGAGATAGAAATAGCCGGGATCACCGATCGGCTGGAAGCCGACGGGCCGGGTTCCCAGCATCATGAGCGAGGCGATGAAGACCACGGCGCCCAGGCCGGCCGCCCACCACCGATGGGCCATCGCCCACTCGAGCGCGACCTTGTAGACGCCGCCAAGCGGCTTTGGCGCCTTGGTGCGGCTGGCGGGCGTCAGGAAATAGGCCGCCATCAGCGGCGTCATCAGCCGGGCCACCACAAGCGAGAAGATCACGGAAACGGCGACCGTCAGGCCGAACTCCTTGAAGAACTGGCCGGCGATGCCCTTCATGAACGAGACGGGGGTGAACACCACCACGATTGTCGCCGTGGTCGCCACCACCGCCAGCCCGATCGAATCGGCGCCGATCAGGGCGGCGCGATAGGGGGTGGCGCCGCGCTCGATGCGCTTTTCGATATTCTCGATCTCGACGATGGCGTCGTCGACCAGGATGCCGATCACCAGCGTCAAGGACAGCAGCGTGATCGAATTCAGGCTGAAGCCCATGAGCTGGATCGCGGTGAAGGTCGGCGCCAGCGACAGGGGCATGGCGATGGCGGCGATGGCTGTGGCGCGCCAGCTGCGCAGGAACAGGAACACCACCAAGGCCGCCAGCGCCATGCCTTCGATCAGGACGTGGACGGTGGCGGTGTAGCTGGCCCGGGTCTGGGCGACCGTGGAGACCACCAGGGTGAACGTCACCTCCGGATGGGCCTTTTGCAGCTTGGCGACAGCGGCCACAACCACCTTTTCGACCGAGACGTCGCTGGCTTCGCGCGTCTTGTTGACCTGGAAGGCCACGGCGGGCCGGTTGTCCAGGCGGGCGAAACCGCGCGCCTCGCCCTGGCCGTCGCCAACCTCTGCGACGTCGCCGAGCGTGACATAGCGACCAGCGGCCGGGATCACGAGGCTGCGAAGGGCTGCAACGGTTTGGGCCTGGCCCAGAATCCGAACGGTCTGCTCCTGGGCGCCGATATTGGCGCGGCCGCCGGCCTCGTCGACATTGAATTGATACAGGGCCGCATTCACCTGGGGCGCCGTGACGGCGAAGGCCGCCATCTTGGCCGGATCGAGCGTGACGTTGATCTCGCGGTCGATCCCCCCCACCCGCTGCACCTGGGCCACGCCCTTGCCCGCCTGGATCGCCCGGGCCACGGTGTCGTCGACAAACCAGGACAGATCGACGGGCGACAACGTATTCGAGCTGACGGCGTAGGTCAGGATCGGCGCCGAATCGATATCCACCCGCTGGACATTGGGCGGGTCGATGCCCGGCGGCAGCAGCACGCGGGTGCGATCGACGGCGGTGCGCACATCGTCGGTCGCCTTTTGCATATCCGTGCCGAGCTCGAACTCGATCGAGGTGGTGGAGGCGCCCAGGCTGATGTCGCTGGAGATATGCTTCACCCCGGCGATGCCGGCGATGGCGTCCTCGATCGGCCGGGTGATCTGGGTCTCCATCTCCGTGGGCGCGGCGCCGCTCTGGGTGACGGTGACCGCGACGAGAGGGAAGGAAATGTTGGGGTACTGTTTGATCGGCAGTTGGCTGTAGGAAATCAGGCCCATGAGCGTCAGGGCGATGAAGAGGATCGCGACCGGGATCGGGTTGCGAATCGCCAGCGCTGAGATGCGGAGCTTCATGACGCCTGGCTCCCCGATACACTGTGGACCGGCGGCGGCGACGCGACAGGTTTGACCTCAACGGGATGCACCTTATCGCCATCCAGGACAAAGGCGCCCCCGCCCAACAGCACCTTGTCGCCCGGCGCCGGCCCATCCAGCAGCTCCACCTCGCCATGGCTCCGGACGCCGGTGTGGACGGGCACGCGGCGCACCCGGTCGTCGGGCTGAAGCACGAGCACCGAGGCGCCGTCGGCGTCGAACCGTACGGCGTTTTCCGGCGCCACCATGGCCGGTCGAGCGCTGTCGACGAAGGCGGCGCGACCATAGCCGCCGGAGCGCAGGTCGGGGCGCACCGGCAAGGTGATGCGCACACCGGCCAGCTTGGTCTGGGCGTCGACCTCGGGGCTGACCACGCGGATATGGCCGGTCACTACAGCGCCGTCGGGCAAGGTGACCTCGGCGGCGTCGCCGGGGTGCAGCCGACCGAGCTCGCTCTCGGGCGTCTCGGCGTTCAACTCAAGCACGCCATCGGCGGCGATACGGAACATGGCGTTGGCGGGCGCCGCGATATCTCCAGGCCGCGCCATCCGCGCCAGCACCAAGCCGCCGACCGGCGCGCGCACCGTCATGAGGGACTCCCGGACCATCAGGTCCGCCAATTGGGCCTTGGCCGCCTTCACGGCGGCGTCTCCGCTCCGCGACGCCAGGCGGCGTTCCAGAATCTGCTCCTCGGGCAGCACGCCGGTATTGTCGAGCCCCGCCACGCGCTGCGCTTCCGCCGCCGCGCGTTCGGCCGCCACCTCTTGCTGCGCCACGATCGCCTGCTGCTGGGCGATCTGGGACTTCAGAAGCGTATCGTCGAGCTGCGCCAGGGGCTGACCGGCTTTGACGTAGGCCCCCTGGTCGACGAACACATGGGCGACACGATAGCCGTTCAGTTCCGTTGAAACCGCGGCTTCGAGCTTAGGCGTCAACAGACCCGATGCAGACACGCCGCCTTTCAGCGCCCTAATCTCAATCGGCGCGACCGACACGGTCAGGGGCTGGGCCGCAGGCCCCTTCGCCGTGGCGCCCGGCTTGCCGCAGGCGGCCAAGGCCGCAATCGTCAGCGCGACGAAAGGCAGAGCGAACCGGTTCCGCCCGGCTAAAGCGGAAACCGGCGCAATGAAGCTGGCCGACTTCGGCCGCAGGCCAGGGTTTCGGACCGTTCGTATGACACGCGGTAAGGTCTTGCTCATACGCTCTTCAGGCCTTTCCGGGCGTCGGCGTCGACTCGGGCGACCAGCCGCCGCCGAGCGCCTGGAACAGGGTTGCAGCATCGACGAGGGCGGTGGTGCGCGCGCCGTTATAGGCGCTCAAGGTCTGGCGCCACGTGCGCTCGGCCTCCAGCAAGGTGGTGAGGTCGGTCAAGCCGAGATCATAGCCGCGGCGCTTGGCGAGAAAAGCGAACTGGGCGCGCTCTTGGGCGACCTGGAGATCTGCGGAGCGCTTGGTATCGGCGCTAAACGTCGCCAAGCCGTTTTCGGCGTCGCGATAGGCGTCCTGCACGGCCTTCTCGTAAGCCGCCACCGCCTCTTCGCCCCGGGCCTTTTGGCCGCGGATCACAGCCAAGAGCCTCGCGCGATCCAGCACGGGTTCGCTGGCGCCAAGCCCCACAGTCCAGATGCTCGAGGTCAGAGCATAGATGCCGCCGGTCTTGGCCAACTGGATACCCGGCGTCAGGCTGAAGCTCGGAAACAGGGCTAGCCGATCGAGCGCCAGATTGTCGGCCGCCGAGCGCAGTTGCGCCTCCGCCTGGCGCACGTCGGGTCGCCGACGGAGCAGATCGCCGGGCGCCACGTTGGGCGCGGCAGGCGGCGGCGGGGCGACGGCCTCGACCTGAAGCTGATCGATCGAGTCGAACCCGCGCCCGACCAACGCCAGCAAGCTTCGGCGCGCGGCCAGCTCGACCGCCGTAAGCCGATCCACCTCCGCTTTCGCCGACGCGACGTCGGTTTCCAGCCGGGCCGAATCCGAGGTCGAGGTGAGGCCCCGGGACGCCGAAAGTTCGCCCGATTTCGCCAAGTCGGTGGCGATCCTGAGGGTCTCGCGCGCATCGGCGAGCTGGATGGCGTAGCCTCTGGCTTGGAACAGCGCGGTGGCGACATCGGTCGCGAGCGTGGCGCGCGTGGCCTCATAATTGAATCGGGCCGCCGCGACGTCCTGGTCCGCGGCGCGGCGCGCCGTGCGCTGCAAACCAAACAGGTCCACCACATAGGAGACGTTAAACTGGGCCGCATAAGTCTGCAGATCGCCGGCCGGCGTAATGAAGGCGCTGGAGAGCCCCCCCGCCCCCTCCCCGCCCAAGGCGCTCGCCGTGGAGACACCGAGGCCCGATAGGCTTTCGGATGTATTCTGGTTCTGGGCCGACCCTTGAAGCGCGCCCTGCGGATAATAGGCCGCCAGCGTTTGGGCCCGCACGGCATGGGCCTCGGAAATGCGCTGCAATGCGGACTTCGCGTCGGGGCTATCGACCAGCGCCTGCTCGATCAGGCGGGTAAGCTGGGGATCGTCGAACAGGCGCCACCACTGATCGAGCGCCTGCGGGCCCTGGGCCGTGCTCGCCGCGGCGGCGGACTCATAGGCGGCCGGCAGCGCCACACTCGGCGTCGATAGCCGCGCGGTCGAACAGCTCGCGACAAGGACGGCCGGAGCGATCGCGGCAGCCATGCTCGTCATGCGAAACAGCAAAAATAGCGATGATGGACTTTGTTGTTTCATCCCAGCAAAGCTCTAAGGGGATTTGAGCTGTCGTCCGAGTGAAAAAGCCGTAATCGGTCGCGACATCACGACACCTAGCCGTTGCGTCCGCGTTCCGGTGCAGCTGAGGCAGCCGAGATGAGGCGTTTTCCGCGCTATCGCGCGGCCCCTCCACCCCGTTCCGGGGTCCCCCTCCCCATGCGCCAAGCGCATAGGGAGGACGAGAGACCTCAGTGTTTTCATCTCCCCTATCGCGAAGCGATGGGGGAGTACCGCGCAGCGGGGAGGGGGCCGCGCGATAGCACGGACAATGCCGCGATTACGGTGGCCGCGTTCGCCCCAGCGCAAGGTGAAAGGCGGCGACCATCACTGACAGGTCCAGGGCGTAGAGATAGCGGTAATCGCAGGCGAAGGAGATGACGACGAAACAGGCCGTGAAGGCCAAGGCGCTCGCCAGCATGGCGGCGATCGCCACATCCCCCGGCCGCCCCCGACGCGCCAGCAACACCATAAGGATGAGAGCGGCCAAGCCATGGGCGGCGTGGGAGAAGACGGGCGTGGCGTAGAAACGGCTGGCGTAGTCCTCCAGGGCCAGGTCGCGATCGTCTTGATGGTTGACGAGCCCTAAGGCCTTGACCAGACGCGGCGGCCCGTCGACGCCCGTGAAAACCGGCAGGCACTGCGACAGATCCGGCGTGAACAGGGTCCACCAAAACACATCCCGGCGATGGGCGATGTAGGCGCCCGGGTGGTCGATCAACATGGCGCGCCAAGCATTGGCGACGCCTTCGTCATCGTTCGTCAGGGCGTTGGATAGGCCGGGGATCCCAGCCACCGTGTCGACCCGCGCCGGGGTGTAGGACCGGGCCGCGATCCTGACGCGCTCCGCCAGCGCCGGCGACTTCAGCGCGCTGAGATCGAGATGGGGGTCATGCGCCACACCGCCGATCAGGTCGAATTGCTGTAGCGCTTGAAACTGAGCGGCGTCGCCGGGTTCGTCGATGCGGCGGCTGTCGAGGGCGGCGCTGACGATGGCGATGACGGCGCAGGTCAGCGCCAGGGCGAGTCCAGCTCGCCCCAAGGCCGGCCAAATCGCTCGCCGCCAAGCTGGCCCGGCCCGCTGCACCCTGATCGCGGCGACAGCGCCGACCCCCGCCAGGACGGATACTGCGCCGTTTTGCCGAGCCAGCGCGGCGAGCGCCAGGGCGGCGAAGGCGATGGCGAACACCGCGAGCTTCGTGCGCCGGGTGCGGGCCGCTGCGTCGGACAGATAGAGCGCGACAAATCCTGCGACCGAGGCGTTAGCGTAGAGCACGTCTTTCCAGACGATCCCCTGATAGATCAGCACGAGCGGTGAAAGGATAAGCGCCAAGGCGACAATCGGCGCCGCCCAGTTCACCCGCTGGCGCCTGATCGCCAGGGCGGCGAGGCTTCCAAACAAGAGCGCGGCGTCGACCGCCATGAAGAGGCCCGGCCCGCGAAGCAGCCCATCTCCCACGCCCAACATCCAGGCCATGATCGGGGGATGCCAGGTGTGGTATCGCCCCGCGCGCCCGTCGCTCAGTTGTACGATACTGTCGAAGGACAGGTGGCCCGGCCAATTCACGACCACGACAAACGCGAAACCCAGGAGCAGCACGACGAGGGTGGCTCGCAACGGCCACGGGTTCGCAGCCTCGCCGCCCACCGCGGATGCTCGCCTCAAGGCAGAACAGGGTCCTTGATCTGCACCGCCCCGGTCCGTTTGAGCTTGCCCCAGGCGTGGCCCGCCCCGCCGAGCGCCCGCAGCAGCGACCGCCACACCACGATATACATGATCTGGCGATAGCAGATGCGTTGGGTGGGCAGGAGCCACAATTCGCGCTTGTCCTCCCGGTCAAAGGCGTAAGCCAACCATCCTGCAGCGATCTCCAGGGCCAAAAAGGCCACGTAAATGGCGACCACTACCCACATCTGATTATCTGACGTCGGCATCAGTTCGTGCTGGGTCGCCGCGATCAGCGTCAGAATCTGGCTGAGGATCGCCAAGACCAGCTGCAGATCGACGAGCGGCGCCAGCACCTGGGCGGCGATCTGAAATAGCCACAGGGTCGGCAAGGCTAGCCAACCGAACCAGCCGAGGTGGAACGTCGTCGCCCGATGCTTCCATAGGCACTGCAGCGTGCCGAAGGTCCAGCGGAAGCGCTGGCGCATCAAGCCGCTGAGGCTCTCCGGCGCTTCGGTGAAGGCGAAGGCGTAAGGCTCGTTCACGCCGACCCATCCCGCTTCCCGCAAGCGCCAGGTGAGGTCCATGTCCTCCGCCAAGGTGTCGGAGCGGTAGCCGCCGACCTGGCGCAAGGCCTCGGTGCGATAGGCGCCGATAGCCCCTGGAACCACAGTGATGGCGTTCAGCCGCGACATCGCCCGCCGATCGACGTTCTGGGAGGTGATGTACTCAAGCGACTGCCAGCGGGTGACGAGGCTCTTGCGATTGCCGACCTTCACGTTGCCCGCAACCGCGCCCACGGTCGGATCGCTGAACCAGCGAGCGAGGAGCGCCAAAGCATTGGGGGCGAGCTGAGTGTCGGCGTCGACGCCGACCACGATCTCGGCCTCGACCAGCGTCAGGGCCAGGTTCAGGGCCGAGGCCTTGCCGCCATTGGGCTTGCTGAGCAGGCGCACCCGCGGATGGGATCCAAACGCCTGCTCGACGATATCGCCCGTCCCATCGACGGAGCCGTCATCGACGACGATCACCCGCACATCGACGCCCTGGTTGGACAACAGGCTATTGATCGTGCGCACGATCACCGGCGCCTCGTTGTAGGCGGCGATCATCACATCGACGCGCGGCGCATCCAGGAGGTTCGGCCGCTCCGGCCCCGGTCGCGCCGCTAACCCAATCATGAGCGCGATCCGCAACAGGCCAAGGGCGATGGCGGTCGTGAATCCCCAGAACACAAAGGTATTGAAGGCTCGCGACAGGGTGAAGGCCATGGCGTCGATCCGCGCGAAGCCGCGATCGGATCGCCCCAGGAGCGGCATGCTCCAATTGCGGTCATGTCCCTCGAGTTCGCCCACGGTGACGAAGCGATAGCCCTTGGATTGTAGCGTGGTGATCAGCCCGTCGAGCGAGGCCAAGGTGGTGGAGCGGTCGCCGCCGCCATCGTGCATCAAAATGGCCCAGCCGCCAGTCGTGTTGAGCTGGTGAATGACCGAGTCTTGGATGTCCTGCGCGGTCAGCCGGTGCACCGTCCCATCGGCTGCGCGCGGGAAGAGATCCCAATCGTCGGTGTCGATCGACTCGCCGGCAGTGACGTAACCGGCGGCGTCGGCGACGGCCACAGGCATGATCTCGCCATAGGTCTGAGGCTGGGAGTCAGCGTTGTAGGGCGGTCGGAACAGCTTGGGCGAGCGACTCAGCACGGCCTGGAAGGCGCGCTGAGTGGCGCTCAGCTCCAACTTTACCCGCTCGTCGCTCACATGAGCCATATTGGGGTGGGTAAAGGAGTGATTGCCGATCTCTTCGCCAGCCCGATACACCTCGCGCACGATGTCGGGGTATTCGGCCACCTGTTCGCCGATCATGAAGAAGGTGGCCTTGATGTTATGGCGCTGCAAAACGTCGAGGATGCGCGGCGTCCAGATCGGATCGGGACCGTCGTCGAAGGTGAGCGCGATCTCATGATCGGGCGCGCCGCTACTCTCCACCAGCCAGCCGAAGGGATAGACCTGATAGGTCTCGTCGGTGATCAGGCCGTTGGCCGGATCGACGTCGTAGGTTCTGGCGCCGGCTTCTGGATGGCGGATAACGCGTAGCAGCTCCCCCTCGCCGATGAACCGCACGGCGTCGGATCGGGCCACGGTGTGAAGGTCGCCTGTGACGGAGGCCTGGCGACCAAACACCTGCCAGACGGATGCGTCCTCCTGGCCAAGCGACCACATCGCCGCGCCCCGAAACCCATAGCCCCTCGCCAGCGTCAGGGAGTTGCGCGCCGTCACGGCGTCCTCAAACCAAACCTCATGGAGGTCGTTCTGAGCGTCCATATACTGAAAGGTCGGCTCCAAGGCGGCGGCGTCGAAGTCGATGACGTTTTTGGGCGCTTCGTTTGGCCGAAACTTAGCCGCGTAGCCGAATACCTCGTCGCTGCTCAGAGCGAGGGACTCCTTGTCCGGCACATTCCAATCGCGTCCATAAACCGCGATCCCATCAAGCAGCTTGTGAGGCGGCAACAACGCCGCAAAGCGCTTCAGCGTGGTCTCTATGTATCCCACCGAGGCGATCGGTCCGGGCGTGGGCGAGTCGGCGCCGGTTTCGTCGTAGGCCATGACAACCGAATAGTCCGCAGCCGTCCCCAGCGCGACAATGGCGCGGGTATCGAGATCGTCCTCAAGGGTCGTCGAAACCTCCAGACCATGGGCGTGGAAGGCCTTGGCCAGGGCGTCAAGCCAATGGGCGAGCTTGACGCCTGTGGGCCCGTCGAGAAGTTCGAAATCCAGTTGTACGCCTTGATAGTTGTTGGTCTGGACGAATTTGAGCAGGCTGTCGATCACGGCCGCGCTCTTGGCCGGATCGTCCAGCATGCGCTTCACACGCTGGAGGTCGAAGACACCGTGCTCCGCATTTTGGAGGAGCGGGACGATGCGCACACCATTCGTTCGAGCGATCGTCTCAACGTCCCGAGTCTTGTCCCGCGTATCCGGGCTTTTCCAACTCGTCGTGATGAGGGAACGGCCATCGGCGCCGAGCGACAACCAAGTCGGATATACGTGCGTAAGGTCGGCGGCGTGGGCGCGAAAAGACGCCAAGTTGTAATCGACCCAGGTCTGGAAATAGGCCCCCGAAATCTGGTCGGCCGCGACAAGGGGCGCTTGGACGGCGCGGGCGCGACGATCCGCGGCGATGCGGGCGAACAGCGCCTTGCGCTCCGCCGCCAGCTTGCGGGTGGGCTTGCGGGCCAGAGGCGGCCCATGCACCGGCGCCACCACATCAGCCGCGGCCGGCGTGGGGGGCGCGAAGGCGACGCTGGCCATGAAGCTTATGAACAGGCCCAAGGCCGCCAGGGCGATGACGCCTGCAGCTGCGCGAAGGCCCCAAGCCCGATGACCGGTGGGATCCAGGAAAATGGGCTTAGGCGCCAGGCCCATCGTCTCAGCCGCTCACCGCGGCCGGACTATACGCGAGCCCAGAGGCGCGCGACCGCGGGATAGAGATTTCACTCATGCCAATTCAATTACATGATTTTGAAACGGACCGCTACGCGACCAAGAGCCCGACGGGCGGCGCGGCGCGGCGGCGTTCACGACACCGTTAGATCGAGGCGCGCGGCGCGCTCGAACCTTGGGGTTGCTCCATGCGTTGGCGTCCCAGAATGTTTGCACGTCGAGTTCGGAGTTTTGACCATGAGTACGAAGATTTTGGAAATCGCACCCAGTCTCGGCAAATGGGCGCTTTTGCACAATCAGGTGGCGCTCGCCACCTTCGATACGGAGGATGCGGCGGAACGCGCAGCCCAAGCTATCGCCAGAACCCAGCCCGCCGGCGACACTGCAGAGATTTATGTATTGGACGAGGAGCATGAGGCGGCGGCCTAAGGCTCGCCGCCAGCATCCTTCGATACGCCCCCATTCGGGGGCGCCTCAGAATGACGAACATATTGAGTTGAAATACCATTCGCCAGACTGAGGCGCGAGCTGCTCGCATCTCGAAGCACGAACCACCCAAAACAGGGCGTCGCAGCGTTACTTCGCCAGAGAATCCTTGAACGCCTTGGCGGGCTGGAAGACCACCTTGCGCGTCGCTGCAATCTGAACCGGCTCCTTCGTCCGGGGATTGCGGCCGACGCGCGCCGGCTTATCCTGAACCTTGAATTTGCCAAAGCCCGGCAGCGAAACTTCTTCGCCCTTCAGCGCGGCGGCGCGAATTCCTTCAAATACCGTCTCGACCAACTCCTTAGCCTGAGCCTTGGTCAGTTTGGTGTCGGCGTCCGCCACGCGTTCGGCGAGTTCAGCCGCATTCATCATTACATCTCCATTTGCACACGAAGCGGCGACCCTGCCAGGACTGGAGGCCGCCGTCCACCTGGTCTGGACCGCGCGATGCGCGATAAATCGCCGAAAATCCGCGATTGACGAATGGTGAGATGATTTCGGCTGTGATTCGGCCACACAACGAGCTTGACCGAGAGATTTCGCCGCAGCGCCCCGGAGGAGCTTAAATTTCGCAACGCCGACGATACAGGTCGCCGCCAACCGGGCTGTCCGGCCGTCATAGAACCCGGTTATCCACCTGGGCGGTGAACTTTGCGCCGGAGGCCGCGAGCCTGAGCGAGGGTCTGCGGGCGGCGGCGGCGTGTGCGGCGATCGCTGCGCTCGCCGTCTTGTCCCATTGGGCTTTGCTCAGTTGGGCGGCGGTGGCGGCCTTCTGGGCCTGCCTGATCGATCCGGGCGGCTCGACCCGGATCCGGGCCAAGCTGCTGATCGGCTTCGCCCTAGCCGGAACGCTGGTGTCCATGCTGTGCGCTGGCGTCGCAAGTCTTGGCCCCGTGCCGGCCGTCGCCGTCCTCTTCGGCTTGACCGTGATCGGCGCCCAGCTGCGCGTCTATGGCGCGGAGGTTTCGAGCCTGTCCAATATCCTCCTGGTGGACGCGGTTTACACCGTGTCGCGCCCGATCGGGTCATGGGTCGAGCTATCTCTGTTCGGCCTGCTGTTCCTGGCCGGCTGCATCTGGGCGAGCGCGCTCAGCCTGACCGTATGGCGTATCCATCCCTTCGCGGCGCCGAGACGCGCGCTGGCGAGCGCTTACAAGGCCCTGGCGGCTCTGGCCATGGGGTTGGCCGAGGTCACGCCCTCGCCCCCTGGCGATCCGGGCTGGACCGCCCATGCCCAGCATGATCGCCGTGCGGCGCGGGAGGCGATCGAGGCTGCGCGCGTCTCTATCGCCCAGACGACGGGCGAACGCGGCGGCATGGGCGCCATCGGCGCAGGCCTGTCGGCCGGCCTGAACGTGGCCGAGAGTGAGTTCGCCTTCATGATCGCGCTCGCCGATACGCTTGAACGGCGGCCCGATCGCGACTCCAATCAGAGCCGTCTAACCGTGCGGCTGATCAAGCAGCTCGCCGCAGTGTTTCATCGCATCGACCGCTACATCGCAGACGCAGATGCGGGCGCGGCGGCGCCTGTGCGGCTGGCGATACGCCGTGTGGCGCTCGCGGCCGCGACCGCGCCTGTGCAGGTGCGCAACCTTATCCTGAACTGTACCCGCGAGGCCGAGCACGCGCTGGACGGGTCCGCCTCCCCGGCTGCGCCGACGCTGGACGCAAGGCCAAGGGCCGAGGGACACGAAATAGGGAACCTGGCGGCTTGGGCGAGGCGAAAGCTATCGCCCCTTCGCACTGAACTGCATCCCCAGTCGCTGATCTTGCGTCACGCCCTGCGCATGGCGATTTCGGTCTCGTTCGCCTACCTGCTCACGCGGTTGCTGCACATTCCGTACGGCTATTGGATGACCATGACGGTGGTGATCATCCAGCAGCCTTATGTGGCGACGACCTGGACGCGCGCCTTGGAGCGGGTGTTGGGCTCAGTGCTGGGCGGCGGATTGGCGGCACTGCTTGGGATAGTGTTTCACTCCCAGGCGACGCTGTTGCTGCTGATCTTCCCGCTGGCCATGGCGACGATGGCGTTTCGGCCGGTGAACTACACCTTGTTCGTGTTCTTTCTGACGCCCCTTTTCGTTCTGATCCTGGACCTCACCCATCCCGGCGAACGAGAGCTGACGCTGGCCGGCGTGCGGGCCATGAACACGATCATCGGGGGCGTGATCGCGCTGGCCGGCGTGACGCTGATCTGGCCCGCGTCCGGCGCCAACCGCATGCGGCTCGACCTGGCCACAGCCATAGAGCGCAACGGACAGTTCGCCAGCCTGGCTTTGGCCAGCCCCCCGGACCTAGCCGACGGGAGCGATGTGGAGGCCGCACGGCGACGGGCGGGTCTAGCCAGCAATGTCGCCGAGGCGTCGCAGCAGCGGGCCGCCCTGGAATCCTGGTGGCGGCGCAGCGAACTGAACGGCGCGGCGGACGTGCTTGGCGTTCTGCGGCGTCTGGCCGGCACGGCGACCACCTTGTGGCTGCAGCGGTCCTGGTCTGATCCCGAGCCTTCGAACCCGATGCCTTCGAACCCGACAGGTTCGCCGGACGAGCGGTCGGAGGCGGCGCGTTGGACGCAAGCGGCGACCACCGAACTTGCGACCGCCGTTGGCCGTGCAGCGCCGATCCCCGCCCTGCCCCGCCGATCCTGGACCCTGAACCGCACCGAAGACGACGTCTTGGCCCGCGAGATCGAAGATCTCTACCGCGCGGCCATGACGCTCCAGACTGCGGAGAGGCGACGAAAGCGTCCCTAGCCGCCAAGAGGCCAAAGGGGCCGCTTATTTCGGCAGGTGTCGGACCCTGCGCCTGGCTTTTGCACAATTGAGGCCCATTTCGCGATGTGAACCGATCCGCCTTGGAGCCGATGGACGACTCGTGCGTACGAGAGCGGTCATGTTCGCCTTGTCTCTGCGTCACACCACGCATTATACCTACCGCAAATCGGTCGGCTTCGGCGAACATCGTATGATGTTCCGGCCTCGCGAAGGCGTCGATCAGCGCGTGATCGCTAGTCGGCTCGTGATCGTTCCAGAACCCATAGAGCTGCGCTTCACCCAGGACCTTTTCGGCAATTGGATTGGGCTGGCGCGGTTCGACGCCCAGGCCGACACGCTGACCTTCGACAGTCACGTGATGCTGGAGCATGCGCCGAACCTGGCCGCCGAAGCCGCAAACGACGCCATCCGGCCCCTAGCCGCCCGATTTGATGGCTATGACGAGGACGAGACGGCTGATCTCAGCCGCTCTATCCAGCCCCATTTTTCCGACCCCGACGGCGACCTTCGGCGTTGGGCGGGCCGGTTTCTATCGCGCCATGGCCCGACCGATGTCTTTCGTGCGCTCTCGGCGATGACCCATGCGATCCGCGATGAGTTTCGCTATGCGCAGCGGCTGCAGGGCGGATGCCAATCGCCGTTGGAGACGTTGCGCCTGCGCCGCGGCAGTTGCCGCGACTTCGCGATGCTGATGATGGAGGCGGCGCGCAGCCTCGGCCTCGCCGCCCGCTTCTGTTCAGGCTATATCTACTGCGGCGATATTGCGACGACCGCTTCGAAAGCCAGCGCCGGTGTCGCGTCAGGGCGACAGGGCGGCGGCCATACCCATGCCTGGGTCAATGTCTACCTGCCAAGTTGCGGCTGGATCGAGTTCGACCCCACGAACGGCATCGTCGGCAACACCGACCTAGTTAAGGTGGCGGTGGTGCGCGACCCGCGTCAGGCCGCGCCCTTGACCGGCTCCTACCACGGCGCCGCCGAGGATTTTGTGGGTATGGAGGTCTCTGTCGATGTCGATGTGGCGCTGCCCCATCACGGCGGCGCACTGGCCGGATTAGCGCCAAACGCGACCGCCGCACTCCCGGCGGCGCCGCCTCAGCAGGCACCGGCGCCATCCTTGCTTCGCGTCGCTTGAAACAGGCAACCGAACGCGACTTGGAGAGTTGCTGAGCGATGCAAATTCGCGCCGGCTACGACATCTCCTATCATTGTGCGGGTCCGACCCCCATGCTCCTGGTGCTCAGCGTCAGACCGGAGCGCATTGCCGATCTGATGACGCCCCAGACCATGACGATCGATCCGATCGTGCCGGTGGACGAGTATCGCGACGGGTTTGGCAACATCTGCCACCGCCTGCTGGCCCCGCCGGGCCGCATCACCTTCTCCGCCGACTTCACGATCCAGGACTCCGGCCTCCCCGACGAAGAGAACCTGGACGCGGTTCAGCATCCAATCGAGACGCTTCCACCGGAGGTCTTGGTCTATCTGCTGGGCAGCCGATATTGTGAAACCGATAAGCTGATCGATATCGCGTGGTCGCTGTTCGGCAATACCCCACCGGGTTGGCGTCGGGTGCAGGCGATCGTCGACTATGTGCATGACCGAATCCTGTTCGGTTATCCTCACGCCCGAAACGATCGGACGGCCCATGGCGCCCACATGGATTGCGTTGGCGTCTGTCGCGACTTCGCCCATCTGGCTGTCACTCTGTGCCGCTGCATGAACATCCCGGCGCGCTATTGCACGGGTTATCTGGGCGACATCGGCATCGACCCCATTCCAGGCCCGATGGACTTCTCGGCCTGGTTTCAGGTTTTCTTGAGCGGCCGCTGGTACACCTTCGACGCGCGCCATAATAAGCCCCGCATTGGCCGCGTGCTCCAGGCCTGGGGCCGCGACGCCACCGACGTCGCTATCGCCACCACTTTCGGCTCGGCCGTCCTGATGAAGTTCGACGTGATCGCCGAGGAGGTGGTTTAGCGCATCGCCCTACTCCGCGGCCTGGCTCAGCCGCGCGTGGGGAAACAGGCGATCGAAGCGGCCAAGCGCTGGCGGATCGAGGCGGACGCAGAGGTCGAGGACGCCATCGTCGGTCTCCCGCCGATCCACCACGCGACCGTTGCGATAGAGCCAGGCCAGGGCCTCTCCCTCGTCGGCGTTGAGCCGCAAATCGACCGGATCGGCGACATCGACGCGCGAGGCGATGAGCTGCAAAAGCTCCGCCGTCCCCTCGCCCGTCAGAGCCGATACGGCGACCGCCGGTGCGCCGCCGGCGACCTTGGGCGCCGCGGCGCTGCGATCGGCGCGAGTCAGGACAATCTGGCGGTCCTCGTCGGGCAACTGATCGATCTTGTTCCAGACCTCGATGAGGCGCCCCGAGTCCTCTTCGACGCCCAGCTGCTCCAGCACCTGACGAACGTCTGCGGCCTCCGCCGCGCTCGACTCGCCGGCGATGTCGCGCACGTGCAAGATCACATCGGCCTCCAGCACCTCCTCCAGGGTGGCGCGGAAGGCGGCGACCAGCTCGTGAGGCAGGTCCGAGATGAAGCCGACGGTGTCCGACAGGATCGCCGGGCGACCGTCCGGCAGCTTCAGCATCCGAAGCGTCGGGTCCAGCGTGGCGAACAACATGTCCTTGGCCAGGACCTGCCCGTCGGTCAGGCGATTGAACAGGGTCGATTTGCCGGCGTTGGTGTAGCCGACCAGGGCCACCACCGGAAACGGCGTGCGCTTTCGGGCTGAGCGGTGCAGGGCGCGCGTACGACGCACATCCACCAGCTCGGCCTTGAGCTTGGCCATCCGTTCGGCGAGCAGGCGACGGTCGGCCTCGATCTGAGTTTCACCAGGACCGCCCAGGAAGCCGAAGCCGCCGCGCTGGCGCTCCAGGTGGGTCCAGGTGCGAACCAGGCGGGACCGTTCGTAGGACAACCGGGCCAGTTCGACCTGAAGCTTGCCTTCGCGGGTGCGGGCCCGGCGCGCGAAGATTTCCAGGATCAATCCCGTTCGATCGACGACCTTGGCGTTCCAGGCCTTTTCCAGGTTTCGCTGCTGCACAGGCGTCAGCGCATCGTCGACGACGACGACCTGGACGTCTAAAGCCCGAACGCGTTCCCCAACCGCCTCCACCCGGCCTTTGCCAAACAGGGTGGCGGGGGTGGAGGTGCGCAAGGGCGAGATCGCGGCCTCCGCCACGACAAGATCCAACGCTCGGGCCAAGCCTATGGCTTCGTCCAGCCGCGACTGCGGCGCGCGAAGCTGATCCCCCCGTTCGCGCAAAGGATGGAGCACGATGGCGCGCTCCACGCTCGCACGCCGATCGATCGACCGCGCCTTGCCCGCCGGGTGTTGATCCTCGGCGGGGACGTCGTCAGCGGAATAGGTGTCTGGGGTCAATCGCGGCCTAGTCTTCGTCCTCGATAGAGGGCTCATAGAGTTGCACCGGCTGGGCCGGCATGATGGTGGAGATGGCGTGCTTGTAGACCAGCTGGGACTGGCCATCGCGGCGCAGCAGCACGCAAAAATTGTCGAACCAGGTGACGACGCCTTGGAGTTTCACGCCATTCACGAGGAAAATGGTGAGCGGAGTCTTGGTCTTGCGCACACTGTTGAGAAAGGTGTCCTGAAGGTTCTGCTTCTTTTCGTTCGACATCTTAAGTCCTGATCAACGCCGCAACACCGGTTTGGCTGCGGCACACACAAAGGGAATATATAACGATGACGCCGTTGAGGCGTCTGCATCGCGACCCCCGATTAAGCGGCGGTTCGCTGTGCAGCCTCTAGATATAGGGCGCGCAGGCGTTTTGCGACAGGCCCAACGTGTCCACCTGCGACCTCGACGCCGTCGATCTTCACCACCGGCGTCACAAAGGCCGAAGCCGCGGTGATGAAGGCCTCTCGCGCACCCTTCGCCTCCGCGAGCGTAAACGGCCGCTCTTCGATCTTCATCTGGAGCTCAGACGCGATCTGCAGCAGGGTTTTGCGCGTCACGCCTCGCAAGATGTTGGCGCCGGTGTCGCGGGTCCGCAAGATTCCCGCCGCGTCGACGATCCAGGCGTTGGTGGAGGCGCCTTCGGTGACCAATCCCTCGTCGTCGATCAGCCAGGCCTCGTAGGCCCCCGTCTCCCGCGCGGCCTGCTTGGCCAGCGCGTTGGGCAACAGGCCGACTGTCTTGATATCGCAGCGGCCCCAACGCTGGTCGGGTTGGGAGACCACCGCAACCCCGTTCGCCGCCTTGGCCTCGGCGGCGGCGAGATCGACGGATCGCGCTGTCACGACCACCGTCGTCGGCGTGCCAGGTTCTGGGAAGGCATGGTCCCGGCGCGCAGCGCCCCGCGTGATCTGCAGATAGACGATGCCGTCCTTCACCCGATTGCGGCGCAGCGTCTCGCGCAGCACCCGCTCCAGCGCCGCACGGGTCATCGGCGCATCAATCCGCAGCTCCGACAGACTGCGCGCCAGCCGCTCGAAATGGCCGTCCGCATCGGCGAGGCGACCGCCGAACGCCGCCCAGACCTCATAGACGCCATCGGCGAACTGAAAACCGCGGTCCTCGATATGCACCGCCGCCTGGCCGTGGGGGGCGTAGCGACCGTTCACATAGGCGATACGAGACACGGTTCAGTCCTCGCCGTCGTCGGCGCCCCGAAGCGGCGAAACGCCCAGGGATTTGAGCTTACGGTGCAAGGCCGAACGCTCCATACCGATGAAGGTCGCCGTGCGGGAGATGTTGCCGCCAAAGCGCAGGATCTGGGCGGTGAGGTATTCTCGCTCGAACACCTCGCGCGCGTCGCGGAGCGGCAGGGCGATGATGCGCTCCGGTCCCATGGATCCCGCCGCGCCGGCCGACGACACTTCCGACGGCAGCATGTCGGCCGTCACCACCTCGCTCGGATCGCCAGAGGCCAGGATCAGCAGACGCTCGATATTGTTGCGAAGCTGGCGCACGTTGCCGGGCCAGGCGTGGACCTGCAGCGTCGCGATGGCGTCCTCGCCCAAGGTGCGTCGGGGCAGTCCGGTGGCTTCGCTGATCCGATCGATGAAATAGGTCACGAGCTCGGCGATATCCTCACGCCGCTCCGACAGGCCCGGCACCCGAACGGGCACGACGTTGAGACGATGGAACAGATCTTCACGGAACCGATCCGCCTGAATTTCCTCGCGCAGGTTGCGGGCGGTGGCGGAAATCACCCGCACATCGACCTGGACGTTCTGATCCCCGCCGACACGGCGGAAGCGCTGTTCGACCAGCACGCGAAGGATGCGCCCCTGGCTCTCGCGCGGCATGTCGGCCACCTCGTCCAGAAACAGGGTGCCGCCGTGGGCGCGCTCGAACACGCCGATCTTGCGGGGGCGACCGCCCTCCCCCTCTTCGCCGAAAAGCTCCAGGTCCATCCGCTCGGGCGTCATGCCGGCGGCGCTCAGCGCCACGAACTCACCTTTAGCGCGGGGGCTCTGTTCGTGGATGAGGCGCGCAACCAGCTCCTTCCCCGATCCCGGCGGGCCGGCGATCAGGACCCGGCTGTTGGCCGGGGCGATCTTGGCGATCAGCTGCTTGAGCTGCTGGATCGCAGCCGACTGACCGATCATGCCGTCCGGCGTCAAGGCCTGGGTCCGAAGGCGTCGGTTCTCCCGCTTCAGGCTCGTCGCCTCCAGCGCCCGCTCGACCAGGAGCAGCAACCGATCCGACTTGAACGGCTTTTCCAGAAAATCATAGGCGCCGCGGCGGATGGCGCTCACCGCCGTCTCGATCGTGCCGTGGCCGGAGATCATCAGCACCGGCAGGTCCGCATCGAGCGTCTTGATCAGATCGAGCAGCTCCAGCCCGTCCAGACCGCCGCCCTGCATCCAGATATCGAGGATGAGGAGAGCTGGCCGGCGCGCACGGATCGCCGCCAGCGCGGCGTCGGAATCGGCCGCAGTGCGGACGGAATAGCCCTCGTCTTCAAGAATTCCGGCTACCAGGTCACGAATATCGGCCTCGTCGTCTACGACAAGGATGTCAGTCGCCATCAGTTGAACCTCATGCGGTCGCCAATGTGGATTGGGCCGACCGGGTCTGTTGCAATTTATCCGATAGACTATGGCGTGCGAACCTCAACATCACCTTGGCGCCAGAGGCCGCTCCGGGGAGCGCCCCTGGCGGCGCATCCGCGTCGCCGAGCAACAGTTCGCCGCCATGCTCCTCGCAGATTCGCTTGACGATAGCCAAGCCTAAGCCCGTCCCCTTTTCTCGAGTGGTGACATAGGGCTCGGCCAGGCGATCACGGTTCTTCTGAGGCAGGCCCAGGCCATTGTCCTGAATTTCGAAGGTGACGGACGTCGGATCCTCGATCAGACGGGCGCAGATACGACCGGGAGGGGTCGGCGACGTCGCAACGCGCGCGGCGACCGCTTCGCCGGCGTTCTTCAAGACATTGAGGAGGGCCTGAGACGTCAAGCCGGCGTCGCACAAAATTGGCACAGCGTCGCCGCAGACGTCGCAATCCATCTCGATATCGGGAGAGCTTACCCGCTGGGAGAAACACGCCTGGCGCAGAAGCTCGGCCGCGTCGGCGGCGGCGAACCGGGGCGCGGGCATGCGGGCGAAGGAGGAGAATTCATCGACCATCCGGCCGATATCGCCGACCTGGCGGATGATCGTATCTGTGCACCGATCGAAGGTTTCGACGTCGGACTGAATCTCGCGCCGATACTTGCGCCGGATGCGTTCCGCCGAAAGCTGGATCGGGGTCAACGGATTTTTGATCTCGTGGGCGATCCGCCGGGCGACATCGCGCCAAGCCGCATTGCGCTGGGCGGTGACCAGGCGCGTGATGTCGTCGAAGGTCAGCACAATGCCGCCCTCGTTTCGCCCCGACGCCCGCACCCGCAGTCGCCGCGTCTCCGCGCCCCGCACCAAATCGATCTCGGCGTCGGCGTCGTGAGCGGCGGCGGCGCGGTTCACGACATCGGTCAGCTCGGGCGCCACATCGGCGAGCGGCCGGCCAAATGCGCCGCCTTCGCCTAAGGCCAAAAGCGTCAGCGCTCGCGCGTTGACGGCCGAAATCCGCCCCGTCGGATCCAGGCCGATCACCCCCGCGCTGACACCGGAAAGCACCGCTTCGATGAAGCGGCGGCGGGACTCCGCCTCCATGCTGGCGGCGCGCAGTTCCGCTTGTTGCGTCTGAAGATCGCCGGTCATCCGGTTGAAGGCGCGGGATAAGACGGCGATTTCCTCAGGGTCGCGCCGGCTATCCACCCGAACGCTGAGATCGCCGCCCGCAACCCGATCGGCCGCTTG
>Ga0116230_10001232_pt1 | contig 23978 bp, 21 predicted proteins | sample S1TSphfallax_3_FD_88678 | JGI IMG/M metagenome (GOLD analysis project Ga0116230, IMG submission 88678) | Host-associated microbial communities from peat moss isolated from Minnesota, USA - S1T2_Fd - Sphagnum fallax MG | ecosystem: Host-associated > Plants > Peat moss > Unclassified | place... | reverse complement strand
TTTGCCTCTTGCACAACTTGCCATAGTTTGAAAGAATTGACATTTCAACTTTTTGATCATTCGGGCGAAAGTAAGAAAAATAAAACCAAGCAGTGTGTGGACTATCCTTTAAAACTATTTTTTGAAAATTTGAAAAATCACCATGGGAACATTATATATTGAAAAAGTACATATATTTTTTAAATAAATTTTTATACCTTCAAAGTTGCAACTAAAAATTTTCATGAAATTTCACCATGTTTCAAGAGTCTTTTTATCTGTTTAAAGCACTTTAAGAAAACATGTGGACATGTGGGTTTTTTGTATAAAAAATCCTTTTCCTTTGTCAAATGTTCACCAAATTGTTTTAATTTTTTTGTGAACTTTCATATATTCCACAAAAAGGGATCCATGTGTTCAAAACATTCAAAAAAATAAAAATACATATATCTTTTTAGATTTTAATACTTGAATGTCCTTTTACACTATTCTAATTTTGAATTTGTAATATGGTTCAAAGTAAAGTTATAGATTTGACTATAATGTAAGGCTTGATGCAAAAAAGATTACGCTTTTATTATGTCATATGTCATATTTGGCCTCAAATTTGATATTCAGTTTAAAAAATTATGTGAAAAATGCAATATAAACTAATAGAAAATTACCACATGGAAAATGCAATCCTTAGAAAGGATTTTAAGCTTGGCACGATTGGCTCCTTTTTTCATGCTTTCACCCATTCACTCAAACCTTCACCAAGTGAGTGTGTCACTCTCCATCCTTTTTTTCCTCCTAATGTCCTAACTAAACAATTCAAACAAGGTTTGATTTGTTATGTCTCCTTCTTGCTCTTGGTCCATCTTCTTATGATATTCCTTCTCAATTACATAATTCAACAAAATAAGCCAACTTAGATAAAATAGACTTATTTATTGATATCTAACTAAGGTAAAGGGTAGATGCAAGGTTGAGTGGTTCACTTTTGTGACATGGTGACATATTTTCCTGGGCACCTTTTGTTCAAATGTGTATGGTAATTAATATGTTTATATGCACAATAATTGGCAAGTGAATTTAGACTAACAACTTCATTATGAACACATCCACGTAGTTATTTTTTGAAAAAAAGTTCATCCATTAATAGTAATTATGGACTTTCAAAGTTCGAAGGGACTAGTTAGCTGGATTCAAAATTAGAAAATGAGAAATTTTCAATTGATTTTCATTCTAAATGTGTTATAGTGACTCAATATAGGTTATAATATGAGATGAAAAACTCAAATAAAAAATCTTTCCCATGAAAAATTTAGCCAAATGATAATCATGGACTTTTCAATGGTTAGAATTAAACCATATTCTCAAAAGTCCATTGAAGGTACAATTTGAATTGTTTTTCAATTTTTCCCTCACAAGAAAATGTTTCCACAAAATCTACATGGGGCACTATTAATATGGACTCTTATCACTCCATGATATATGCTTGACAACTCCTAGCATGTGCTTTGATATTAGCAGCAAACTCCTAAACACATTAAACTTCAAAACTCAAATGTGAAGATGAATCGAAAGCTAACTAGTAAGTTTCAAACCATAACTTTGTCCCAAAACATTTTAGAAATGTCGATGAACATCCACATGTTTGGGAACAACATGTTTTATCCAAATGCAAAGGTTCCTATGTGGGCACATATTCTTCTCATGAATCATTCTCATTAAATGTTCTCTAGGGGTGGATTTTATTTTTTGGGGGGATTTTTCACAACTTGCAAACATATAAGGCGAGGTGAATCCAACATGGGATGTTTTTGGGAAAAAAATATAAACAATTCAACATTTGGATTCAATAGCGCAATCTTGTATATCCATGGAATTTAACAATCACAATTGCCATTTAGGTCTAATTAATATTAAGGATCTTGCCTAGTGCACAATTTTGAAATAACACCATAATGTGGTGTAATGTCCATTATTTGGGGGAGAAATTTGTCGATTTTCAAACAACCTATATAAAAACATTTCCTTGGGAGAAAAAGAAATTTCATTGCCTTACTTATAGAAAATAAGTTCTAAATCAAGGAACGGTTTTAAATGAATTCATAATGTACAAAAATTATAACAAGTTCATTCATTATGTAGTGTAAACAAGGCCATGGGCAAGAATCTACCACATGTCTACCACATAATTTCCACATCATCTACGCCACATCATGGGACTACCATGACATGTCCACGTCATTTTTCCATGTCATCGACCTACCACATGTGTGCCATGTTACCACCAAGTCAGTGCCATGTCACCAATCTGCCACATCCATGCTGGTAAATGATCCTAATTATCTAAAAATGTGTGGGTGTGCACATCCCACACCCCAAATTCCCGCACTCTACACAATAATTTCCTAACACAAATAAGAAAAATAATCAAAGCTAGACATATCCAATTTTAGGTGTTTAAATCTACAATAATGGAATAATGAATCTAGAAACTAAAAAAATGTACACCTAATATTACTTTGATATGCATACTAGGTACATATAAGTTCATGTCAATTGAAAATAAATACATGTACTATTAATTTCATATGCAGACAAGGTACATAAGTCCATGTTTACTATATGCATATGGATATGATAAAACAAGGTGAAGTATTGATGCATAAACAAACCTTGTGGCATGAAGTTTGTCCATGGAATTAATAATGTCTACTATAAATCTTATGGTTCCCCATTAGAACCATTAAATTCCTTTGGCACCCCATTTGAATCATTACAGTCCTTTGGTTCCCCATTAGAGTCATCAAAAGAATCACTTTGATACACAACTTCTAGATTCACAATTCTTCCATGGTTGATATTTTTTATCTTTAAAAACAACTTCTCTTTCAGAATGCAAAATAAGAAGGCAAAATTTGGAATGGAGCCATTCTAGAGTTCTACCTATCAAACCTTTTCCAAGCTTTGTTACATTACTACAAACTTTGAAATAATTTTGTCTATCCTACCATGGGGTTGCAAAACAAGATTCAATATCAAGTCATCAAGGATAGTTCATGAGCACTATCCCATTTGCAATTCATGTACATTCCTTGATTTGTACACTCTTTAATTGCTAGTCAAAGCACATGTTGAGTATATACGTGTCCATTTGCATAAAAATGTACATTAAATATAGTAAAACAATAATAATGTACTATACAAAAAGCTGATTTTAAATATGCACATCAATGCATAGAATGTAAAGCTAAAATACCTTCATGTCATTTAAAATATTAACTATATGCAGACAACATATAGACATATACAAAAATTAGTATGTAAACCTACATTACAACTACAATTGATGTGAAAACTATATAGGTTATATAGATGTAAGTGTACACAAAATAAAGCACATATACAAAGGTGCATAAACATCATATGAATCACCACACAATATAGTTCATACATTTGATGTAAGTACACAAACTAGTGAATGAACTATAATGATGTCATTAGATATATTGTAACATGTATTAGGTTGTGTGTACATGGTATGAATTAGATACATACAATGTGCAAAAGTTATAACAATGTTACATAATATGTACACATTTCATAGTTCATACAAATATTGTAAGTTACATACACAAGGTGCAGTTCACATATAGTATATGTGTATACTTGGTACAATATAATTTAGAATAAGATACACATAAAAAGTGCACAAGCTATACAATACAAATCTTTGCATATGGAAATATGGTTTAATGAAACTACATTATATACATTATATGTTATAGTACTCATGTCAACATACTAGATGTTCAATGTTCAATGCTCAAACATGCACAAAGATGTATATAACAAGTAGTATAAAAGTTACAAACCCATTGAACTTAGTGGCATCAGCTATATGCCTTTGTGAAATCAAGCTCCCTTGAATGGTCCTTATGTTTATTCTACATATAATAAAACATTTCAACACTTGCTCATCCAACAATTCAATATGTGCCTAGTTTTATGTTGGAATAAATAGTTACATGAACTTATAAAAGTTATTGAAAGACAATTGAAAAGTAATGCTAGCCAAACAAAAACCAGTAAGCATCATCTCTAGGACCAAACTTTCTAGATCAAAACATTATTTAAATTCCATTGTTGACACTATGACAATTTACACCCAACCTAAATGATATTGTTGTAGATGCTAGGTACGACAAATGAAAGGATAGATTTTGCAACATGTGTCAAGTGCAAGATGTACCTTAATCAACATTGGATATTTTAAAGGGCTATTGTTGCCATGAACTTTCACTAGAAGAAAAACATGTATTTTTTATTGGTTTTTGGGACTAAATTTTAGTCGCAAGAGACATTTTGCAACTAAAATCCTTTTAGTTGCCTAAAACAAGTTGCATGTGATAAATTACTCACAAATGACAAAGGGTATTGTATGAAAGAAAAAGTCAACAAATACATTTCATCCTTTAACTCCATTGTATATGTATTGTCACATGCGACTAAGATGTAACTATTTTTTTCATAATTGAGGGCAAATGATGTGTTGCCACGTGTCTTGATATTTGATTATTTATGTTATTATTATTATTATTATTATTTTGAAATAATCTAAGACGTTCAATTCAAATACTTGGATGATCTTATATTATGACACGTGGCCCAATGTAAATATGCCATGTGGCATTAAAAAAGGTCGGTAGGTACTTAGGTAGGTACATAAATAGGTGCATCGTCACAATATATTGTAAAGTAAAAATATACTTCAAAACCCATTCAAATGAATACCAAACTTGATGAAGTACTCAATCATATATTACATATTAATTCATTGTCCCATTTTAATTCTATATGAAAAGTTAAACTCATATGATTTCACAAAAAACAATATGCAATTTACATTTGTTTGATCTATGTAAATTGAATATTGAAATCCAAAGTGAACCTTGAAGAGGTCGTGGCCACCAAGCCTATAACAAAAGGGAAAAAGTTGCAACATTTGAAAAATCCAAATTACATAACAAGGAAGAGGAAAAGAAGTTGCAAAATTTTTAAAAATCTAGATTACATAATAGGTAAACAAAATTTATTGAATTTTTAAAATACAAATTCAACCCAGTGACCACAAGGTTGTCAAAACACCTATAATGATTTTGCCAAAAGACTTGAAAGAAAAAATCCATTGTTAAATTTTTTTTTTCAAGAAACCTTAAAGGGTAGTCTAAATTTGAAGCATAATTTGAAAGATAATGTCAAATCCTCTTAGTATTAAAAGTTTTGTAATTGTCCATGGTCAAATATGCAATAACATCGGCATCATCTTAAAACAAAAACTTGAGTTACCAACATCATTTTCTCCCTTTTAGCTATAAGCAACATCATGTAGTTTGTGAACAACAATCCAAACCAACTACAAACAAAAGTTAATACTAAAAAATAAAGGCAATCTATAAAAGTTATAACATAAAAAATGACTTGAAAAATGAAAAAAAAGAAATGAAATGATTTAGAATGCATACCTAAAAGGGGCTGGTTATTGTGAACATCACCATTATCGTTATCCATATACTGCAAGAACCAATAATAGTTTCACAAGGAGAAACTTAAATGAGGAATAAAACACTTGACCATAATGTCATAATGATCTCAAACTGTGTTGGCCAATGGTAAATTCAACCAAAGGTGGCCACAAACAAGAAGCTAGATCCAACCATTGCACCTTTTTTTTTACAATGTTTGTCGTTTGAATGATGAAAGAAAAGACCACTCCATTTTGGATTCCAAAGAACTTTATTGGGTTCATCATTAATTAGTAGTGTTTGATCCTCCTTCCCATAAAGTAGCCCACAACAAACATAATACATGTTTTTCAAATCCTTTTAATAATAATAGGATTTAGGTGTTATTTCACCAAACGTTTTGGAGCATTGTTCATGTCCCCAAATGAAAATGAATTGATCCAAAAAAATTCTAACATGAACATTGGAAGAATTTTTAGAACATTTTCAAATTTCATACAAGACCAAATTGAAATGTAAAATTTTTTGAGTGCCATAGCAAGAAACTTTTCCATTCTAACTTTAACATCCATTTTGGTCTCGTCAACATTTTTTCCAAACATTCTAGCATTCTCTTGGGAAATAACACAACATGCCATTAATGTTGAAAGTTGACAATTTTTTAAGTCTAAGAGGTGGCAAATGTAGACATGAATGCATTGAATTGCCTTTGATCAATGCAATTAGCCCGAAGGGTGAAAGCACACTACGGGGGGGCCAAAAATGTTGTCACATTGTATAGTTTTCTAGGGGTGTCCATGTTTAAACTTCAACCATGGTAATTTTGGAACATATTTTTCCAATTTTTTTGCATAATATGATAGACCATAACACAAAATTGAATTGAATAGAAAATTCCTTTTTCCAACTTATATTGTGTGATTCCAAAGTATATTTGTGCCAAAAAAAAGTATTTCACTATGTATTAAAATTCAAATATACTCAAAAAAATGATTGAAATGATTTTTAGTCTTTATGAAATTTGTAGTATCTATTAAACATTGTGACCCATATGATTGGAATAAGTTTGTGAGCCATGTGAAAATTTTGATAATTATCATATCACAAATGGGTGTTTTTGGGGGTGATGACCATACATATTTGATAATTAACATTGTGACAAACTATCACTTTCAAATGGAAAATGATAAGATATGTGAAGTAGGTTATTTTTTAAATTTTAATTTCAAACATTTTTTTGGTTGACTAATTCAAACCCAAACTTAATGTAATCCAAAAATAGAAAAAATATATATATTAATATACCATAAATATACCCATTATTCTTTGAGTTTAATCTTTCAAATTATTTTTTCAAATAATATTAAATATCATTAACTTTATGAAAATCAAAATATCAATTCTAGACACCAAAAGTGAAACCTAAAATTAAATGCAACACATTTTGCAAAAATATACATTACATACATGTCACGAAAATGCCCAAAGTACACCCCCCATGGGTGCAAACGAAATTCAATAAAACCAACATCATTACTTTTTAAAAGTTTTTTTTTTCATATGAATGAATTTTAGAATAATTTCTTTGCAAATTGTATAATAAATGCTTATAGCTATCCAAATACACGACATGTTTTTTTTCTTCATTATTTTTAAATAAATAAAAAAATTAAAAAGTTCTAATTCCTTGTAAATTCAATGTTTTGTCCTTGAAAATGATAATAATTTCAAATCATAACCATTTTTTTTTAAAACATTTTTATGTTTCTTGTATTAACACATCATGTACAATTTACCCCATTTATGTGTGGCAAAGGACTTTTGAAATTAAATAATTTTGGATCAATTTTAAAAAGTTCTTTGAAATTTTAAAGTTTTAGAATTTCACATATTTTAAGGTATGAGTGTTTTTTAAATGTGGTTAATAGGTCTTTATCCTCTTTATTTTTTTTATCAAATGTATTTTATTATATGAGTCCTTTCCAAAATGGACTCTTATCTAACGTGTCATTGTTCACTTTTAGAGGTCCTAAATCAAAATTTTAATCCAAAATTTCATCAAATGGATTTTTGGTTTTAATTCTTTGACATTCATATGAATGAAAAAACAATAACTTGCCATGATTACCATAGCTTTAAATGACAAAACATAAATATTAATTCAATTTTGACTATCTTTCTTTACAATTGGACACCCTTTTTGGCTCATTGAATTGTGATTACACCCTTGTAGTGTGCTTTCACCCCAAAGGAAACATTGATCTTAAACAACAAATGTGTTAACAAAATGAGATACATAACTACCACAAAATTGTACCCTAAACAAAATTAAGCCCTAAACAACAAAATGTGTTAACAAAATGAAATACATAACTACCACAACATAATGTCCTATCTAGAACTAAAAACAATAATTGTTGGTGAAGTGTCCATGTGCTTTCAATAATTAGTTTTCTAAGTTTGTAGGATAAAAAAAAATCCATATTTGTTTCCAACAAACACTAGGTGACCACTATGCAAGGTAACAATACTTCAAGAAAGCCATTGAAAAACAAGGGGATTGTTGAGGTGCATGGTGACAACAAAGCCACATGCATACAAATTACAAAAAAAATTATGACAACTTAATAATAATATGTTTGTGAAATCCACAATTTTCAAATCAGAACCTTTCAAACCTTGGGGGTGATCAAGTTGTATGGTGCAACGCATAACAGTGGACTTGAGTCAATGTAGCTAGACATTAAATATTAAAATTAAACCAATGTTCAATGTGCATCATAATTCAAGTTAAACCATTCATGCATAATGATTCCAAAGATATTAAGTAAATCAAACATTTCACTTTTTATTTACTCCATGATCATTAGAATTGCTTTAGCCAATTCAGATGCTACGTTTGTGGTCACAACACCATAACCATGTTGAGACACACTAAAGCCATCATCTCACACCAATTTCCTTCTAGATCATGCGGAATGATTTTGAACACCACCTTACAATTATTCTTTTGAAAAGTACAAGGATCCATCACAACAATTATCCTAAAAAACAAGCAATTTGTTTATAAAACTTCCAAGCACAAAGTCATGACACTGCATTAGGATTACACATACAAGGCAAACATATGTGACAACTCCTCCACCAAAGATACTCAAGCAAACCATCCCATTACACATGACCGACTTTAAAATTTGAAAAACTAATTTGAAACAGGCGTTGTTCTTATACAACTGTTGACTGTAGAAAATTGCTACCAGAAATCATTACCAAAAACTACTATAAAAAATCCCTGCTGAAAATCGCTACCAAAAAACATTACTACAAACTACTATCAAAAATCATTACCACAAACTATTACTGAAAACCACTACAAAAAATTACTACTGGTTTTCTATTACCAAAAACTATTACTGAAAGTTATCATTGAAAACTACTACCAGTTTTCTATTACCAAAAACTTATTACTGATTTTTGGAGTGCATATTTTTAGACCAAAAAATTCATTGACTAGATTAACTTAGATAAGGATTTTAAATAGGATTTACTATGAGTTTTAGAGAAATTTTTGGGATTCCCCTAACTTTTGGGGATTTCCACCAAAAAGGATGTAAAACATGGGCAACATGCATAGGATGATGAAACCACCTGTGCAAACCACACTTCACCACTTGAAGGAATTGATCAACAAACAACCTGTTGGGGTAGTAGAAGCATGATAGTGAAGTAAATAAAAAAAGTAAGAATATGCACTTCTATATCTTGTATCATGCATATGAAAACAACAAAATAACATCAAAATAAGTGAAAATAACCTTATAGAAAGTAAGTCCTATATATAGACAATAGGTTGGAAAATATGTGACTACTAGATAAATAAACGGTTTATCCAGACACTAACAACCAGCATTATTGACTTGTAAATCTCAATGGTTGTCCATTTATTTATCTATTGTCAATATCCTACAATCCAACTGAGCCTTCTTATAACCAAAGAGTGGTGAATGAAAACACTGCATGTACTGCAAACAATCAACTGACCATCCATTCCCTGTACATACAATTCTCAGGTTTGGAACCTGGCACAGAAGAGTCCCACCCATAGTCAATCAAGAAATTTTGAAGTCTTTGACTCAGAAGGGGAATACAAAGAGCCACAGCATTCTGAAAAAGCCTATTCCTATAGCATGCTAAACCCAGGAATTTGCATTCAGTGCAAATCTTCAGGCATCTGAAAATTAACACTGAGAATCAACCAAGCACAACAGGAAAACAAACTTTCTCTGTACTTTCAAGTACTCTGCAAATGCTACCATGGCAGAAGGGAATTCTGCCTCAAAACAGCTTTCCATGATTCAAAAAGCTGTCAGCTTCCCAATGTGTGTTTAATTATTTCTGATTCTTTGATTTCTTTGTCTTTATGAAGTATGTGAGAAGACCACAAACATGGAGCTGAAAACATTGAGGTCTGTTTTTCTTCCCCGCTCCATGGACATGTGCCTATGAATATTAGTGCTTCCATCCTCGCAAGGGAGGACAGAACGGGGTCCAATCTCACCCAAGCAAAACATTCCTGTGAGGGGTGTGTCAGGAAACCTCCCAAAGAAGGTATTGCTGTCCACATTTGCTTCATTAAAGTAAGTCTCACCCCGCCCTGCACAAGCAAACAATAAACCTCCAAACACTCGCCTTCTCCTTGAAGGTCCTGATGCCTCATCCATGGGGTGGCTGGGTTGGGGCCTTTGTCTTTGCTGTTCTTCCAATTTGATGTTTCCAGAAGGGGCATGTCCCTCCTCCAGTGACCTCTTGACCTCATTGAGCATGCACTGGCTTTGTATCCGGGCAGCATCCGGATCAGAGACATAGAATCGGAGGGTATCTCCAGTTCGAACACCCTCTCCACCAATCAGCAAGTACTCCTCATCCGCTCTGTAAAACAGACTCCCACTAACTTATCTCATTGTCATGCTTGTGTGGATGCTGAAACATCCTTACTATTTTTTCATACTTGCAAAGATATGACTAATAAGTTTCCAAGTATGAAATCATATGAGATCATCTTAGAAAGCTTTTCACCTCATGTTTGTATGACCTAAGTTGCAAAAAAATATTCTGCCCTCTCAGCAATCTTTGTTCTAACTTTCAGCCAGAAGTAAGAATTTAGTTAAATAAAAATATGTGAACAAAACCCAGCAAATTTTTATTTTTTTTAATGGGTTCTCTCTGTACTATCTACATTCACCAGCAGTCTATGGATTGAATTTAAGCACAAGGGGTCCACCACCACTAATCCTCAGATGTATGCACTATGCACCTTACTGTCAGATTCCTCCATTTTGTATGCTGTTAAGCCATCCAGGATGGCTTCATGACTTAACCAGAATCAAAGATGACCCAACAGTCAAAATGCCTGGACTTCCATGTCTACAATAGCTCACATCCAAGAGATCTTGTCATAAAGTTAGACAAGCCATCTGTAGTCATTCAGATAGTTAGGTCCAACCTCAACCACTTTGTGATTTAACTAAACCAGGCATTGCACACCGTTTTCTAGTTAGAGGTAACTTTCTTTATAGTGGTGGTTGATTGAATGAGATTATAAGTCCAAAAGTAACAGATATGTTCAAAATTGAGACATGGATAGAGGACATGGGAAGAGAAGAACAGGAGACAAGCAAGGCATACCCTTGAACTTCATAAAGGGAGAATGAGCCCATGGTGTCTTCAGAGTGAACTCTTCGTTTATGTCGTCGTGGAGGCCTCCAGGTCCCCACATATGCTGCCAATAATCCTTTGCTACTTATCTGCAAGTATACCAACACAAATCTTATGTCATATCTTGTGCAATCAGATACTTGACATGTTTGTGCATGTGTCCTCTACACAGAAATCTTCCTTGTATTAATCAGGTGCAAGGTTCCTAATGGCAAAAGAAGAAGGTGCAAAAACCAGAGCTGCCAAGCCTGTCTGTCTACAAACAAAAGCCTTGCTCTCTAGTAGCAAGTCCTAGCGTAAAATGCAGATAGGGCAGAAGTTCAAGGGGTGCCCAGAAAAGACAGATTTAAGATGAAATGTATGCAAAACCCCAAGATAACACACTTGGTTATTGAGGTCTTCAAACATAGCGTTGCCATCAAGCTCTTTGTCATCGCCCTCCTTCATGCAAGTGAGCCAGGTTGTGGTTTCCTGCAATAAAGGATCCTTTGTCTGGCGGACAGAAACAACAGTGTAAAGAGGGCCAATTGCCGCCAGTCCACCCCCAGTGCCCACCATGCAATCAACATTTTTTCTGGGAACCTCTGGATGAATGACATTGAAATGGCACCATATCAGTCTCGCAGCCAAGGCTGTAGAAGTCAACTGCATTCATGTGTCCTAGATCCATGCACCAACACTAGGATTTACACCAGATGAGTGATAAGATCATGACTATCATCCATCCATCTTTAACATCAAGCACAGAGACAAGTAGGGAAAGCCCAAAGGGCTCATAGAGCCACCAGTAATTTCTGAAGTTTTGGGAACTTACTCTGCGGTTCCCAGTCAAGATTGGAGGTTCAATGCTAGAACAACAGAACAGCACAAGACCAAGGGATTACCTTTACATGAAGCATCTGCATCAGAGAACACAAGTGCAACAACGTCCTGGTGCAGAGTTCCATCACTTTTGTGACTCCTGCCACTTGATGTGCGGCTACTTGCTGATGTTGATGCCGATGTCACTGTCACCTTACTAGTTGAAGCATTTGATGAATCTGAGGTGACAACAGGCACTGGGGGCTCCTCTAGAGCCTTCCGCTTGCAGGCCCGCTGGCTGTTTGTCCGCTCCGGAAGTTTCTTCCGGGCACCTTTCTCTTCAAGTTGTGGTGGATGCTCAAGATGGGAGGAACTGACTGCGGTACAGTGTGCAAGAAGAGAGCCCCCCTCAGACTGAGACAGTGCAGAAAACCCTCCCACCACCACTGATCTTCCACGAAATGCTCGATCTGCAAACAAAACCCAAATTAGTTGTAAGTGCTATCACACCAGTATGCAAGCTCCATATCATGATGCTATCAATCTGCAAACAAAAAACTATCTCTGCAGAGAATTTAGGAACACATAAACCCTAAAACCTAAAACAAAAAGAGGAGCCACATAAGAAAGAATGAACACAATTTAGCATACAAAGCAGATACAGAAGGGAACAAGTGGGCTATAAAAGCTCCCCCTCTGTGAAGACCCTATAAAAAACCATTTGGCTGGAATATGCTCCTACTGAAAGAATCTTTGTCCAGGTAGATGAAACTCCAAAATTCCGAAAAAACCAAGTACAAAAAGATCGTTCACAGCCCTACAGACTAGGGATGATCTCTGAAGCCTACAGGGCAGGTGTTGAGAGAAAAAAGAAAAAACTCTCCTAGGTACAGGAAAGGGTCTAGAGTTTAGGGTTTAGGAACAAAGTGACAAGAGCCTAAACAAACAGGAACTCAAACTTCATTTAGGGCAAATAAAGTTACATTTGTGCCCAGCCAATTCTCCACATTATTGGGGAAGGATTCCAAACCCTGGTAGATCTGCTATCATTTGACTTGGCTTCTAAATACACATCCATTTTCCAAAGGAGAAGTGCAAGTTTGAACAACTTATGATCAATGTCACTAACAGAATCCCAGAAATCCCATGTACTTTCATCAAAAGAACAAAATGCTGAAGCATCTAAGAGGCTGGTGACTCAGACAGTATGGGCTAACCAGGATTAGTTAGGAATATTTACCAAGCCTCTTGGTGACACGTATCATGTCAGCACTTGGGTCCTGTACTCCATCCAAAACTTCACCCAAGTCAGATTATTAGCTCTGAAGTAGACATACTGCTTAAGGAGTTGTGAGAAGAACAAGGGATAACAAATGACCACTAAGAACCTGAAAACTAACTGCACATCCACCAGTTCTACATGCACAAAAAATGGAATACAAACACTACAGAAACCTTAAACCCTAAACCCTATAAAACACTGAAGACAGACTGAATAGAAACTGAATAATGCAAGTCAAGATTGTCTGTTCAGAACAGCAATCATACATATAGGTCTAGAGAAGGTCAGAAGCTTGACATGAAAAGTAAGTGCACAAAAAGGTCCATGATGAACTAATTCATTTCAAACCCAAGAGAACGACAGGGATCAATGATGAGGATATTTACTCCCAGAAGTAGGATCTGCTTCACAAGTTGTGGTTTATATTCACCCTGTGTTGTCCTCCCAGCTTGCCAAACAAATGACTCCACCTCATCCACCTGCCAAAATCAGAAAGACCCTTCCAAGTAAGACCCTTCCAAGTAAGTGAAGAAAAGCACAGAAACAAGGTCAGGTGTGAAATCATTTACAGCTGAAACCTAGCTGAGATGAAATCTAAGTGAAGGACTAAACGGCTAACAATGCAGGGCACCTGCAACAACAATTCCACTTTCTTGTTCCACAATAGAGATCAAATATCAATGCAATTGCAGAGCGAAATCCCACAAAAACATGTAAAATAACCAAACAAATGTTGTCTCAATACCCACATATAGTTGCAATGTAACAGCAGTACAAGCATCCAATACCATACTTCCCTGTGTCTAGGACACCACAGATGGGAAAGTACCAGATCCAACAAATTACTTCTAGAAACTCTGAAATTTCAAACAACTCTGTCTTCAAGAACCCCAAATCCTCAAACAGATACCTCCTCATATTCTTCCCTTCACATCTTCTCTTCTCTCATTTTTCCCACCCTCACTTCTCCTTTTCCTCTCATCATGCCTCCTTTTACCACAGCTTGGCAACATGGAGCCATATTTTGGGTAACTCTGGTATTTCAGGGAACAAAGAAATGAATCAATGCCATTATTGCTCAGAGACCATTGAACTACAGACAGAAGCATTTCCACTTGTAAGACCTTCAGCAGCAAGAGATGCACCAAGGAAGAACCAATGAAGAACTCTTCCTCATGTGAATCTGCTTCAAAGGAAGCTGTGAAAGATTGGGGAGCAAGATGAAGGAGAAGAAACTCTTGGCCAATGAAAGACACCACAACATTAGACATAGTATCCAGTGCAGTATAGCAAAGAACTCCCATTAAAGTTTTCTACTTTGTCCACTGGTTACCACTGTCAATAGACCTACTGCATATTAAACATGTTAGTCACACATAACATGCAGTTAAATGAAGCTTGATACAAAATGAAGGTAAGGAGGTGAAACAGACTAACCCCACAAGAATTGCAGAGGGAGAGTGCCTGCACATGGAGTCCTGGAACACGTCCCACAGTTAATACAAGCCCATTCTGGCGTGACACAATTCGGCGACTCAGTGTCTTGCTCATTCCTGCCCCTGGCTGTGGCCAGCTTACCTGATTTCACATACCCACCAGACCAACCAGATTGTCATGTAAGTGCTCTACAAGTTGACAATGCCAAATGCCCAGAACCAGTCTTGTACAGACTAGAGTTTACTTCGGGAAAAACGAAACCAAGGAGGAGCAACAAACGTAGGTTAGACATTGATTACCTCCATGTGCTCACCACTGGCAACATCTTGTCCAATTATTCCTGCAGCATGGCAAGCAATCAATGGCAGATTTTTCCCAAGTTTCTCCTTCAGCTGCAGCATTGAAACCAAAACATTCATTAATATAATAACTCTTGTGAGAATTGCAAAACCTTCACACTCGTGATTAGGAAAGCCAGAATAAGGTCCAAAACTTCTTCTTGAAGTCAAAGAAAGCATTCCAGATAAGGACTGAAGAACTTGAACAAAGAACAATAAAACAACAATCAACTGGAGTATGAAGAAATGTGGAGGCAATACTACAAGATTACAGGAGTGCAACAAGAAATTGACAGATGGTGTTCATCTTTGAATTCTCCTACATCTAAGCCTTCATCTGAGAATCACCAGACACAAATGCAAAGATACCAATAAAACCCCTGACACAAAAAGGCCTGTTATCATCCCTAATTTTACTCCAGATTCAAATGTGGAGTCAGACACAGTCTTTGTTACAAAGATGAAGCAAGCAGAAACAGAAATAAAACTCACCCACTTTCTCTTTTGTTTATGTGGAAGTCTCAATCTTCAATGGAAGAGTAGTGGATGTGGAGAAATAGCAGAGAAAAGAGGAAAAGACAGGGGGATGTGCTTACAAGTGTGGAGATGCGTGAAAGGCTGAACTTCTGCCCTGCAAAAACAATTGCAAAGTCTGGACGAAATGGGGCCCCCATCACCCTCTCCACCACAGCATCAATTGCACTCTGCCAGAAAAAAAGACCACAACAAATAGAGAAGTGATGGACCTTTCTAGAGACAGCAGCATACCCTAGACAGACATAAAACCTTACAGACAAAAGAGAACTCCCAACTCTGGCAAACTCTGACCCTGCCCATAACACAAGCACAAAAAACAAACTACTTAATGATTGGAGGCAGACAGATCTAGTAGCACAGAAGACAATAGAAACTGAAAGGGGAAAAACTACTTTGGTCATCAAAGAGAGCATTCAGAGGCATCACTGAGAGCATCTCCAGTGGTGCTCAGTATGTGGCCTTGCAAAAGTATTTCTCACATTCAAGTTTTAATTACTTACATTTTTTCCAACCCCACCCATAAAACTGAAACTGGGCCTGTAAATAGGTGGGAGACTACTAGTAGCAACTCACTTGGATCAATCAAACTATCTAGCCACTCAGAAACAGGGAGTAGTCAATAAATATGATTTGACTATATTTACTAGACTGTTCCAGGGTCACTCCATGGCTCTGAAAGATGTGCATTTTTCCAGGGTCACACCAGTCTTCCAGTGGATCCACTGGGTTTGACTGCTGCACCTCATCCAAAATTTCCAGTGCAGGGCCACATACTGAGAGCCAGTGGAGATGCTCTGAGTCCTGCAGAAGAGGAAACTGAAACTGTTGCCCACTGTAGAGGGTGGGCGAGGGGGGATTCAGAAAAAAGAAAAGGAACTCAAAAGTAAGTACCTGGAGATCGGGAAGGAGGGAGAGGGCAGACATCATGCGAGGTGTGGCATTGAGAACTCTGGCTGCTGAATTCCATGAACGGCACACACATGCAGCTGACGCCAGTGACTTGGCTGGCAGCAAGCCCAGGATGTTTACAAGTGTGTCTTCCCCCAGAATGTCACTGCATTTCAACGCTGATGTTGCCGACTCCATATCCACCCCCACAACAAGAAGAAACTCGGAGGAGAGAGAGAGCAGGAGGAGTGTGGAAGTTCGTCACAGAAGGAAATTGCGAATTCGGCGAACACCCAAAAGCGCAAAACACGCAATAACAAAACAAGCAACTTGTGCGTCTGCTGGCAATATTCACAGACCTAAACCACAAAATACGAAACCAGTCCGCACAGTAGAGACATGAAAACCCTAAAAATGCGAAGAAGAAGAACACGAAGAGGAGCGTGAAAACCCTAGTCAACCTTTGTAAGTATTCAATCAAAGACCTCCATGACTGAATGACTGACTGGTCGACTGTGGATTGAAGCTTTTTTCTACTACAGAGATCACCCGACGAAGCTTCCTAAAGATGACTCTGCATGCTGCTGCTTGCTGCTGGGAAAAGCACACCGCATGCAAAAAAGAGTTCAGTAGAAACGATGAAAGCAGCAAACGGATTCAGCTGGAAAACGCTTTCTCAGCTGCCGCTGAAATCTCTCAAGGTTTTCTAGAAACAGGAAAGAAATGGCGACAAAAGCATCAGAATCCTCGGACTCAGTCTGAAGATGTGAAACAGCAAAACCCAAAAGAATGAAAAAAGAAAATTTAATCCAGAGAACAGAGAAACAACAAAACAATACTTGCTTACCCTAAAAGAACCTGTTCATCATCAAACCATCTTTGCAACAAAACCCTAAAAAAATGGAAATGAAATCCTCTCTCAGCATTCAAATCATTTGAGAAACAACTCCTCCGAAGACACAAGATCTCCTACTCCTACTACTAGCACAAAGAATTTCCCACCCGCTCTCCCTGAACAAGAAACAACCCAAAAAAAAAAACCCTGAGAAACAAAAGACAAAGCTAAAAATAAGAAGAAGAAAATTCTGTAACCACATTTAACACAAAAGCCACATGACAAAATCCCTTCAAAACCCCTCCTCGGAGGTCAGTTAGGTCAGAGAAGCAGACTGTGGAGAAGAAAAACCACGGGAAAAAAACACAAGCCAAAATCTCATGAAATAGCATGAAAGAAGACACTGCCACAAAGAAGGAAACAAACAAACAAAAAGAGACCCAAAATGAATGTGAACACTAAAAAACAGCAACAACAAGAGGAAAATACGAAAGATCTTGGTTCAAGTACAAGTTTCTCGGCAAACAAGCAAGGAAATGTCCCCCCAAGTACATCCATGGACCCCACCCCGCGTCACTCTCCAGCTTTTTATTTCTCCACAGCTACAGTGACATATGTCAGTGCTTTGTCCAAGGCAGCACGCAAGAAACAAGCAAACAAATAAAACCCATAAACAAACAAGAAGCTCATTAATGGCTCTGAACCCCTTATGGCAAGTTGGAACCAACAACAACAGTTAACATAGGGAAAATGTTTTTGGGCATGATTGTATTTTGGGCATATCCAAGGTTCAATAAATGTTTTTGATGGGCCAATCAAAGTGGCTCCCTTGGAAAAACATTTAAAAACAGAGTGCCATGGGCGTCACCCTTCACCATAGTTGGCATGTGTGCAGTTCGTTCCTTGCCAAGCTTCATATCCCACCCGGTTCAGAACCTTGAAGTTGAAGGGCAGTTTGGGGCAAAGGGGATTTGAATTTGAATTGGAAGGTATTAGGCTAGCACACTCAAACCTTAAGGGTCTTTGGATCTTGAGCATCCAGATTTAAATAGCCTTTGAAGTTTGAAACCAAGGACGCTTTAGCCTTACTTAGGATTTATTGCAAGCTAGGCCTGCACCTATGTAGTAACCTACATAGGAGATCCAATGGTTAGAATCTTCACCTGGGATAAAAGTTTGGGGCAAAAAGGATTGAAATTTGAATGGCAAGTATTCATTGCAATTAAAAACTTTCAGGGATAGCTGACTTTGAAACATACCATTGATATTTAAATACCCTTTGACATTCACGTACACGATACTTATGTACCCTTCACATCTGGAGTAGATGAGGGTTTCAGAATTAGTATAACATTGAATACCATGAACAAACTTTTCTTCACTTAACACACAATTAAACCTGTAGCGCGCATTCACACATTTGAGGACGAGGTGTCACACTAACTTATACACACATCCACAGTGCACACTTGCCAGTGGTGTGCCTAATAGAGCTTATCAGACCTGAGCTCATGCTCTGGGAATGGCGTTTTGGCTTCTTTTTCCCAAATGATATGGGTTTTGTGGGAACGATTGAAAAGAAGAATTTTCAATAATATGGTGCCAAATCTTAGAATCTTGGTGTCAAATATTTGTCCAGTTAGACACCATGTTTCAAAGAGTTCACATGTGAAGGGCTTTTTACAATAATATTGGGTTGATTTACTTCAATACATGTTATTAGGTATTATGAACTCACTATACTCCCTATCCAACAACTTTTTTCAATCAGTTTTTTAACTTGGTAAATTTTTGCAACTTGGCAAAAAAATTCAGAACATGAAAAGAACAATTATGGCTTTTAGGGATTTTTTTCCATTTTTAAAAAATAAATCACTAAATTAGTCACATCTAGACCTACACACTTGCTAGGTCACTACTTGTAACAACACTTTTGTGAAAATGCTAGGACTCACCTAGGACAATTTCCATTTAATGTTAATTAATGTTGGAATCCTTGTCAATGCATGGACTTCAAGAATTTGACAAAAGAAAAAAACCTAGAACTTTCAATGAATGTTTTCTAATTACAAGTTGAAATTTTGCAGTCTACCTTTACTATCTATCATGCATATAAACTCAAATAAATAGAATAATAATGGATGAAAACAAATATCAAAGTTATTAAATGTTTTTTTATTGGTCTCACAAACATCTTTGAATTAAATGGCCTTATTATTTTCACTATCATTAGAATTATTTATAAAGTAAGAAAACATTGCATCAAAACCCTGAATTTGATCATACACATGGTGAGATTTTTAAAAAAACTTGCAAAAAAATAGATTAGCATTCAACAAGGGATGAAACTCAAAAAACCATCAATTTTGGTGGTAAACTAAGTTTCATCATGTCTTTCCTTTTTCTTGAACACCTCCATTGATGTTACCTACATATATTTCATTCCTCCTAATTGTACCACTATTATAATTAATCTCAAACCTTGTGCATTAAATGTTGAATATCAACACTTCATACTGAAATTTATTAAAATGTCTTTATTTTGCAGATACCATTGAAAGATAGGGGTGAAAGGAGGCCCAAAGACAAGGTGAAAAGAAGGTTACTTTATGGATAATTCTATTGTATTACATAATTTTCATCAATGTCCAAATTACAATTGAATTACATGTAAGATATTAAGAAAATGCACAACATCTTGGGACATTGAATTTTTTTTCATAATGTGCAACAAAACATAATTATGAAGGGATATCTTTAAAAAATACTTTGCTATGAAAAGGTAAGCTAGATTTTGAATTCACCATGAACAATTCACATCATTGAATCAAAAAAAATGTTTCAAAAGTTTACAACCACAACACAATGCAAGAAATATTAAATTGTTTCAAATGTATCATTTCCAAACTAAACATCATCAATGATTCATTGTTTCATCTACAGATTAAGAAGGGGAATTAAATCCATCAAGATTATTTTTGTTGAATATGCATTTGTAAACATAAGATGAAAAACTTAACAATTAGTAAGGTTTTGGTGCTCAACATGTGTCGAATTTATACCACTATTAGATCATAACATTGAGCCTAGTTGATCATCATTTTTTTGAAAAAATTATGTAGAATCTCCAACGACATTATATTATGAGCTTGAGCATGTGAGCAACATGGAATATTTTAAAACATCTTTTGATGACGTGGATGCAATATAGTAACACTATACTTTGTCACATCAGACAAAATCTTTGATGATGTGGCAAAATATTTAATCATGTACAAATGGACGAACTTTTTGGATGAAAACATCCTTAAAGATGTTATTTGTTGGACAAGTTTAGATAGATGAACAAAGCTTTTGTTGTAATTTGGAATTGAGGTTCCCCATTGGGACAACTAGCATGCACTTGTCATTGAATTCTCTTTTAGCCCACATTCATCAAAAGTAATTGAAGACAATATTCAACAAAAATTTTTAACAAATATTTAAAAACAATGAATATATATATTGGTATGTACATCATTTTGAACACTATTGGCAAAAACTCAAATTGTTTTAATTTTGCCAAAAACAAAATGTATTTAATTTATTGGAAATTAAAAAATCAAAACTAACTACATTATATAAAAAAACATTTCACTACTTGACCTTTGTAGCCTTGGTCCAACTTATTCATTTATGAACTTTGTCCCAACTCCAAGTCAGATGATGAATCAACATTTCCATCAAGCCATATAACATCATAGTTTGCAAGATGTAATATATATTTTTACAATGTTTTCACTTTCCATAGCCACCCAATGAGCTTGTCAACATTGACACAAAATCTATGCAAGTGCATGAAGGGAAATTACCAATTATAACTTCATATTGCTTATAATTTTCAATTGGACTTGAAATGATACAATATATTCGTCCATAACCTAGAGCAAGACAAACATGTTGGGCCTCCCACTTGTTATATTGTTGAGTTGAAATCTTGAAAATTGAAGGATGACAAATATTTTTCCCATTTCGACTCTTGGCCATGAATTTTCATCTACTGATCTATTAACAAAATTAGATGCATCTTCACCAAAAAGATTTCTCGAATGAGAATTTGATTTCTTGAAGATGAAGAAACCAACTTCTTCCAATGTCATCACCTCATCTTGAATGAAATTTGTCCTTTCTTGCATAAGCCATATGGAAGGCATAACCAACCTACCAATTACTTACTTCCTCTATGTGCCACCAACATACTGATTATGATCATGCCATGGAAAAACTATAATTTGTGTAGCTCAATTGCTGCACCTCTGGTAACATTCCAATTAGCAACATAATAAATAGCAAGAATGCCACAAATTTTTTTTCAAAATGATTTTTGCCTTGCAATAATGTTTAGTGTCCTTTTACAATGCCAAACATTAAGCAATTTGACTTTTGGGGACATCATTCAATGCACCAAACATTGTTAACACAAAGGTGTTCCAACACCTCCTTGCCATTGTGAATGAAAATTAAGAAGACTTTTAATGAATGGCTCCACTATTTTGGTTGGTTGCGCCTTGTGGCCTGTGATAATCGTCTTTTGATCCGAATGGTAGATTTGCTTTCATTTGGTGAATCCAAATACCTCTTCACCTTCCAAATGGGGTATCCTCGATGTATATGATGAACCCAATGCAAATTTGGTAACTATCACCACCATTTGTGAAGGATCACTAAATTGGTTAGCCCTATGCAATCGCAACTCATCCCTATTTGATCCAATCTCAAAGGGACCACCAACAAAAAAACATAGTACAATGGAAATGGCTTGAAAGTTTGCACGTAGTCATTTGAGGTGGCAACATACAAGTAGGCACCTCTTTTCCCAGATTGTTGGAGCCAAATATCATCGACTATCTCCAATAGATTACAAGTTGGCATGTCAGCCCCCTCCTCTAAGGAGAATTTTTACATTCGAATGTGGAAATGGAATAAAAACATAACATAAATTTTGTAATGAAATTGAACAAAGGGAATAAGAAAAAAATGCAAATTAATTTCATCAATGGAAAGCGTGGTGCAAAGACAAATTACATCTCACATGAATCCTCCCTAGTACCTCACATAAAAATGCCAAAAGTTCAGCCAATTGTTGAACTCTTTAGTTGCACCTTCGCTTCATTAACAACTCCAAAGGAGTACCACCAAGAGCAAATTACAACATAACGAAAGCCAATTTCTTCCAAGGATCTTGCATTCTTATATTTGTAACAAAAAGCTTTATGTCGATCTTGGAACTCAAGAGCAATGAGTTATTTAATGTGCATGTCAAGCAATTGAATTCAATGGAAAAGACAAGCTTGCTCCTTGTCAATCACCTTCATAATGGGATTTCCACTCATGTAAATGATACAAATAACATTTCAATTTGTTCAAGGGCATTATCTACCATGAACTCCTTGAAATTGGGATTTGTTACACCTTTCTTCAAGATAGTTGCATTTAACTTCTGCCAAAATATACATTGGGCTTCTATGTCCTTAGACTACATATCGCAAATAGTAATAAACATTACTTTACAATAGATTGGTTCATAGATGTGGCAAGCCATAGTCGTTAGCCTTAAACACATTTGACATGATCAAACATCAACCAAGAATTCTCCAAATCACCCCTAAGCTACATTTGTTTCACTAAATGAATTCCATAGTTATCCCCTTTGACCAACATTTTGAAAAGATAAACCTTTTGCCCAGTCTATTGTCAAGAAAACAACTATCATGAATGTAGTCAGAAGGACTAAGGGCCTTGAACATCAAGATGGAATCAATAAAACCCATATTCCCAAGGCGATGTTTGATCGATGAAATGAGGTTATGGATGTTAGGGGGACACAAGGGAACATACTCTAACAAGGTTTCATTAAATTTATCACCCTTTAAAAGCTCAACAATACCTTGCCCATTCTCATTGAAAAGGAAACAAAACATAAATGTCTTATTCACAACTAAGGTCATTGTGGAGGACATAGCATTGGGCATGTGCAAAACTTCCTTTGCAACCATATTCTCCATTTCCTTGAACGGCTCCATGCACTTGCCATCATAAACAAGATGTGCATGTATGCCAAGGTGGATGGCTGCTCTAGAAAGATTGAACATAAAATGTACCACACAATACAAGCAATAGATGTTCATATGCACACAAAAGGGGGAAGAACCATAAACCTTGCATAATGATGCATGCAACAATTTAATCGGCAACAAGAACTTAAAATGAATCATCATTCTAGTTGACTTCATTACGAACATGTGTACAATTAAACACAAAACATCATTAGTAAAAATCAGCCAAAATGTAATCACTCCATTTGCAACTACATGTGACTTATAGTCATTTGTGATTAAGTTTGAGAGTATTTACAATGATAAGATCAAATTTCAACTATTTGGATCATTTTTACAACTATGATGCAACTATTGGAAATTTCATCCTATTTGTTGGATGAATTTTAAGTCTATTTTGATCCATTAATAGATTGATATGTCCCATTAATCGCAATAATCACCAAATTAGTCGCATCCTAAAAGTATTCTACGGAGACATAGGGGTGTATTTTTATGTATGTATTAATTTTTTATTTATGATGTGTTACATATATCATATATATATATATATAT
>Ga0116230_10001231_pt1 | contig 23983 bp, 18 predicted proteins | sample S1TSphfallax_3_FD_88678 | JGI IMG/M metagenome (GOLD analysis project Ga0116230, IMG submission 88678) | Host-associated microbial communities from peat moss isolated from Minnesota, USA - S1T2_Fd - Sphagnum fallax MG | ecosystem: Host-associated > Plants > Peat moss > Unclassified | place... | reverse complement strand
TCGGCTACCACGCGGCGTCCCGTCGGATCGAACAGCCACGCCGTGCCAGCATGATCCGACCGTTCCGCCCGAGCCTGCCGCATCGTGTCTGGCGCCTGCTGCCGGCGGGGCCGCGGCGGCGGGCGGTCAGCGAGCTCGCCGCCCTGCTGGCGCCGCGCATCGATCGCGATCCGCCGCCGGCGCGCCTCGGCATCGCCGTGGTCGGCGAGCTGTCGCGGCCGTCCGGCCTGGGCGAGGGGGCGCGGCTGATGCTGCGGGCGCTGGCGTCGTTGCGCGTGCCGACCTGGGCGATCGATATCGGCGGCTTCCTGCCGGCGGGCGAGCGCGTGGCCGGCGCGGCGGCGATCCCGCCCCCGGGCGTGCCGCTGGTCATCCATGTCGCGGCCCCGTTGCTGCCGCTGGTGCTGCTGCGCCTGCCGCGGGGGCTGGCGCGCGGGCGGCGCGTCATCGGCTACTGGAACTGGGAGCTGCCGGAGCTGCCGCCGGACTGGCGGGTGGGCGCGCGCTTCGCGCACGAGGTCTGGGCGCCATCGCGCTTCGCCGCGGCCGCGATCGAGCCATTGCTGCCGGGGCAGGTGCGGGTGGTGCCGTTTCCGCTGGCGCTGGCGCCGCCCGAGCCGGCCGCGCGCGGCCGCGACGCGTTCGGCTGGCCCGCCGACGCGGTCGTCGTGCTGGTCTCGGCCAATCTGGCGTCCTCGTTCGCGCGCAAGAACCCGCTGGCGGCGATCGCGGCGTTTCGCGCGGCGTTCGCGGCGCGGCGGGATCGGCTGCTGGTGCTCAAGCTCGGCAACCCCGCGCATTTCCCCGACGATTTCGCCCGCGTCGTGGCCGCCGCGGGCGAGGCCGCGAACATCCGCCTCGATACCGCCGCCTATCCGATCGCGGACGCGCACGCGATGACGGCCGCGGCCGACATCGTGCTGTCGCTGCATCGCGGCGAGGGGTTCGGCCTGGTGCTGGCGGAGGCGATGCTGCTCGGCCGGCCGGTGGTCGCGACCGGCTGGTCGGGCAATATGGAGTTCATGGATCAGGACAGCGCCGCGCTGGTCGGCGCGCGGCTGGTGGCGACCGAGGACGCGCGCGAGGTCTATCGCGGCTCGCGCTGGGCGGAGCCGGATGTGGAGCAGGCGGCCGCGCTGCTGCGGCGGCTGGCCGACGACCCGGCGGCGCGGGCGGCGCTGGGCGCGCGCGGCCGCGCCCACGCGCGGGCGCGGTTGGGCGCGGCGCCGCTGGCCGAGGCGGCGCGCGGACTGGGGCTCGCGCCGCTCGAGCTCACGCCCGCGGCCACGTTGTAGGCCCGCGCCGGGTCAGCCACACGCGCCGGCGGCCGCGACGAGCAACCGGCGCAGCAGCGACCGCGAGCGATACACCACCAGCCGGTAGCCCGCCTGATCCGCCAGACTGAATCCGTCGCCCCCCGTCTCGGCGCCTCCTCCCTCGGCGCCCCCCGTCTCGGCGCCGGCCAGCCGGATCGACAGCGCCGCCACGCCCGACGGGCAGGCGAAGGAAACCACCTGGTTGGCCGGTATCGTCTCGCTCCGCCATTCCCCGCCGCGCGTTCGCGTCGCCACCTCGAATTGCCGCGGCCGCGGCGGTTCGTACCAGGTCTGCCAGCCGCGGCCGAACTGCAGGTAGCCGGCCGCCGCCGGCCGGCGCAGCGCCACGTCGAGCTGGCGCGGCGCGCGCGCCACCTCATAGTCCGCCGCGTCCACCGTTCGCACCCGGCTCAGATCGAGGGCGGCCAGCGGCAGCAGCAATCCGAGCAGCGCGTAGCCCGGCCAGCGCCGCGTCGCCGCGAGCGCCATCAGCGCGATGAACACCGCCGCGCCGACCGCGAGCCCGCCCGCGACCGCGACATCGCGCGGGTCGCCATATTCGACCGGCAGCACCAGTCCGGGGTCCAGATAGCCGAAATGGTCATAGAGCATCTGGTAGGTCATCGTGGTCTGGCGATTTTCCAGGAACGCGTTCGGCGCCCAGAAGAACAGCAAGCTGTTCGCAAGCGTCGGCGCCAACAGCAGCAGGCCGATCACGCGGGGCAGCGGCGAGCGCGCCCGCCGCCACCAAACGGCCAATCCGACCGCCAGCATCGGCACGGACAGCACCCAGAACCGGGCGGGCCAGCACTCGCCAGGATTGACGCCGACCCCGGTGACCGCGGCGACGAAGGCGAGCAGCAGCCCTTGCCGGGCCAGCGAGCAGCCCTGGATGGCGCCCGCGATCAGCCCCGCGTAGCCGAGCATCCAGATCGGCGCGAACGCGAACAGCCCGTGCCGGACGTTGAACAATTGCATCGACAGCACGGCGAACCATTGCCACGGCAGCGGCGGACGCGCCGAGTTCACCGGGCCGGTCACGGCGCCATAGATCAGCATGTTGCAGACCACCAGAACGCCCAGCGCGACAAGTCCGGGCGCCACCAGCGCCGCCGCCCAGCGGAGCTGGCCGCGCGCGGCGATCCGCCACAGCAGCAGGGCATACAACGCGGCCGCCACCACCGAGCCGCGCATATGCGCGAACGGAATCGCGACCAGCAGCAGCACGGTGATCGCCTCGTGCGTCCGTGACGGCGAGATCGCGCGCAGCCGCCGCCATGTCACGCAGACCAGCGCGAACATGAAGGTTTCCATATAGAACAGATGCAGGTACGGCAGCAGCGGAATGGACAAGGCCGCGACGGCGATCGCGAGCCAGGCCGGCGGTCCCGGGCCCGCCTGCCGGCAGAGACGCAGCAGATGGAACAGCCCGACCAGCCCCGACAGCAGCGTCGCCGCCCGCAGTCCGGCCAGGCCGAACAATCGCCCGACCGGCGCCAGCAGAGCGGGCAGATAGACGCCGTTCATCAGGATGGCGCCGCCGCCGCCGGTCGGCAGCGAGTCGGCCGTGCTCTTGGTCGCGGCGTGATAGACGATGGTCCATTCCGGCATCGTCATGACAAAGCGGCCGTATTTCAGCAGCGCCGTGGCGTACATCAGATAGCGCGGCTCATCGCCGGTCAGGATCTGATGCAGTCGCGGCAGCAGGATCGCCAGGCCACACGCGAGGACATAGAACGGCCAGTCGCCGGCCATGCGTGACACGGCGACCCGGGCGCGCGCGCGCGCGCCCCGCGCGATCAAGCCAGCCGTGCCGATCATCTCAGGCCCCCGCCGCCGCGCTGGTGGCGCCCGCGCGGTCGGACCCTACCCAGGGGGCGACGGCGCGCGCGAACATCGCTCATCCGGCCACCGGACGCGGCGTCCAGCGCCGTTGCCGGATATCCAGTTCGCAGACCTGGCGCAATCGGTAGCGGGCGATCGTGGCGTCCAGCTCGCGCCGGAAGGCCGGGGAATCGGACGGCAGGAATGTCCAGCCCCAGCCGCGCGGCAAGATCGAGGACAGACCGATCAGCGTCGGCAGACGGTACAGCTCGGCCAGCAGCATGGCATCGACATTGGTGCTGTAGATGCCCTCGTTGACGCTGTGCGCGGCATCCTCGTCGCGCCCATGGACGGCGTAGAAGCTCTGGCAAGCCGCGGGCGGCGGCGGCACGCTGGCGAGAAAGCGCCGCGCCTCGACCCGGTCCAGGAACACCGGCGGGGTCAGATTGATCTCCTCGGCGATCAGCAACGCCGCCAGCGCGAGGGCGAGCGATGTCCGGCGTCGCGCCAGCCGGCTGAGCCACCAGAGCACGGTCAGCACCACCGGACCGGCCAGGAAGATCTGGTATCGCGCGATCACCCGCACCGCCCTGGCGCCCGGCACGACATGCCAGACGACGTGCCACAAGGTCAGACCATGCGCCTGCATCGTGGCGACCCAGGTCACCGCGGCGACGGTCGCGATCACCCGCGCGCGCAGGGCGATCGCGTCGTCGCGCCGCCAGCTCGCGATCAGCGCCACCGCGAAGACCACCAGGATGACCGGGGGAAACCCGCTCGTCCATTCGCTGAACGCCGGAAAGCGCTCGCCCAGCGCGCCGGACAGCCAGCCATCGACACCGCCGAACAGCAGATTGCCCGCGCCGACATTGACGATGTCGAGCGGCCAGATCGCGAAATGGCGCATCTCGGATTCCGGCTGCATGCCGGTCTGCCGCGCGGTCGGCAGATAGACCACCAGCAGCGGCGTGATCGCGAGCGCGGCCACCGCGGCCACCGCGGCCAGCGCGAGCCTGATCCGCCACAACGCGCGCCAAAGCCGCGCCGTCTCGTGGCGGCCAAGCTGGAGCGCCGCGCCGAGCAGCGCCAGGACCGCGAAGAAGCCGAAGAACCAGGCCATGTAGAAGGAGGTCAGCAGCCAGGCGCCGGACAGCGCGGCGCAAGCGGCGCCCCACAGCATGGCGCCGCTCGCGTCGGCGCGGCGGATCGCGCCCAGGCAGCGCAGCGCGAGCCAGCCGTCGAGCGGCGCCAGCGCCACGGTCAGCAACTGGCCGTGGATGCTCTGCATCAGGCTGTTGTTGGCGATCGTGAACAGCAGCGCCGCCAGCAGGCACCATGCCCGCGACAGGTGGAGCAGCTCGCGCGCCAGCGCCGCCATCGCGGCGAAGCCGATCGCCTTCAGGCCCGCGTGCGCGCAACACGCGGCCAGGAACGGATCGATGCCGCCGGCGCGAAACAGCGCGTACAGCGCGCCGGTGATGGCGTACCCGTCATTGTAGCCGAGCGTGTCCGGCGCCGGATAGAAATAGCCGGTGACCCGCCAGTCGGCGTGGCCGCGATAGACGTTGAACCAGTGCTCCAGCAGGCTGATCTCGATGACGGCGTCGTATTTGTCGCCGAACATCACGGTGAAGCCGTTCAGGATCTGCGCGTGGAAGAAGATCCCCAGCGCCAGCGGCATGGTCGCGGCGAAGGCGAGGCGGCCGGGCCAGCGCGCCCGAGCCGGCGCGGCGGGGCCAATCGTCTCGCTATCAGCGCTCGGCATCGGCGGCCCCCGCATCGTCAGACCTCCGCCATCGCCGGTCCCGCTCCCGCCGCGCGCCAACCCGGCGCCCGCCTACACCATGGCCGCCTCGGCCCGCGTCATCGCGTCGAGTGTCGCCAGGATCAGCGCGGCGCTGTGGTCCCAGGGCACATGGCGGAACTCCCGCGCCACGCGCTCGCGCCAGGCGCGCAGGCCGGCCGGGTCCTCGATCACCGCGCGCACGACGCGATAGGCGTCGTCGAGGTTCTCGGGATCGAAATAGCGCGCCAGCGCGCCGCCGGCCTCCGGCAGCGCGGCGCGGTTGGAGGCGATGCAGGGCCGCCCCAGCGCCAGGCTCTCGCTGATCGGCAGCCCCCAGCCCTCGAACAGCGACGGGAACAGGGTGAACTGGCAGCCATGATAGAGCGAGGCGAGCTGGGCGTCGGTGGGGTCCTCGATCAGGCGGATCTTGCCGCCGAGCCATTGCGCGTTCTCCAGTTGTCGCATCAGGTCGCTGACCAGCCAGCCGACGCGGCCGGCGAACACCAGCGTGGGCACCCGCTCGCGCGGCAGATCGGTGAGCAGGCGGCGCCAGAGGCGGAACAGCAGCGCGTGGTTCTTGCGCGCTTCCAGGGTCGAGACGAACAGGGCGTAGGCGCCCAGGGCCGATCCTTGCGTCGCGTCCGCCGCGCCGGCGAGCCCAGCGCCGGCGAGCCCAGCGTCGGCGGATGCCGCGCCGCCGAGCCCGGTGCCCATCGGAATCGGCCGCGCCGGGCTCGCCGGGACGATGCCGTTGGCCCGCGTCCAGGCGGTCACGTCGTCCGCGGTGGCGCGGCTGATGCTGAAGATCCGATCGGCCAGCGGCAGCACCGATTTGTGCCACTCAGTGAACGACCTGGTCACCTCGCGGTCGCACCATTCGGGGTGACGCAGCGGCACGAGATCGTAGATCAGCAGCGAAAAGCGCATGCGCAACTCGTCGCGGGCCCAGCGCACGCTATCGACGTAGTCGTGGCGCGACCACGGCGAGCCGAGAACCACCAGGTGGTCACCGGGGCAAGCGGCCTGCCCGAGCGACACGCGCGCCGCCGGCGCGGCGGCCTCGCCAGGTCCTTGCCGCCCGGCGGCGCGCCCGGCCAATCGCGCCGCGGCGCGCCATCCGCGTCGCGGCGGGCGGGCGGCGGCCTCGGTCACGGCGCGCGCGAACCGCGCCAGTTCCAGCAGCGCCCCCGCTTGCGCCACCAGTGCCGCCCGCAGCGTCCGCCGGGGGCCGGCGGCGGGCAGGCGGCTGGCGGCGATCACGCGGGCGGCCGCCGCGGACGGCGGGCGCGGGCCCGGGGCGGGCGCCGGCGTGACCAGCCGCGCCGCCCGCGCGGCGGGGTTGGCGGCCCGCGCGAAGGCCGCGGTGAGCTGCTCCCAGTCCAGCGTGACCAGATCGCGCGGGCCGCCGTCCCGGCGCAGGAAACGCACCCGGCCGCGTCCATCGTCGATCCGGCGCAGCGCCGCGCAGAGCTCGAAGGTCACGCGCTGGATGCCGCTCGGCCGGCTGTGGCGCGCGAGGTAATGCAGCAGATCGTCGACATCGAGCCACAGCGTCGCGGGCGGCGGGTCGCTCATCTGGCCGCCTCCAGCGCGTCCGCGGCGGGCGGCGCGACGCGGTCGGCGCGGCAGGCCGCCAGGATCGCGTCGGCGGTGCGCTCCCAGGCAACCGGGCGGAACTCGCGCGCCACCCGGTCACGCCAGGCAAGCAGGCCCGCCGGGTCCTCGATGATCGCGCGCACCGCGCGATAGGCGTCATCGACGTTCTCGGGGTCGAAATAGCGGGCGAGGTCACCGCCGGCCTCCGGCAGCGAGGTGGCGTGGGAGCTCAGGCACGGCCGTCCATGCGCGAGGCTTTCGCTGACCGGCAGGCCCCAGCCCTCGAACAGCGAGGGAAACACGGTGAACTGGCAGCCGCGATACAAGGCCGCGAGCTCGGCGTCGGTCGGATCGCGCAGCAGCCGGATCTTGCCGTCGAGCCAGCCCGCGTTGTCCAACTGCCGCATCAGATCCTCGACCAGCCAGCCGACCCGGCCGGCGAACACCAGGGTCGGCACGCGCTCGCGCGGCAGGTCGGCGAGCAGGCGGCGCCAGACGCGGAACAGCAGCGCGTGGTTCTTGCGCGCCTCCAGCGTCGAGACGAACAGCGCGTAGCCGCCGGGCGCCGGCAGCCCGCGCGGGGCGGCCGCGCCGGCGTGGGGCGCGGCGCTGGCCGGGCCGAAGCTGGCGCCGATCGGGATGGGGGTGACGGGGCCCGCCAATGTCAGGCCGATCTCGCGCGCGTACGCCTCGACATCGGCGGCGGTGGCGCGGCTGATCGCCATCACCGTCGCGCATTGCGGCAGCGTCGCCGCGAGCCAGGCGGAGAAGTCGCGGACCAGATCGGCGGCGCACCATTCCGGCCGGCGCAGTGGAATCAGATCATACACGAGCAGGGCCGCCGTCATCTGGTAGCGTGCTCGCGCGCGCCGCAGCAGCGCGCCATAGTCGGCATGCCCCCAGGGCGCGCCCAGGATCAGCAGGACGTCGCCGGGTCGAGCGGGGAACGCCGCCGCCGCGCGCCGCGCCACCGGCGCGGTCGCGGGCGTCGCCCCGCCGGCCGCGGCGGGCCGGGCGAGCGAGGCGATCAGGCGCCGCGCGTGCCGCAACGCGGCGAGCTGCAGCACGCCGGCGCGCAGCAGCGGCTCGCCGATGGCGGGCGGCAGGCCTTGCGACAGCCGCACCATCGCCCGCCGCGGGCGGCTCGCCGTCGCCGTCGGCCGCCGCGGCTCCGGCGCCGCCCGCGGACCGGCGCGCAACGCCGCCGCCAGACTGTCGAACGGCACCTCCCGCAGCAGCGACGCATCCGCCGTATGCCGCGCGAGGGCGATGCGCGGCGCGCCGGGGCTGAGGCGGGCGCGGTCCGCCAGCACGCCCAGGGTCTCGAAGACCAGCCGCTGAATGCCGCTGGGACGCGGATTGGCGGCGAAATACTGGAAGAAATCCTCCACATCGACCCAGTAGGTGCGGGCGGGCGAGCCGGTCTCGGTCATGCGCTGGCTAGATCCTGAAGCCGGCCGCGACGGCGTCGGTGTGGAACATCCGCACCGTCTCCAGCGAATACTCGGTCAGATCCTTGCCGATCAGCCCGAGCTTGCCCAGCACGTCCGAGGTCGCGGTGATGATGTGGCAGCCGACGCGCGCGGCGTGGTACAGATTCAGCAGCTCGCGCGGACTGGCCCACAGCAGCTCCGCCGCCGGCCTGCCGCGCAGGAGCTCGACGGCCGAGCGCATCAGCGGCTCCGGGTCCACGCCGGTGTCGGCGATCCGCCCGGCGAACACCGAGACGATGGCGCGCGCGCGCGGATCGAGCGCGTCCGCGACCTCGCTCACCTGCGCGAGCGTCATGATGGCGGTGACATTGAGCGCGATGCCCTCGGCCGACAGCTTGCGGATCAGCGGCGCGCACGACTGGCCGGCCGTGTTGGTGACGGGGATCTTGACATAGGTGTCGCCGCCCCAGCCATGGATCACGCGCGCCTCGCGCTCCATCGCCTCGGGCGTGTCGGAAAACACCTCGAACGAGATCGGCTTGTCCGGCATCGCCGCGATCGCGTCCTGGGCGAAGGCGGCGTAATCGGTGATCCCCGCCTTGCGCATCAGGGTCGGGTTGGTGGTGAAGCCGGAGATGCGGGGATCGTCGTAGGCGCGCTTCATCTGCGCGATATCGGCGCCGTCCATGAACAGCTTGATCGGCGGCGGAGAGGCGGTGGCGGGCATCGGCGTGCTCCCTGATGGACTTGTTATGACGCGAGCCGCCCGGACGGGGGCGGCCAGTCGGGGGCGGCCAGTCGGGCACGGCCAGTCGGGCGCGGCCAGTCGGGCGCCCGGCCAGGCGGGTCAGGCGACGCCCCGGTCGCGCGCCGCCGGGACATCCGCGGCCAGGCCATCCTCGGCCAGGATCCTGTGGACGGCATCGGCCAGGGTCTCGGCGCGGAACGACGGCGCCGCGACGCTGTCGCCGGGGATCGAGCACGGGTCGCGCACCTGGATCGTGCGCAGCCCCGCGCGCGCGCCGCAATCGATGTCGCCGCCGCGGTCGCCGACCATCCAGCTGCGGCCACGATCGACCGGATGGCGCCGCAGCAGGCGCTCCACCATCCAGGGGCTCGGCTTGCGGCAGGGGCACGGCGCGCCGTAGCCGGCTACGTCGCTGTCCGGATGGCAGTAGCAGTAGGCGGTCTCGGCGATGGCGATCCCGGCCGCGGCCAGGCGCGCCTCCAGCGCCGCATGCACGGCGGCCAGCGCCGCGAGCGTGGTCTTGCGCTTGGCGTGGTCCGGCTGGTTGGAGACGATGAACAGCAGGTAGCCGGCGTCGCGCAGCCGCAGCAGCGCCGGAATGGTCCAGCCGAACAGACGCAGCTCCGCCGGCGCGTGCGGCGGCTCATAGGCGCCGGTCGCGGCGTGACGCACATGCTCGTTCAGCACGCCGTCGCGATCCAGGAAGATCGCGGGCCTCCCTAGCGCAGCGATTCCCATTTCATCTCGTGGCGCTTGAGGCCGGGGTGGGTGACGAGGCAGTGCCAGACGACGGACTGGAACGCCTCGCTGTGCGGTGTGACGGTGTCGGGATTGACCGTGGGCACGACCACGCAGGCATCGGCGACCCGCCTGGTGAAGCCGCCATCGCGCCCGACCACGCCCAGCACCTTGGCGCCGACCGTCTTGGCGAGCCTCAGGCCGGCGACGATATTGGCGCTGACATTGCGCTCGGCGTCGCCGCCGCCGACCGAGAGCACGAACACCGCGTCGTCGGCGCGCAGCCGGCTGGTGCGCAGCCAGGCGGCGAACACGCCCTCCCAGCCCTCGTCGTTGACGCGCGCGGTCAGCTCCGAGACATTGTCGGTGGGCGCGTAGGCCTCGATGCCGCAGAGCTTGCGGAAATCGTTGACCGCATGGGTGGCGTTGCCGGCGCTGCCGCCGACGCCGAGGAAGAACAGCCGGCCGCCGCCGTCGCGCAGCCGGGCGAGCAGCTCGACCATGGCATCGACCTGCGCGTGATCGATCTGGCGGGCGATCGCCTCGACCTCGGCGAAATACATCCTGGTGTACTCGGTCACGCTCATGGCGGCCGCCCGCTCCCCTGTTGTCCGCCGGCCTGGCCAAGCAGGTACTCGGTGGTGTCGCGCAGGCCCGCGAACGAGCCGATCTCGTAGAAGCGGACATCGACCTCGTGGCCGGCGAGCCGGCCGGCGAGCGAGAGTTGGTGAAAGATGTCGGCCAGATCGAACGCCTCGCCGATCGGCCGCGAGGCGATGGCATCGGCGCGCAACAGGCTCAGGCCGTAGTCGATATGACGCATCCGCGGCGCCTTGCGCGTCTTGTCGTAGAGGTCCACCCGTCCCTCGGCGAACACGACGTTGCTGCTATCCCAGCTTCCGTCATTTCGCAAGAGCGTCATCAGCGCCGGCGGGCCGCGGTCGAGGAAGTCCCGCAGCACCGGAGCGAAGGCGATGTCGAGGTAGCTGTCGCCGTACATGACCCAGAACGACCGGCCCAGCCGCGGCAGCGCCCGCCGCAGCGCGCCGCCGGTGCCGAGCAGCCTGGGGCCGTCGAATTCATACTCGACCGCGAGGCCGAAGCGGGCGCCGTCGCCGACCGCCTGCTGGACGCGCTCGCCCAGATGCCCCGCGCAGATCACCACCCGCTCGATCCCCTCGCGCCGGAGCAGGCGCAACTGGTGGAACACGAACGGTTCGCCCGCGACCTCGATCAGCGCCTTCGGGATCGTGTCGGTGAGCGGGCGCATGCGCGTGGCGAGCCCGCCGGCGAGCAGCGCCAGCGGCGGCATCGCCGCGATCGGTCCAAGCGGCGGCATCGCCGCGGTCGGCCCAGGCGGCGGCATCGCCGCGGTCGGTCCAGGCGGCGGCACCGCCGCGGTCGGTGCAGGCGGCGGCGCCGCGGTCATCGCGCCCCGCGGCGGCATCGCCTGGTCATTGCGCGACCACCTTGGTGCCCTCGAAGTCGAAGCGGACACGCACCTCCTTCAGGCCCTGCTCGAGCAGGGCATGGCGCAGGCGCTTCTTGTCCTCGGCGTAGAACATCAGGAAGCCGCCGCCGCCGGCGCCGATCAGCTTGCCGCCGAGCGCGCCATTCGCCATGGCGAGGTCGTACCAGGCATCGATCTCGGGGTTGGACATGCCGCCGGAGCGCTGCTTCTTGTGTTGCCAATGCTCGTGCATCAGCCGGCCGAACACGTCCAGCCGGCCCGCCTCCAGGCAGGCCAGGCCGCGCAGGCCGAGCTCCTTGACCATGTGCAGCCCGTCGACCATCGCCGAATCGCCGCGGCGGGTGCGGTGATCCTGCTCCTTCAGGATCGAGCCCGCGCGCCGCGAGTAGCCGGTGAACACCATCACCAGACTGTCCTCGAGATTGTGCTGGGTTTCCGCCGACAGCCGCAGCGGCGAGGCCTCGACCGAGCCGTCGCGGCGGAAGCGCAGGCAGGTCAGGCCGCCGAACGCGGCGATGTACTGGTCCTGCTTGCCGATCGGCTCGCCGAGCCGGTCGATCTCGATGTGGCAGGCCTGCTCGGCCAGCTCCGCGGGGGTCAGCAGCGCGCGGCGGTAGGTATGCAGCGCCTTCAGCAGGGCGGTGGTGAAGCTGCCGGAGGAGCCGAGCCCGGTGCCGGCCGGGATGTCGGCCATGCTGGTCACCTCCAGGTAGCGGCCATCCAGGCCGACCAGCCGGAACGCCTCGCGGATGATCGGATGCTCGAGCTCGGCCGCGGTCGCGACGCGCTCGAGCTTGGAGTATTTGACGATCAGATCCTCGTCGAAGGTCTGGTGCAGCGTCAGGTAGACGTATTTGTCGATCGCCGCGGCGATCAGGAAGCCCTCATGCTCGCGGTAGTAGGACGGCAGGTCGGTGCCGCCGCCGCCGAGGGTGACGCGCAGCGGGCTGCGGGTGATGATCATGGCGCCTCCCGGCGATAGGCCTGGTCGATGATACGATGCATGGCGAGCGCGTCGGCGAGGTCCCCGCACGCCGAGGGCTCGCCCGCGACGGCGGCGGCGAAGGCGGCCAGTTCCAGCTCCCAGGACCGGTCCGGAAACGGAAACTCCCAGGTGGTGGTCTCGGGCGGACCCATCCCCGGCAGCATCTTGTGCAGGGTCAGCCGCTCGGTCCCGTAGCTGCCGCCCAGCCCCTCGATGGTGAGCTTGCCGTCGCGCCCGTACAGCTCGAGCGAGAAGATGTTCTTCCACTCGGACCAGCTCGCGTGCAGCCAGGCCATCTCGCCGCGGGCGCCGCGCAGCGCCAGGAAGGCGTTGTCGTCCACCTTGATGTCCCAATAGTAGGTCGGCGTGGCCGCGTAGTCGAGCGTCAGCTCCCCGAGGAACCAGCGCGACAGATCGACCAGATGCGCGCCCTGGTCGATCAGTTCGCCGCCGCCGGACAGCTCGGGCACGCAGCGCCATTCCCGCTCGTAGCCGACCCGCCCGCCATGGCCGTAGCGGCCGCGCAGGAACAGCAGCGGCCCCAGGCCGCCGCCGGCCGCGAGCGCGCGCGCCCGGCTGATCGCGGGGTGGAAGCGGTGGTTGAAGCCGACCTTGGCGACGCGGCGGTGGCGCGCGGCGGCCTCGGCGACCGGCAGCAGATCGGCCAGGCAGCGGCCGGCGGGCTTCTCGATCAGCACGTGCTTGCCCGCCTCGATCGCCGCGCGCGCCAGCGCCGACAGCGAGTCGTGGGCGGTCGCCACGATCACCGCGTCGAGCTCCGCCTCGACCAGCGCCGCCGCGCTGGGTGCCACCCGCGCGCCGCTCGCCGCGGCGAGCGCGGCCGCGGCCCCGGCGTCGCGGTCATGCACGAGCGCGATCTGGTGGTCGCGCGCCGCCGCGGCGCGCTTGCGGCCGATCAGGCCGCAGCCGATGATCCCGAGCCGCATCAGTCGCCCCAGTCCTGGCCGCGGTCGCGCGGCACGATCCGGCGCAGCGTGTAGATGTCGGTCGGCGCGAGCGCGGGCCAATGCTCGCGCAGCCGCGGCCAGGGGTCCCAGACCGCGCTGATCAGGCGCCCGGTGATGCCGTCGCTCTCGGCCGAGGCGAGGTAGACCGCCAGCGCCGCGCCCTGCGCCAGCGGGGTGCCGCCCTCGTCGCGGACCTTGAGCATGCGCGCGTGGTAGCTCGCGCCCACCCGCGCCGGGCCCGCCGCGATCACCTCGTCGATCAGACGCGTGGCCAGCGCGCCCGGCGCGATCGCGTTGACATCGATGCCGCTGCCCGCCAGCTCGAGCGCGAGCGTTTCCATGAACCGCACCACCGCGGCCTTGGACGCGGCGTAGGCGCTGAGCCGCGGCATCGGGCTGGTGGCGCCGCCACCCGAGAGGTTGATGATCTTGCCGTGGCCGAGCGCCCGCAGCCGCGGCAGCAGGGCCCGGCAGGGATACACGGTGCCCATCAGGTTGACGTTGATCGCGGCGATCCAGTCCGCCCAGTCGACCTCCTCGATCGCGCCGATCGGGCCATGGACCCCGGCGTTGTTGACCAGGATGTCGAGCTGCGGGAACGCCCTTGTGGCTTCGGCCACCAGCGCGTCGACCTCGGCGGGCTCGGCCACGTCGGCGATCCGCGTCAGCACGCGCTGGCCGCCGCGCAGCCTGGGGCCGAGCCGCTCGCGCACCGCCGCCAGGCCCGCGCCGCCGCGCGCGCACAGCATCACCGAGGCCCCCTCGGCCACGAACATCTCGGCGATCGCGGCACCCAGGCCCTGGCTCGCGCCGGTGATCAGCGCGGCGCGATCCCGCAGCTTCATCGCGATGCGCCCGCGGTGACGGCGCTGAGGCGGGAGTCGGCGCTGAGGCGGGAGTCGGCGCCCAGCGGGCGGGCCGCCGTCACCGAGCCGGGATGCCGCGGGCCGCGGGCGGCGATAATCATGGCCGCTCGTCCAGGATCCACGGGTTGGCGATCAGCCAGTCGAGCGTGTCGATCACGCCCGCGCGGATGGCGTGGCGCGGGGTCCAGCCCAGCGCGCGGACGCGGGCGGTGTCGAGGAAGATGAACGGGCTGTCGCCGACCCAGCCGCGCGCGCCGCCGGCGAGCTCGATCCGCGGGGTGACCCCGAGCCGCTCGGTGATCCAGCCGACCGACTCGAGCACCTGGCAATACTCCGCCGTGCCCAGGTTCAGGATCGTGAGCTTGCCCGCCGGGCGCGCGATCGCGGTCAGCATCGCCTCGATCGCGTCCGCGACATGCAGATAGGATTTGCGCTGCCGGCCATCGCCGAGCACCGCGAGCCGGCTCGGGTCCGCCCGCAGCTTGCGGTAGAAGTCGAACACATGGCCATGGCTGTAGCGCGGTCCCAGGATCGAGACGAAGCGGAAGATGTGGCCCCGCACCCCGAAGCCCTCGGCATAGGCCTGGATCAGCGCCTCGCCGGCCACCTTCGAGGCGCCGTAGAGCGAGGTCTGCGTCGGGAACGGCGCCGTCTCGGGGGTGGGAAACAGCTCCGGCTCGCCATAGACCGACCCGGTCGAGGAGAACGCGATCCGCCCGACGCCGGCCGCGCGCATCGCCTCCAGCACCGTGAACGTGGCGATGGTGTTCTGCTCGAGATCCTTGCGCGGATGCTCGGTGCCGAACCGGACATCGGCGTTGGCCGCCAGATGGAACACCAGCTCCGCGCCGGCCATCGCCGCGGTCAGCGCGGCCTGGTCGAGCGTGTCGCCGCGGACCAGCCGGAAGCGATCGCTCGCCAGCGCGCGCTCGAGGAATTCGATCCGGCCGGTCGAGAGATTGTCGTAGCCGACGACCTCGTGGCCATCAGCGAGCAGGCGGTCGGCGAGGTTGCTGCCGATGAAGCCGGCCGCTCCGGTGATCAGAAAGCGCATGCGGGCCGTCTGTTCCTGTTGCCGCCCGGGGCCTGGGGATCAGCGCGGCGCGGCGATCGCATGGCGGTCTCTCATCGGCCAATACGGGGTCCGCGGCGCCACGGCAAGGGCCGCGCGGCCTGGCCCGACCCCGCCCCGGCCGCCGCCCCCGCCGCCGCCCCCGCCGCGAAGACAAATCGGTCCAGGACGACGAAATTGAGCACGGGCAGGCTCAGCGTGACGAAGCCGATCGCCACCCCGTAGGGCCAGCGCAGCATGCCAGCGGCATGCACCGCGACCGCGGCGTAGAGGTAGCCGATCGCGCTCTGGGCGAGGAATCTCGGAACGGCCCGATGATGGGCGACGCTCGATCGAAAGGTCAGAATCTTGTGGCCGAAATAGGAGACCGACATGCTCAGCAGATAGGCCAGCGCGTTGCCGGCCGGCGGTGGCCATGAAAATTCCGATATCGTGATTGTCATGGCGCCGGCGTAGCACAGCGCCGAACTGGCGCCCACCACGCCGAACCAGGTCAATCGCGGCGCCCATCTCACTCGCCGATCACGCCGACACACAGGTTCAATGACGGGATCGGAACGCCGAGCGGAAAGAATTTTCGATCTCGCAACTTGAATCGCTTGCGCAACTCCGTCTCGATCTCGGCTGGGCTGTTGATATGCTCTCGCCGGATCAGCCAGCCGTACGGCAGGCGGTACGCGCGACGAAACACCCGCTCGGCCGAGATCTTGCGCGCGAGATGATAGGCCAGACCCGGGTCGCAGGGATAGACCACGGCGAAGCTGCCCCCGGGACGGAGAACGCGCCGAGCCTCGTCAAGCGCCTTTGGCAGGTCGGGCAGGTGCTCCAGCACATGAATCGCGATGACCCGGTCAAAATGACCATCAGGGAACGGCAGCCTTGCCTGGCAGTCCGCGACGACGGCGGTGGCCGAGGGAAAGCGCCGCCCGATCGCCTCGGCCATCGCCGGCCGCAATTCGACGGCGTGATAGTCCTGGCGGGACAGATCCTCGTAGCCGAGATGCTCGCCCAATCCCGCGCCGATCTCGAGCGTGCGGCAACCCCCCCGCGCTGGCGCCGTGCGCAGCGGGTAGCCATGATTGAAGCGCTCGATCAAGCCGTAGCGCCGCGGCAACACCTCGTGCCACAGACGCATGAAATCGTCGCTGATCCGGGCCTGCGCGTCCGTCAGCGGGGGCAATTGCTTCGGCCAGACATGCCGCCGCGGGCGCGGGGCCGACCACTCGGATTTCAACGCCATCGGGTCCTCGACGAGGTCAGCTCGCGTACCCCGCCACATCCAGCCGTTCGTCCATGGCCGCCGGCCGCTCATCGATGGCGGAGGTCATCCCGCCCGGCGCGCCCGGCCGATCCGCGGGGCGCGTCGCCAGCAGGCGGGAATGGCCATCCTCGAGCACGCGCAGGTTGTACACGCGATCGACGATATAGCGCGGCCGCCGCCGCACCTCCTCGTAGACCCTGCCCAGATACTCGCCGAGCACGCCGATGCCGACCAACTGCACGCCGCCGAGAAACAGCACCAGCACCGTCAGGGTCGGGATGCCGAGCGGGTATCGCGCGCCGAGCACGATCTTCAGGACGACCATCGCGATGATCAGCGCCACGCTCAGGATCGCGATCCCGAGGCCGAGCCAGAGCAGCGCCGAGAGCGGCACCGTGGAAAATCCGACGATGCCGTTCACGCCGATCCGCAACGAGCCGAGATAGCGATTGTAGTTGCCCACGCCCGCGTGGCGCGCGTCGCGGTCGTACTGGACGGCGGTCTGGCGAAACCCGACCAGGGCGACCAGGCCACGCAGGAAACCATGGCTCTCCGACAGCAATCGCAGCTCCTCGACCACGCGGCGGTTGAGGATGCGGAAATCGCCGGTGTTGGGGGGAATCGGGCAGTCGGCGAGCGCGTTGATCAGCTTGTAGCCGAGCGAGGCCACCAGCCTCTTGAGCCAGGTTTCGCCGTCCCTGGTCCGGCGCTGCGCGTAGACCACGTCGAAGCCCTCCCGCGACTTGGCGTGGAGCTGGGCGATCAGCTCGGGCGGGTCCTGGAGATCCACGTCGATGACGACGCAGGTCTCCCCGGCGCTGTTGAGGATGCCGGCCATCGTCGCCGCCGGCTGCCCGAAGCGCCGGCTGAACACCATCAGGCGAACCCGCGGGTCGCGGGCGATCTGCGCGCGGATCACCTCCTCGGTCCGGTCGGGCGACGGGTCCAGACAGAAGATGATCTCGTAGCGGCCGATTTTTTCAAGTACTGGCACGAGTCGCGCGAGGAACGGCTCAATATTGCGCTCCTCGCGGTACACCGGAATAACGACTGAAATCGTCGGCGTCATGGCGTCGGTCATGCAACTCTCAATCGATCTGGCCGCCCGCGAGGCGGCCCGCCGGCGCGCCAGCGTCCATGCGGGGAGCCTGGCCGGACGCCATCCCCAAACGCGCCGTCCCGCCGCGTCCGCGATGAGCGATCACCCAGCAATACCGAGCGCGGGCCGCGTCTGTCAAACCGGCCGCCTCGCCCGCGGCGCGCGCCCGGCGGGCGGGGCGGGGTATCCCGGCCCCGGCTGAGCGCCCGTCCCCGATCCCGTGATGTCTGAGCGGGCCCGCGAGCGCGCGGCGGCTGAGCGGCCTGGTCGTGTCGTCCCGGTCCGATCGCGATCGGCATGATCCCCGCGCCTGAACCGCTCGCCAGGCCAGATCGAACAGGTGGACCGCGAATCTTGTCGTGGGTATACGGCGCCCCCGCCGCGTCGTATGCTGACGCGGGCCTAGATTGAGGGCGTCTCGGATGGCACAAGCTGGCTTATCATTCGAGCTGCCCCGCCCACACGAATCGTCGCCTCCGCCATCATGGACCGGCTCGGCGTTTCGGTCCGGCGACACGACTGACCGCGTGCTCGCGTTCGCCGCCGTCGGTTCAGGCTGGACCGACCACCTCACCGACCTGGTCGAGCAGACGGCCGGCGCCGACCATTTCATCGACGTCGCGTCGCGCGCGCATGCGATCGAGCAGCTCCGGCGCCACCTCGCGACGTCGCCCGCGACGATCCTGGAGGTGGGATGCTCGGCGGGTCATTTCCTGTCCGACGCGCTGCGCGCGTTCCCGGACGCGGAGATCATCGGGGCGGATTATACCCTCGACACATTGAGGAATCTGGGCGCGCGGTTGCCCACGATCCCGCTGCTGCGGTTCGACCTCACGCGCTGCCCGCTGCCGGACGCGTGCTGCGACGCCGTGGTCGCGCTCAATGTGCTCGAGCATATCGAGCGCGATGATCTCGCGATGCGCCAGATCAGCCGTATCCTGCGGCCGGGTGGCATCGTGGTGCTCGAGGTTCCGGCGGGCCCGTCACTGTTCGATGCCTACGACGAGCACCTGATGCATTTCCGCCGCTACCGGATGGCTGGCCTGATCGCGCTGGCGGGCAAATCGGGCCTCGAGGTGATCGATCATGGCCATCTTGGCTTCCTGCTGTATCCACCGTTCTGGGTCACCAAGAAGCTCGCCAGATGGCGCGAGGCTTCCTCGGCGTCCCAGCGTGAAACCCGTGTTCGCCGCGCGAACCAGACGACGAGAATGGCGGGCGCGATGGGGAGGACGTTGATGGCGGCGGAAGCGGCGATTCGCGGAGTGATCCATCTCCCGGTGGGAATTCGCTGTCTCGTGACCGCGAGAAGACCGGTTCTGTCGCAAACGTCCGCGGGCCGCGAGGATGTGGGATGATCGATCGGGTCGGACCTGAGGCGGGTCGGCGTTGGTCCAGGTCAAGGCGTTCAAGGGCCGGCGTTTTTCGTCCGAGGCGATCCTTTGGTCGGCGCGGTGGTATCTGATGTTTCCCGTCAGCTACCGTGACCTCGAGCGGTTGCTGTTGGACCGTGGCGTGACGGTGGACCACCCGACGATCTTCCGTGGGATCGAGGCCTGTGCCGGCGAACCGGGGAAGCCAATCCGGCCGCGCCCGCGAATGAGCGACGGCTCGTGGCGGGTCGATGAGAGCTGTATCGAGGTGAAGGGCCGCTGGACCTACCTCTACCGGGCGGTCGACAACGCGGCCGGACGATCGACTTCCCGCTGTCGGCCAGACGCGACGCCGTGGCGCCGACGCGCTTCTTTCGCAAGGCGCTGGCGCGGCCTCATACCGTCAGCCCGCGCAGGATCACGGTGGCCAGGAACCCGTCCTGCCCGAGGGCTGTCGCGGACATGAGGAATGACGCGCGGATGTGGCGCCGCTCGCGGCCGCGCCAGGCCAAATATCTCAGCAACATCGTCGAGCGGGATCACCGGCGCGTCAAACGAATGACCAATCCCGGGCTCGGGTTTGGCGGGATGGGGACGGCGCGGCGAACGTTGGCTGGCTACGAGGCGATGGCGATGATCAGGAAAGGGCAAATTCGAGGCATCGCCGGGGACGACATCAAGGCACAGAGCGGCTGCGCCGCCGGTCTGTTTCAGATCGCCGCATGAACTGACGTGAAGTTACCCAGCATAGACGACCGCTCGCGCTCAATTTCGATCCTTGCGACAGAACCCGACGCGCGGCCCGACCTGTTCGGGGCGTGGTGCGTCATCCGCGAGCGGGGCCGTATAGGCTGCGCCGGGCAGACGCGCGGCGAGCGGGAAGGCGGCGAACAGGTCCTTGCCCCATCGCGAGCGCAAGCCGCCGGATCACCTCGGACGAAAAACGCCGGCCCTTGAACGCCTTGACTTGGACCACCGCCGACCCGCCTCACGTCTGACCCGATCGATCATCCCACATCCTCGCGGCCCACGGACGTTTGCGACAGAACCGCGGAGGGATTTGCGCGCGCCGCCGCGGCGTTGGTCGAGATACGCCAGCGGTGTCCCGCCGCCGCCCCGCGCCCGGCCGGCGGCGTCGTCCGCTACGTCACCGAACTGGGCGCGACGGAGGATATTCGCCGTCCAAGCGACAGGAGGACACGCGGCGTATTCGCGGCCGCCGAGCGGCCGACGCCAACATGGCTAATCCAGCCCGATGTCGACGCCGGCCTGCGCGACGCGAAGCCTGGACCACCGCCGGTGAAACTCGTCCGCCTCATGCGTGCGGCGATGCGACCGCGCCGCCCGCGCGAGCGCGACAAACATCTCGGCCGAGGCGTCCCAGCGAAATTGGCCCGCCCGGGCGAGACCCGCGTCGATGAGACCCCGGCGCGCCCGTGGTGTTCGCACCCGTTCCATCGCCTGGCGCAGTTCCAGCGGGTCCTGTCCGGAGATCGAGAGCGCGGCGTCACCGGCCACCTCGCCGAGCGATCCCAGACGGGTACTGATCACCGGGCAGCCGCTCGCCATCGCCTCGATCACCGGCAGCCCGAAGCCTTCGTACAGCGACGGATACACGAGCGCCTCCGCGCCGGCATAGGCGGTGGCGAGGTCGGCATCCGAGAGGTCCAGATGCCGGATCGCGATGCCGCGCGGCATGCCATGCAGCCACGCCGCGTTGATCGTCCGCTCGCCGCCCACGCAGACCAGGTCGAAATCCGCGGCTCCGCCGGCCTTGACCGCGTCGAACACCAGCTTGCCGTTCTTGTAGTTTTGATGCTGCTCGCGCGAGCCGACCAGCAGGAAGTAGGGACGCCGCAGCGCGTGGCGCTCGCGAAAGGCTGGCAGGTGTCTCGCGGCGTCAGGATTGAAGGTTTCCGTATCGACGCCGCAATACGCGATCGCGATGCGCCATGGCTCGATCCCCGGGTAGCACCTGATCAGGTCGTCGCGGGTCCGTTCGGAAATGCAGGCGAAATGGCTCGCGTAGCTCAGCGCCAGCTGCTTCTCCTTCCAGACCCGATGGGACACATCGAAGCCCAGGCTCTCGGGGATCATGTCGTAGACCATCTGGACCTGCGCCGTCGCCAGGGCGGAGGTGAAATAGCTGGACGAGAAGACGTCGATTGCGAGCTTGTCGCAGAATTCCTGGATCAGCATGCTGTCGGTCGCGGTATAGCTCATCGTGTAGGAGGGAAACTCGATCCGCTCGACGCCGGGTATGTCCGGCGCGCCGCCGCGGTCGAGCATCAGGACGCTGAGCCCCGGCGCGCGCGCGAGCCTGGGCAGCAGCGACGTCCAGACCCTGGCGATTCCGGTTCGCGCCAACTGGAAGAACACACCATCGATCAGCAGCCTGATCGGGCCATCCTCCCCGCCGCGCGGATCGCGGACGGATGGCGCGGGCAATACCGACCGTCCCGCGCCGAGCCGCGACAGGGCGCCCTGGACGACATCATAGTAGGGCGCGTTGTCCGGCGCCGTGTGACCCACATCGCCCAGGCCGAGACCGGCACGGAAATCGCGCCGCGACCGCAGCAGGACCGGGGATATCAGCTGCGCGCTGTAGCGCCCCAGGATGTGATTGCTCTCCTCGACACCGCGGGTGTCGGGCCGCGTCGAGATGCCTTCCGGATTCTGGTAGTAGATCACGTGCGGCGAATTGATCTTCCTGAAGATCTTGCCCCTCTCGATGCAGCGCAGCCAGAACTCCCAGTCGCCGGCGGATCGATAGCGCGTATCGAACCCGCCGAGCTCGGCATGCAGGCTGGCGCGCCACATCGGCGCGTTGTGCGGCGAGTTGAACTGCAGCAGATTGTGCGCGGTGACGGTCGGCAGCTCGCTCTTGAACCCGAACGCCGCCGCCTGCTCGAAGCTCAGGAACGGCTCCAGGCTGTAGTAGAAATCCTGATAGACCACGTCGACATCGTCGTGGGCGTCGAGCATGGCGGCCTGCAGCGCGATGGAATCGTGACGCCGCAGATCGTCCAGGTTGGTGTTGGTCAGATAGCGTCCGCGCGCCATCTCCACCGCCAGGTTCCAGGCCTCGTAGATGCCGAGCCGGTGATTGATCCGTCGGTAGACGATGTTGGGGAATGTCCGCTGGTACTCGCGGATCACCTCGCCCTCGCCGTCCGGCGAGCAGGCGTCGATGATGATCAGCTCGGCCTGCTCGAACAGGCTCTGCGAGGTGATGTTCTCGAGGAACTGGCGGATGAACTTTCCGCCCCTGTAGAGGCTCGCGATCATCGAGACCCGGTAGGCGCCGGTGTGCTGGAACGCGCGGTCGCGCCTGGCGGGCGGCGGCGCGGACTGGCCGGTCGCGTCGCGCCGTGCCGCGGCGAGTTGATCGCGGCGCGCCTCCCAGTCCCGCTTGCTCAACATCCGCGTGGTTCCGAGAATGAGGCACGTGCTCGGATCATACGCGGCCTGCTCCGGTTGCTCGACCGCGCGGCTCTTTCGGACATGTTCGTTGATCATGCTGATCACGAAATCGACGCGCCGGCCGGCGTCCTCGCCGATGATGTTCTGCCAGAACGCCACCTCGCGCGGGCTGAGCCCGCGGCCATACACGAGCTGGCCGCCGCGGATCAGGAACTCGCCGTCCGACAGGCCGGGGGCGAGCGGCGTGCTGGCCAGCGAATGCGCCGGCGCCGCGGCATCCCGCGCGGCGCGGCCGCCTGCCTCCTGGCTGGTCGCGATCTCGACGAACATCTCGGCGAACGGCACGCCGGCGGCCAGCGCCTTGAGCCGTCCGGCGAGCGCGTCGGGCTCGATCGGGCGTCCGAGCGCGAGGCGATAGGCCAGATCGAGCGGGGCGGCGAGGTCCGCGGCCGCCCGCCCGCCGCGCGGCGACTGTGGCGCTCGCCGGCGCTCGCCCCAGACCGTCAAGGCCGCGCCGAGGCGGGCGCGCCCCGCCCGAACCGGCCGCGCGAGGACGGTGCCGGTTCCGGCCTCGATGAACCGCGCGGCCCGGCGCGACAGGCGAGCCAACGCCCGCGCGGCGGCGGGGAGCGGGTCACCGCGCGGACCTTCGCCGCCGGGTCCGGGAGCTCGCCGCGCGGGCAACGCGATCGCCCCATGGCCCGGCCCCGGCGGCGTCGCCGGCTCTGTCAGGCGCGCGATCAGGTCCCGCTTGGCGTCGCGGTCGCGCGTCAGCTCCTCGAGCGCCAGCGCCTGGCGCTCGGCCCGCCGCTCCAGCGCCTCGGCCGCCGCCGACGCCGCGGCGCGCGCCTCCTCGCTGGCCGACAGAAGCGAGGTGAGCGTCTCGATCTGCTCCAGCAGCAGAGCCCGTTGCGAGAGCAGCGCGTCGAGCTCGCCGCGCAGCGCGCCCACCCGCCCGGTCAGCACATTCACGTCGCGCAGGCGGCTCGCCGCTTGCAGGCCCAGCTCCCTGGCCTGCTGGCGAAGCGCCCGCGCCGCGCGCGCGTCATGGCTCTGGCCGTCCGCGTCATCCTCCGGCGCGAGGTCGCGCGGCGGAGGCGCCTCGGCGTGCTGGTCGGATGCCGGCGCCAGCGCCAGCAGGTCGGCCAGCGTCCAGCGCGTCAGCAGCTCGCAGCGATCGACCAGCCCGCTCGACCCTTGGGCGATCACGCAGCATCCGCGCCTGGCGCCGCTCTCCTCGGCGGACGGCAGGCGCGGGAAATAGATCGCGGCGTCGGGCGGTATCGTATCGACCAGTTGGCTCGCGTCCAGCACGCGGCCCGGCCCGTAATCATCCCAGTTGTAGCCGGGATCCCCGGGAACCTTGAAATCATCGATCACGACGACGGAACAGGGGGCCGCGGCGAAGATGATCCGCAGCTCCTCGGCCAGCGGCAGATCACGTTCCCAATGCGCGTCCAGATAAAACAGCGCCGGGCGCAGCTCCTCCAGCATCGGCGTCAGCCGGCGCAGGAACGCGCGCGAATCGGACAGCTCCAGACGCGCGTTGGGGCTGTCGCGCAGGCGGTGGCGCGCCTGGATCAGGTACAGCTCCTCCTTCTCGCAGCTCCAGACCGGGCCGTCGAAATGCTCGGCGAACCATCGCGTCGTGATGCCGCGATAGGTGCCGGTCTCGACGATCGCGCGGGGCTGGACCTCGGCCAGCAGCCGCTCGATCAGCTCGGCGCGCCCGCGCTGGCCGTTGAACGGCCCGCCCCAGCAATGCTGCAGCTCCGGCGACATCAGCTCGATCGCCGCGGCCTGCCGGATCAGGCTCCTGGCGGTGTCGTCATCGCCGGCCTCGCTGAGGTGCCTGGCGACCTCGGCGAGCGCCTCGGCGGTGACGCGCGCGAGCTCCGCGTCCAGCCGCGGCGCCCGTGTCGCGGCGTCATCCAAGATGTCGTCCGGCCGCCGCGGCCCGGCGCCCGTCGCGTCACTCACATCCAGCGGTCCCACGGCCACCCCCTCGGTTGCTGGCGGCGGTG
>Ga0116230_10001230_pt1 | contig 23992 bp, 26 predicted proteins | sample S1TSphfallax_3_FD_88678 | JGI IMG/M metagenome (GOLD analysis project Ga0116230, IMG submission 88678) | Host-associated microbial communities from peat moss isolated from Minnesota, USA - S1T2_Fd - Sphagnum fallax MG | ecosystem: Host-associated > Plants > Peat moss > Unclassified | place... | reverse complement strand
TTGCCGGCGGCTGCCCGGCTGGCGCTGCCGGTCCTGGCGTTGCTCCTGCTGGCGGTGTTCGCCCAGGCGCCGCCGCAGCTGCGCATCTTCGCCTGGGGCATTCCGGCCGCTTTGCTGGTCGCGGCGGCGGCGCTTGCTCCCTCCCCCGCCATGCCGTCCCGCGCCGCGCGGGCGCTGGCGCGGCTGGGGGATGCCTCCTACGCGCTCTATCTGGTCCATCCCTTCGTGATGCGCGGCCTCTCCATATCGTGGCACAAATTTCATGCGCATTCCGAACTGGCGGGCACAATATACGTGCTCGCCGGGCTGGCGGCCGCGCAAATCTGCGCGCTCGCCATCAACGGTTTGTTCGAACGCAGAATGACAGTCTGGCTGCGTCGCGGGGCGGATGGGGTGAAGTTACATGAAGCTGTTTAAGTGCCAGTCTTGCGGGCAGGCGATCTATTTCGAGAACCGGTTTTGCGGCGCGTGCGGGCACGCGCTCGGTTATCTGCCGCTGACCGGCCAGATGACCGCCGTCGAGCCCGACGGCGATGACTGGATCGCGCTGACGCCGAAGCGGCCGCGCGTGCGCTATTGCGCGAACGTCAAGCCGGATGCCTGCAACTGGCTGATCCCGGCCGATCTGGACGGTGATTTCTGCCTGGCCTGCCGGCATAACCGCACGATCCCCGACCTCGCGGCCGATGACAACCTGGTCCGCTGGCGGAAAATGGAAATCGCCAAGCACCGGCTGTTCTATACGCTGATCGCGCTGCGCCTGCCGCTGAAAAACCTGAACGATGACCCGAATCACGGCCTGACCTTCGATTTCTTGGCCGAAGGCGCCGGCCAGAAAATTCTCACCGGCCATGATGACGGGCTGATCACCATCAACCTGAACGAGGCGGATGATGCGCTGCGGGAAAAACTGCGCACCGCGATGGGCGAGCCGTACCGCACTTTGGCGGGTCATTTCCGCCACGAGGTCGGGCATTATTTCTGGGACGTGCTGGTGCGCGATGCGGGCGAGCAAAGCCTGGACGCCTGCCGCGCGGTGTTCGGCGACGAACGCGCCGATTACGGCGAGGCGCTGAAAAAGCACTATGCGGACGGCGCGCCGGCGGATTGGCAGGAAAGTTTCATCTCCTCCTACGCCACCGCGCACCCTTGGGAGGATTTTGCCGAGACCTGGGCGCATTATCTGCACATCGTGGACACGCTGGAGACGGCGAGCGCGTTCGGCCTGCGCATCCATCCGCAGACCACGAAAAATCGCGCCTTGCACGCCGATATCGATTTTGATCCGCATCGGGCGACGACCATGCGGCAATTGATCGATGCCTGGCTGCCGCTGACCTTCGCGGTCAACAGCCTGAATCGGAGCATGGGCCATAACGATCTGTACCCGTTCATCGTCTCGGCGCCGGTGGTGAAAAAGCTGGAATTCATCCACGACATCATCCGCGCCGGCGCCGTGCAGCCGAAGGCAGTCACCCGCCGCCGTGGCTTCTTCAGCCGGAAGGCCACGGCCCCCGAGCAGCCGCCGTCGCAGCCGCCCGCGCCGCCGGGCGGCGTCCCGCCGAACGCGCCGCCGCCGGAGGTGCCGCCCGACGCGCCGCATCCCAATGGCCCGGCGGATGTCCCGCCGTTACAGCCGCCGGTGATCGACCCGCCGATCGATCCGCCGGATACGCCGCCGCCGGTGGAACTGCCGCCGGATCATCCGTCCGAATCGCCGCCCCCGGCGCCGAACGAGACGCCGACGCCGGTGCCGCTGCACGCCTGAATCACCGCGGCGCGACGTCCGGTTTGAACGAGAACGGATCGGTCGGGTTGCGCTGGAGCAGGATGTCCTGGAGGCGCAATTCCACCGATCCGAGAATTTTCGGATGGGTCAGGCAGTAGAATTGGTTGTCGCGGATGGCATCGAAGGTTTGCGCCGCCACGTCCGCGGCGGTGATGCGGCCGGAAGAGACCGCCTTCGCGGTCGCGGCGGCGGCGATTTTCTGGCTCTCCGTCAGCGGCGTTTCATTGCGCAGATCGGCCGGACGGTTGCGTTCGGCATGCGCGATGCCAGTGGGGACGAAAGCCGGGCATAGAACCGTCACGCCGATATTCGCGCCCGCCGCCCGCAGATCATGATAGAGCGTCTCCGATAGCGTCACCACCGCGTGTTTGCTGACATTGTACACCCCCATGGTCTGCGCGGAGAGCAGTCCCGCCACCGAGGCAGTGTTGACGATGTGGCATTCATCGCCTTGCGCGAGCATTTTCGGCACGAACAGGCGGATGCCGTGGATCACGCTCCAGACATTGACGCCGAGCACCCATTCCCAATCGGCCACGGAATTTTCCCACACGAAGCCGCCGGCGCCGACGCCGGCATTGTTGAACAGCAAGTGCACGGCGCCGAAATGCTCAAACGTCTGCGCGGCAAGTTTCTCCATGTCCGCTTGTTTGGACACGTCCGTGCGCAGCGCGATCACATGGGTCCCGGCCTCCCGCAATTCCGCCGCGACCGTGTCCAGCACGTCCTTTTCGATGTCCGCCAGCACCAGCTTCATCTCCAGCGCCGCGGCGATGCGGGCGAATTCGCGGCCGAAGCCGCTGCCGGCGCCGGTGATGACGGCGACTTTGCCAGAAAAATCCTTCATGGCGTGATGACGATCTTGCCGGTGACCTTGCGGTCCGCCATGTCGCGCAGCGCCTGCGGCACGTCTTCCAGAGCATAGGTTTTCGAGATCAGTGGCTGCAATTTGCCCTGTTCGATCCATCCGAACATGTCGGCGACACCTTGCGCGAAATGTTGCGGCTCGCGGCGGACAAAATCGCCCCAGAACACGCCGACCAGCGACGCGCCCTTCAACAGCGTCAGGTTCAGCGGGATGGCGGGAATGTCACCGGCGGCGAAGCCGATCACCAGATGCCGGCCGCGCCAGCCGATCGAGCGGAATGCCGCTTCGGAGAATTTGCCGCCGACCGGATCATAGATCACGTTCGGGCCCTTGCCGCAGGTCCGCTTGATCCCGGCGCGCAGGTCTTCGCTGGTGTAGTTGATCACCTCATCGGCGCCATGGGCCTTGCAGATGTCGAGTTTCTCGTCGCTGGAAGCGGCGGCGACCACGCGGGCGCCGATCGCCTTGCCGATTTCCACCGCCGACAGACCCACGCCGCCGGCCGCGCCCAGCACCAGCATGGTCTCCTCCGGCCGCAGAGCGGCACGGTCCCGGATCGCGTGCCAAGAGGTGCCGTAGGCGAGCAGAAAGCCGGCGGCGATGTTCATATCGAGTCCCGCCGGAATTTTCAGGCATTTTTCGGCCGGCACCGCGACCTGTTCCGCGAACGCGCCGGTGGTGGTCAGCGCGGCCACCTGGTCGCCCGGCGCGAAACCGATGACGCCGTCGCCGGTTAGCAAAATTTCGCCGGCCAGCTCGGCGCCCGGAATGAACGGCAGTTCCGGCTGGAACTGGTATTTTTTCTGAATGATCAGCACGTCCGGAAAATTGACCCCGGCGGCGTGGATTTTAATCACGACCTCGCCCGGCTTTGGCGTCGGCGCCGGAATTTCCACGATCCGCAGACGCTCCGGGCCAGCCCATTCCTCGCAGATGACCGCGCGCATCAGAGTGGCAGACCGGGCTGGGAGATGCCGTCCGCCACCATCACCGCGCCCCAGCCGCCGGTGCGCGCCGGGTCCGTGTTTTGGAGGCTTTTCTGCTCCATGCGGGCGAGCTGGTCGCGATGCACCTCGTCCGGCCCGTCCGCGAAGCGCAGCGCCCGCTGCCAGGTGAAGGCCGTGGTCAGCCAGGTATCGGCCATGCCGCCGCCGCCGAAAGCCTGGATCGCCCAGTCGACGATTTTGCCGGCAACGTTGGGCGCGACCACCTTGATCATGGCGATTTCCGCGCGCGCGGCCTTGTTGCCGGCGGTGTCCATCAGCCGGGCCGCGTGCAGGCAGAGCAGCCGCGCCTGGTCGATCATGATGCGGGATTCCGCGATGCGCTCGCGCCAGACGCTTTGCTCGGCGACCGGCTTGCCGAAGGCAATGCGGGATTCCAGCCGGCGGATCATTCGCTCGAGTGCCCGCTCGGCGCAGCCGATCGAGCGCATGCAGTGATGGATACGGCCAGGCCCGAGGCGGCCCTGCGCGATTTCGAACCCCCTGCCCTCGCCGAGCAGGATGTTTTCGGCCGGCACCCGGACACTGTCAAAAATCAGCTCGGCATGGCCGTGCGGCGCGTCATCCCCGCCGAATACCGGCAAGGCCCGTTTCATCGTGATGCCGGGATGCGGGTTCGGGACCAGGATCATCGATTGCTGGCGGTAGCGGTCAGGGTTCTTTGGGTCGGATTTGCCCATGACGATGAGCACCTTGCAGCGCGGATCCGGCGCGCCGGAAATCCACCATTTATGGCCGTTAATGACGTACTCATCGCCGTCGCGGATAATGGACGTTTCGATGTTGGTGGCGTCCGAGGAGGCGACATTCGGCTCGGTCATCGCGAAGGCCGAGCGGATTTCGCCGGCCAGCAGTGGTTGCAGCCAGCGCTCCTTCTGCGCCGGCGTGCCGTAGCGAACGAACACCTCCATATTGCCGGTATCGGGTGCCGAGCAGTTGAACGCCTCCGGCGCGAACGGGGAGCGGCCCATCAGCTCGGCCAGCGGCGCGTATTCCTCGTTGGTCAGGCCATGGCCGTATTCGCTGTCCGGCAAAAACAGGTTCCACAGGCCGGCCGTCTTGGCCTTCCGCTTGAGCTCGGCCAGCAATTCCAGCGGCTGCCAGCGGTCCGCGGCATTGTGCGTGGCGGCGAACAGGGCGTTTTCATTGGGATAGATGTGTTCCGCCATGAAATCGGCGATCCGCGCCCGCAAGCCCTCGACTTTGGGCGAATAGGTGATCGGCATGGCGGGTTCCTCGGCCTTTCGCGCGAGTTTGCGGCGGCTTGACGTTTCAGGCAACCCCTGCCTTGACAGGCCGGCAGCCTGCCGGGAATTTCGGGCCGGAAGAGGAGAACGCCGCGATGGACAGTTTATTTCGCCTGGATGGCAAGGTTGCGATCGTCACCGGGTCGTCGCGCGGGATCGGCCGGGCGATCGCCGAGACGATGGCCGCGCAGGGGGCGGCGGTGGTGATCTCCTCGCGCAAGCTGGAACCCTGCCAGGCGGTGCGGGACGGGATTTTGGCGAAAGGTGGCCGGGCGATCGCGCTCTCCTGCAATACCGGGTCCAAGGAGCAGCTGGCGGAGCTGCTGCGGGTGACGCTGGCGGAATATGGACGGCTGGACGCGGTGGTCGCGAATGTCGCGGTCAATCCGTATTACGGCAAATTGTCCGGCATCACCGACGAAGCCTGGGACAAGGTCATGGCGGTCAACGTGAAATCCACCCTGTGGCTGGCCAACATGGCGATGCCCGAGATCGCGAAACAAGGCGGTGGCAGCTTCACGCTGATTTCCTCGATCGGCGCGCTGCGCGGCAGCCTGGCGATCCCGGCCTATAACGTCTCCAAGCTGGCGGAGATCGGGCTGATGCAGGCGCTGGCGGTGGAATGGGGGCCGCGAAAAATCCGCGTGAACGCGATCCTGCCGGGGCTGGTGAAGACGGATTTCGCGAAAGCGCTGTGGGAGAACCCGGACATCCGCGGCGGGATCGAGACCCGCACGCCGCTGCGGCGGATCGGCGAGGTGGAGGATCTGGGCGGTGTGGGCGCGTTTCTGGCCAGCCCGGCGGCGGCGTATATTACCGGCCAGACGATCGTGGTGGATGGCGGCTCGACCATCACCGGCGACTTCGAGTGAGAGGTGATAACCCTATGTTAGAAATTGTGTCACGTGACACATTCGAATGAGGTTTGTTCCCTAATGGTTTCATTATAAAAAATAAAGACTCGCGGCGGACGGAAAATTCCCCAGTTGGTTTTGGTATTACAATGAAAAAGCGAAAAATCGAAGAACGGCGGGGCATGAGCGCGGCGGAGGCGGCGGCGCTGCAGGGCGCGCCGGAGCTGATCGTGGAAAATCTGCAGGAGGGCCGGATTTTCGAGCCGCGCGACAACCAGGTGGACACGCTGACCACGCCGGGCGCGGCCTGGGAAGAGCGGGCGGCGACTGGCAAAAAATTGCGCGACCACGCGCCGCGGGCGGCGCATGGCGAGTGGCGGCCGGAGGGTGACCGGCCGGACCCGGTGGCGCTGGTGCTGGCGAGCAATGCCGGGCGGGTGGAAGAGTTGATCTCGCTGCGGATGACGCGGATGGCGGCCTCCGCTTTCGCGTTCCTGCGCGGCGCGGCGGTGGTGATGGCGTGGGATTTGTCGAAAACGCCGGTGACCGGGCTGGACGTGGTGATCGACGGGGACTGCCATGTCGATAATTTCGGGCTGTTCGGCACGCCGACCGGGCAGGTGGTGCTTGATCTGAACGATTTTGACGAAACCACGATCGGGCCGTGGGAGTATGATGTGAAGCGGCTGGCGGCGAGCGTGAATCTGGCGGGACGGGATAACGGCCTGTCAGCAAAGGAGCGGCGCAGGGCGGTGATGGACATGGTGGATGGCTATCGCTGGTCGCTGGACCGGCTGCACAGCCTGCCGGTGCTGGAATTATGGAACCGGCATACCGTGCCGGAGCGGATGGACCACCGGCAGAAGAAGCTGGACAAGAAATCCGCCGCGATCATCCGCAAATCCGTTGACAAGGCGCGGGGCAACGATAACGCGGCGTTATTACAGACCGCCGCGATCCGCGCGCCGGATGGGCGCGTCCGTTTGCAACTGGACCCGCCGATCACGGACCGGATTTCCGACCATGTGAAACGCGAGATCATCGCGGCGCTGCATGAGTATATCGAGACGCTGGCGCCGGAGCGGCAATATATGATCCGGCGCTATCACGTGGTGGATGTGGCGCGGCGGGTGGTGGGCGTGGGCAGCGTGGGGTTGCGGGCCTATCTGATTTTGCTGATGGGCAATGGCGATGAGGACGGGCTGTTTTTGCAGATGAAAGAGGCAACGCGGCCGGCGCTGGCGCCGTATCTGCCGGTGCTGCCGAAACCGTTCGCGCATGAAGGGCAGCGCGTGGTGTACGGGCAGCGGTTATTGCAGGCGGCGGGCGACCCGCTGCTGGGCTGGTGCACGATGGACGGGCGGCCGTATTACGTGCGGCAGATGCGCAATTACAAGGGCGCGATTCCGACCGAATGGCTGTCCGGCCCGCCGTTCAATTTTTTCGCGTTCGGGTATGGGGCGCTATTGGCTCGGGCGCATGCGCGGGTGGGGGACGCGGCGGTGATTTCCGGCTATTGCGGCGGGTCCGATGCTTTGGATGAGGCGATGGCGGATTTTGCCGAGGCGTATGGGGAACAGACGGTGAAGGATCATGAGCGGTTTGCGAATGATCCGGAGGTGAAGCGGTTGATCGGGTGACGGCCCCAAACCGGCGGGTCGGATCGCCGGGTTCATCGATGGTTCGGTTTGTGGGGCGAGCTATGAGGCGATTGTGAAGCCGTGCTGGGGGCCTTGGGTCGCGGCGAAGGCCCGAATGCGTTCGTCATAGGTGACCAGCGGACAGGCTAGGTCGATCGCGGTGGCGATCAGCAGGCGGTCGCCGGGGTCGCGATGGGCATAGTTTTGGAGGCGATAGCTCCGTGCGGCGGCGCGCAGGGTCAGCGGGGCCGCGATGATCCCGGGGCGGCTCAGAAAACGCTCGACCCAGCGATCCACCGACGTGTCGAGCGCGATCCGGCCGGTATCGACCAGCAAGGCGATCTCCCAGCCGGAGACGGCGCTCAAATAGATCGTGCCGTTGTTTTGCCATAACTGGTCGATGATGGCGGCGGTTTGCGGGCGCAGATGCGCGTCGCCGCTGTCCAGCCACAGAGCGATGTGGGTGTCCAGCAGCAGGGCGGCGGTCAACGCGCGATTTCGGCGCCGGTTTCGGCGTCCGGCACGACGTCCAGGACCGGCGCGGTGAGATCGACGCCGGGGCGGATGGTGAGCGAGCCGGGATGGGCGCCGAACAGCGATTTTTCCCGCGCGGTCTTGTCCAATAGCTGGCGCATGGCGAGCGCGACAGCGGCGGTCTTATTGCCGGCGGTAAGTTTTTCGGCGGCTTCCTCGATCAATGCGATGAGATCCGGGCGGTTGAGGGTGATCACGCTGGTCATAGGGATACTTTCATTGAGTCATTACTGATATAATGAAAGGGTGGCGGATGCAAGGTTGGCGAGGTGGGCGTCAGGGTCGTGGAGGAGAAAAAAACCGGTGCGGACGACGTGCAGCGTGCCGGGGTCGATGGGGTTGGTGTTGGCCCAGGCGAGCGGGGCGAAACTGAGCTCGATCTCCGGAATGGTGGGAAAGCTGATGTGACGCGACCAGACGACGCCATAGCGGGCGTCCCGCGACCCGACCGGCGGCTCGGGCCAGGCGATTTCAGTCAGCCAGTCGCGGCGGAAGGCCTCCGGGTCGGGCGTTATGAGCAGAAAATCGATATCTGAGTCGGGGCGGGCCTTGCCGCAAGCGTGGGAGCCGACCAGCGCCAGGGCGGCGATGTCGGCGCGGGATTTTGCCCAGGCCAGGATGGCGGCAATGATGGGTTCCAGGGTGACGTTGTCAAAAATGTTGCCAGCCCGATTTGGCGAAGGTCAAAGGCCGGCCGGTCTCGTCGAGGACGGTGACGCCGGGCGCGCCGGTAGCGAAAACCCCGATTTTGGTGATCGGGAGGCCGGCGCAAACGGCGGCCAGAGCGGCTTCTTGCCCGGGGGGGACGGCCAGGATCAGTTCGTAGTCGTCGCCTTCCGTCAGCCGGGCTTCGAGCAAATCCGGACCATAGGCGTCGGCTTCCGGCGAGGTGGGGACCAGGGCGGCGTGGATGGTCGCCGCCAGGCCGGCGCCCGTGCACAGATGGCCGAGATCCTGCAGCAGGCCGTCCGAGACGTCGATGGCGGCGTTGGCGATGCCGGCGAGGCGCAGCCCCAGGCGTGGCGAAGGCAATAGCGAGCGGTTGAGCAACGTGGCCGGAACGCCGGTCAAGGTGCCCAGCCGGCCGCGCAGGCCGAGCGCGGCGTCACCGATGGTGCCGGTGACGAAAATGCCGTCGCCGGGTTGGGCGCCGTTGCGACTGAGCGCGGCGCCCGGCGCGACATGGCCGATCAGCGTGGCGGTCAGCGAAATATGGGTTTGCGCGGAAGAGCTGTCGCCCCCGAACAGCTTTGCGCCGAATTCGGCCTGGTCCAAAGCGAGACCGGAGGAAAAATTCGCCAGCCAGGAGTCCGGCAGGCCGGCGGGCAGCGCGGTGGTGAGTAGGTAGCCGAGCGGTACGGCACCCATCGCCGCCAGGTCCGACAAACTGCGCCGCAGCAATTTGCGGGCGATCAGCGACGGGTCATCGCCGGCGAGAAAATGGATCCCCTCCAGCATCTGGTCGACGGTAAAAACCAGGTCGCGGCCGGGCGGCGGGGTCATCACCGCGGCGTCGTCGGTCAGGCCCCTGCCCTCCGGTCCCGCCAGCGGGGCAAAATGCTTCGCGATGCGGGCGAATTCGTCGGCCATCAGGCCGGCGCGAACTCCGCCGGGCGGAGCAGATGGGCCAGGCGGTCCAGCAGGCCGTTGGCCATGCGGGGCTCCTCGCCGTCAAAAAAGCCGTGGGCGACGTCCAGATACTCGTTGATGACCACTTTCGCGGGCGGCCCGTCCGCCATCCATAATTCCGCGGCGCCGGCGCGCATCACCGCGCGCAGGACCGGGTCCAGCCGGTCGATCGGCCAGTGCTCCGGCAAGGCGGCCACGATCATGCCGTCCAGCGTGTCCTGCTGCTGGGTCGCGGTGCGGACGATGCGGGCGAACAGGGGGACATGGGCCTCGGCCAGATGGCCGTCATTGAGGCCGCCATGGCCGGGGGTTTCGCCGATGCGGTGGCGGACGAACTGGTCGATCACCGTCTCCGGGCTCTGGCCGGCCTGCTCGCTTTGATAGAGCGCCTGCACGGCGGCGACGCGTGAGAGGGTGCGCGGGCGCGCGTTGTCGCTCACAGCGACCCCAGATTTTCAGCCAGCGCGATCTGCTTCAGGCAGGCGACCGCGGCCTCCGCGCCCTTGTTGGCGCCGGTCTCGCGGCTGCGGGCTTCGGCCTGCGCCACCGTGTCGACCGTCAGCAAAGCGGTGCCGAGGCAGAGGCCGAAATTGAGCGCGACCTGCATCAGCCCCGTCATCGCGGCGTCGCAAATGAATTCGTAGTGGTCGGTCTCGCCGCGCACCACGCAGCCGAGCGCGAGAAAACCGTCAAACCGCTCGGCGCCGCGCACCGCCAGGCGCAGCGCCTGCGGCAGCTCGAACGCGCCGGCGATGTCGACGATGCGAAATTTGGCACCGGAGGCGGTGAGCACCGCTTCCGCGGCGCGGGTCATGCCGTCCACCACGTTCCGGTAATAGGGCGCCCTGATGATCAGCACGTTCGGGGCAAAGCCGAGCGCGATGGGCGCGGTGGAAATCTGCGCGTCCGCCGTGCTCATGGGACCGCCTTGGCCGGGGCAACGGCGCTCTCCACGGGAAGCTGATCGATCACGTTCAGCCCGTAGCCTTCCAGGCCGACGATGTTGCGCTTGTGGTTGGATAGCAGGATCATGTCTTTCACGCCGAGATCGGTCAGGATTTGCGCGCCGATGCCGTAATCGCGCAAGGCCGGCTCGGCGCGGCGCGAGCCGATCATGTCGCGCAGGCGTTCGGAAATCGCGGTCGGCCGGTTTTCCCGGATCAGCACCACCACGCCGCGATCGGCCGCGGTGATCTGCGCCAGCGCGCCGTGCAGGCTGGCCAGATGCAGGCCGCCCAGCAGGTCACTGATTGTATCGACCGCGTGCATGCGCACCATGACCGGATCGGGTCCGGAGATGTCGCCTTTCACCAGGGCCAGGTGTTCGACGTGGTCGACCAGGCTTTCATAGGCGATCATCCGCCACACCCCGCCTTCCGGGCCGGTGCCCGCCGGGCTGGGCACCATGCCCTGCTCGACGCGCTTGACCAGTTTTTCGGTGCGGCGGCGATGCGCGATCAAATCCGCGATGGTACCGAGCTTCAGGTTATGGCGCTGCGCGAAGGCGACCAGGTCCGGCAGGCGGGCCATGGTGCCGTCATCATTCATGATTTCGCAGATCACGCCGGCGGGGATCAGGCCGGCGAGGCGCGCGATGTCCACCGCCGCCTCGGTATGGCCGGTGCGGACCAAAGTGCCGCCGTCCCTGGCCATCAGGGGGAAAATATGGCCGGGGGTGACGATGTCGTCACGGCCCATTTCCGGGTTGATGGCGACCGCCACGGTGCGGGCACGGTCCGCGGCGGAGATGCCGGTGGTGACCCCCTCTTTCGCCTCGATCGAGACGGTGAAGGCGGTCTCGTGGCGGGAGCCGTTGGCCGGGGTCATCAGCGGCAGGCCAAGGCGCTCGCAACGGCCCTTGGTCATGGCCAGGCAGACCAGGCCGCGGGCGTGCTTGACCATGAAGTTGATGGCATCGGGTGTCGCGAACTGGGCGGGGATCACCAGATCGCCCTCGTTCTCGCGGTCCTCGTCATCGACCAGGATGAAAACGCGCCCGGCCCGGGCTTCCTCGATGATTTCCTTGGCCGAGGAGATGTAGTCCTGCAGGCCGGCTTTCATCAGGTCCATCAGGAGGTTTCCCTAAGTGCAATCGTCGGGGCGGCGGCGCGCGCCAACGCTCCGGCGTAAATTGCCACGTGAAAGCAAGCTACAAGGTTTTCAGCCATGCTGAAAACGTTGTAGACGCGCGACATAGCGGGCCAGCATGTCAATTTCGATATTGACCCGGTCGCCGACCCGCAAAGCGGCAAAATTGGTATGATCAGCCGTGTGCGGAATGATGTTGACGCCGAATTCCGTGGCGTTACCGCCGGGATGATCCTGCACGTCATTCACGGTGAGTGAAACGCCGTTGATCGCAATGCTGCCTTTCGGCGCGATGAAACGGCCGAGCGACGGGGGCACCCGGAAGCGCCAGCGGGTGGACCCGTTTTCGGGGGTTGCCTCGATGACCTCGGCCAGACCATCGACATGGCCGGAGACCAGATGGCCGCCGAGCTCGGCGCCGAGGCGGAGCGAGCCTTCCAGATTGATCCGGCTGCCCGGCGCCCAGCTTCCCAGCGTGGTCAGCGACAGGCTTTCCGCCGAGACATCAACGGCAAAAAAATCCGGGCCGAATTCGACCACGGTGAGGCAGCAGCCGGAGCAGGCGATCGAGGCGCCGAGGGTGATGCCCTCGCCGCCCGGCCAGCCCGGCGGCACCGCGATGGTGAAGCGGGCATCCTTGCCGTCGCCAATGGCGGTGACGTCCCGGATGGTGCCGACGCCCGTGATCAAGCCCGTGAACATGCTGCCGTCCTTTGCTGGTTAGGCCCTGCGATAGGTGGTCAGCATATCACCGCCCCAGCGCTCATGCGCAACCGGGGCGAAACGCTTCATGTCGGCCAGGCGCGCGACGCCGAAGGCCTGGGCGGCGGGATAGCCGTCCGCGCCGCAGATCGCGGGGGCGTGGAACCAGGCCAGGCGGTCCACCAGATCTTCCCGCAGCAGGGCCGCGGCCAGCGTGGCGCCGCCTTCCACCAGTAGCCGGGTGATGCCGGACCGGGCCAGCTTGTCCAAGGCGGCGTGCAGGTCGATGCCGGCGGCGGCGCTCGGGACCTCGATGAGCCTGGCGCCGGCGGCTTCCAGGGCCTGGCGGCGCGCGGGGTCGGCGCCGTTGCGGTGGACCAGCCAGAGCGGGGTTTGCGCCGCGCCACGGACCAGCTTGCTCATCAGCGGCGTGCGCAGGTGACTGTCAATGACGATGCGGATCAGCGGGGTCGAGCGGAAACCTTCGATCCGGCAGGTCAGCTCCGGGTCGTCCGCCAGCACGGTGCCGACGCCGACCGCGATCGCGTCATGCCGGCCGCGCATGGCGTGCGCGGCGCGACGGGATTCCGGGCCGGTCAACCACTGGCTTTCGCCAGTCGCGGTGGCGATCTTGCCGTCCAGCGTCGAGGCCAGTTTCAGGCGGACGAGCGGGCGGCCTTCCGTCATGACCATGGCGAAACCGCTGATCACGGCTGCGCAGTCGGCTTTCAGGACATGTTCGGTGACCGCGATGCCGGCGGCGCGGAGTTGCGCCGCGCCGGCGCCATTGACGGCGGGGTTGGGGTCGGTGGCGCCGATCACCACGCGGGCGATGCCGGCGGCGATCAGCGCACCGGTGCAAGGCGGGGTCTTGCCGGTGAATGAGCACGGCTCCAGGGTGACATAGGCGGTGGCCCCCCGGGCTTGCGCGCCGGCGGCGGCGAGGGCCGCGACCTCCGCATGCGGCCGGCCGCCGGCGGCGGTGCGGCCACGGGCGATCACCCGGTTGTCTTTGACGATCACGCAGCCGACCGAGGGATTTGGCGCCGTCTCGCCCAGGCCGCGGCGGGCCAAAGCGAGGGCGCCACGCATATAGGCCTCGTCAGTCATCGCCGGCGGTCTTCGGCGGCTCGTCCATCGCGCCCAAAAATTCTTCAAAATCCTTGGCTTCACGGAAGTCTCTATAGACCGAGGCGAAACGGACATAGGCGACGTCATCGACCTCTTTCAGGGTCTCCATCACCAGCTCGCCGATCGCATGCGACTTGATGTCGGTCTCGCCGCTGGCTTCGAGCTGGCGCACGATGCCGTTGACGATCCGCTCGATGCGGTCTTCGTCGACCGGGCGCTTGTTCAGCGCGATGCGCACCGAGCGGGCGAGCTTTTCCCGGTCGAAGGCGACGCGGCGGTCATCGGCCTTCACCACCGTCAGCTCGCGCAGCTGAACCCGTTCGATGGTGGTGAAACGCTGGCCGCAGGCGGCGCAGAAGCGGCGGCGGCGGATCGCGCCGCCGTCATCGCTGGGGCGGCTGTCTTTGACCGCGGTGTCGGATTCGCCGCAGAACGGGCAGCGCATGATCGCTCCGTCTCAGCTTTGGCAGAAGGCTTGAAAGGGTTTACCGCCAGCCTCGCAATCCTTCGCACCCAAGGCGTGAAAGATGATTGTCTGATTTGTTCCGGAGAAGCGGCAGACCAGGTATGGATCGACCGCGTCGAGATTCCAGCGATCCATAGCCCCGGCCGGATCAGGCACCAAGTCAGCCATCTGGTCCGGCGGTCCGTCGAAGAGGGAGGCGTTGTCCAGCGAATACGTATTCGTGCCGGCCTGCAAAACCGATGGACAAGTCAGCGGCGCCGCTGATGCAGCCGAGCCGAACAGAAACGCTGTCAGGAGCAGGCAAAGCCCTTTATTGGACGACATAGAACTGGTCCCCGTCATTGGCCTTGTCGCCATGTCCATGTTTGAATCGAATGGTTCGAAAATGAACCGGCTGCACGGTCCGCCCTTTCCATTGGTCGAGAACCCGGATGCCGAACGCATCCTGTCCGAGATAGATGGCTGCGTGAGAGCGACCGTCCAGATGGTTGCCGTACCGGCCATTGGGATCAAAGGTGGCGATCACCGTGCCTAGCGCCAGCGCGAGGTTCCCACTCACCTTCGGTCCCGGTCGCCAGAAAGATGTGGCTGGGATGGCGACGGCGGCATGGATGAATGTAACGCACTGGCCATCGCCGACGAGCTTGCCGATCATTGTCTTTGCCTTGGCGACGTTTGCGACATAGGCCAACGACGCTTTTCAGCGATAGATCGGGAAGCGGGCGCAGAGTGCCTGGGCGCGCGCGCCGGCCGCTGTCTCGGCGGCTTCGTTGCCGCCATCGTTGGATTTGGACAAGCCGTCGATCACCTCGCCGATCATTTCGCCGACCTCGCGGAATTCCGCCACGCCGAAGCCGCGGGTGGTGGCGGCCGGCGTGCCGAGCCGGATGCCGGAGGTGATCGCCGGTTTTTGCGGGTCGAACGGGATCGCATTCTTGTTCGCCGTCATATGGGCGCGCTCCAGGCTGGTCTCGGCGGCCTTGCCGGTGACGTTTTTCGGGCGCAGATCGACCAGCAGCAGGTGCGAATCCGTGCCGCCGGTGACGATGGCGAGGCCCTGTTCCACCAGCGTGGACGCCAGCGTTTTGGCGTTCTCCACCACCGCCTTTTGATAGGTGCGGAAATCGGGACGCAACGCCTCGCCGAAGGCGACCGCCTTGGCGGCGATCACATGCATCAGCGGGCCGCCTTGCAGGCCGGGGAAGATCGCGGAATTGATTTTCTTCGCGATGTCCTCGTGGTTGGTCAGCACCATGCCGCCGCGCGGGCCGCGCAACGTCTTATGCGTGGTGGTGGTGACGACATGGGCGTGCGGCAGCGGCGAGGGATACAGGCCGGCGGCGACCAGGCCGGCGAAATGCGCCATGTCCACCATGAAAAACGCGCCGATCTCGTCCGCGATGGCGCGGATGCGGGGAAAGTCGATGAAGCGCGGATAGGCGGAGCCGCCGGCGATGATCAGTTTCGGTTTGTCGCGACGCGCCAGCGATTCGAGTTCGTCGTAGTCCAGCAGACCGTCATCGCGCCGCACGCCATATTGCACGGCGTTGAACCATTTGCCGGACAAATTGGGCGCGGCGCCGTGGGTGAGGTGGCCGCCGGCGTCCAGGGACATGCCGAGAATCGTGTCGCCGGCCCGCAGCAGGGCCAGAAACACGGCCTGGTTGGCCTGGCTGCCGGAATTCGGCTGGACATTGGCAAAGCCGGCTTCAAACAATGTCTTGGCGCGTTCGATCGCCAGGGTCTCGGCGAGGTCGGCCGGGCCGCAGCCGCCGTAATAGCGTTTGCCGGGATAGCCCTCGGCGTATTTGTTGGTCAGCACCGAGCCTTGCGCCTGCAGCACCGCGGCGGAGACGATGTTTTCGGAGGCGATCAGCTCGATGCCGTCCTGCTCACGGACCAGCTCGCGCGCCAGGATGCCGGCGAGCTCCGGGTCAGTCTGCTCCAGGGGGGCGTTGAAAAAGCGCTCCAGAGACGTCGAGACGGCGTGATGGTTCATGTCGTGGTTTCCGCGTGATCGAGTTTGGCGATACGCCGGTCATGCCGGCCGCCTTCATAGGGGGTGGACAGGAAGGCGCCCAGAATGTCCAGGGCAACCTCTTCGCCGGTGATGCGGGCGCCCAAGGCCAGGACATTGGCGTTGTTGTGGGCGCGGGTCAGGCGGGCGGTGGTGACGTCCGTCGCCAGGCCGCAGCGTATGCCGGGATGGCGGTTGGCGGCGATCGCCATGCCGTTGCCGGTGCCGCAGACCAGGATGCCGAGCTCCGCGTTGGAATGGGTGACCGCGTTGCAGACCGCGGCGGCGAAGTCCGGATAGTCGACGCTGGCCGGTCCGTCCGTGCCGAAATCCTGGACCTGATGGCCAGCCTCGATCAACGCCGCCGCCAGGCGGTTTTTCAGGGCGACACCGCCATGGTCCGCACCCACGGCGACAATCAGGGACCGAGTCATGCTCTGTGTTACCACGGCGGAAGTTAGTTGTCAGTTGTCAGTGGCCAGTTGTCAGGGTCGCGTAAAAGTTGGGGACGGCGGCCAAGGCGGCGGCGCGGGCGGCTGGGTTTTCGCCGGCATGGGCAATGCCGGTGCCGTATTTGGTATAGGGCAGGCCGTGGATCAGATGGACCGGGTCATCCGGCACGTCAAAATCATGATAGGCGGCGGGATAGAGCACCAGCTTGATGCGGCTGGGATGGCGCGCCGCCAGTTCCTGGCAGGGCGCGGGCGGGGTCCAGTCATCCGCCGCGCCCATCAGGATCAGCAGCGGCACGGTGGGCTGCCAGGCCGGGTTCTTCACGGTGCGGGTGCAAGCCGGATAGAACGCGACGGCGCCACGCAGCAGGTGTGGTGGCAGGTCTGGGGCGGCGGCGATGCTGGCCAGCACGGTGGTGCCGCCATCCGACCAGCCGAGCAGCAAAATGCCGCCCGGCGGCGTGCCGGCTTGCGCGGCCAGCCAGGCCGCGGCGGCCAGCGCGTCCGCCCGGCGCGGACCATAGGCATCCGCGCCATGGGTGGTCTGCCTGCATTCCGGGGCCAGGCCGCGGGAGGCAAAACTATCCGGCAGCAGGACGGCGTGTCCCTGCCCCGCCAGCCGCCGCGCCCAGCCGTCATCCCGGCGCGGCAGCGGGCCGCCGCAGCCATGCAGGGCGACGATGCCGGGCGCGGTTTGCGGTCCTGACGGCAGGTACAGCAAGGCTTGCAGCCGCACGCCGCCCGGCTCCGGGATCGTGACGTGGCGCGGTGCCGCGGCGGCGGTCATCGGCAGCAGGACCAGGATGAGCGTGAGTAGTCTACGCGCGAGACTGAACCCGCCGTGGCGCAGCGCGCCGCGTGATGTGATGCGGCTTCGTGTGGATTGCCTAACAATCTCGTTGACGCGACGGGTTAAAGAAATGACAATCCTCCGTCCATTTCCGGATCCCCAACAAGCATGAGCGGTCAGCAATTCTTTCTCGGACGGCAGCCGATCATGGGGCGCGAGCGCGAGCTGGTCGCGTACGAGTTGCTGTTCCGCTCCAGCGAGACCAACGCCGCGGCGATTTCCGACGATATGGCGGCGAGTTCCGTGGTGATCCAGCATACGTTCACGGATCTGGGCGTGCAATCCGCGCTTGGCAACAAGCGTGGATTCATCAATCTATCGGAAGACCTCTTGATGAGCGACATCATCGAGATGTTGCCGCGGGATCGCGTGGTGCTGGAAATTCTGGAGACGGTACGGCTGACCGAAGAGGTGGTGGCGCGCTGCCGGCAATTGAAACGCGCCGGCTACGCGCTGGCGCTTGATGACGTCACGGTGCTGACAGAAGAGCGCAAGACCGTGCTGCCATTCATGAAATTCGTGAAGCTCGACGTCCTGCAAATGGGGCACACGGAGATCGGCGAACTGGTCGCCGGTGTGAAGCCCTACGGCATCGGCGTGCTGGCGGAAAAGATCGACACGCAGGAACAATATGACACGTGCTGGGCGCTGGGGTTCGACCTGTTCCAGGGCTATTTCTTCGCGAAGCCGGTGATCCTCAGCGGTCATGCGATGCAGCCATCCACCGTCGCGCTGCTGAAATTATTCGCGCTGACGGCGCGGGATGCCGAGATCGACGAGATCGAGACGGCGCTGAAGCAGGCGCCCGACCTGACGGTGCGGCTGCTGCGCATGGCCAACTCGGTCGGCGTCAGTCCGGTGAACAAGATTTCCGGCATCCGCAACGCGATCGCCGTGCTGGGACGCCGGCAGATCAACCGGCTCGCGCAGATCATGATGTTTGCGCGGAACGGCGCCGCGCGGCCGGGGACCGACCCGCTGCTGCAGGCGGCGGTGGTGCGCGGGCGGCTGATGGAAAGCGTGTCGGAGTCGCTTGGATGGCACGCGTTGAAGGACCGCGCCTTCATGGTTGGCATGCTCAGCCTGGTGGACGCGCTGTTCGGACAGACATTGTCCGATCTGGTCGATCTGCTCAACCTGGACGACAGCGTGCGGGCCGCGGTGATGAACCGGGAGGGCAGGCTGGGGACGCTGCTACAACTGGCGGAGGCGCTGGAGCGAGCCGACGTCAAGCAGGCCGCCATGCACATGGATCAGCTTGGGCTGGGGGATTTTGACCGGCTCAACCGCATGCAGGTCGAAGCGCTGATCTGGGCGGGAAAGTTCTAACCGGGGCGGCGCCGGCCGCGGCATTACGCGCCGTTCTGCGCGGCGTCCACGTGAAAGTCCCAGGGCTGGGTGGTGTCGTCCCCGCCGATCGGGAAGCTGAGCTTCATGCCTGGCGCCAACCGACCCTTGAACTTGGCGCCGCAGCCGCCGCCGGCGATGTTCTGGCAGGCGGTGACCGTGACCGCGACCGCGTGCGTCCTGCCGGAGATGTTGATCACGTCCACGCCGGCGGAACCATCCTGCCGCGGCGTCACGCGGACCGCGAAATTGCCCTCGAAATACGAGGTTGCCGGATGCTGGTAGATCGGCGGCGGTTGCGGCTGGGGCGCTACATCCGTCAGCGTCACGCCGGGGGCGACGACGGCGCCGGGCGGCATGGCGGCGGGGATGCCGCTGACAACTGGTGTGACCGGGTCGGGCGCCGCGATCGCGGGGCCGGCCGTGACGGCGTCACGGTCCGCGGTATCCAGCAGTTGGGGCGCCGGGTTGGCGGCGTGCGCGATCAGCGTGGTCAGCAAATCCGCGATATGCTCGGCCTTCGGCAGGTCACCGGAATTGTCGAAAGTGAACATGTCATCCGGATCGCCCTGCTGCAGCGGTGCGAGATGGCCGGCGTCATCGACATTGCGGAAGGCGTTGCGGATCAGGAAGCCGCCATTGGTGACTCCCTCGATCTGATAATCCTGGCCGTTCTCCGGATTATTGACGACGTAGATATTGCGGCAACAGACTTGGCTCCATTGCACGTCAAAACTGGATTCCAGCGCCATGCCGTCAAGCGAATCGTCCGACCAGAATTCGATATGGCCGGATTGCGCGTTCACGGATATCTTTTCCTGGTCGTGCACCGGCCTGGTGGTGAAATCATTGGTCATCTGCGGATCGACATAAGCGATCGGCGATAACGCGTTGATTTGTTTGACCGCCTCGGCGGAAGTCAGAGGCAGCATTTTGCCTTGGTAGACGGAAAACTGCGGCGGCGGGGTGGGGGTGGCCGCCACGCTCTGGGCCATCGCGCAGACTGGCAGGAACATGAGAAGTTCAGCGAGGATGACGATCCGAGGTAATGTTTGCATAACACGGCTCCACTCGTCACGAGGTGGCACAATGAGAGCGACGGGCCGGGTCGGACGGAGGAATCAGCGATACGTCCGTTAACAAGCCCTTATAAATCAACGATAAACTGCGGCGGGCGGCGTACAAGACTATTATTAAGTTTATGTAAGACAGCCTAGAGTTGCGGCGGATGATCGTCAATACGGTTTCGTGAAGTCTCACCGAATTGTCATGGTGGGTCGGTGCAACGCGCCCGTCATGACAGGCGCCAAACTTTCGCGTAGCGTCAGGGTATGACCACTGGAATTTTCCCCGCGACCCGTTTGCGCCGCAACCGCTTTGATGACGCGACGAGGCGGCTGGTCGCGGAGCAAAAACTTTCCGTCGATGACCTGATCTGGCCGATTTTCATCCGCGACGGCGGTGGGGCGGCGACACCGATCGCCTCGATGCCCGGCGTGACGCGGACGGGGCTGGATGGCCTGGTGAAGCATGTGGAAGAGGCGGCGCGGCTGAAAATTCCCGCGATCGCGCTATTTCCCGCGACCGCCCCGGAGAAGAAGGACGCCGAGGGCACCGAGGCGCTGAACCCGGATAACCTGATCTGCCAGGCCGCGCGCATTCTGAAACATGAGTTCCCGCAGATCGCATTGGTCGGCGACGTCGCACTCGACCCCTACACCAATCACGGCCATGACGGGGTGCTGCGGGACGGCTATGTCGCGAATGACGAGAGCGTGGAAATTCTGGTCCGCCAGGCGATCAACCAGGCGCAAGCGGGTGTGGATATTCTGGCCCCCTCCGACATGATGGATGGCCGGATCGGCGCGATCCGTGCCGGGCTGGACGGCGCCGGGCTGATCCATACGCGGCTGATGAGCTATGCCGCCAAATACGCCTCCGCTTTTTACGGGCCGTTCCGGGACGCGATCGGCTCCGGCGGCGCGCTGAAGGGCGACAAGAAGACCTATCAGATGAACCCGGCCAATTCGGACGAGGCGATGCGCGAGGTGGCGATGGATATCGCCGAGGGCGCGGACATGGTGATGGTGAAGCCGGGGATGCCGTATCTGGACATCATACGGCGTGTGAAAGACCGGTTCGAAGTGCCTGTCTTTGCGTATCAGGTCTCCGGTGAATATGCGATGATCTGCGCCGCCGTGCAGAATGGCTGGCTGGACCATGACCGGGCCATGCTGGAGAGCCTGATGGGGTTCAAGCGGGCCGGGTGTTCGGGCGTGCTGACATATTTCGCGGTCAGCGCGGCGCGGTTGTTGGCTTGAGGCGGTTCAAATCCGTCCGGTGAGCGCGGCCCGGATGACCGCCAGCCGGTCGCCGATGCCGCGCGGCTGGTAGGGCTTGCCGAGGTCGCGGCGGGCGTAGACCGCTGGCAGGGCGGCCGGCAAGGCGCGCGCGGGCGGCCGGGCGGCGAGCAGCGTTCTGGCGTGCGCGATCAGGGCCGCCGGCGTGGTGCCGTCCGCCGGCAGCAAGCTGCGGCGCTGGCGGGCATGGAACGGCGCGGAACGCAGGATGCCAGAGATGCCATAGGCGGTGCCGAGGTCCTCCACGGTTTGGCTGTCCGCGCCCAGAAATTTGCCGGCGATCCAGGCGAGGCGGCCGGCGGTGCCGCGGGCATAGGCCAAGAATGTTGCGCAATCAGGTATTTCCGGCTCGGCCTCGGCTTCGCGGGCGCTGATCAGCGCCAGCAGGTCCTCTCGATCGAACATGCCGGCGTTGAGCGCGGCGGCCAGTGGGGTGGCGATTTCGTGGGGCTTTTCCGCGCCGGCGATGACCTCCCGCCACCAGGTCAGGCGGATCAAGGCGAGCGCCGGCTCGCTGGCGACTTCCCGGGCGCGGGCGAGTTCGTGGTTGAAGGCGTAGAGCAGCAGCAGACCGTGGCGTTTTTCGGCCGGCGCGAAGACCGAGCAGAAGAAGCGGTCCGGATCGGCGCGGCGGACATGGGCCAAGAGCCAGTTCGGCGGCGCGCTTGACGGGACCATGCGCAGTCCATAGCTAAATGCGGCGCCGAGATAAACCAAAGGAGACCCCGCCGATGGCTTTCGAACTTCCCCCCCTGCCCTACTCCACCTCCGCTCTGGCTGACGCCGGCATGTGCCAGGAGACGCTGGAGCTGCATCATGGCAAGCATCACCAGGCCTATGTGACCGCCCTGAACGGCTTCGTTGAAAAGAACGCCGATCTGCAAGGCAAGTCGCTCGAGGAAATCATCACATTGTCATACAACAAGCCGGACCTGGCGCCGGTGTTCAACAATGCCGGCCAGCATTGGAACCACAATCTGTTCTGGCAGAATATGAGCCCGGCGGGCGGCAAGATTCCGGGCAAGCTGGAGGCCAAGCTGACCGAGGATTTCGGGTCCGTGCAGGCGTTCAAGGACGCGTTCAAGGCCGCCGGCGTGGGCCAGTTCGGCTCCGGCTGGGCCTGGCTGGTGCTGGGACATGACGGCAAGCTGAAGGTGACGAAGACGCCGAACGGCTCCAACCCGTTCGCGACCGAGGAAGGCAAGCCGCTGCTCGGCCTGGATGTGTGGGAGCACAGCTATTATCTGGATTTCCGCAATCGCCGTCCGGATTACATCACCAACTGGCTGGACAAGATCGCGAATTACGAGTTCGCGGAAGCCGAGCTGGAAACCACATAAGTGACAAGGGCCGGGTGATCCCCGGCCCTTTTTTATGGCGGGTTGATGAGTTTGCGGTAACGCGGCCGCAATCGGCATGAAACGCGTGATCGGCGCGCTTACCTTTTCATGAACGAAAAGGAGCACCGCCATGTCCGTTCCCGCGAATCCGGTCCGCTATGATCCGTCCATGGAGACGCCGGAGGAGAATGAGCGTCAGGTCGATGCCGAGATCGTCGAGACCATGCACAAGATCAGCGAGACCACTCTCGCCACTCATAAACATGCGATCCGCAGCGTGCACGCGAAGAGCCACGGGCTGCTTTATGGCACGTTGACGGTGCATGAGGGCCTGCCGGCGGTATTGGCCCAGGGGCTGTTCGCTGAGCCCGCCAGCTATCCGGTGGTGATGCGGCTTTCCACCACGCCAGGCGATTTGCTGGACGACAATATCTCCACGCCGCGCGGGCTGGCGGTGAAGGTGATCGGCGTTGCCGGCGCGCGGGTGGACGGCAGCGCGGAGGATGTGACGCAGGATTTCGTGCTGATCAACGGACCGGTGTTCAGCGCGCCGGATGCCGGCGGATTTTTGAAAAGCCTGAAACTGCTGGAACCGACCACCGATACCGGCGAGGCCTGGAAGAAGGTGGCGTCCAAACTCGCCCGCGGCGCCGAGGCGTTGGTGGAGGCGGTGGGCGGGCAAAGCCCGACGCTGATCAATCTGGGCGGCCAGCCGACCACCAATATTCTGGGCGAGACTTTTTACACCGCGGTGCCGATTTTGTATGGTGACTATATCGCGAAAATCGCGGTGGTGCCGGTCTCGCCCGAGCTGACCGCGCTGGCGGGCGCGAAATTGGACAATACCGGCGAGCCGAACGCGCTGCGCAACGTGGTGCTGGATTTCTTCCTGCAGCAGGGCGGGACCTGGGAGTTGCGCGTGCAGCTCTGCACGGACCTGGCCAAGATGCCGGTGGAGGATGCGTCCGTGGCCTGGCCGGAGGAGGAAAGCCCGTATCTGGCGGTGGCGACGATCACCGTGCCGGCGCAGGATAGCTGGACGATCGAGAAGATCGCGGCGATTGATGAGGGGCTGTCATTCTCGCCCTGGCACGCGCTGGCGGCGCACCGGCCGCTGGGTTCGGTGATGCGGGCGCGCAAGCGGGCTTATGAAATGTCCGCCGAATTCCGGGCCGAACAAAACGGCCGGGAGATCAAGGAGCCGCGGCGGATTGAGGATTTGGCGGGGTAAATGCGTTGTTTACGCTATGCGCCATAGGCGTATACTATTGCCTATGACCGAAGCCGCCATTGTCAATGTTGCGCTCGCACCTGATCTTGATGACCAAGTCGCTGAGGTAGCGACGGCGCTCAATCGGCCAAAGTCATGGGTGATCGAGCAGGCCGTGCGCGAGTATGTCGAACTTCAGGCCTGGCAACTTGCTGCCATCGATGAAGGAATTAGGGCGGCTGATGAGGGCCGGACGGTTCCGCATGAGGAGGTGGTGGCGTGGGTTGCATCATGGGGCACCCATCATGAGTTGCCCATGCCGAAATGCAAATAATCTGGACAGAACCGGCTCTCGTCGATCTCAAATCCCTGCACGACTATATCGCGGCCGACAATCCGGAGGCGGCTGCTGCGCAAGCGACCAAAGTAACGACGTCAGTAACAGTGTTAAGTCGTTTTCCGCT
>Ga0116230_10001229_pt1 | contig 24009 bp, 16 predicted proteins | sample S1TSphfallax_3_FD_88678 | JGI IMG/M metagenome (GOLD analysis project Ga0116230, IMG submission 88678) | Host-associated microbial communities from peat moss isolated from Minnesota, USA - S1T2_Fd - Sphagnum fallax MG | ecosystem: Host-associated > Plants > Peat moss > Unclassified | place... | reverse complement strand
GGGCGCAGACCCTGTACAATGTCCGGCCCGATCTCACCTGCCTCGGCAAAGTCATCGGCGGTGGGCTGCCGGTCGGCGCATATGGCGGCAGTAAAAAACTGATGGAACTGGTCAGCCCCGCCGGCCCGGTCTACCAGGCTGGAACCCTGAGCGGGAATCCGCTGGCGATGAGCGGCGGGCTCGCCACGCTGGAAATCCTGCAGGAGCCCGGCACCTATGAAGCGCTGGAGCGACTGGGCGCGCGGCTTGCCGACGGTTTAGCCAAGTCCGCCGCCAGCGCGGGTGTGCAGATCGCGATCAACCGGGTTGGCACAATGGTCGGCCTGTTTTTCGTTCGCGAGCAGGGCCAGAAGGTGACGAATTTCACCCAGGCCACCGCCTGCGACACCGCCGCCTTCGCCCGGTACTTCCACGCGATGCTGGACCAGGGGATCTACCTTGCCCCCAGCATGTTCGAGGCGATGTTTGTCGGCACCGCCCATACCACTGACGCGATCGATCGCACGATCCAAGCCGCCGGCAAGGCGTTTGCCGCGTCAAAACAAGTTGCCCAGTGACGCGGCAATGTGTTTAACGGCATAGACCCATGTCGTCGTCCACACCGCTGAACTATTCACCCCCGCCACCGCTGCATCAGCGGCGGGCGTTTCGCCGATGGCTGCTGATCACATTTCTGCTGGGTATCGGTGCGATCTGCGTTTGGTGGGGACCGGCAATATGGACGCGACTGCAACTGCTCTACTGGCAGCACCGCTGCATGGTCTATTTGCCGCCGAACGGGCAAATTGCAATGGCGGCAGACTCCAAAGGCGTCATCAGCCAATCGATCCCCGCTGAATGGACCAAATTCTACTCGCTGCTTTCCCCTCCCGGTTTTTCCAGCGACGGCACCGTTTTTCTGCACGAACTGAAAAAACACGATGGCCAGCGCCGGCTGGTGGTGGTCGATGTCGTCATCCTGGACCGAAAAACCGACGGGGTTTTGCCATTTGCCCGCGTCATCATCCCCGGTGACCTGACAACCCTGCCGAAGGAAAAGCCTTTAAGCGGAGCCACAGATCGGCTGACTTTGGTCGGGCCGAACCGCTTGACGATCTATGCCGGTTCGATTGATCCAGGCGATTCATCCCGCTTCACATTCCGGGCGAATGTTCAGGGCAAACAGATCATCTACGACGGTTGGCTGCGGGATGACGATGCGGTCTTGATCAACCAGAGGACACCGAAAAATTAGACATCGCAGAGGGGGTTGCAAAATACTGCATGGTAGCGGTCATCTTGGCCACTATAAAACAACCTTGCGCAATCCCGCGCTGTTCATCCGGTCCTGAGCGGAAGCCAAGCCGCAGTCGAAAGACCTTGCCAGACAGGTCCGACGCTCGATTCGCCGGGAGGTTCCCGGCCCTGGCGGCCAGATCCTTCGCCTGCGCTCAGGATTTAGGAATTGCTGACGCAACTTTACCTTTTATGAGAGCTGTTTATCCGTTGTGTCAATCTGACGTGATATGGTATGAGTGCCATTCATCCGGTCGGTTTGGTCGGATAAGATTGTCGGAGTGAGGTATCTGGTATGGCAATAGCAGGCCGCATCCTGGTGGTGGAGGATCACGACACCGAGCGGCGGGCGATAAGCCAGATTCTCAAGGCGGAAGGATTTGTCGTCTTTGGTGCTGAAAACGCGGACAAAGCGCAAAGCTACATCGACGAAAATATCGACGTGGTCATCAGCGACCTGAACATGGGGGATTTCAGCGGAATGGATCTGCTGCAACTGTGGAAAAAGAAGCAGCCCGACACGCAGTTCATGCTCGTCAGCGGTCAGGCCAGCGTCGCTACCGCCGTCGAGGCCATGAAAAATGGTGCTTACGACTACCTGATCAAACCCATCAACCCCGATGAGCTGGTGATGCTTCTCCACCGGGCAATCGAAGCGCAGAAAAAGGACAAGGAAATCGACAGCCTGCGCCGGCAACTGGATCAAAAATTCGGGCTGGACCAGATCATCGGCAATTCCAAACCGATGAAGGATGTTTTCGCGAAAATCCAAAAGGCTGCCCCGGTTGACAGCACCGTCTTGGTGCTCGGCGAAACCGGAACCGGCAAGGAACTGGTCGCCCAGGCGTTGCACTATAACAGCCCGAGAAAGAAGGGGCCGTTCGTCGCCGTCAACGCCGCCGCCGTCCCGGCCACCCTGGTCGAGAGCGAGCTGTTTGGTCATGTTCGCGGCGCGTTCACCGGAGCAACCGACAAGCGGATCGGCCGATTCGAACAAGCCGACGGCGGAACCCTGTTCATCGACGAAATCGGCGATTTTGAGCTCGGTTTGCAGGCCAAATTGCTGCGCGTACTCGAAACCCTCACGGTGACTCCGGTTGGGGGGCACGAAGACCGCAAGGTGAACGTGCGGGTGCTGGCCGCCACCCGGCAGGATATCCGCAAGATGGTTGCCGCGGGTACTTTTCGCGAAGACCTTTATTACCGGCTGAACGTGGTTGCGATCACGCTGCCGCCGTTACGGCAGCGCGTGGATGACATCCCGATGCTGATCGAGCATTTCCTTCGGCAGATGAACGCCAAGAGCAGCGGCCCCCCCAAGCGCGTTTCGCCCGATGTGATGCGCCGGCTGCTGAATTACACCTGGCCGGGAAACGTTCGCGAGTTGTTCCATGCGATCGAGCGCATGATGGTGTTGTCCGATAGCGATATGCTGGTCGAGGCCGATCTTCCCGATGAGATTCTGGAAAGTGGAGCGGGATCTGCAACCCCGCGCGAGTTACCCACAGGCCTGACCATGGACGAACTGGAGAAGCTTGCGATCATCAAAGCGCTGGATGCCTGCGACGGCAACCGCACCCACGCCGCCCAGCGGCTCAACATTTCCGTCCGGACCTTGCAGCGAAAGCTCCAGCAGTATGAGATGGAAAAACCCGGTTCACCGGAAATCGCCGGCGCCTCATCGGTCGGCAGTGTATCGCAGGATTAACACGCCGTCGTCACGGTTTTTTGCTCCACGACCCTGCTCTGCTGGTTGCGTAAACGCCTATAGCCATCGCGACACACGCCGACGACAAATAGTCGCATCCGCATTTACGTCACCCCGAGCTTCGATTCCATCTTGCCGATTTTGACGTGAAAAAGGCCCCTGTTTTAGCCAACCGTCGCTGGTTCTCATCTCTGGCATTCTCATTGCTCGGTAGCATCCCATCAAAGTGTGAGTGCATCATAACTGCAATCGGACAGGAGACTTAAATGTCAATCCAAATGGAACCATTCGCGTCAGCGGGTCACTTCGTCACATACGACCCTTATGCATCGGATTCAGTGAAGGTGGCCATGTTCCGACTTGAATGTCGGTCATGCGGGTTCGAGCCGGCAGAAACGGTGGTTGCGCCGCGCGTGTGCCCAAAATGCCATGGCAAATCCTGGCAGCGATTCACGCGACCGGGCAGCATCCTGGATAACGCCGAGCGATACTGATACTGCCGTAGGTGCCGCCCTTCTATTCCCGGGGCATCATGCACGTCAGGCCCCGGAGCGTCGCTTCGCTCAAGAACGAAAAATCCCACGCGCCTGGCCAGTCGCGATGCAGCACATCCGACAAGGTGCTCGCCAATCCGCCGCTGAGCAGGACCTCTCGATGCATCGGTGTGCCGGTCGCTCGCAGAAGCGGCAACCTGCTGGCACTTCCCTGGGCAATCGATTCCACCATCGCGCTGAGCATTTGCTGCCGAGTGGTCGCCAGCGTCAGGCCGGTGAACGAGCCAGTTCGCTGCTCCAGTCTCGTCCGATCCCCCGCCAGCGCAGCATCAAATCGCACCGAAGACCGATCAGGCTCCTTCGCCAATTTCCGGATCAACCCATGGAATTTTTTTTCGGGCAGCTCGGCAAACAACTCTCGATTCGCCCAAGCCACCACCGACCCCGCCGCAGCAACCGTGCTGACATGCACCCACCGCTGGCCCATTCCAACTGCCCGGGTCAGCAAATGCTCATTGGGCTTTGGATGTTCGGTGCAAAGTGCCAGCACATCGGTCGAGCCGCACACGTTCAGCAACTGCCCGGGCCGGGCATCGCGCAGCAGCAGCGCGCTGCTGGTATCCATCAAGCCCGTCAACATCGGCGTTCCCGTGCGAAGCCCGAATCGACGGCCCGCCTCGGCGGTGATCTTCCCGCCGATGCGGTCCGCCTCGCGCACCTCAGGCAGTAGCCGGGGATCGGCTCCGATGGCATCACATAGCTCGACATTCCACCCTTTCAGTGTCAGCGTCGAATACAGCCCGGTGAACGATGCGTTGGAGGGATCGGTCACCCGCGCGCCGGTCAACACCCGATGCAGAAAAGTCGTCAGATGCCCGACCAGATCCGCCTTGTTCATCATCGCCGGTTCATGCTTTAGGTACCACGCCCAGGTGGTGGAGCTGATCCCGCCGGGGACCGGGCGGTTCCCGGTCAATTTCAGATGCCGTGCCTTGCCGATTTGCTTCTCCAGATCCTGCGCGATCGCAACGCTGCGGCGGTCCTGATGCGTAATGATCGGCGTCAACGCCGCGCCGGTCTTGTCCATCGCAATCCACGACGGCGCCATCGCATCCAGCGCGATGTGATCCACCCGCCGGACCGCCGGTCCGAGCTGCGCGATCGCCTGATGGAGCGCTTTGAGCACCGCATTGGAATCCAGCTCGGCCCGGATGCCGTCGAAATCAGTCTTGTAAAAGCCGTGAACGATCTTGCCGCGGAGACGCGAGCCGTTGAACAACGCCGCCTTCACGCTGGAAGAACCAAAATCCAAACCCAGGATCAGCATCGGGGGCAGTATACGGATCTCGCTCTGCTTTCCGACTCTGGAAACAGTCGCCACGGAGCGACTGTGAACACATCGTGACCGCCCAGAAGCGGTCGAAGTCGATGCGGAAGGAATTCATCAAGACCCACCCCCTGTTCCAGATGGTCAAACAGAGAACTCACCGGCACGTGCATCCCCGTAAAACACGGCGTACCGCCCTGGACGTTTTTGTTCAAGCTGATCACATTGCCCGTGGAATGTGACGGGCGCGTTCAAATGTGACGTCATGGCCGGGTGATTCAGGGTTTCGCGGGATTCGACGATGGCACGGTGGTGGCTGCCCTCACCGGCGCAGGCAATCCCAGCTGCCTTCGCAACGCGTCGGCGTCACTCGGCTTGCCTTTGCGTTCGAGCAGTTTTGCCAGGGCATTGCCCACCAGCACGATGTGCGAGTCGCCGGGCGGAGCTTTGCGAACGATATCCAGCGCCTGCCGGTAGCTGGCTTCGGCTTGATCGAGTTTCCCTTCTCTCTCCAAACATTGTGCGAGCGAATAGGAATCGCGGGCGATGTCCGAATGGCCCGGTGGCAATGCAGCGACGGAAATCGAGAGTGCTTCGCGCAGGCCCGTTTCGGCGTCGGGCAGTCTGCCCTGGCTTTCCTGCACGACTGCCAGATTTCTCAGGATGATCGCGATATCCGGATGCCCCTTGGGCAGGGTCTTGCGCTGCAATGCCAGGCCTTCGAGCAAATAGGGTTCGGCATCGCCGGGTTTGCCCTGGTTCACCAGCAGGTCGCCGAGGTTGTTCAGCTCACGCGGCAAATTCGGATTCCCCGGCGGGGGTGCGGCGCGATCGATCGCCAACGCCATCCGAAAAAGCGGCTCCGCTTCGGCGTATTTGTGCTGATACTCGACAACCAGCCCCAGGCAGCTCATCACCTCGGCCAGCTCCGGATCGTTGGGCGCGAGCGCTTTCTGCTCCATCGCCAGGGCCTGGCGCAGCATCGGTTCAGCCTCGGCGAGCCGGCCCTGGGCGGCGACGGCGGTCGCCAGTCCGCCGTTGTAAAGTGCCAGATCACGGTCGCCTGCTGCATCGCCGTGCTGCTGCTGCAATTTCAGCGCAATGCGGAATTGCTTTTCCGCGTCGGCAGTTCGGTCCAGCGTCACCAGGGTTCCACCGATCGTGTAGCGAACCGATGCCTCGACCAGCGGCTGGTCGGTCAGTACGCCGTGATCCAACTGCTTGATGGCGGCGGTGAGGGCGTCCAGCACCGTGAATGGATGCCCCAGCGAATTGCGGGGATTCCCCGCGGTCAGCATCTGGCGCAGCACATCGTTCACCGCGCGGGCGATGGCGGCCTGACGATCGGCCTTGGATTCAGCCTGCTGCGCCTGAACGCGCTGCTGCTCGGCGATACTGCGCTGCTGCTCGGCGATGCTGCGCTGCTGTTCTGCGATATGGCGCTGGCGTGCTTCGCGCACCAGGCCCCAGGTGCTGGCGGTCGCACCGCCAATTAAGGAAATTCCGACCGTCAGCAGGACCGCTGCCGCCAGGCGATGTCGGCGGATGTATTTTCGGAAGCGATAGAGATTCGACGGGCGTGCCGCCGACACCGGTTCATCCAGCAGGTAGCGAGACAGATCCGCCGCCAATCCCGCGGCCGATTCGTATCTGCGGGCGCGTTGCTTTTCCAGGCACTTCATAACCACCCAATCCAGATCGCCGCTGATGGTTTTGTGCAGTTGGCGAAAGACCGTTCGCCGGCAGGTGGCAACGGTCGAGTCGGTCTTGGAAAGAACCGAAACCCGGGCGCTGGGGATGGGGGGCTCGACCTCGATGATCAGCCGCTGCATTTCGGAGTACGCTTTCTTCCGCATCTCCGTCGGTTCCAGCGGTGTCGTGCCGGTCAGCAGTTCATACAGCATCACCCCCAGCGAATAGATGTCGCTGCGGGTGTCGATGTCCAGCCCGCTGACCTCGGCCTGTTCGGGGCTCATGTACTGCGGGGTCCCGATCATCTGCCGAAGCTCGGTGAACATCGTCTGCTCGGTCAGGCGGGCCCGCGTCGCCTTGGCGATGCCGAAGTCGATCACCTTGGGAATCGCAATTCCATCATGCAGGGTGACCAGCACATTAGAGGGTTTGAGATCGCGATGGATGATCCCCTTTTGATGCGCGTGCTGCACCGCCTGGCAGATGGGAATGAACAGTTCGAGCCGTTCGCGGGTGGTGAGGCGGTTGATGTCGCAGTACTGGGTGAGGGGGACGCCGTTCACCAGTTCCATGACGAAATAGGGCCGGCCATTTTCAGTCGCGCCGGCGTCGAAGACGCGGGCGATGTTCTGATGCTCCATCATCGCCAGCGCCTGCCGCTCGGCATCGAAGCGGGCGATCACCGCGCGGGTGTCCATTCCCAGCTTGATGACCTTCAGCGCAACCCGCCGGCGAATCGGCTCGAGTTGCTCGGCCATGTAGACCGTGCCGAATCCCCCTTCACCGATGATCTGCAGCAGCTTGTAGCGGCCGATCGATCCGAGCCTGGGGCCGGTTTCACTGGTTCCACCGCCGAGGGATTCGGTGTGCGGGTTTTCTTTTTGCTCGCCGGAGACTTCGGGAATTCTGGTCTTGCCGGCCATGAATCGACCGGCTGCGGCATCGGCGTTCAGCAACTGCTCGATGCGCTGGCGCAGCAGCGGTCGGCCGGCACACTGCTGATCCAGAAACAATCCCCGCTGCTCGGGGGGCAATTCGCAGACTTGCTCGAACAACTCGACCAGCTGTTCGCTGTCGGGGGCAGGTTCAGGTGGCCTGAATTGTCCGGGGGTCGAACCTTCTGGCACTGATTCATCGGGCATCTGCTGATTCATCCAGATTAGTTCCAGGCGGGCCGACCGAGTCATCGCGCAGCGCGTCGAAGAGCCACGCCCGTGCGAATCGCCAGTGCCGGTTGACCGTGCTCGCCGACATGCCGGTCGCAGCCGCGGTTTCGTCAACGGTCAGCCCCGTGAAGAATCGAAGCTTGGTCACCTCCGCCGAACGCGGGCTGACACTCTCCAGACGACAAATCGCCTCGTCCAATGCCAGAATAGTCTCCGAATCCGGATTGACCGCCAGCACCGCGACATCCGCCAGTTCCTGATGATGGATCTTTCCACCGCCGCGTTTTGCCCGGCGTTTCCCCCGGGCGTGGTCCACCAGGATTTGCCGCATCGCCTCGGCTGCCAGGTGAAGGAAATGACCGCGGTTCTCGGTGCTCCGCCCATGCAGTTTGAGGAACGCTTCGTGAACCAGCGCGGTGGTCTGCAGCGTGTGTCCCGGCGGCTGGCCCTTGAGATGGGCCTGCGCGATCCGGCGCAGCTCGTCATAGACTTCCAGAAATGCCTGGTTTTTTCCGCCGGCGTCCGCTTTTGGATCTGATTGGCTTTTTAATGAGGGTGATTCAGGCACGGCCAGAGCATATCAAAACATCGGTTTGAGAAAATCGCTTATTGATAATTTATTGTGACAGCCTCCTCCAGAAAAGGTCGTTTGAAAGAACAGTAGGCCGGGCGGGGTTCCGGGGTCAGGGTGGAAAATTCAGCCCTCCGATGACTCGCCAGCTCGCCACGTTTTTTGGGAGAACCTGCACATGTTTCGACGTCAATTTTCTCATGCTCTGATCGGAGTCTCATCAGGTCTGCTCGCTGCGGCGACTTCCGCCATGGCAAGCGGGGGAGCGGTGCTGCCTGCTTCATCAACGCCGCTGGGCTATTCGCTTTCCACGCTGGCTCAGGACACCGCTGTTTATAACGTGGGAATCTTTACCGGCACGCTGACCACCGCATCGGCACCAAAAATCCCCTTCACCGTGCTCGAAGGCAACACCAGCACCACAACCGGTTCCTATCTGTATGTGCCGATCTATTTCGCGGATAACTCGCTGCCGTTTGCTGACGCGCTGTCGGCGACATTCCCCGCCAGCATCACAAACCAGGCCGCCGATTCGGCCTGGCTGGATAATTACGTTCTCCAGGAATACGGCGTTTCTCAGTTTCTCGTTCAGGTCGACGGGGTCACCACACCGCTGACCGACAGCTACATTGTCGGGGTCAGCACGCCGGCGCTTTCCGATGGACCGTACCGATCGACCGACCCCGGACCGCAATACATCACCGACGCGGTGGTCCTCTCACCGCTGTCCTACGGTTCGCACACGGTTGCCTTCGGCGGGTACATCAGCGGACAGGCAACCATCTTTGGTTCGAGCACCGTTACCTCGGTGCCCGAACCAGCTTCGATGGGATTGCTCGGTCTGGCTGGTGCCGCATCGTTGCGCCGGAAAAATCGCCGGTGACGCGCAAGCAAATGGTCTGAAACCTGGCTCGCTGCAACTCTCGAAACCCCGAGCAGCCTGGAAACACGCCGCCAGGATGATTCATCTCATCCCGGCGGTGCCGCTCTTTGGAGCTGTCTTCGACGTCTTAAGCAGCCGCAACCCCGGACGACGTCTCCATGCGAACAGTGTTCCACCACAGCTCCAGCATCAGCAGCGCATACAACCGCTGCGAATGATCCACCCTTTTTGTCTCGTGCTCCTCCACCAATCGCTCGACCACTTTCATATCGAAATGCGTCCGCCCAAACGCATGCGATGAAAACAGCGTGTCCCGCAGCATGCTGCGCAGCTCTCCCCGAAACCAGTCGCCGATCGGCACCGCGAAGCCCATCTTCTTCCGCTTGAACACCCAGGCCGGCAGATCGTCCTTGAATGCCTCGCGCAGCATTCGTTTGGGCCCGCCCTTGAGCAACTGATCTGTGGTTAAACCGGCCGCAAACTGCACCAGCTCGTGATCCATGAACGGGCTGCGGACTTCCAACCCATGCAGCATGCTGCAGCGGTCGACTTTGGTGAGGAGGTCGTTGGGGAGGTAAATAGCCCGGTCGACCGCGGCAGCCGCGCGAACATCGTCGAGTTCCGGGTACATTGCTTGAACGTCGAGGAACTCACTTGAAAGCTCGTCATAGCCGTTGACGTTCTTCTGCAACAGTTCTGCGATAAGACGGTCATCAAATAATCGCATCAATTTCGAGTATCTTTCATTTGCTGGACGACCCAGTGCGCTCAAGAACCGTTTCAACCGCGCGGCCCGACCCTTTGGATGTCCACCCGGAAGATGCCGGCCAATCCCGCTGGCGGCGTTTCCGATCCCCGGGAGGATGCGCTCTAACCGCGCAGCAAGATTCATAGCGCGATATCGGTCGTAGCCGCCAAAGAGTTCATCACCGCCATCACCACTCAACGCGACCTTGACGTGTGAACGAGTTTCGCGGCAGAGGTAATGAGTGGGTATTGCAGAGGAGTCGGCGAATGGTTCGGCAAATAAGCGTGCCAAAAGCGAAAGGTCAGTAATCACATCGGGCGTTACACGGAATTGATGGTGATTGGTGCCCAAATGTCCTGCAACAGCTTCGGCATATTTTGATTCATCGTAACGAGGATCGTCGAATGCAATGCTGAACGTCTGGACCGTGCCACACCTTCGAGCACATGCCGCGATCACCGAAGAATCGACTCCTCCGGAAAGAAAAATCCCAAGCGGCACATCCGAGACAAGCTGCCGCTCGACTGCTTGAGTCACAAAGCTTCGACACTGATCTACGGCATCAAAGTCTGGCATCGATGAACCTAGCGATGGACGAATGTACCAGTTCACAACCCCACCGATTGTCGGCGCGGTTCCATATTTTTGGCCGGGAGCGAGTTGAAACACCCCTTGCACAACATCGCGAAACATTCCCGGAATATATCCCCACTGCAAATAGCCGATTTGCTCGAAGCTTATGGGAGTCTTCAGCCAGCCGCATAGTTGAACCGCCGATACTTCACTCGCAAACGCGATAGCCCGGGCATCGTGATCGCAGGCCAGATACAACGGTTTCTGCCCCATTCGATCGCGGGCCAAAAACAAACTCTTCTCCACCTCATCCCACACCGCGAAGGCGAACATTCCATTAAGATGCTCGACGCATTTCTCGCCCCAGACGGCGTACGCACGCAGCAGCACTTCGGTGTCGCCGGTGGTTTTCCAGACGTAATCCTGGCGCAACAGCGATAATTCTTTTTTCAATTCGCGAAAATTGTAGATCTCGCCGTTGAAGACCAGCCAGTGCCGGCCGTCGGTGAACGGCTGGTTGCTGCGCGGATCCGGATCGAGGATCGCCAGCCGTCGAAATGCCAGGGCAACCTGCGGGCGATCGGGTGTGATCGGCTCATCGGAACTGAAGTGAAATCCCTCGCCATCGGGACCGCGATGCGCGACCGCGGCACTCATTTTCCCGAGTGTTTCGCGCGACACGCGATATTTCTCATCCCACGCAATGACACCGGCGAATCCGCACATGTCCGCAGTATACGACGCAGGGGTCGGTTGTCAGTTGTCAGGGATCCGCGGTGAAGAGGGGTGACAAGTTTCGTGATTCGCAATTGACCACGGTCCACTGACAACTGACCGCCAATCCGCGTGTAGCAGGCAAAAAACGCACTCACAACTAAAATAAATTCATTGACTCTTTTTAGCGCGCCCCTTAAATTTGCCAACCAGTGAAAGGAGGTGATTGTTTACTATGGCAATGAAGAAAGCTGCTAAGAAGACGACTGCGAAGAAGACTGCGAAGAAGACCACCAAGAAGAAGTAATGGTGAGAATCGCGTCTGCCGGGTGCGTGGCGACTAACGTGCTGACCCGGTGAAATTGGTTTGATGAACTTCCGGCGCCACCTCGAAGCTGACAAAGAAGCAAAGGTATTCCAAGTTCATCCCAACAGTTTTGACCCTGGCTCCAACTTGGGTCTCGAAACACAAAAAGCCCTTCCCAGCCACGGCGGAAGGGCTTTTTTCTTGCGCTGCGCTTTTGAAAATTCGGAGAGCGAAACCCGAAGCAACCGGAATTTCCGCGACAGGGAAAATTCCTGTCCCAATCTTTTTCTGCTCTTTTCTTCTTCCCGGCCTTCTTCCCGGCGTCTTCTCACCGTCTGGGCGGTTCAAGTTCTGGTTGCGACGGAGCCGCACTGAGACTTCGGCTTCGCTCAGGACTTTGCGAGAAACGCTTTGATCCGATCGATGCCCTTGTCGATCTGCTCCATGCTGGTGGCGAAGCTCAGGCGGATGTGGGTGTCGAAGCCGCTGTCGTTTCCGGGGACAACCGCGACGTGAGCTTGCGCCAGGAGTGCGGCGGCGAACGAAACGGCGTCTGTCAGGTTCACGCCGCCGATGGACTTGCCGAGATAGGAGCTGATGTTGGGGAAACAGTAAAACGCGCCGGCGGGTTTGACGCAGGTGATGCCGGGCAGGGCAGCAAGTCGTTCGTGCATGTGATGCCCCCGGCGCTCGAATTCAACGCGCATCGCCTCGACGCTTTCCTTCCCGCGGGGATCGGTCAATGCCAGCGCGGCCGGCATCTGCGTGAAGCTGGTGATGTGGCTGGTCATCTGGCTTTGCAGCTTGTTCATCGCGTCGATGATCGGCTTGGGTCCGCCGACATATCCCACGCGCCAGCCGGTCATCGCGAAGGACTTGCTGTGGCAGTTGAAGGTAAGCGTGCGGTCCATCAGAGAGGGATGCAGCGTGGCGAAGCTCACAAATTTCAAGCCGTTATAAACCAGCTTTTCGTAAATCTCGTCGCTGAATACCAGCAGGTGCGGGTGCATCGCAACCACGTCGGCCAGGGCGGTCAGTTCTTCGGGGGTGTACGCGTGGCCCGCGGGATTACTGGGGCTGTTGAGGATCAGCACCTTGGTTTTCGCGGTGATGGCTGATTGGAGCTGCGCCGGGGTGATTTTGAATCCGTTGGATTCTTCCCCGCGGATGATGCGCGGAATCCCGCCGGCCAGTTTCACCTGCTCTGGATAGCTGACCCAGTACGGCGAGGGGATGAGCACCTCGTCCCCGGGATTGAGGGTGGCCATGAAGGCCATGTACAGGCAGAATTTCCCACCGGCACCGACGGTGACCTGCTCGGGCTTGTAGGGCAGATTGTTTTCGGTGTTGAATTTCTGCGCGATGGCCGCCTTCAGCTCGGGGAAGCAAGGCGTGGGCGTGTATTTGGTCCGACCGGCGTCCAGCTCGGCCTTGGCCGAGTCCTTGATAAACGTCGGGGTGTCGAAATCCGGTTCACCGGCTCCGAAACCCACCACATCAATGCCGGCCTTTTTCATCGCATTGGCTTTGGCGCTGACAGCCAGCGTAATGGAATCGGAAATCAGGGATACGCGATCTGCAAGCGGGTTCATGAGCGGATAGTAGCATGGGGTCGGGGTTGATTGCCAGACGCCTTTGCAGCCGGCGAGCTTGCCCGGCGGGGTTATGGAAAATCCGCGAGCAAGCTCGCGGGCTACACGGCTACACGGGGACTGGCTTATCTTCGATAAACCATGGCACCTCCACGACAACCACCTCATGGTCGTCATGATTCATCAGTGCCCGGCGCAGGTGAGCACCCAGCCGGCGATGCAGCAGGGTGTGCCACCAGTGTTTTTCCGTCAGTGCCGGAATCACCACCGCGATCGTTCGGCCGGGGAACTCCTGTTTGGCCCGCTTAATCTGCTCCATGATCGGTTTGACAAACAGACGGAACGGACAGGGCACCGGGATGAACCGGGGAACCGGCACACCGCTTTGCTCGGCGGGCTGCTCGACATTCTCCTTCCACTCGCGGCCGACTTTTTCCCCCTCTTCTTTGGCTTCCTCGCCGGTGAGATTGGTCAGGTGGAGCGCGATCACATCCGGTGAAAGCCAGAAAGCAAAGCGAAGCGCCTTGCCGGTGGGACGATCCCAGCCCCGCGTGGGCATGAGCACCACGGGAGGCTTGTTATTGCCCAGGTTCAGGGGGCCGTGGGCTTTGATGGTCCGGGCGAGTCGCACGTAGTGGCGGTTGACGAGCCAGAAAACGCCAAGCAAAACCGGGAAGCCCAACACGGTGATCCAGGCCCCTTCAAGAAATTTGGCCGCCAGAATGATGACCAGCGCCACGGCGGTCGCCAGAGCGCCGATGCCGTTGACGCAGAGCCTGAACCGGTTGCCGAATCTGCCGCCTTCGCTCTGCTTGTGCCAATGCACGACCATGCCGGCCTGAGACAGGGTAAACGCCAGGAATGCTCCAACGGCAAACAGCGGAATCAGCTTGTCGGTGATCCCGCGGAACAGAAGCAGCAGGCTGCCGGCACACAGCGAGAGAAAAATGATTCCCACTGAATACACCAATCGCCGTCCGATGGTGCTGAACGCGCGGGGAAGAAATCCGTCCTCGGCAACGAGCCGGCAGAGGCGGGGGAAACCAACAAAGCTGGTGTTGGCGGACAGGCAGAGGCATGCCAGCACGCTGCCGATCGTCACATAATAGATCGCGCCCCGGCCAAACACCGCGCCGGTGATCTGCGACAGGGTGCTTTGATATCCGTGCCTGGACTGATCCATCGCGCCGATGTGGTACACCTTGGCCAGATGAGCCACGCCCCCCAGGAGTAGAACCAGCAGCATAACGATGAAGGTCAGGGTCCAGTGAGCGTTTCTGACCCGAGGTTCCTTGAATGCCGCGACGCTGTTGATGATCGCTTCGACACCGGTCATGGCGGTGCATCCGCTGGCGAAAGCGCGAAGGAAAATCCAGGTCGTGAGCGCCTGGGTCGCCGGAGGAAGTGCCGGCGGCGCTACCACCGGATGCGGGTCTCCGCCGCTGGTGATCGAGCGGATCACCCCGGTGGCTAACACCGTCAGCAGCGAGACGATGAACAGGTATGTGGGCACGGCAAACGCCAGCCCCGCTTCACCTGTGCCGCGAAGATTCATCAGCGTGATGATCAGCAGAATGATCAAACACAGCGGCATAGTGTATTTATGCAGCGATGGCGCGGCCGAAACCAGTGCCGCCACCCCGGCGGAGATGCCCACCGCGACGTTGAGGACATAGTCGATCGCCAACGCCGCCGCGGCGAGCAGGCCCGGCCAGATCCCCAGATTTTCCTTGGACACGGTGTACGACCCGCCGCTGGTGGGATATGCAGCGATCGTCTGTCGATAGCTGAAATACAGCATCACCAGCATTAAGAGGATGATCACGGTGATCGGCCCAATCGCACCAAGCCCCGCGGCACCCACGGTAGCCAGCATCGTCAGTGCCGCCTCGGGACCGTACGCGGCGGAGGAAAGCGCATCCAGCCCCATCGCCGGGACGGCGGCGGGAACGCCGATCTTGACTTCATCAGCTGCACTGCTGGGCAGGCGGCGGCCGAGAATGAGATGAACAAGATCCATCGTTTTGAATCAAGAGTTGTAGCCGCGCCGCCGCTCGGCGGCAGCGCGGAAATTCGAAGAACGAAACTCGAAGCAACGGATGGATGACGAAACAAAGGCTTGGATTAGAATTCAACCGCCGGCTTCAAAGTATTTCGTCATTCGAGTTTCGTTCTTCGAATTTTCCGCGATACGATCCGGCCATGACGCTCTCTGCATTCACCGCCAGCACCAGCCAAACGAAGCCCCCCGCCGGGATGGATCCCATTCTTCAAGCCTTATGGCACGACGCCAAGGGCGACTGGCAAGCTGCCCACAGCATCGCCCAGAGCAAAGAGGGCACGGCCGATTACGATCGCCTGCACGCCTACCTGCATCGCAAGGAAGGGGATGATTCCAACGCCGGCTACTGGTATCGGCGGGCGGGAGCTAAGATTTTTGGTGGAACGCTGGAAGAGGAATGGAAGGATTTGGTCAGAGTCCGCCTGGCGGCTGCCGAATAATTCAAACAACCTTGCGCAGTCACGCGATGCTCATCCGTTCCTGAGCGGAGGCAAAGCCGCGGTCGAAACTCTTTGCTCAATAGTTCTTCACGATAGTGGACCATGCCCGGCATGCCATTCAATCTTGCAAACTCATCCCGCAAGTGGGTGATGACTTTCATCGCACGCACGCCTTGCCGCCATTCTGGGAGCTCTCAGTTTGGATTTCACTTGCTCACAACCTGTGCCCGAGTTTCAGTTTTTTTGTTGCCAGATACCGCTGGTTATGCGTTCCCGGTTCGATTTTGATTGGCATTTCCTCAACGACGGAAAGTCCGTAGCCGTCGATGCCGTAGATTTTTTTGGGGTTGTTGGTGAGGATGCGTAGCTTGTGCAATCCAAGGTCGCGGAGGATCTGGCTGCCGATGCCGTAGTCGCGGTTGTCAATCGGCAGGCCCAATCGGACGTTGGCTTCCACGGTGTCCAACCCGCGCTCCTGCAGCGCGTAGGCGTGCAACTTGTTGGCCAGCCCGATGCCCCGGCCTTCCTGCCGAAGGTAGAGCAGCACGCCCTTCCCCTCCTGCTCGATCATCTCCATCGCGGTGGAAAGCTGCGGGCCGCAGTCGCATTTGCCTGAGCCGAACACATCGCCCGTAAGGCATTCGCTATGCACGCGGATCAGCACCGGCTCGGGATGGGGAATGACCTTTCCATCGGGACCGAGATCGCCGATCCCGCCTTTGCATAATGCCAAATGCGGCTGCGGATCTAAAATGCTCTGGTACGCGTGCAGCGTGAATACACCCCAGTCAGTTGGCAAAGTAACGGTTTCAATCCGCTTCACGAACTGCTCGCGCTTGAGGCGGTAGCTGATCAGATCCGCGATGGTACACATCTTCAGATTGTGCGTCTTGCAGAAGATTTCCAGCTCGGGCCGGCGGGCCATCTCACCGTCTTCGCGGAGGATTTCACAGATGACACCGGCCGGTTTAAGACCGGCCATCCGGGCCAGATCCACGCTGCCTTCGGTTTGCCCCGCCCGCACCAGCACCCCGCCATCGCGGGCGCGCAGCGGATTGATATGCCCTGGTCGCAGCAGATCCTGCGGCTGGGCGTCCTCGGCAATCGCCACTTCGATCGTCTTCGCCCGATCCTTCGCGCTGACGCCGGTGGAGACGCCGAATTTCTGATGGGCATCGATGGTGACGGTGAACGCGGTGCCCAGTTGAGCGGTGTTCACATCCGCCTGCGGATGCAGATGCAGCCGATCGCATTGCTCGGGGGTAAGTGCCAGGCAAACCACGCCGCGGGCGTGGGTGACCATGAAATTGATGATCGCCGGCGTGACCTTGTCGGCGGCAACGACGATATCGCCTTCGTTTTCGCGGTCTTCATCATCCACCAGCACGATCATCTTGCCGGCCTTGAGATCCTCGAGCACTTCTGGAATGGGGGAAAAAGCCATGATGGCAATGATAAGCGCGGGGAGTGCGATAATCGATTCGTCCACTCGCCCATGGTACGGTCGCCGCATTCGGGCTATTTTTCCTGCGGTTCCATCGCCTGCCCAAGGGTCGTTCCAGCCGATTTGCGTAGTCGCGGATCGTGATTGTTCGAGTCGCGTTGAATTTCGCTGATAAGCTTCCCGATCCAAGATTGTCAGCGGGGACGCAATCACCGAAGGAACGCTGCGAGTCGCGTTGACGGTCCGCGACGACGCGAAGCAACTTCTACGACCGTTTTGCAGAAAAGGGGTTTACTCACGCACCGGCCAGACCCATTCGACGGCGGCTGCGCCTTCGCTTTAGGAAATCAGGTCCATTGCCTCGAATTTGTTCTTCAGCACATCAGCCGAGTTCACGTTCAGCCATTTATCCAGCAGTGTGGCATACACCCGCCGGAAGTCGGTGGTGTATTTCAGATCACCGCTGTCAAGATCGGTCAGCGACGGGTATGAGCCGAACAATCCGCCTTTGACTTTTCCACCGGCGAGGAACATCGGACCGGCTGCGCCGTGGTCGGTGCCGTTGCTGTCGTTCTCCTGCACTCTTCGGCCGAACTCGCTGAAGCACATCACTGTCACCTTGTTGGCCACGCCTTTGACGGTGAGGTCGGTCAGGAACGCGTTGATGGAATTGGCGACACCGGCGAGGGTTTGCTCGTGGCCGTTCACCTGGTTGGCGTGGGTGTCGAACCCGCCGGTCTCACAGTAGAAAAGCTTGGTGCCGAAATTCCCGGCGATCAGCTGGGCGATGATCCGTAATTGTGGCCCCAGGCTGTTGTAGGGATAGTTGGCGTCGGTTTTGTAGCCCTTGAGCGTGCGCATCTGATCGGCGGCGACGATCGCGTTGGTCGCCTGGCGCGAGAGGAACTGCAGGGCCGGTGATTTCTGATGGATGGCGTTCAGGTCGCGGAGGATTTTGTCGGCGGTCTTGGGGTCGTATTCGCTGCCGGCGTCGTAGCGGATGCGGAAATCCTCGATGCTCCCGATCGAAGGCACTGGTGGCCCCTCCGCCACCAGTGCCTGAGGCAGTTCTGATCCGATGTTCACCGCGCGCAATGGATTGTCGACACTGGTTCCGCGGATGGCATGATCCAGATAATGCCCGAGCCAGCCGACCGCTTCGCTCTCGGCGGGGTTGGCGGTTTGCCAGACTTCCATCGACCGGAAATGCGACCGGCTGGGCTGCGGATAACCGCAGCCGTTGATGACGGCTAATTTCCCGTCGTCGAACATTTTCTTGAACGCGCCCATGCCGGGGTTGAGCGCAAGGTTGTCATCCAGCTTGTGAAAGCGGTCCTTGATGCCGATGTTTTTTCGGGCTTTGTGGTAGGTGTCGCTGGTGTAGGGAATGACGGTGTTGAGGCCGTCGTTTCCGCCCGAGAGCTGGACCACGACCAGGATGTTGTCGTTGCTGACCGAGGGGTTGGTCGCCGGCGCGCCGAAGGCGAACTGCGACATAAACGCGGGCAGCGTGCCGCTGAGGCTCACGACAGCAGCGGATGAAAGACCGACCTTCAACAGGTCACGGCGTGATGTTTTCATAAGAACCTCTCACTAAGCCCGAATGACGAAACCCGAATCCCCGAATGAATGACGAAATCCGCATCAAGTAGTGTCGAAACGAAGAACGGCGATGACCGGCAGGTGAATCTGCATTTTGTTTCGTCAGTGGGATTTCTTCATTCGTCATTCATTCGGGGATTCGGGTTTCGTCATTCGGTATTTTACGCCAGCTGGTATTCCGGCACCGCCATCAGCAGATGCAGCAGCCCGCGCACTTTGTCGTTCAACGCATCCTTTTCCAGCACGAACGGCTTGGGCTCGTTCTTAGTGCCGTGGTTCATGTAGGCGATCAGCGTCTTGCGAACATCGGCATCGATTTCGCCATCAAGGAACAGCCTGGCGTAATGGTCGACGATGTCGGCTGATGTTTTCAGGTTGTGCTTGAGCAGCCAGGTTTCCATCTCGCTTTTTTTGGCAAACTCGCCCAGCCGCTGGGTCGCCATTCCTTCGCCGAAGTTGAACCGGAGCAATACCGTGTTGGCGTTGATCCAGGTTTCCCCGCCGTCCCAGCCCTTCACATTGGGGGGCATCAGCATGGCCTGTCCCATCTTGGTGGACTGCTCGCGCAGGAACGCGGTGTTGACCTTCCCGCCCAATGCGGTAACCGCCCCGACGGTCAGTTCGATCGGGCTTTTGATGCGGCTGCGGTATGCCCAGTCGCTGAAAAACAGCTTGCTGGAGAAGATCTCGGTCAGCACGATTTTCAGATCCCACTTGGTGTCCACCAGCCGCCTGGCGTAATGGTCGACGACGTTTTCCGGCGGGTGCGGATTCACAAACTCCTTCAGCAACCGATGGGCCAGATGTCCCGCCGCCTTGGGATGCCGCAGCAGCAAATCCACGGAGGATTCGCTGTCGAACGGGCCGGTTTCGCCGAAGATGGTTTTCTTTCCATCGTCGAAATTCTGCTTGTTGAAGTACGACTTGGGCCCGCCGATCGCCCAGCCGGTGAAGGCACGGGCGAGTTCCTTCACATCCGCTTCGGTATAGCTGTTGATGCCGAGCGTGAACAGCTCCATCACCTCCCGGCCATAGTTTTCGTTGGGTTTACCCTTGTGGTTGTACTGCCCATCCAGCCAGACCAGCATGGCCGGGTCACGACCGACGCTGACCAGCAGATCTCGGAAGCTGCCCAGCCCCTTCTGGCGGAACAACTCCATCTGATTGTGCATCATAAGCGGGTAGTCCACCTTGCCGGCTGAGGTGGCAAACCGGTTGTGCCAGAACAGCGTCATCTTTTCCTGAAGAGGATGCTGATTGTTCAGCATCCGATAGAAACACCATTCTTGGACGGGTTTAATCTCTTTGAAGCTGAGAAAGCCCTGCAGCTGATCGAGAATATCGTTCAGCGGATCGATGGCCGGGTCGAAATCGAACAGTCTGGTGATCGCCTGTTTCGGCGACATTGCCAGCGTATCGGTAAGGCGCTGATGAGAAGCGCCAAAGCCTGCCCGCCGAAGCAGATGCCCTGCCCGCCGCACGTTCCAAGGCTCCGCTGCCGTGGGCACGTAAGGGTCAAACGCATCCGCCGGCGGATTGTATTGAGCGTCCATTGGGTTCCTTGTCGCTTCCAGAATAATTACACCGTTCCCGGCGGGATGTTGTCGGCCCGGTTCCCGGAAGCACTGCTTGTTTTGACTGCACGGCCGAAATAGATCAGCTTTGGCGGGAGTTAAAAGTGGAAAGAAGAGTAGCCGCCGGCGGAGCCGGGACTAATGGGCAGATGCAATCCGGTTCAAGAACGCTTCGATCTGCTGTTGAGAAAAGTTCCGCATGTCCTGCCCGGCCGCCAGGGCTTTGTGCCATTGGGTAATCCAGGTCAGCGCGGTCGCCAGATCGGTTCGCGGGTGCCAGCCCAGCTTTGCGTGGGCTTTGCTCGCGTCCAGTTTCAGATAGTACGCTTCGTGCGGTTGCTCGCCGTCGGCCAGATGCCAGCTTGCGCCATTTCCCCACAATGTGGCGAGATGGTTCACGATCCATTCCACCGGCTGGGCGTCGGTTTCGCGGGGACCGAAGTTGAACGGCTCGGCGAACGATTGGCCGTCGTCAACCAATCGCTGGGCAAGCGTCAGATAACCCAGCAGCGGTTCGAGCACGAATTGCCAGGGGCGGATCGATCTGGGATTGCGGATGACGACGGGCTTGCCGGCGGAAAACGCCCGCATCATGTCCGGGATCAACCGGTCGGCGGCCCAGTCCCCCCCGCCGATGACATTGCCCGCCCGGGCGGTGGCGACGGCTGTCTTTGAGGTTGCGAAAAACGAATTGCGATAGGCCGCCGTCACCAGTTCCGCACATCCCTTGGAACTGGAATACGGATCGTGCCCGCCCATGGGTTCATTTTCGCGATAGCTCCAGATCCACTCTCTGTTCTCGTAGCATTTGTCGGTGGTAACCACAACCACCGCCCGCACCTGATCGCCTGCCAATCGCACGGCTTCGAGCAGATTCACGGTGCCCATCACGTTAGTGGCATAGGTGCCAACCGGATTGCGGTAGCTATCCCGCACCAGCGGCTGGGCGGCCATGTGAATAACAACTTGTGCTTTGGATTTTTGAACCGCTGCTTGGATTGCCTTCAAATCGCACACATCGCCGTCGATCGTGGTAACCCACTCTTCGAGCCGCGCGATTTTGAACAGGCTTGGATCAGTCGGCGGCGGTGTGGAAAAACCGGTGACCTTCGCCACCAGCCGGTTCAGCAGCAGACAAAGCCACGCACCCTTGAACCCGGTATGCCCGGTGACAAACACCTGCCTGCCCTGCCACCAATGCTGTCGCACCACCTGAGTCTCCACGGCCTGAGTCGCCACGGTCTGAGTCTCCACGGCGGTCGCTCATTCAAGGGGCGAGCAGGAACACCCGCTGAAGATCTTTATAGGTGATGAAGTGCGATTCCACATGCCCATCGCAGAAGGCGATGTTGATCTTCGCACTTGTTTCTTTCACGTTGTTCACGTTGTTGGTGACGGCCCCCATATTCCGGTTGCCGTTGTGCCGGTTAAAGTCGAAATTGTCAGCGTCGCCTGCGATGCCAGGATTGGTGAGCGCGTCACCCATCGTGCAAATGGCGGTCGTATTGCTGCCCGGCGTTATGTTGGCGTAGTTGTATAGGGTCGCCATACCACAGGGCGGGAAGCCGGTGAAACTACAGGGGGGAAATCGGTAACTTTCAGAGGGGTTTCCTTGCAGGCCATCTGCAGCGAACATGGTTAAAGCCGGCTGGCGGATTTGCGAGGCCTGACCCATGAGCCTACCGAAATTGTGAACGCCGTCTCCCCACCCACAGATCACTTCGTTGTAAATATAACTGCCTTGCTCACCATAGTAGACAGTCTCACCGTTGGTGCCCGCCTCGGCGTAATAAAGCAAAGGGTATTGTGGTAGCTGATCGACAGCGCTTGCCTGGCTCGGGCAAAGGAAATTTTTGATAAAACCTTGAGGGTCTGTTTCATCAGGACCGATCACCGCGTTGTTTTGGCTCCCGTTCAATCCCGCATGCGACATGTACGGTGCCAACGAGTAAGTGATTGGCTCAATCAACGCATAGTTGTCCCCCTGACCCGCCGGCCAATACGAGTATTTCTGCGAATACGGGTCGTCCAGATCCTTCGGCTGGTTTCCGGGCAGCACGCCGACCAATGGATAAAATCCCTTGTGGTCATTCGCGCAAAGCATCGAAGCAAAAATAATTTGCTTCAGCTTCGCAGCACAGGCTGTGCGAAGACTGGCTTCTTTCGCCCGGCTCAGCGCGGGCAGCAGAATGGAAATCAGGAGCGCGATGATCCCGATCACCACGAGCAGCTCGACCAACGTAAAACCGGTCGATTGACGGCTTTCACGAAATTGCGATTGACGACTTGATATCGGAGGATGTGCCTGCATGTTTCCGAATATAAGGAAATCTATTCCAAATGCGCTCTTAATTTTTCAATCTTTCCCAGAAATCGAAAAAATTTTTCACCTCGGACCCTATATTTGGCGCAGTCAGTCCGAATTTGGCGCAGTCAGTCCAAACGAATCCCGGACAAACCAGACTTCCAGATGCATCGATTTGATTGAATATAGCCGTCCCATCACCCGCGCGACTGGCCTTGCACAATCTTAAACAGCGCCTGTGTGCCTTCGCGGCCGCCGCCCTGTGACCGGGCCTGTTCAAACAGCCGGGCAACCCGCTCGGTGGTTTCCAGTTTCAATCCCGCAGCCGAGGCGGATTCCAGCACCAGGCGCAGATCCTTGCTCTGCAAATCGATCATGAACCCCGGGGCAAAATCCCCGGCGATCATCTTCGGACCCAGATTGCTCAATTGCCAGGAACCGGCTGCGCCCCCCGCGACGGCGGTGATGGTCTTGGCCGCGTCCAGCCCACCGGCGACGGCGAGCGTCAGCGCTTCGCACACCGCCAGATTGGTCACGCTCACCAGGATCTGATTCACCAGCTTGGTCAGTTGGCCGGCACCCGAGGGGCCGCAATGGGTGATGGTCTTGCCCATCTTGGAAAGCAGCGGGAGCACTTTCTGGAAAGCGGATTCCTCGCCGCCGACCATGATCGACAGCGTGGCGTTTTTCGCGCCCAGATCCCCCCCGCTGACGGGGGCATCCAGCAGAACAATTTCTTTGGTCGACAGTTGTTCGGCAAAACCGCGGGTCGCCTGCGGGGAGATGGTCGAGTGGTCCACCACGATGGTGCCCGGCCGGGCGGATGACATAACGCCCTGCTGGCCGAGCAACACCGCTTCCACATCGGGGGTGTCGGTCACGCAGATAAACACCACATCCGCCTCAGCGGATGCGGCGGCAGGCGAATCGGCCCAGCGTGCTCCGCGGGAGAGCAGTTCATCGGCTTTATTCTTCGACCGGGTGTGGACCGCAAGCGGATACCCCGCCGCCAGCAGATGCCCCGCCATCGGTTTGCCCATGATGCCCAGACCGATGAATGCAAGTCGAAGGGGTTGAGAGGTTTCCATAGCGGCATGAGATTACCCGAAGCGGGGGAAGGAAAAAATCGCGTCCGATGCACAACCAGGGACGTTCACGACAGAGCCACGGAGGGCAGAGAGAAGAAAAGGCTGAGAGTTTTACGTGGTCTCGATCCTCGAATTTCAGACCGTGTCCCGGGAAGATCCAGACAGAGCCCCAGCGCCTAAAAATCGCGGCCCGGTCAAAGACCGGGCCGCGGAGTGAACTTAATGATCGCCGAATTGAAAAATCAGTTGCTGCTCACCAGCTCCGAGAGCAGCTGGTCGATCAGCGAGGTTCCAACCTTCTTGTTGGAGAACAGGCTTGTGTTGGTTGGGGTAAATGTCGTCGGCATGGTGCCGAGCGTGTTCCCTACGCTGGTTTTTGCAATCTGAGCCGCGGGCGTGGCGATGGACGCGGTGAAGACCGCGCCCTGGCGATTGAAGGCGTTG
>Ga0116230_10001228_pt1 | contig 24022 bp, 19 predicted proteins | sample S1TSphfallax_3_FD_88678 | JGI IMG/M metagenome (GOLD analysis project Ga0116230, IMG submission 88678) | Host-associated microbial communities from peat moss isolated from Minnesota, USA - S1T2_Fd - Sphagnum fallax MG | ecosystem: Host-associated > Plants > Peat moss > Unclassified | place... | reverse complement strand
ATATATATATATATATATATAATTAATTAAAAAAGGGAGAAAAGAGATGGTGAAAATCAGATTACGACGAATTTGTGATAACTTGAGTGTAATGCATTAGATATTGTGGTACTGCATTTCACCCTGATTTAATAATTTTTTTCTTTTGCAAATAATAAAGTTTGAGATTGAAAAAGAAATTAGAAGATGAAAGGAAGACCCAAAGGCAAGTTCACATTATGTATTTTATTATTATACAAAACCAAATATGTGGTTCCCAAGGTTAACAAAAACTATTTCAAAACCCCATTCTTATGTAATGTATTGCCAGTTACAAATGTTGTGCAAATGAGGTTTCTTGTTCTTGTGTTATGAAACAAATGATGAAAATATTACCATCCTTTCAAACTTACCAATAATCTTTCAAATTGCTTTCAATGCATGTGTGAGCGATGAAGTAAATCATTTCACCATGTCAAATATATATACTCAAGTAATCATAAATTGTTTAGGTATAGACACTACATTGAACATTTTTGAAAGTTGATATTTAGTATAACTGATTCATTAGAAACCAAGATCAATTTGTGTATATATATATATATAATGTTATCATACCTAAGCTACTAGGATCAACTATTGGCCATGTACCTCAGTACAAGCTAGTTGTGTCTTCCTTTCATAAAATGTGTTATTGAGAAACACTTTTTGTTTATGTACTTGAAATTTTGAATTCAAACATATGCAAAGGTTAGTTTAGACCAATTCGAACCCATGCCAAATGTTTTATTCTAGATTTTATGTTTACATTTAAAAACATGACCAATAAATCTGATTTTTTGATCATCTAATCCCAAATCAATTGTACTAAAAAGAACTGCACGTGAAATTTAATGTGAATATAGCAATTGAATTGAAGGTTTGAAATATTGTGCCAATAGTGCCATTGGGCATTAAGTTGAACCACAAAAAAATTCTTTTACCTATGAGTCTAGCACCAGTTTATTTAAAAAGTCTATACTTTTGGAAACATGCCTTTTGATTTGAATTTGTTAATGGGTTATGAAAAAAATTCATGTGTGCATTGTGAACTCATGAAAATAGTTGTACAAAAATTGGATTTTCTAGAATTTTCGCAAATTGCTTTTAGTTTTTTACTTTAATTTCAGCTAGCCATCTTAGAAATTAATTAGTGTCAAACACAAGTCATAAGTATGGTATATATGGAAGAACAACATATAGAGAACTTCAATGGTTTTACAAGGAACAAAATGCATTGGACTCTTTTCATTTTTGAATTGTGTAATAGACTTGTTAGCAGGAAAAACATTGAAACAAATGAAACATTAAGCTGTAAGGAACGCATGCATTGGACTCTTTCATTTTCATATGGTGCGATACATTTGGTAACAGGATAATAGCATAGCAAATGAAACATTATTTTATAATAGAGTGTTCAATTGTGTTTGAGTGGACACCATTATTGGCGTTAATCTGTTCGTTCGTGTTTCTTTGGTTAGGCGGGCTGTTTTGTGTGGAGGTTTTTTTTTTGCAAAGCTTCAACATTGAAACACTTTGAAAAGGTGACAATGTATTGTTGAATTCCTCTTGCCCTTGATACTAAGGGCAGAAAGTGATGGTGCTCTTTGACATTTCTAGCAATCTAACCTTTAACATATGAAATTTGCAAATTCGCCTTCCCAAGGTTAATATTGATAGTAATGAAAAATTTAAATGAAAAAAATAGTTGTTTACCTCTATGAAAGCATGCCTATGCCCCCTTTATTGGGTCCACTCACACCTTTTATTTGGGCCTTTTTTAATGTTTATCACATCCAACATGAAGTGTTAATTAATTTCCTCATCTCCAATCATAAACATGAAAAATTGGACAGCATATAATAAAAAATCATTCAACTATCCTCACATCGGTCAATCATTATGGCTGACCAATCGAAAGCAATCATATTTGTATTAATCCTTTTGAAGATCATTGTATTTTGTGCATATTTACAGGTCCAAACTCCAAACTCAGTTTCATAATACTATACTTCATCCAAATCATTATGTGTAGACATTATTGTAATATTGCATGTCATGCTGCTATCCTTTGAAAATCAACACATCAAACTCTTAAGAGGTGATGGATATCATTCTCCCTTATGACATGTGAGGTCAGCAATTTAAACATCCATCCAAATTGTTAGTGGGCAAAACAAATCAGATTGTGTGCACAGCTACTGCCTGCATGCACATTGCCATCAATCAGTGTACTTAAAAATGCTAAGGCATGCTAAGCTGCTTCTGAATCCGCCGACAATGTGAACAAATAACTTGCATCAGAGTTAACCCGGGAAACGTCAGAGAGAAATATACAATAAAAAGCAGAACCAAATCGTCTGCCCTGATGTTTAGAGGTTAACTTATTGTCGGTCTCTCTAATGAAACTTGTGGGCCAATTAAAAAAAATAAAAATCCCCATACCAAATCAAACAACGAATCCCAGACAAGGGAGTTTGGCAAAGTGCACAATTGTTTTCTTTTGGTGTGTCTGTTAGAACTGGTCGGCCAAAGGAAAGAAGCAGAGCAAAATGTGTGTGTTCTTCCTGCAAAAAAGCAAATGGTCCACTGAGTCAATACCCTCTTTTGTGGCTCTTTGTGGAGTCCATGATTTCCCTCCCCACTGCCCAGCCTACAACAACTTCCCCCGGACTCTCCGTCAAACAACACTTTTGTTCACCACACACTTCACAAACATATCTACTATCGGCACAAGTGCGGGCAAATACGTATCTTTGCTCTCCACAAGATCACCACACACCTTGTTTTCATGTGCATGTGCAAATGTCTGTTGTCCTTGGAAGCATGTAAATATTAAAAGAACATCAGGCCCCCATATATGTAATAACTAAGAGCCACTTGTCTTGCTGACCCTGCTTGAGGGTTACCCCACTCCCTCCCTCCCTCCCTCTCCCCATCTTCCTCTTCTGTGCAATGGTGATTGTTTGGTACATTTGTTTTTGCTATTTTGTGAAATTTTTAAAGAGGAAAATAGGGAAAAAATGTGAACATGCTGTGAGTGATTTTTTGAGGTGATTTTTATTTTCTATTTGGTGATTATATTTGTGGAGGAAAAAAAATATTATAAAGAAAAAATTCATCAATTTTTTTGCTTTATTAAAAAATTAAAAAAAGAAAAACACTGATCGCAGCTTCAATATAGCTAATTACTTGCAACATATATGGTTTCCCTCCAACTATGTTTGAAGTTATTATTATTCTTATTATCAGATGTCTCTGAAGAGACCAGATGTTTGAAGTTTGAACTTACATTCAGAGTTGCAGAAAATTAGTAGATATTTTGGCCCTCAACTTGCGGGTGCCAACTGACCCCCCCCCGCCCTGTATTCTTGGGTCCTGCTCAAAAAGCCTTTCAGCATGAGGTCGGCAACAATCTGTCGTTTCTGCCCGCCTAGCCTACGCTTTTCTTTCTATCTGGGCCCCCGACCCATCATCATTCTTTTCCATTGCTGTATGTAATTTTGTATTAGAGCCGTTGATAAACGGCCCCACCCCACCACCCCCCCACCTCCCTCACCCGGCCACCCTCCCCTCAACTGTCAGTCTCCTCCTCTTGAGTCCGAACATTGCCACATGTTTGTGTCTGGATTGTTGCATTAGGAAAATATCATAAGTTGCGTCCAAGTAAATAATTGGCAGCACTAAAGGGCAAAGAAGCCCAGGTTTTTGTTTACAAAGGGAGGAGAAATCGGTGGGAGGGGAGGCGAGGCGGGGGTGGTGGGTGGATCCAATCTTCATGCGATCATGCTTTACAGGCCGGTCTGCAGATCATGGTGTCATTCCTCTTTCTTACATTTTTAGTTCGGTCGGGTTATTGGTCACTCGGTGTCAAAGAATCTCGTGTCTAATCACAATCCAGGCAATTCTTTGCCTGTCTCAAATCCAGGAGGGGTTGTAGGTTTGTACAAAGGAACAATAGGTTTATAGTTTGAAAAAGAGAGGAAGGGTAAGTACTCTGTAGGTATGTGTGAAGGTTTCAGGCAGATAGACATCACATGCATTAAAAAAAAGGAAAAAAGAAAACACATTGCAAAGTGTTGAACATTGATGGATTGTGAATGTAAAATTTCTAGTGTGGTGTTATTATTCATCCCAAATGAAAATTGGACATTTTACACAGTACATAAAACCCATGGCCAAGGGCTTTACTGTTGATTATCATTATCCTAAACTTAAGGTGCATTCACACCTAATGTTAAGTGAAAAAATGTAGGTGGCATCTTAGGTGGTACCCAATGTTAAATGGGTGATTGTTTAATATTTAAGTGAATGTTAACTTGACATAAAATCTTCATGGTAAATAGGATTAGGTTCTAAATGACTAGCTTGGTGTTAGGGAATTTAATACTAGAATAGTTAACACCAAGTGTGAATGTGAATGCGCCTTAAATTATCTTGTCTTTAATAGCAAACCCTTTTGGCCTAAACCCATCCTAAACATCAATCATTGTACTTCAACACATCATCCCAATCTTCTTTGTATTATTTTGTGAGGTATTGGAATTAGTAGTCTAGCCTCTTTGCAGGATGATTATTGAAGAAGCATGGAAGTTTGAAACCAAAACCCAAGTCAATGCAATCATAGATGATAACCCTAAGTAACAACTATGGTCATACTTAATTAGCAAAAACCAAACAATCATAAGTTGTTAATGATAAATAGCAATGGTCCGGATTTGTAAGTGATTGTTTTCCCTCCCGTAAACAATTGGGATTTATATATATATATATATATATATGCAAAATTCTCCCAAAAATTAGTAAAATTTTCCTAATGTTTTTTTGTCTAAAAAAGGAAATTGTTTTTATGAAAAAAGGACAGTCGTGAGGAGAAGGGAATGTTATTTTAGCTACCTCTAGAATGGGATTATGCTCCAGCCTATTCAAATTGTCCTCTTTCTTCTTTTTGGAAAGAAAAAGAGGGTGGGATTAGGCTTTCTGAAAGGAGACCTTGGTGGGGGGAGGGGGCGGCCGGGGGTTGTTGGGGGGTGGGGAGTTGGGTGTGTAAAAGAAAAATGAGGGGACAAGGGAATAATAAGTGAAATGATTTCAGTGGCCAATTCTCAACTGGCAAATGCGTCAAACATGACGGCCAAAAGAAGCGACCCCACAACCGTCGACCCAACGGCCACCCGGCGACTAGTGTGAACTGGAACGCAGTGACCCCACCGTTTGACCAGGTATGCGGTCTCTCTGTATTGGGAACGGGTCCCGTTCTCCACGACCGGCTCCAGTGACAGCCGCTCCCACACTGGGAACGGATTCTCATCAGCCCACAGACTCGTCATTATGTGCCGGTCCCTGTGGCACATGACCGGGTAAGCCGGTTTGCTGGCTTGGGATCGAGAGCAAGGTCACTTCCGGCTACCGTCCCCCACTCCCTCCTCCCCCCTTCTCTCCGGGTCGCAAGGGACACCCAACCCGGTCTCTGGGGTGGCGTGGTATGATTTTTTTCCATTGTTTAAAAAATGCATTGTTGTGTTCATTTCTTCTTAAATTAAAGTTGGTGGTTGGATATGTGTTCAATTGGAACCACTTATGCATAATGTCATTGGTCTCCGGTCTCCAATCTCTGGAATTTGGGATGCTTGGGTGTGTGGTTACTAGTGTGGGTGTGTGTGTTTTATAAAAAAAGAGAGGAAATAAATAAATATTATGATGTAGCAATAGTGCCAATCATCCATAGGATAATTTAGCCAAATTTGGCTGTTAAAAATGAAATGAATTTTTTTTGAGCAGCCTTCTAGATTGTTGGCTACCTCATTGGAACTTGATTTAGAACTTGGTAATTTTATTATTATTATTCTCAAATTAGACAATTTTTGTTTTTCAATTTTGTGATATACTTTTTTCCCCAACAAATGTAGTAAATTAGTTGAGTTTACACATGCATTTATTTTGCCAATTTTTTTCAATTTCTTTGTGAAAAAAAGACAAATTTTGTTGAAACAAAACACTGAATCAAACACCTCAAAAACATTGATTTCTCAAATTTGTAAAAAAATGAAAACGAGACTAATGGTCACACATAGAATCAACTAGAATTAATTATGCACAAAATTTGTTAATAAATAAATAAATCAAACACCCTGATTTTTCAAATTTATGAAAAATTAAAAATGAAAAACATCAGTGGTCACACATGGAATCAATTGGAACTATTTATGCATATGAAACATTAGATGCCTAGCATGTCACAACCCCCCCATACATACAAACTTTGTATGTGAGAGTGTTATGACCATGACGAAGGGGTTTTTTAATAGGGTTTGATTAATGTTGATGCAAATTTTACTTAAAATGAATTTTGACACTACTATTGGAAAGCAAATGAAGCTAGGCTACTACTGTAGTGGAGGGGTAGAGTTGCCACATGTTTGCTGAATATTCAATTAATTTTGAAGATTTCATTTTGAAAGTAAAATATTCTTCAGATATTTCAAAAGATATTTCATTTTCCTTGACAAAACATATTTTCTTTGAGAAAAATAAAGTTTCTAAAAACTTCAGAATTTCTAAAAGAATGTAATTTGTGCTGAAGGCACCAAGGTACTATAGTAGTAGTAATGTGGCCCTTCTCCTGAGTGGTTGTTGGTGCTTCAAAGCCGAAGAAGAGTGGCACAACATGAAGGACAAAAATATATTCTACACTTGATAGGACAAGTGTTACCATGGAGTCCATGAACAAAGCAATTGATAGAACCATGCATTGTTCATAAGGGGTGTTGGGTGTTTAACATCCTGGTTGGATGCAAATTATGATGAATTTGGGATTATTGGGTGTGTGTGCACCTATGGTGGCATGTAGCTTGACCAGGAACTGGCTAGCGATCACAATGGTGTAGAAGGTAGTGGGTTTCTTTTGGGGAGAAGAGTGCTTGTGAGGGGCAGTTCCCCTATTGAAGAATTGGTCTCTTTGAAAGGGTGGTTGACAGCTACATGGTTCAAAATCTTTGCATGTGGTGGAGTTGAAGCTTGGACACATGGCTTGAATTCCACCTTGTTGTGATGGACGAGCCATTGTATCAAATACCTAGGCTGGAGAAGACAGATTGGTCTTCATGCATTGGTTTGTGCTCCGCCACTGTTTTTCTCTTCCTCTTTTGCAGTTTTGGGGTTCTCATCATATGCTGGCATGAAGTTCCATGCATTGAAGCAGTCTCGGAGTACCTTAGAGAGATAGTTTTGCTCACCTCCTTTCCTCCCACCCACAATATCCAAGGGTGAATCCTCCAGGAAGTTTGCTAAATTCTGAATAGCAGGGGGGCTGATTCAGTCATCCTTGTGGCCTGATTATTTAGGTCAATTCCTCCAGTAGCGGGAACCCTCCTTTTCAGGGTGTTCCTTTGACTCATAACACTGGAAACGTGTAATTTACATGACGGAATGTGCCCTTGGTTGCCGATTCTGCCAGGCAAGCGATTGCTATCCAAGCTCTGTTGTCTACTGCCTGCTTACGTGGTAGAATTGGCAACCAAGAGTGCACTTTCTAGTAGAAAAGGGGCTTCTTCTACCAGCTTCCATGGATTAGAACCTGTGAGACTATTGATTTTCTTTCTCACAATTTCTAAGGTGTAACACTAATTTCCTAAGCAATTTGAAGATCTGGCCCAAAGAATTTTGGATCCATAAGGAATGGGTACTAACCAAGCAACTGAAAGAAGCTACCAAAAGTGGACTCACAACCTACTATGCTCCCATATAATGATAATGGAACTAATAATCTGGGAACAAGTCAATCTATGGCACAGTTCTCTATGGTTTTCCCAGCTGCATGCAAATGGCAACGCGGACTTAACCAATTTGGTGTCCAGTTCTGAGAATTCAGGTTGTGAGTTGGGCTCTGTTTCCATGATACCTAAGAGAAACAATACACAGAAACCTCCTTCCCTTTGGAAGTCATGCTGAAAAAGTTTGCCCCAGCGTCTCTCTGTCCTGGTTGCAGTTCACGATGTTGTTGTTATTGTTGTTGAGAGTGCACCATGAAATGGTCAGGGCATGGAGGGTATAGCCCAGCCCAGCCGACCAAATCATGTCATTTCCTGCCCATAAGATAACATAGAAATGGGAGTTAGCTTAACAGTAAACATTCTAGGAACGTAGAGTAATCACCGACCAAGTGTGATCAAAGTTTTAGTTCTTTTTCCTTTCCCCTTAACCCCATTGTGCTATTTTCTATGAAAAAGAGACTCAAAAACTTAGTGTGATCCACTGTCCAGTCACCAATGCCCTAGGGCTATGACCTTGTCTTTGAGTTGGACACTTTCTCATGATGAGAAGGAGAGTAATGGGTTTGCCCAATCCTCCCTTTAGAGTATCTCCATTGGCAACAATAGAAGGAGCTTGTGCACAATATTCTGGATGTATGGATATGCACATAACACAGTGTAAATCGAAAGGTTGAGGGCAATACTGGAATAATCCTCTGTGTGAGGTGGTAGCCAAGCACGGCCCAGATTTCAGTGATGTGCTCAACTGACTGAGGGCTTTACACTGCCTAAATATCCACCAGAAAATTTGTTTAAAGATAGGCAGATTTTACAAGGTGAAACACCAAGCTCACTGTGAAATGTTAAAGCCTGCTCTGCTGCCAGTGGAATTTTTTTGGTGTTATAACTCATCTCCAAAAGGGTCCAGAAAACAAACATGAAACTTTTGATTGGCCCCATCTAATGGCATTTAAATGGTCCTCCACTGTATTTGGTTCAGTTTTTCATCTTTATGAGAGTTCTGGTTTCACATATAAATGGATTTGGGAGTCCCCTCTTGAAAACAAATGTTGGTTCTGAAAATCAAACCCATTTTTGGTCTGGTTCTTACAAACCTGGACAGGAACTACCAATTATCATGTAGTCAATCCTCAGTGCTAATCAAATTTTCTTCAAAAATATGGGTTTACATTCTGGTTCCAGTTCCAGACATAAATAGTATTGGAAACCTAGTTCTGTGTCCAGTTCTTCAATAAAATAAAATCTGGTTTTGTTTCATATTCTGACTCCAAAAATCAGACCTAGTTCAGGTTTGGTCCTGTTCTTAGTATTTGGAATTGGTGGTTCTTATTACTTACCATCCAAAGCAATTACCTGGCCAACATTGGATATTTGCTTAGTATTGTATGTTATGAAAGATATTGAGTGCCCACCAATATTGGGTTGTTCTTTACTTTTATGAAGAACCTTCAGTTCCAGTTCCGAAAATTGTCCTGGTTCCAAAGAAACTACAGTCAGGAACCTGGTCCTGGGTCTGCTTCTTTGTGGTCCCAAAACAAATAAAATAAAATAACCTACTCGGCCCCTTATGAACAAATCAACAACAACTGGCCACCCCTGGTAATAACTACTGTTGGGCGGGTATTTCATTTTGATGATACTAGCCCTCCGGTTCTGATTTTCTGAAAATTATAGAATGAAATGGCATCTAGTTTGGATTTTAAAAATGAAAACAAAGCACAATCAAACAAATAACCTTCTAATACTTGACACAGAGAGATAACCTCCTAAGAACCGGCTGGGGGGTTTGTGTGTTTTGAAATACCCGCCCACCTCTGGTAATAATGTGATAACTAAAAACCATCTTGTGTGCCAATTACGGTACATAATGGTCATTGGTCAGAACATTGTGAGGTTGAGGGACAAAGTTCCTAAGGATCTGGCAGAATCTCTCCTGTGTGCCAATTACGTCTCATAATGGTCATTGGTCATACGTGGCTGTGGCCACCCATAGCTCAACCTGTTCCTCCCAATGACCATCACATGATACCTATAGTTCAGGATGTAGTGGAATGTCATTAATGAAATAGTAATGAGAAGGCCATTTTCTCAAAAGAAGAAAACATGAAAATTGATTATTTCTAAGGCGTATTAAAAAAAGCCAATAAAAAAAAATTCTAAGTTCAAAAAAATCATTAAGAAAAGAAATATATATTAATGTTAGTATCTCAACAAGAGGCTTGAAAATCGAAATGGGAAAAAAGAAAAATAAACACTAAAGGCCCTTCATTTTTCTTTCGGGAAAAAAATTATGCAAGAATCTAAAAACAAAGGAAATGAAGAGAAGTTTCTAGACACACACCAAACCCCACCTCCCCGCTCCCCACCACCCCATTACCCAAAATAGGAACCCGCCACCCAGCCACCCAGCTACACACCCACCCACCCAACGAAAAAAGGGGTGTAGGTTCCCCTTTTCCCGGAGCTTGCCTCATGCGCACGCGTACAGAACGCGGCAGGTCCGACTACCACCCGAAGAAAACGAGGGGAACAAAGGAGAAACAACTCTGGGAACGTGTTAAGGGACAGTCGAGAGAACCATCTACATAGCTGCCCAAAGAAAACGAGGGGAACAAAGGAGAAACAACTCTGGGAACGTTTTTGGGAGACCCATAAGCGACGGTGGGGTGCGGGGGGGGCGGCAGGATCTTTTTTTGCGCGGGGAGGTCTGTCGTCGGGCCCGTCGCAGAACACGCAAGGAGATAGGTACCAGCGACGGCAGGGTCGGGTCCGGTCTGCGTGGAGCGGTCTCTCGCTGGGACCCGCACTGGACCGGACACGCGACGCGATAGGTACCAGCCAGCGAGCGAGGGTGAAGAAGCGCGGCGGCGTTGGGAATAAAGCGCGGCGCTCCTGCCCTCTTCGACTTGCGTTGCGGTACCCTTCGAGCGTAAGGCCCCAAGGAAATTACTACCACAAAGGGAACACAGCCACCACGGGAGGAGCGAGAAGTGAAGGAGGGAAGGGAAGGGAAGGAGAGAAAGGGAAGAGAAGGGAAGAGAAGAGAAAATAAGAGAAGAAGAGAAGAGAAGAGAAGAGAAGAGACGGACGAGAGGGAAGGGGAGGACGGGAAAGCAAGCGGAGAGAGTCACGGCTTCACGGGACATAGAAAGAGGTGGAAGCTCTGGTGGGTGTGATCGCAATCCTGATCGTCTGACAAGAAAGGAGGGCGATAGACGGCGAAGAATAGTAGAGTTCTTCTTAGTGGTGTTTGAGAAGAATTGGCTGTGGTGTGTCTGAAGCGGTTGTTGGGAGTTGTTGTGTTGTTTTAGGCTTTATTTTGGGTTTGGGAATTTTGAGAGATTAGCGACAAGTTTTGTGTGTGTGAGTTTTCTTTTATGTATGTGTCTCCGGGGGTTTGTTTCGTGAAGAGAGTGGAAAAGTTGTGGCTCTCGGTGGGGGTGGGAAGAAGGGAGAAGGGTTTCGAAGTCCTTAAGAAGGGTTATGGATGGATCGGAGGTGGGAGAAAGTGTTGGGCAGTGGAGTTGAGGTTCTTGGAATGTTCTAGAGGAGAGGGAAAGAAGAAGTGCGTGGTCGGTGGAGAGTTTGGTTTCTTGGAATGTTCTAGAGGAGAGAAGGAAGAAGAAGAAGGTGACCAGGTGGCGGGGGAAGAGTTGGAAGGAAGGTAGGAAGGAGGAGCGGTGGATTGTGTCGTCAAGAGGAGAGGGGGAATAGGGTTTGGGGTTATTTGGAGTGTGTGTGGTAGGGTGGGGGGAGAGTGGTGGACGGAGCGAGGATTGTGTGAAAAGGAAGGGAAGGAAGGAAGGAGGGATGAAGCCAGGAGATAGGCGGAAAGACAAGGTGCAGCATCATACAAGTCTGTATAGGTCTGTTTCATCGCCAGGAATTGTTTCAAGCTATGAGAAGGATACGGAGAAGAGGGAGGAGGTAGTGGTGGGAGGATACGGACTTCCACCAATGCATTCTCCTTCGCCAGATGGCATCTCCTCCTCGTCTCCAGCCATGGCGATCAATCATCCTGGATATCAACAACAAGAGAGGGGGCTGATGGGGGTTACAACAACGACAACGATTGCGGGAGGGGGTAGTAAGGGACGGAAGCGACCCGGTCGAAAAACTCGCCAAGCTGTCGATGGCTACGGATCTTCGCCTGATGCTCACGGAACTTCTCCTCCCTATCGAAATGGTTCGTATCTCTCTCTCTCTCTCTCTCTCTCCCTCTTCCCTTTGGCCTTTTCACTTTGCCTGGTTGTGTCTATCCATGTTCTCTCTTGAACTGCCTTGTTTCTTTCTTTATCTACATCTCTTATTCCTTGATCTTGCCCCGGCAAGGTCTTCACACACATGCGGTAATTAGCGAGGGAAGAGACTTGAGGAGACTGACTCTCAAATGAATTGGACTAAGATGGGAGCCAGCAGTGCTGGGTCGTCATGAGAGGATGTCACCAGATAGTAGCCTTTAGAGCATAAATCATTGGTGGCAAAGTCTCCCAGCACAAAGTTCATACAGAACTCTGTGGTGGCAATCATCACATCATAGTATTGTCCGTGGCAATTAGCCACAAAGATCACCAGAGACCCTTTTGATTTTCTGGTGCAATTTGCATCTATCATGAATGAAGGGCAGTAGTAGTAGACATGGGTATGACATGTGTGAGAAGAGGAGATGAATGTTTTTTTCACTATGTAGTGGACCTGAAGATGTTGTGGAGAGTGTTTGAGACATGCTTACCTTTTTTTAAACTTCTGCTTTGTGTTATTTCCTGTAGATAATATGAAGGGAGGCTATAAAATACAAGCAGAGCAAGTGGATAAGGAGGCACCAGTGCGAGGCACAAATAACTATGCTTCCCTTTTGTCAAGCCCCAGTCCTAGTTCTATTCCAAATCCTACTTTTACTACTAAGTATGTTTATGATTTTCATACAGGTTTGCCTGCCACGTCTAGGGCATCTGTTTCACAGCAGAGTTTGTTCACAAATGAGAATAATCATCATGTACAGCTGAATCTTCCTCCTCCTTCTCCTAGTTTTCTTTCCAATTCTGATATCCATAGTGTAAAGATGAATTCTACTACTGTATCAAGTATGTCTCCGAGGTTTGATGGAAGCAGAAGAGAGTCTTTGAATCTTCTAGGGGTCTCCAATTCTCCCAATGATTTTTCTGGTAATGGCTATGTTGATCTGGAAGAACCCACATCTCCTGTAGCCAACTTGATGCCAGGCTTCTTATCAGAATTAGCTTTGAATTCATTGGAGACAAACTCCAGGGCATCAACACCAAAAGATTTAATTGTTGACATGTCTCTTAGCCCACGAATTGATTTAGAGAATGGTCGTTTGCCAAATCCTTCTCTTTCTGTTGGTCCACCAAGGTCCCTATCAGAAGAAGATCCAGTCATCAAGAGTTCTGCAAGGCAACTGCCTGCTATAGGGGTTCTGAAAACAAATGTTAAGTCAGCAAGCAAGACATCAAAGGGCATCCCCAACATCACTCTTTTGAGAAGGAATGGTGTGCCGGCGATGACACCCAGACAATTCCCTTCTGAAAAAGGACTGAAAAAATTACCTCAATCAGGCCTGCCTGATTCACCACCTTTGAGTTTTGTGCGCACTCTGGAAGGTTCAAGTCACTGGAAGGTAGTGTCTGCACTGCCTGTTCAGGAGATATTAGAAACCCCAGCCTCCAGCATTTTGAGTTGGGGAAACAATGTCAATGAAGGACTCTCGGGGAGTGCAAACCGGTTAGGCTTGTCTTTGCCAGGATCTTCTTTTGGGTCTCCTCGAAAATCTGGAATAGATGGTATTCAGCCTGGTAGTGCACCTATGCGTTCTACATCACCAGCAAAACTATATCCTGAACACTGGAGCCCTGAAGAGGTCAACAAGGCCATGGAGGTATGACACATCTCCCATAGATTGTTGGCCTACTTCTACATCAGTTTGATTGTCTAGATGATGAAGGGGCATCGCTCATAAGCTGTGATTGTTGATGAAGTATTTCCTCAACTTGTTTAAGGCAGTGGAGTAGGTCATGGTCTTTGCAAAAGCTTGACAGTGTCATTTCTCCCTGACTCTTTTGTGCAGGAAGGACAACAAGTTTTTTGTGCGAGTCTTCGAGTAAATTCTCATAATCGCAGTGAGGTAAGTTCAGATGTCTGGTTCTCAGTTTCCAGAAGGCTTGGTGTTGCTAATACTGCAGTGAATGCCCATGAGTTGTATATTCCTGTTTGTGCACATTTTTGGGGCAGCTTAAACTGAAGACCAGTCTGCTGTGTCATTGTCTGCTGGCTTTTCAAGGCTTGTCTGACAGTCTTTCTCTATGTGCAGGCATATGTTACCATTGATGGGATACCACTTGACATACTTATTGAAGGATCGTCTGCTCAAAATCGAGCGGTAAGTTTTTGCATTTCCTTAGAATGAGTGCAAGATCTCTAGTATTTTGTTTCTGCTTATGTTACAATTTATGTTTTGTGAGATCAAGAAGTGCCTTTAGCAAGAATGGTTTGACATCATTTTTGCGAGACTCTCTGTATTTGAAATCCTTAAGTGCAGGATTTAGGTCAGCCGGTTGCATAAAGGAAGAACCTAAATCTGAAAAAGTGAAGTTCCACACCTCCCACTGTGTCTGCGGACTTCTTGTCATGTGTCAATGCTGACTATTCCTGTCAACCATACAATGAGATGATATAGTCTGTATAATTCCTTTGTCATCATGACTGATATGAAACATGACAAAAACATCTTGGTTTCTGTGAATGCAGATTGAAGGAGATGTTGTAGCAGTCCTTCTTGACCAGCCATCTGCATGGCCTCGGCTGAAGGGTGGGAATATTAAGCAGATGAGCAATGAGTCTCGTTCCTTAGGGGAGGCTGCTTTGAAGTATACTGAAACTGAGAAGGGGATTGTACATTCATCGAGTGGCCTTGGAGACGATATGTTGAATTGTGACAGCCTTCAAGATCAGCATGCCATGGGATTCAGTTCTATGGTTCATACTGAGAACACCAGAAGAGATCTTGGACGTAATGGGTTTTTTCCCCAGCTGCAACAGAGGAGTAAGGATATTCGCAGTTGGAATCACATACAGAAGGATTCAGGAGGCAAAGGCAGTTCTTATTGGCAAGAGAGTTCTACGATCAAATCATCAGGTTACAGCAGTGGTCAGTTAGATCCACGAGTGGAAGCTGCTCGCAAATCAGTTGTTCGGATTCTTAGGAGACCTTCAAATGAGTCTACTCCTGGAGCAGGGCAATCTCAACAAAATGGTTTTGAGTCCAGAACAGACATTGGGGAAGGATGGACAGGTGGAGGATCAGGAGTTGTTCTAGCTTCTACAGATATGGAGAACAGAGATGCAGCAAGATCCAGTGGTCCTGACATCAGTGGTAAGGTTGCAAAAGGCCTGGCAAACCTTGAGTCACTAGTTGCATCACTGCCTGGCAAAAGACCTTCTGGGAAGGTTGTTGCAATTCTTGAGAAGTCATTTCGGCGGGAGACAGTAGTTGGGTTTTTGGAATTCCCACAGCATGCTGGGAACAAATGTGGTGTGGGGAGGGGTCAGGCCTCTAACCTTGAAGACTCTCCCAAAAAACGGAAGAACTTGGGACTGACAATGCTGGTGCCAGTAGATAATCGGTGGCCGAAAATGATAGTGTTTCCGGCTAGCCTTCCTAATAACTTACGCCAACGGCTAAAGGACAATGATCCAACAGTTTCTAATGAGCTTCTGGCTGCTCGAGTGGATGGATGGCGGACAGATAGTTACTTTCCAGTTGCAGTCATTAAGCAGACCTTGGGCCAAGGTGGGGAGTTAGACGCCCAACAGAAAGCAATACTGCATGAACATGCAATAAGTAGTGGAAATTTCTCTACTGCTGCACTGGCATGCCTTCCAAAGGTGCCATGGAAAGTACCTGTCTCGGAGATGAAGAGAAGAAAAAACTTGCTTCATCTTCGAATCTTTTCAGTTGATCACTCAACAGCACAAGGTTGTGCTCATGCACTATCAATTGAATCCTTCCCTGATGGTGCAGTTAGAGTTGGCATCCATGTTACTGATGTTTCATACTTTGTTCAACCTCAAACTGCACTTGACCAGGAAGTTCAAACCAGGTCAACAAGTGTCTCCTTTATTCAGCATATGCTGCCCATGCTACCTCGTCTTTTATGTGAAGATCTCTGTTCCCTCAACCCAGCTGTTGATAGGTTGGCCTTCTCTGTCATGTGGGACATGAATTCTGTGGGTGACATCACTAATGAGTGGATTGGACGCACAGTTGTCCGTTCATGTGCCAAGCTCACATATGGACATGTGCAAAGTATGATGGAGGAGGCCTGTCATGACTCAGAGGGCATTGAGCCCTGTGAAGATATTTTGGGTTTTGAGACAGGGCTACCGGAGGTTTATGGAGGTCACAAGTGGACAGATTTAGTGAAGGACATACGTTCTCTGCATAAAATTGCACAGAATAGGAGAGCCAGTCGTTTTCAGGGAGGGGCTCTGAAGCTAGAACACATGAAACTTGTGTTTACGCTAGAGGAAGATGGTACTCCTTATGAAAGCACAATGTACAATACCAGGGATTCTGATCTTGTTGTAAAGGAATTCCTGCTCCTAGCCAATATGACTGTGGCTCGTGTTATCTCGAATGCTTTCCCTGATAGTGCACTGCTTCGGCGACATCCTGAACCAAGCCTCCGCAAGCTCAAGGAGTTTGAAGACTTCTGCAGTAAGATTGGTTTTGATCTGGATTCGACTTCAGCAGGAACCTTGCATACCTCATTGATGAAGATGCAAGAAAGTGTCAAGCATGATCCGGTCTTGTACAGCATTCTGATGCAGTATGCCTCAAAGCCAATGCAGTCAGCAAAATATTTTTGTTCTGGGGAGTTTAAAGACAAAGAGGACTGGGCTCATTATGCTCATGCAATCCCCCTTTACACTCATTTCACCTCACCATTGCAGCGGTACCCAGATATAATTGTACATCGCACACTAGCAGCAGCACTTGAAGCTGAAGAGGCATCAAGCAGCAGGGAGGCATTCATGCCATCAGTCAATGGTAATCAAGCAGTAGGAGTTCCAAGTGCTGAGGAGAGCAAGTCAGGAGTGTTCACCAATATGTTGTCAGAAAAGGGAGCAAAGAGCATGCCAGTTAGCAGACAGGCACTGGCATTTGCAGCAATGAAGCACAAACTTCCTGGAAGTTCAGAGCTTACGACACTTGCTGCACGATGCAATGAGAGGAGAGTGGCAAGTCGAAGTGTGAAAGAAGCAAGTATTAAGCTCAACATCTGGACATTGTTGAAGAAGAACAAACAGGTATGCTGGCTCTGCCTTAAATCCTTCTGCTCCTCTGAGATTGGAATTTCTTACTTATCTTTCCTCTTGGTGTTGTCTGTTCTTATGTTGGTTCCATGTTTTGTTTTGCAGGGCCTGCTGTCTGATGCACGGGTGCTAGCATTAGGCCCAAAGTTCATGTCTCTATATATCTGCAAGTTCGCTGTACGTCATGGTCCCATACTCTTCCCAACATTTTTAATAGCTTGTTGATGTTTTGATAGATCATAGGCATTTCTTTATGTGCAAATATCTGATGTGTGTGACCTATGTCATTGTAAGATTGGTTCCTTCAAACTTTGTCCTTCTGTTTAATCGTCTCTAACTAGGGGTGTAAACCTCTGCAGATGGAGCGGCGCATTTACTATGAGGATATTGAAGGGGTGACAGCTGAATGGTTTGAAGCAACAGGGACACTTGTCCTTGATATCTCTTCCTCTAAGAACATTCCACAAAGACGGGCCAACCAAAGTAGAAATGGAAGGCCACAGAGGACTGTTGCAGACATAGCTACGCTTGTGAACCCAACTGATAGTTCAAGCTCCAGCCCAGAGCAAGAGAGTTATGAAGATATAATCCGGGAGGTGGAGGAGAGGCTGGCTGGAAGGGTTTTCACAGATGGTGCAGCAGAAATTCCTGGATGCACAGACCACCTGGCAAGTGATGCAGTAGTTGAACCAACGGTCTTTCCTTTGACTCTACGCCAATTCTCAAGTGTGCCTGTCTCCTTGCATGCAATTGGGGGTGACAACCGAGCTTTAGACTTTGCAGCTCGTCTCTATGTCAGCTCCTACACATCATCAGGCTAGCAAAGCCTCCTTTCAACATACCCTGCCAATCCCTGCCTTTTTCTTTCCTGGTCCATTCTGAAATTCATTGTCAAATGCTTTTCCCCTTGCCCTAAACCTGCTCATAGCATAGCTGTAAGAGCTGAACAAGTCTGCAAACCTTAACCTCAACGTACATGGTCTCACTGCACATTTAATCCACTGCCCAGATATTCCTAGGTGTTCTTCATTTGGTGACTAACTTGTCATGATCATCTTTTTTTTTTAGTTCCCCCTTGTCTCTTTCCAGTTCTTCACCCATTCCCTCTGAATCCTCCTCTATCTTCTGGAATTATAACTCTTAGCTGCTAGTTTCACTAGAGATTCCAACACTGACAGATCCTTCCCCAAGTTCTTAGGTGTTTTTTCCTCTGAAAACTTGGTGAAAAGCTCTTTGTCTATTTTCCTCTTCTATGCTGGGTCTCCGTTTTTGTCATGGAGAAGTAACAGCCTAGCATGACCCACTAACATCCCCTGAATTTCCCAGAGCATGAACTCTTTTCTAACTCTGTAGCCAAGGATTGTAAAGTAGACACATAGAGATGTCCAGCATCAGATCCTGTTCTCAGTCAGTGTGTTTCTGCATTACCATTGACATGGGGCTTCGGTTTTATCCGGCTTCATCCTTCAAAGATAGACAACCCCTTACTCTCATTCTATTTCTGTTATCCTTACTCATGCGGGATGTGTTCTTGTCCCCCAAGGATGCATCAGCTATAGTACCTTTCCAGTTTTGTCCTCAGTTTACTTGTCGATTGCAGGGGGTTCTTTGGGCATCTTAGGCTGTTAACACTGCTCTCCCTTCATCTTACCCAACAATCTGCTAAATCTGTCTGCAGTTCTGTTGAATGTAGTTCTATCTCTTACATCTCTCTGGTTGTATACCAGTACAGCTGATTAGTGTAGGAATATACCAACTTGGTGCTAATGGAAAAGGGGATGCAGGCATCTGCTGTCTCTGCTCAGTAGTCAGATTCTGTTGTTTTTGTGTAGAGTAGCAACGGCATTTGGACACAGATAGCAACAAGAGACAGCCCCTTTTTTTGTGGCTGTCCTTGGTTTGGGCTTTAGTGTCCATTCTTCTTTCTCAGAGAGTTGAAGAAAAATTGCAGAGGAGACCCTACTTTTTACTGGGCTCTCTTTCAAAAAGGAAGTGTGGGGAACTGATTAATGTGCAGCTCTGGAGTAGCAGTCTCATGAAGCTGGCTGGGGTATGGGGTGGATCCCTGTTGTCATGTAGTGGAATTTTGCAGGAAGATCTCTAGATCGATATATGTGAACTCTTATATGTTCTCTGGAAATGTCTGCTTTACATGTATAAAATTCTACTTGAGCCAATAAAGGATGTGTTAATGATGTGTGGCTTTTGGTTTTTGCTCATATGGGACATGATGTCACATCTCCAATTAGTTCATATATTGTGAAATCTCAAAACTTTAGCAAAAGTTGCACGAGCAGATTGAGATGAATTTCCAGGAACGATTTGAGTTTCTTGAGGGTGCCAAACTGTCCATGAGCTTTTAGTGTGTTGAAAGTGATTGAGCAACCTATGTTAGCTAGTGTGTGTTTTCAATGCTTTAAAGCTTTGTGAGGTTGCTGAAGTTGGTGGCAAAGGGCAATGAAGGTTACAATATCAGCACAAGCATTCTATCTTTAAGCATGAAGGTTTGCTTTACACCTTGGACACACACTAGAGGCGCAATGCGGAACTTGGCAATTAGTGAGATGAGGTAGACAAAAACAACATATGGAGAAATGAAGTGTAGGCAATGATGGTGTTTTAGTCTTTGAGATGAGAGAGAGAGAGATGATCTTTTTATCATCCTAGGAAATAGACTAGCTGCTTGCACATGTCATGTCATGAGCCATTTGTTGGTAGTATGCATGTTAGTCTTCTAAGTGCAATTTATGGTCAAGATTGAAAGAGAAGCCTCTTCTGGCAAAGTTTGATGTTTGCTCTTGGGGTCAAGAACTATTACCTCCAAGGAGTTGAAAAGAACTCAGCTTCATTGTGTGCTTGGCTATTACAGGCTCTGAATTTCATGGACAGACTTATTGGAATTGGATTAGGTTGATCCTCTTTGTTGGCAGTTTTGTGGATTAAGGGTGGGCTTCGTGAAAACATGGGTTTGAAGTAGTGCACCTCTAAGCTTAACATGGTTATTCTCAATTGCACATTTGTGGTCCATGTGAAAGTTTGCATCAATTACAGCTCTAAATGGTCCTTGTTTTGAAAATAAGTAATGTACATGGAACAAAGCCAATCTATGTAAAGGTTCTCCAATTGGTCATCAATCACATTTGAATTGTCTATTGTATCACAATAGTTTGTTGAAAGAAAAAAGATGACTTGTATGCAAGTCAATTGAATCGATACCTGACTAATGAACAAATAATAAGAGGTTAATGATGTTAGTTGTCAAATACTTTGACCTCACACAAACCATTAACAAAAGAACATGTTCAATTGATCAAATAAATGAGGCGTAAGTTATTTTAAGGTCTTGGATTTGATATTGAAAATGATCTTACTTCGAGATGAATGATCAAATGTCAAATCTTTGTGTGATATGTAGAACTATGATATCATATATGCTTGTGTGCATGTATGGAGTCAAGTTTCCATGTTCAGACTTGGAAGGTATGAACTCAAATTAATTTCCTTTAACGATTTTGATATGTGATATGTTGGACTTGCTCGTGATTTGAAAATGTGCCATGTTTGTTGAGCTAGTTGGTTTGGTCATGCTCCATCCTAGATAAGAATATGCAACACATAAGGAAGCAAACTTGAAGGTTAAATGATAGGAAGGCTACAAAATGTTCATGATGGTCCAAACATTATATCACAAAGAATGAAAGAGTTTGGTACATGCACAAGAGTTTGGTTCCTTGAATGTGTGTAGGTATCAAATACATGGCAATACTTTCCTTTTAGTATCATAGTTTCTAAGGTCATATGTTTGATGAGTGGACAGAAGCATCATCTTGAGAATGAAAGAGATGATTTTGATGAGATGTGAAAATTATGAATACATTAGGAGATCAACTTCATTGTTAGCTATATTTTCATGTAGTTCATTTACTTTAAAACAATCTCTTTGGGTCCTTGCTCCCTTCACTAGCTTAAATACCAAATACCCAATTAATTGAAGCAAATATTACAATTATCTTCTAAATCACATCAACCTACAAGCTCATAATACTTCATCTTCTAAAAACACCAACTTAACAATTTACTCTTATTCTCACCATTGTTTCTTAAGACAATGCACATTAAACATTTTTGGGTATTTGTATTTGGTTTATCTATTCTAGAGTGCCCATGGATTGATTACAAAATGGAAGCCACAACTAAGAAAAAAAAAATTGTAATGGGATTCACAAAACTTGTACCTTATATAATCATCAATTGAGAAAAAACTATATTTGTAAGTCAAGATCTTAAACACATGAAACCTCTTATTAACTTTAGTAAATTTTTCATAATATCCATTAGGGAATATAAAAAAATTACCACCCAAAAGCCAACAAGTTGATCATTTTGTCACTTGCACATTAAATTTTTCACTCAAAGGCTTTATAACACACTAGTACAAATCATTTTGAACACATAAAGAAAATATCATAGACCCAACAAAAAAAACATATTTGTCATGCTTGGAAAATTTTAAAGATTCAATCTAGATGTACACCTTTTAGTTGACAACCTTTTTTTGTTGGTTACATATGGCCAAAAAGAAATATTAAAAAATAAAAGTGTTAAAATCAATTTTTTTTGAGATTTTCAATAGCCAAAATTTGACCTATTTTTGAAAAAAGCCAAATTTCTATATATTGTTCAAATATGTAGCAAAAAATATACAACGATGAACTTTTTCTTTCATATTTAACATGTAACCCAATTTGGCTACATTAAACAAATTGACCCAGAAAACATTGCTAGTGCATTGTTTATGATTAGATTGGAGCCAATACACCTAGCAAAAGTTGTACATAAGTGTTATATATCAATGTCATAGTTTTCTCCACAAAATGGTGTATTTAATACAACAATTTCATGCAAGGAATATGTATGTGTTGTCTTGGGCAAAATGCCCAATTCATATTATACAATTAGAATACATGTTCCACAAAATTCGCATGTGTTCCACCTTATGGAATTATCATGTTATTTTTTAGGCTTAAGGATATTTCCCATTCAAAACAATTTTATTGTTACTTTAAAATTGTCATACATAATATCCTCCATCCAAAAAATTGTAGAAATTTTGCAATGAACAATATTTTTGTTCGACCCTAAAGAATCGATGCCCCTCTCAATTATACTACAATGACTCAATCTAACAATCGTTTTCCATTCAGCTCCATACAAAATTTGCATGGAAGTATTGTAAGTGCATCCCACACTTACACTACACATACACAAAGAGAAATTTATCAAGTAGTAGTTTCATTGTAGGAAAAACATGTACAAAATTATAGTTCTACATAGCTTAATGGCTAAAAAAAAAAACCCCTCAAAAGTCCTTGATTACTTATACCATTGCTACAATAGTTACAACCTTGAAGAAACTTTGACCAATTGTAACTAGCTTGACAATAGATGTTGGCTTGCCAAAAATCAATTTGCAATTATTTGACTTGTTGTGAGTAAGGTTACAAAATTTGCCTAACTATACTTCTTCTGAATACACTTAAATAATTTCATTACCTAACAAGCCTCCTAGGAATACACTGGAAAAGAATTAGCAAAAACATAAACCTCAAGAGATCAATGATGATCCATGTTATAATGGATAAAATCGGAGGAGATACCATACTTACTACTAAGATTTGGCATTAATTACTTCAATATCAGAGCGCTTGAGAATTTTGAAATTTATGGTAGTAATGTCAAAATTTTATTAAAATAAAATTTATTCAATGTAATAAAATGAGCAAAATTTATGAGTTTAAGGCTGAAAGAAGGAACACTGCTGGTAGCAGGATGCAAAATTATCCCATGGATTTCATCATCACAGAAACTGTTTTCATCTCTTCTCCATTCATTTTCAAATTTTTTGGGAGATTTTTGTCATTTTTAAAAGAAAAGATATTTGAAAGCATTCAGTTTCATTTTGTTATTTTTGGAGATTTTTGAACCCATTCATTTTCATTTCTTTTTTTTGGAGATTTTTGAACCCATTCATTTTCATCTTTTTTTTTTGGAGATTTTTGAACCCATTCATTTTCATCTTTTTGTTTTGGAGATTTTTGAACCCTTTCATTTTTCATCTTTTTTTTTTGGAGATTTTTGAACCCTTTCATTTTCATCTTTTTTTTATTGAGATTTTTGAACCCTTTCATTTTCATCTTTTTTTTATAGATTTTTGAACCCATTCATTTTCATCTTTTGTTTTTTTTGAGATTTTTGAACCCATTCATTTTCATCCTTTTTTTTGAGATTTTAAAACTGGGCAGACCCATCTTATAACTACCTGACGATCATTTTATGCTTGGGAAGTCCCATCTGGGAAGAAGGTAGCGATCCACCCTAAACCCTAAACCCTATCTTTCTCTCGGCAGTGGTTCTTCAAGGGTCGATCATGAGCGTGTGGAACGTTTTGAATCCTTGAATCCTCACAAGAACTTCTTTCTTTACATGACGTTGGAGCATCTGAGGTAGTCCTCGAGCATTGACTAGAAGTAGAAAGAATTTTGTCTCCTCGAATTTGGGTCTTGGAATTTGTGGTCATGTATAGGAGGAGGACGTGGTGGTGAGTGAGATTTGTTGGGTGAACTGATTCTGCAGAGAGGGAAAGAATGACAATAGTTGTGGCGGTAGCACCTTCTTTGTGTGTTTCTTCTCAGCTCCTCACTGCTGCAATAACAAAACGAAAACTCAGTTCTGGACCATTTTTCGCAAGCTATTCATCTGCTCATCATTTGCCTGGTGTTGCAAGCGTGATTTGCTCCTCGAACCCCTTCCAACTTGCCTCCTCCTCGGGTTTGCTCTTCTTGTTCTTGTTCTGTTTTTATTTGTCTCTTGCAAACTTCTCATAGTAAATTTGATCCGTT
>Ga0116230_10001227_pt1 | contig 24024 bp, 26 predicted proteins | sample S1TSphfallax_3_FD_88678 | JGI IMG/M metagenome (GOLD analysis project Ga0116230, IMG submission 88678) | Host-associated microbial communities from peat moss isolated from Minnesota, USA - S1T2_Fd - Sphagnum fallax MG | ecosystem: Host-associated > Plants > Peat moss > Unclassified | place... | reverse complement strand
GCCCGGTGAGCGCGTCAGATCGTGAGGGTTGTTGGTGCGACCATAGATCGGATTGGCGCTCTGCCAGTCGGCGAGATTGGGCGGCACATTGGTCTTGCCGACGATCACCGCCCCCGCCGCCTTCAGCCGCGTGACAACGACGGCGTCTTCCGAGGCGATCCAGTCCTTGGAGGCCTCTAGGCCCCAGGTGGTCGGGAGGCCCGCCACGTTGAAAGCCTCCTTTACTGTCATGGGGACGCCCATCAGGGCCCCTGTCGCACCTCGGGCCAAAGCGGCGTCAGCAGCCTTGGCGGCTTCGCGAGCACGATCAAAATCGCGAACGATCACCGCATTGATAGGTCCGTCGACAGCCTCGATCCGCGCTACCGCCGCTTCAAACAGCTCGCCGGCGCTCACCTGGCGCGCGGCCAGGGCCGCCGCCATCTCGCCCGCCCCGGCCTTGGCGTAATCGGTGATCCCCTGGGTCACGTTCTTGATCTCCCTCATTTTCGCGGGACCAAACCACTCGGCGGGGGCTCCATGCAAGACGAGCCCACGTCATTCAAAGACGATATGGCTCCCGTACCCCTGGGTCACCGGCGGGGAAATCGCGGAGGTTGCGTGTCACCAGGAGGCGTCCCGTCGTGATCGCGGTCGCCCAGATGATCGCGTCAGGCAGCCGCAGACGCCGCGCCCGCCGCAGCCGGATAGTCGTCTCGGCTATCTCGGCGCCAATCGCGATCGTGCGAAAGCTGGCCAGGAATGCCCGGATCGGGCCTTCTGTCGAAGCCTCCGCCCCGATCAAGACCTCCATCCACGTGACCAAGCTTATGGCGGGCTCTTCATGAAGAGCGATTTCAGCGCGCGCTGCATCGACGCCGTTCAGATAGTCGATGAGAATATTCGTGTCGAAGAGCGCCTTCACCATTCGGTGCGCAGGCGATCCTCGTAAGCCAGACCATCCACCCCGCCCTTGCAAATGCCAAAAGCGGCATCCGCGATAGCCGGCGATTCAGCCGAAATCAGATGGGCGATGGCGCGCCGGATCAGAGCCGCGCGGGACACGTCTTCGCGCGCGGCGATGCGCGCTAGGGCCCGAACCTGATCATCGGAGATATCTATCAACGTGCGCATAAGCCACCAAGCTCACCCTGGAAGTATATAATATATATATCCATTATATCACTGCAACAAGGCCGACCAGGCCGGGTCCGACGCGCCGAGATTATAGGGGGCGGGACGCAGGATATGGCCGGACATGTCAGCTTCCCAGAGATGAGAGCCATAGCCTGTGTCGCGGGCGAACATCAGGATGCGGCTATTGGGCGCCCAGGTCGGGCCCTCGTCGAGATAGCCCGAGGTGAGAATCTTCTCGTCCGAGCCATCGGGTTTCATGACGCCGATGTGGAAGACGTTCCCGGTCTGCTTGGTGAAGGCAATATATTTTCCGTCCGGGCTCCAGACCGGCGTGGTGTAGCGGCCGTCGCCGAAGGAGATGCGGTGAACATTGCCGCCATCGGCGGACATGACATAGAGCTCGGGCGCGCCGCCCCGGTCGGAATTGAAGGCGATCTGGGCGCCATCCGGGGAATAGCAAGGCGAAGTGTCGATCCCAGGATCAGTGGTGAGACGGCGGAGTGCCCCGCTGGCCAGCGTCAAGGCATAGATATCGCTATTCCCATCCTGGGAGACGGAAAGGACGACCTTCGTTCCGTCAGGTGAAAACCTCGGCGCAAACACCATGCCGGGGAAGTGGCCCAGGGCCTCGGAGCGACCGGACTCGATGTTCAAAATATAGACCGTGGAGCCGGAGGGCCGCAGGGTCATGTAGGTGATTTCCTGGCTGTTGGAGGAGAACCTTGGCGTAAAGACCTCCAGGGCGCCGTCGGTGAGATAGCTGGGATTGGCGCCGTCCTGATCCATGATCTCCAGGCGCCGGACCTGATGATATTTCGTGCCGCTCTCGGCCACGAACACCACCCGCGTGTCGAAATAGCCTTGCTGTCCTGTGAGCTTTTCATAGACCGCATCCGCCACCTTGTGGGCGATGCGCCGCCAGTTCTCAGGGGTTGAGGTAAACTGCAGGCCGAGGAGTTGTTCGCCGGCATAGACGTCCCACAGGCGGAAATCCACGCGTAGATGACCATCCGCGTCGGCGGTCACCTGACCATCCACGAGGCCCTGGGCGCTAATCGCCTTCCAGTTATCGAAGCTGGGCTGGACATTCACATTGGGGCTTTGGGCGGGAAAGGTCGCGGGGTCGAGCGGCTTGAAGAGGCCCGAGCTCTCCAGATCGGCGGCGATCACCGCCTGGATTTGGGTCGCGACGGCGGGACCAGCGAAGACCGGAACAGCGATGGGCAGGGGCTGGCTGGCGCCCTGGTCCACATTGACCACAATCTCCGCCCGGGCCGCGCCGGCGACGAGGCCGACTGCGAGCGTCAAGGCCAGGAGGAGGGCCAAGGGCGTCAATCTCATGCTGTAGTAGGCCTTCATTTGGGGATCGCCTGTCTCTTCAAATCTAGCCGTTCGCACACGCCTTCTTGGCGTCGAAGATCACCTTGAACTGCTTACCCCGATAGGCGGGACCATAGGGAGCGGCCTGCCCCACGGCGTCAAGAGCGCGCCGAGCGGCCACGGAGATGGCCGGATCGGGTGACTTTTCCCGGCCGCCCGCGCTTGGCGTTCCCGCCAGCCGCCCATCGTACCCCACGGTGAAGGTCACCGGAACGATAACCGTATCGTCCAGGTTGCAACTCTTGTTCCAGAGACGATTGAGCAGTTGAGAGAGGCCCGCCACGTCGCTCTGGGAGACGCCCTGCCCCGCGTCCACCCGCGCTTGCGGCGCGGTCTCGGCCCGGGTTGCGCCCTGGGCCGCGAAGGCCGGGCGTTGCGGGGTGGGGCGGCGGGCGCGCGATACGTCGGCGGCGAGGGCGTCGAGGCTGAAGGTGTCGTGGGTCTGGGCGGCCTTGGTCTTCTGATTGGGTGTGGCGGGCGCGGGAACGGGCTTGGGCGTCAGTGCGTGAATCGCCTTGGGCTCCGGTTGTGTCTTTGGCCTGGGCTGCTGAGGCGGCGGAGGCGGCGGGGGGCTGGGCGCCTTGGCGTGAGGAACCGGCTGTTCGGTCTGAGCGGTCTGGGTGACGGGCGCCTCCTCGGCGGCGCGAGAATCGGTGGTGGGGGCGTGGGAGACGATCGTGATCGGCACGGGGCTTCCGCCGAGCGGCGGCACGCCGGGATTCCAAAGGATCAAGGCGAGGATAGCGAGATGCAGGCTGACCGCCGCCGCGAGGGCGGGGGTCATGCGGTCCCCTGACCGGCGGCCCGCCGTGCTCATGGCGTGGGTTTGGGCGCCCCTGAACCGGGGCCTTTCAAAGCGCCGGAATTGGGGCCGCCCGTATCGGTGATCAGGTCAATGGAGGTGAAGCCCGACTGGCTGAGACTGGCCATGACCTGAGCCACCAGAGCATAGGGCGCCCGCCCGTCGGCTCGCACATAGATCGGCTTCGCATAGGCCTCTCCCGCGGCCGTCCGCAGATCATCGGCGAAGCTGGTAAAGGGAGTCTCCGTCTGGCCGATGAAGATCCGGCCATCGGCGCGTACCGAGACGGTGATCGGTTTGGATTGGTCCTGCAAGGAGGCAGCCTCGGTCTTGGGAAGCTGCAGGGGGACGCCGGCCGTAAGCAAGGGCGCCGAGATCATGAAGATGATCAGCAACACCAGCATCACATCCACCATGGGCGTGACATTGATCTCGCTGAGCGGCGCGCGGCGACCGCGCCGGGCGCGCCCCCGCCGGCGACCGGCCGCATAGGCGTCGTGGACCGAGAGGGCCATGGTGGGTCAGGCCGCCCGACGTTCGGCGAGCCGCCGCTGGATCGAGGTCACCAGATCATCGGCGAACCCCTCGAGGCGCCCAGCATATTTGCCCGCGTCAGTGGAGAACTTGTTGTAGGCGATATAGGCGGGGATGGCGGTTCCGAGTCCCACGGCGGTGGCGAACAGGGCCTGGGCGATGGCCGGCGCCACGACCGAAAGATTGGTGTTCTTCGAAATCGCGATGGCCTGAAAGGCGTTCATGATTCCCCAGACCGTCCCGAAGAGGCCGACAAAGGGCGAGGCCGTGGCGACGATGGCCAGGCTTCCCAGGCCCTCCTCCACTCTCTGGCTTTCCCGGGCGACCAGGCTGTCCAGCACCCGATCAATGCGCTGAATCAGAAAGGCCGCCTGGGCGTCGCCCGCGTTGTCGGCAAGGGCGCCGCGATTTCGGACCTCGCGCCACTCGCGCAGGGCGGCCTGCAGCATCCGGGGCAGGGCATGGCGCGGCTGTTCGCCCGCATCCGTCGCCACGTCTTCCAAGGAACGGCCGCCGCTCACCTGATCCTCGAAGCGATCAGCCTCCCGGCGCAGGGCATTAAAGCGGAACGATTTGTCGATAATAACGGCCCAGGACCACATCGATGCCGCGATGAGGCCTAGAAGAATGAACCGGACGACCCAGTCGGCGTGCATGAACAGCACAACTGGCGAAAAGCTCTCGGGCGTGACCGCGCCGGCTGCGTCCATAAGCTAAAACCTCGTCAAGAAGATGGACGCGCCATGGCGCGCAGGAATGGTAAAACTATGGCCAAGCCGAGGGCCCGGCATAGAGGATTCGCGGGGCGGCGGTTCATCGCAAATCGCCCGCGCCAACCAGAAGAGGCGCCAAGCGGTCCACGAGATCACTAGGCGGGCGCCGCGCAGCGCCGGCTGTGGTGATGCAAACCGCCTCCACCGCCGCCGTGGCGATCAGATCCGCGCCCCGTGTTATCACTTGGGCGACCCTCATACGCGCGCCGACCGCTGAGTCCCAGGTGGTCGTCACGAGTAACGCGTCGTCTATCCGGGCGGCTTTGCGAAAATGAATGTCGAGGCGCAAGACCGCGAAGGCCAAGGGATCGGGCCTCTCCAGGAGCGCGGCGTGGCCAAAACCCAGCACCCGCAGGAAGTCCGAGCGTCCGCGCTCGAAGAAGCGCGCATAGCTGGCGTGATAGACAAGTCCCGTGAAGTCGGTGTCCTCATAATAGACGCGCACCGCCAGCCGATGTTCCCGCCCCGCGAACGCGCCGGCGGAGGGCTCCATGACCGCCTCAGTCCTCGTCATCGAAAAGGCTGGTCTGCGGGACGGAGGCCGCGGCCGTCGGCGGGGTGAGCCCCAGATGGGCATAGGCCTTGGCGCAGACCAGTCGGCCCCGGGGGGTGCGCTGGATGAAGCCCTGCTGGAGAAGGAAGGGTTCGACCACGTCCTCCACCGCGTCGCGCGCCTCGGCGATCGCATAGGCTAGGGTTTCCACGCCTGCGGGCCCACCGCCATAGTTATCGATGAGGGCGCGCAGGTACCGTCGGTCGAGGGAGTCCAATCCCGCGCCGTCCACCTCAAGCCGCGCTAGGCTCCGGGCGGCGCAGGCCTGGTCGATCACCACCGCGCCTTCGGCCGCCGCGAAGTCCCGCACCCGGCGCAAAAGCCGCCCCGCCACGCGCGGCGTGCCCCGGGCTCGGGCGGCGATCTCGCCAGCGCCGTCAGCCGCCAGGTCCACGCCCATCTTGCGCGCCGCCTGGATCAGCACGCGCTGGAGCTCCTCGGGCGTGTAGAATTCGAGGCGCAAGGGAATGCCGAAACGGTCGCGCAGGGGCGTCGCGAGAAGGCCGGCGCGTGTTGTGGCGGCCACAAGGGTAAAGGGCGAGAGATCGATCCGCACGCTGCGCGCCGATGGCCCCTCGCCGATCACCAAATCGAGGGCGTGGTCCTCCATGGCGGGATAGAGAATCTCCTCCACCGGGGCCGCGAGGCGGTGGATCTCGTCGATGAAGAGGACGTCCCGGGGCTCAAGATTGGTCAGGATCGCCGCCAGGTCGCCGGCCTTGGCGAGAACGGGCCCAGAGGTGGACCGAAATCCGACGCCCAGCTCACGCGCCACAATCTGAGCGAGCGTTGTCTTGCCAAGCCCTGGAGGGCCAAAGAGCAGCACGTGATCAAGGGCCTCGCCCCGGTCGCGGGCCGCGTCGATGAAGATGCGCAGGTTCGCCTTGGAGGCTTCCTGACCGACAAACTCGCTCAAGGTCTGGGGCCGAAGAGCGCGGTCCAGAGTTTCCGAAGGCGCCGCCTCCCCCGCCACCAGCCGGGTCACCGGCCAAGCTCCCGAAGCGCCGCCTTGATCAGAACGGCCGCATCGGCATCGTCGCCGAGCCGCGCCGCGGCCAAGTCCACCACCCGCCGGGCCTGAACTTCGGCGACACCCAGACCCATGAGAGCCGCGACGGCCTCTCCGGCGGCTGTGGGCGCGGGGACGCTTTCGGCGGCCGGCAACGCCTGCCCGGCGGTAAGGCCCGCAGCCACGGGACCGCTAATCGGCTTGTCCTTCAGCTCGGTGACGATGCGCAGGGCGAGCTTGGGCCCCACGCCATTGGCCCTCGCCACCGCCGCCTTGTCGCCCCGCGCCGCGGCCCCCGCCAACTCGGCGGGGGAGAGCACATCCAAAACACCTAGGGCCGCCTTGGGTCCCACGCCCTGAATGGCCTGCAGCATGACGAAGGCCCGCCGGTCCTGCCGCGCCAGGAACCCATAGAGGCGCATGCCCGCCCCTTCGGTCCATTGGGTCTCCACGTGCAAGAGCGTCTCCTCGCCAGGCGCGGGCAACTGGCTTAGCGTCCGCGCCCCACATCTGATCACATAGCCCACGCCGCCCACATCGATCAGGGCCTCCTCCTCGCCGACCTCCGCCACCTGTCCCCTGAGGCGGCCGATCATGCCGCAGCCCCCAGCCGCCGGGCGGTGCGCGCATGAGCGTGGGCCACGGCGACGGCGAGGGCGTCAGCGGCGTCGGCGGTGGGGCCGCCCGCGGCGGGGAGCAGCCGGGCGATCATGAAGGCCACCTGGGTCTTATCGGCGCCGCCCGTGCCGACCACCGCCTTCTTGACCACCTTGGCGGCGTATTCCGCCACCGGCAGTCCGGCATGGGCTGGGGCGATCATCACCGCCGCGCGGGCGTGGCCAAGCTTGAGAGTGGACGACCCATTGGCGGTCATGAAGGTTTCCTCAACCGCCGCTTCGTGGGGGCCATGGAGCGCAATGATCGCGCTCACCGCTTCGAACAGCGCCAGGAGGCGAGCGGCCAAAGGCAGCGTGCTATCGGGCGCGATGACCCCATGAGCGATATGTGTGAGCCGTGAACCGTCGATGGCGACCACACCCCAGCCGGTGCGGCGCAGGCCAGGGTCGAGCCCAAGAATGCGAATCGGTTCGGTCATTGGCGGGTTCAGGGTCGCGCATCATGGGGCCTGAGGCAAAGGCGCTTCCGAGCGCGCCTCTTGCCTGTCGGCAAAGCCTTGGCCTTAAGTGCGCCGCCATGGCTGACGTGACGCTCGAAACAGAACGCCTGATCCTTCGCCTGCCCCAGCAATCCGACCTCGACGACTGGGCGCGACTGCATGGAGATGCCGAGACCATGACCTATTTGGGCGGGGCCCTACCGCGCTCGGACGCCTGGCGGGCCATGGCGATGGTTACAGGGAGTTGGTCCCTGATGGGCTTTGGCCCCTTCTGCGTGATCGAAAAGACCACCGGCGAGTGGGTCGGGCGCGCCGGACCCTGGTTTCCGGAAGGCTGGCCCGATCGGGAGGTCGGCTGGATGTTCCTTAGGACAGCGCGCGGCAAGGGCTTCGCCACCGAAGCGGCGGGCGCCTGCCTGGACTTTGTTTTCGATACGCTGCGGTGGGAGCGGGTGATCCACGTGATCGACCCGCGCAATGTCGCCTCACACCGCGTCGCCCAGCGTCTGGGCTCGATCCTGATCGGTCCCGTCACCCTGCCCGGTTCGCGGGAGGCGTGGCCGTCGGAGGCTTGGGGCCAAAGCGCGGAAGACTGGCGGACGCGCCGCGCCGACGCCCTAAGCTGAGATTTTGCTCAAGGCCTCTTCGTCGATATCAGCATTGGTCCAGACGTTCTGAACGTCGTCGTCATCCTCCAGCGCCTCGATAAGTTTGATCAAGGTCGGCACGTCATCACCTGCGACGGGCGTATCGGTCTTCGCCTTCCAGATTATGCTGGTGGACTTAGCGGGCCCAAGCGAGGCCTCCAGCGCCTCGGCGACGGCGCCAAGATCCTCGAAGGCGGTGAGGATGATATGCCCCTCGTCCGCATCGCTTTCAGCGTCCTGGGCCCCGGCCTCAATGGCGGAGTCCATCATGGCGTCCTCGCTGCCCGCGCTTGTCGGATAGACGATGCGCCCCAGACGTTCGAACATGAAGGCGACCGAGCCGGTCTCGCCCATGTTGCCGCCGTTCTTGTTGAACAGGGACCTGACATTGGCGGCGGCGCGATTGCGGTTGTCGGTCAGGGCCTCGACGATCAGGCCGACGCCGCCAGGCCCGAAACCTTCGTAGCGAATCTCTTCGAGGGTGTCGGCGTCGCCGCCCTGGGCCTTTTTGATCGCGCGGTCGATGAGTTCCTTGGAGACCGACTCGGCCTTGGCATTGGCGATAGCCAGGCGCAGGCGGGCATTCACGGCGGGGTCGGGCAAGCCATTCCGCGCCGCCAGGGTAATGTCGCGGGAGAGCTTGGAGAACAGCTTTGAGCGCAGGCCGTCCTGACGGTCCTTACGGAACTGAATATTCTTGAACTTCGAGTGGCCGGCCATCGTTTCCGTATCTGGCTTTGAAGAAAAGCGAGCGATCCCTTAACCCCGTCCGGCCCGGCGCGCCAGATTCAGGCGGATGAGACCGCCCGCGGAATATCCACGACGTGAAGCTGTGCGCCCTTGTAATCGCGATAGACAAGGCGGATCGCGGATCGGTTCACCGAGCAGGTGATGAATCCCGAATCGAGGTCGCAGAAGTCGCTGCCCTCCGTCACACAGGTCTTGCGGATTTTCGACCCCGCGCCGGTGCAGACATAGTTCGTCCCATTCGTGGCCACGTGCTGCAGGTCGTGGTCGTGACCGTTCAGGTAAAGTGGAACGCGATGCTTCAATAGAATCGGATCGATCTTGGCGCGGATGTCGGGTGAGGCCCCCTCCCCGCCATCGTCGGAGGTGCGGTTGGGCCATACCGGATGGTGGCCGATCACAATCTTCCAATCAGCCTTAGAGGCGGCCAAGGCGCTCTCGAACCAGGCGAGCTGCCTGGCCGTATCCTGGCCGACGACCTTCACCTTCTGGCCGCCATCCTTGTAATAACCAGAGACGAAAGGCGATGTGTCGAGGAAAAAGAGGTCAACGCGGGCGCCGTCCGGTGTTATCTCCGAAAGACTGCGCCAACGGGCGGGCATGCGCCAGCGGTGGCTCGTGGCGCTGTAGTCGATCTGGGCCTGGCTATCGCCGTGATAGTCGTGGTTTCCCAGGATCACATGCCAGGGGACCTGCAGCGACGGCGCGGAATAGATATCCTCAAAAGAGGTCTTCCACTTGGGATCCCGGAGGCCCGTGATCCCGTCCTCATAGAAATTGTCGCCCACCGAAATCACGAACCGCGCTTTCAACGCCTCCGCCGTCTCGCCCATGCGCGCGGCCACATCGGCTTGGTGAAAGGCGCCATCCCGGCCCCAGTCGCCCAAGGCGAGGAAATTCAGCGAGTCCGCTCCGGCCGCGCGGGCGCCCGGCGCAAAGATCCCCGACATGGGCGCGGCGAGGGACAGAGCGAGGCACCTTAGGGCGCCCCGGCGGTTTAAGGAGAAGGTGGGCATGTCGCAGTCCCTGAAGGTCGAAACTCAAAGACTCAAATCACGGCTTGGCGAAGCTTTGGTGACGCCGCCGCCCGCAAGGACCTCACTGGAGATTTCAGACGGCTTCCTTGGCCAAAACCAGGGGCACATGGGGAGCCAGCCGGCCGCCGAGGCGGATGGGCTCCACGCGGCGTGCGAGGCCCGTCGCGTCATCGATTTCGACGAAAACCCCACAGACCGTCGCCGGGCCCTCGGCCGGCTTGTAGCGGCCGCCGGAGATGCGCGTGGTGAAGCGGCGGAGGGGCTCTTCCTTCTGGTTGCCGATGACGCTGTCATAATCCGCGCAGGCCCCCGCATCGGTCTGGTAAGCCGTGCCGCCATCGAGAATCTGGGCGTCCGCTGTCGGGACATGCGTGTGGGTGCCCACAACGAGGCTGGCGCGGCCATCGCAGAAGTGCCCCATGGCCATCTTTTCCGATGTGGCCTCGGCATGCATGTCGATCACGATGGCGTCGGCGGCCTCGCCAAGCGGACAGGCCGAAAGCTCACGATCCACGGCGGCGAAGGGGTCGTCCAGGGCGTCCATATTCACCCGCCCCAAAAGATTGATCACGAGAATCCGGCGACCGCCGCTGGCCTCGAAAAGTTGAGCGCCACGCCCCGGAGCCTTGGACATGGGGGGGTAGTTAAGGGGGCGAATGAGTCGCGGCTCGCGCACGATATAGGTCAGCGCCTCTTTCTGATCCCAGGAGTGATTGCCCAGGGTGAGGCAATCGGCGCCGGCTTCGAAAAGCTCCTTGGCCGTGGCCTCGGTGATCCCAAAACCCGCCGCGGCATTCTCGGCATTGACGATCACGAAATCCAGCGCCAGGCGCGGGCGAAGGCGCGGCAGGTGAGCGGCAAGGCCCTCGCGCCCGGCCCGGCCCACTACATCTCCGAAAAAAGCGATATTCATCAAGTATCCTTGCGCAGAACCCGCCTATAGCCGATTTCGGTGCAGATGGCGTCGAGGAACTGGTCGTGCGGTTCACACGGGACCTGATCGATCTCCTGGACGGCGAAACCGAGACCCACGGCCAGGATGCCCGGGCCGGCGCGCAAGGCGGCGAGGGTGCGGTCATAATAACCCCCGCCTTGTCCAAGACGGCCCCCGAAGCGGTCAAAGGCGAGTAGGGGCGCGAGAATGAGGTCTGGCGTGGCTTCGGGCGCATCGGGGGGCGGGGCCAGGATCCCGGCGGCGTCGGCAACGTGGGCGGCGGGGCCCCTCAACTCCCGGAAATGCAAGGGGGCGCCGCGCTTGACCACGACTGGCGCCAGGATTACCGCGCCCCGCGAGGCCAGACTGGCCATCAATGGCCCCGGGTCCATCTCCGCGCCCATAGGACTGTATCCGGCGACTTTTAGCGGCGCGCGCGCGAACTCACGGGGAAAGAGGTCCGCCATGGCGCGTGCGGCGGCGGCCCTGGCCTCGCCCGACAACGCCGCGCGCCGCGCGCGCATCAGATTTCGCAGCGCGGGCTTGGACAAGCACATCTCAGCAAATAGCCAAAAGGGTGACGGCGCCGCGAGGCCGTGAAGGCGATTTCAATCCCCTCGGACCTGGAAGACCAGGTGGGCGCCGTGTGTCCGGGACCACGATCCCGGCCAGGGACAGCTCCCTAAGGAGGCGATTAAGGTCCCCGGGATGTGAAGCCTTCGACGTGAAACGCAGCTGACCCGTCGGATAAACACTTAAGGGGCCGCGGCCCGGCCCTCAAGACCATCCGTCGGCAGCCCCCGTCATATCCACATCTTGACCTCGCGCCGCCGCGACTCCACAAGCCGCCCTCCAATTCGTGAAGGGGGTTAGCGTCAAGATGCCCGTGCGCGTCGCCATTAACGGTTTTGGCCGGATCGGCCGGCTGGTTTTGCGCTCGATCATCGAGCACGGGCGCCAGGACATCGTTGTGGTGGCGATCAATGACCTTGGGTCACCCGAGGCCAATGCGCACCTGCTGCGCTATGATTCGGTACATGGGCGCTTTGCAGGCCAGGTCACGGTCAAGGGCGACACGCTTGATGTGGGCCATGGCCTGATCAAGGTGACCGCCATCCGCGATCCCGCCGCCCTGCCGCACAAGGCCGAAGGGGTGGACATCGCCCTCGAATGCACCGGCCTCTTCACCACTCGCGAAAAAGCATCGGCTCACCTGACGGCCGGCGCACGCCGTGTTCTGGTCTCAGCCCCCTGCGATGGCGCGGATAAGACGATCGTCCATGGCGTCAATCACCACAGCCTGACGGCGGAGGATCTTGTGGTCTCCAACGGCTCATGCACCACCAACTGCCTGGCCCCCGTTGCTAAGGTGCTCTTGGGGCTCTGCGGGATTGAGCGGGGCTATATGACCACCATCCATTCTTATACGGGCGATCAGCCGACCCTCGACACCCTGCACAAGGACCTCTACCGCGCCCGCGCGGCGGCTATGTCCATGATCCCCACATCCACCGGCGCGGCCAAGGCCCTGGGTCTGGTGTTGCCGGAGCTCGCCGGCAAACTTGATGGCTCCTCCATGCGGGTGCCCACGCCCAATGTTTCGGCCGTGGACCTGAAGATTGTCGCCTCGCGGCCAGTGAGCGTCGCGGAGATCAACGCCGCCATGAGCGCGGCAGCCACGACAGGCCCCCTGAAGGGTATACTTGAGGTGACCAACGATCCCGTCGTCTCCATGGACTTGAACCACATAGCCGCCTCGGCGACGGTCGCCTTGCCCCAGACCCAGGTTGTGGATGGAACCCTGGCCCGCGTTCTGGCTTGGTATGATAATGAATGGGGTTTCTCCACCCGCATGGCCGACACGGCCCTCGCCATGGCGGCCTTAGCCTGAGCCCGCTCGCCCGTCCTCTCGTCACATCCGTCGCCTCTGGGGGGGGCGATTACGCCATGCCCTATCGCGGTCTTGATCAGGCGCAGTTGGCCGGCGCACGTGCGCTTGTGCGCGTGGATTTCAACCTGCCAATGAGTGACGGTAAGGTCACCGACGACACCCGCCTGAGGGCCGCGCTTCCCACTATCCAACGTCTGCGAGCCGGCGGCGCCAAGATTATTCTGCTCTCCCATTTTGATCGCCCGAAAGGACGACCCAATCCGGCGATGAGCCTCGCGGCTATCGCCCCGGCGCTGGAGCGCGTGATGGGGCGTCACGTGGCGTTCGCCGCTGACTGTATCGGTGAGACGGCCGACGCCGCGGTGGCAAGGCTCGCGCCGGGGGATGTTCTCCTGATGGAAAACGTGCGGTTCCATCCGGGCGAAGAGGCCGACGATCCGGCTTTTATCCAGGCCCTCGCCCGAAACGGCGATCTCTATGTGAATGACGCATTTTCCACGGCGCACCGCGCCCACGCCTCCACCGAGGGGCTGGCCCACCGTTTACCCGCCTTCGTAGGCGAAGCGATGCGCCGCGAGCTGGACGCTCTGGAGGCGGCGCTCGGCTCGCCGGTCCATCCTGTCCTGGGCGTGGTGGGCGGTTCCAAGGTTTCCACCAAGCTCGATCTCTTGAACAATCTGACCCGCAAGCTGGACGCCCTGGCGATCGGCGGGGGCATGGCCAACACCTTCCTGTACGCGAAGGGCGTGAACGTCGCCGATTCCTTCTGCGAAAAGGACCTAGCCGACACCGCCCGCGAGATCATGGCCTCGGCCAAGGCGGCGGGGTGCGAGCTACTCTTGCCCCTGGATGTCGTCGTGGCCGAGCGCCTGGAGGCGGGCGCGCCCGCGACGACGCGCGAGCTGGGCGCCATCGAGCCTGGCGAGCGAATCTTCGACGCCGGCCCCAAGACGGTCGCCCGTCTGACCGCCGCCATGGACGCCGCCCGCACCCTGATCTGGAACGGTCCGCTGGGAGTCTTCGAGACGCCGCCTTTCGATCAGGGAACCAATGCCGCCGCGCGACATGCCGCCGGTCTAACCAAGGCGGGCAAACTCATTGCCGTGGCCGGCGGGGGGGACACAGTGTCTGCGCTCAATCAGGCCGGCGCGGCGGATGACTTTACCTTCGTCTCGACGGCGGGGGCGCCTTTCTGGAGTGGATGGAGGGCAAGACCCTTCCGGGCGTCGCGGCCTTGCAACATTAAGCAGGCGGGCTAGTCTCCCCGAGAGATAGTCTTTCAGCCCAATTAGATCGCGACCCCAGGAAAATGGCCCGAATTTCCTTAAGACAGCTTCTCGATCACGCCGCCGAGCATGGCTATGGCGTGCCCGCCTTCAATATCAACAACATGGAGCAGGGCCTGGCGATCATGGAGGCGGCCAAGGCCGTTAACGCGCCGGTGATCATGCAAGCCAGTCGCGGCGCTCGGGCCTACGCCAATGACGTGGTTCTCGCCAAGCTGATTGAGGGATTTATCGAACTCTACCCTGAGATTCCGGTCTGCATGCATCAGGATCACGGCAACAACGAAGCCACCTGCGCCACGGCCATCCAGAACGGCTTCACCAGCGTGATGATGGACGGCTCGCTTAGAGCCGACGCTAAGACCCCCGCGGACTTCGATTACAATGTTCGTGTCACCCGCGCCGTGGTGGACATGGCACATTGGGTCGGCGCCTCGGTGGAAGGCGAACTGGGGGTTTTAGGCAGCCTTGAAACCGGAATGGGCGAGGCGGAGGACGGTCATGGCGCGGAGGGCAAGCTTTCGCATGACCAGCTTCTCACCGATCCGGACCAGGCAGTGGACTTCGTCCGCGCGACCGAGGTCGATGCGTTGGCCATTGCCATGGGAACCAGCCACGGGGCCTATAAGTTCAGCCGCAAGCCTGATGGGGCGGTTCTCGCCATGGGCGTGATCGAGGAAATCCACCGGCGCTTGCCAAATACGCACCTCGTCATGCACGGATCCTCATCCGTCCCGCAGGAGCTACAGGACGAGATCAACCGCTATGGCGGCGAGATACCGCAAACCTGGGGTGTTCCGGTGGCGGAGATTCAGCGAGGCATCCGCCACGGCGTGCGAAAGATAAACATCGACACCGACAGCCGCATGGCCATGACCGCGGCGATCCGTAAAGTCCTGGTGCAAAACCCCAGCGAGTTCGACCCGCGCAAATTCCTCAAGCCCGCCTTGGAGGCAATGCAGAAGATCTGCCTGGCGCGGTTCGAGGAGTTCGGCGCGGCGGGTCAAGCGGACAAGATCCGCCCCCTTCCCCTCGCGGCGATGGCCAAACGTTATGTCTCCGGTGAGCTATCGCCGCGATTTGGAGACCTTCTGCAGGCCGCCCAATAAGGGTCGGACTGGCCGGCCCAGTCACACAGCCCGCAGGCGGCTGACCTCTTGGATAGACCGTTCGCGCTTCTCAGAGATAATGCGGTTTCGCCCGCGGCTCTTGGCCTGGAAGAGGGCTTCGTCCGCCGCGGCGATAACCGCTTCAAGAGACACATCGCTGCGTCCGTCAAAAACGGCGATTCCGCCACTGATGGTCACGTAGGGCCATGACGCGCCATCGCCCTGGCGAATCTGGAGATTCTCGATGGCTTCGCGGGCCGACTCCGCGACCCGCATGGCGGAGGGCAGATCAGTTTCTGGCAGAATGAAGGCGAATTCCTCACCGCCATAGCGTGCGGCCAGATCCGTGGGTCGCCGGCAACAAGATCTCAGAACCTGCGCAATATGCGAGAGACAGTTGTCCCCCGCCTGATGGCCGAAATGGTCGTTGAACGTCTTAAAGTCGTCCACGTCGAAAATGACGATGGCCATGCTGCGACGATGGCGGCTCATCACGGCGCTCTGTTCGCTTAGATGGTCGTCAAAATACCGACGATTGGGCAGGGCGGTCAGGGCGTCATGGCGCGACAAATGGTGCAGCGCCTCATTGGAGGCCACCAAGGCATTGTGCATCTCGAAGACCTGCCGATACTGGTTGCCGCTATCAAGGCAAAGCATGATCAGAAGCAGGCTTGCCGACATCGCCCCGTAGGCGCGCCCCGCGTACCAGGCCAAGTCATACTGAGTATGGCTGAGCAGTCCGCTCAGAGCGAAATCGAACATCCACATCACGAGGCCGATGAGCAGCCAGTCATCCAGCATCGTTCGACGTGGGCGGCGCCAGATCACCGCAAGGGCCCCAATGGCAATCGCCACAATCCCCATGGCGCAGACCCTGGCCAGAGGCGTGAACGCCCCATTGACGGATACGGGCGGGAAACTGCGCGCGAAGAGGCCGACAACCACAAAAAGGGCGGTAACGGCGGCCAGAACGGCGGTCACAGCCACACCGATGCTTATCCCACCTTTAGCGGGCGAGGTCGGTGCTCTTGGCTGGTTACCCAAGCCCTGTGGGCCTTTGAAGAATGAGTAGATAATCACTGAAACCGGGAAGCTGGCGGTCCAGATCATGAAAAACCAGACGGGAGTCTGGGCGCCCACCCCGAAAATCCCGCTTGGCGCGAAACCACCGGGGGTTGCGACCAACCGCGCGACCGCGGCCAGAGCGGTCACCAGGCATCCGCAGGCCAGGGTCAGCAATCCCCGGGACCTTACGATCAAGAATTGGGAGAACAACAGCACGGACATCATCGCTTCGCAGAGGATCGACCAGCCCTCATAGGCTGGCTCAAAACCGAGGAAGTGCGGCAACTGCTCCGTCGCGAAAGGGATGACGCCCGCCAAGAAGGCAAGACTGATAACCATCCCGAGCTGGGCGAGGCGAATCTCGCCAGAATTCGGGCCTCGCGGCGTCAGGTTTTCGTCAACGGGACCACGCGCGAGCCCGGCGGGCGCTGGCCCCCCGGTCCGCGAAGCGAGTCCCGGAGCGTCGTTGTCACGATAGATGTCGAGGAGAGAACGCTGCGCGTCCTTCTTGGGGCCCGCCGAGAACACGGATGAAACCATGAGAGCGACCCAATCTTCGGACGATCAATATTTTTCAATAACCTACTGAAAACTTAAAGATTACATACGAAACGTAAAACTGATCAGAAACGTTTGGTTAACAATCACTGATAACAAATCGGGCCGCAAAGCCTCAAGGCCCAGAACGTCAACAATTATTACATCGAGGCTGAAATAATAGAATTTTATGTATATTTATGCTTATTCTTATGAGTATAGGCGAGTCATCACGACGAATTGGCCGTCGGCCGTATCCGAGGCATAAGGCGCGGATGCCACCCTCCTGCCGCCTCTATCTGATCACCCCGCCCGCGATTGACGATCTGGAGGAGTTCGCGGGCCGCCTTCGGCGAACTCTCGCCGCTGGCGATGTCGGCGCACTGCAAATCCGCCTCAAGGATGCGAGCGACGCGGATATTGCGGAGGCCACGTCGGCTCTGTCACCCATAGCCCGCTCGCATGACGTGGCGGTGATACTCAATGACCGGCCGGACTTGGCCGCGCGGCTCGGTTGCGACGGGGTCCATGTGGGTCAGTCCGACGCTTCCGTGGCTGAGGCCCGCCGCGAGGTTGGGCCGGATGCCTTGGTGGGCGTCACCTGTCATGACAGCCGTGACCTGGCGATGACCGCCGCCGAGGCGGGGGCGGACTATGTCGCTTTCGGGGCGTTTTTTCCCACGACGACCAAGGTGACGGCCCACAGACCAGACCTGGAGATCCTCGAAATTTGGCAGGAGTCGATGCTGATCCCCTGCGTGGCCATCGGCGGCGTCACGGTCACCAACTGCCGGCCCTTGGCCGCGGCGGGCGCGGACTTTCTGGCGGTCTCATCGGGAATCTGGGACCATCCTGGGGGGGCGGCTGCGGCCGTGAAGGCCTTTAACCTTGAGATCGCCGAGGGCCTGGCGGCGCGCGCCAAGCATTGAGGCTACCGGCCGCGCGCCTTGAGTCGGGCTCCACCGTCCCGTAAGGGTCTGCGCCCCGCGCCTTGTCCTAGGAGTCTCTGTGATCGCCAAGTCCGCCAAGAGGCGAGCTCCCTGATGGCGGGACTGGCAAGCGCTCTCATCCGGGTGATGACGGACGCCGCGCGCAAGGCGGGTCGCACCCTCGCGCGGGACTTCGGCGAGGTGTCGGAGCTGCAAGTGTCGAAAAAGGGGGCCGCGGACTTCGTCTCCGCCGCCGACCTCAAGGCCGAGCAGACAATTATGGAGGAGCTGCTCAAGGCGCGGCCGGGCTATGGATTTCTGGGCGAAGAGCGCGGCCTGATCGAGGGGACGGACAAGACCCATACCTGGATCGTCGACCCCCTGGATGGCACCACCAACTTTCTCCACGCGATGCCCCATTTCGCGGTGAACATCGCCTTGCGCCGCGAGGGGCAAATCGTCGCCGCCGTCACCTTCAATCCCGCCACGGCCGACCTCTTCTGGGCCGAGCGCGGCAAGGGCGCCTTTCTCAATGACCGCCGCTTGCGCGTGGCGGCGCGTACGCGATTTGATGAAGCCGTGTTCGCCACCGGCATACCCTTCATGGGCCACGGCCAGCACGGCCGCTTCCTCAAGGAGCTGCACCAGGTCTCCCAGAGGGTGGCGGGTGTGCGCCGGTTTGGCGCCGCGGCTCTTGATCTCGCCTGGGTGGCCGCAGGCCGTTTTGACGGTTTCTGGGAACGCGATCTGTCTCCCTGGGACATGGCGGCGGGCCTGCTCCTGGTTCTTGAGGCGGGCGGGGTCGTCACCGACGCGGATGGTGGGCCGGACCCCCTGGCCACCGGATCGGTCTGTGTCGCGAATTCAGCTCTCCATGCATTACTGCTGGAGCGTCTGGCGGCGGCGGCCTGATAGAGCAAATCTCGGCCTTGGGCGTTCGAGGACAGGTCGGCTAGAGTTGAGACGATATGAAACAGTCCCGTCGCCATTTCACGATCAGCGCCCTCGCCGCCGCTGTGGCCACCGTTGGCCGTCCGCTCCGCGCCCAGACCAGAACCATACCCCTCGTCATCGCCCGGGGCGCCGCGGCTGGCGGGCCGGCGCTCAGTCGCGCCGCCTATCTGACCGCCATCGACCAGGGGGCTGATTTTCTGGCCGGCAGCCTTGTGAGTTCGAAGGATGGCGTCCTGATCGTCCGCGACGATGACGAGCTTTCAGGCGCCACCGATGTCGCCGCTCATCCGGAATTCGCCGAGCGCCGCACCACACGGGTTGTTGATGGGGCGACGCGTGAGGGCTGGTTTACGGAGGACTTCGCCCTCGCCGAGCTGAAAAGCCTGACCCTTACCGGCAGCCCGCGCGAGAGACGCCCCGCCGCCGCCGATCGCCCTACGCTCCTGACGTTCGAGGAGCTGATCGCCATCGCGCGGGCCGGATGCATTAGCCAAGGCCGGGTTATCGGTGTGCAAGCCAGCCTCGTCCATCCCACCTATTTCGCCAATATTGGTCTACCTCTCGAGCCGAAGCTGGCGCACGTCATTCACGCCCAAGGATATAATTCGCCGGCTGCGGCCATGCTGGTGGCGAGCGAAGACCCCCGCGCCCTCAAAACTCTCGGCCAGCTGACCACCGCGCGCCGCGTCCAACGGATAGGGGCAGGTTCAGGGCCAAACGGAGCGCCGGGGTTGAGTTGGGCGGATATGCTCTCACCAGATGGCCTAGCGGGCCTCGCACGGCAGGCCTGGGCCGTAGCCCTTCCGGCGGAGGCCATTCTCGATCTCTCCAATCCCAAGGCGCCCCAGGCGACCGGCCTGACATCCGCAGCCCATATGGCGGGCCTGATCGTCCACGCCTGGGCGGGTTCAGAGCAAGCTGGGTTTCCGCCGCCCCCCTTCAAGGGAGGCGATGCGCGCCGGCTACTCGCTGACCTCTTCGCCGCGGGGGTGGACGGGGTCTGCGGGGATTTTGCCGCGCTGATCGCCCGCGCCCGCAACGATGCTCTGAACGCCCACAGAGGCTGACGGTCCGTCATAGGAGTCCGAAAACCGCGAGACAGATGCGCCGGCGCGGACGATGATCGCGCCATGGACCTCGATCCTGACGCCTGCTACCGCGCCCTCGCCACTCGCGACCCCCGTTTCGACGGGCGCTTGTTCGTGGGGGTGAAGACCACGGGGATCTATTGCCGGCCGATCTGCCCCGCTCGCACCCCCAAGCGCGAGAACGTCACTTTTTACCCGAGCGCCGCGGCGGCCCAGGAGGCGGGTTTTCGTCCCTGCCTGCGCTGCCGACCGGAATCCGCGCCGGATCTGGGGGCGTGGCACGGCGCGTCCAACACCGTGTCACGGGGGCTCGCGCTTATCGAGGCGGGCGCCCTCGACCGCGGGGATCTAGAAAGCCTGGCTGATCGCCTCGGCGTAGGCGGACGGCATCTACGGCGGCTGTTTCACACTCATTTAGGGGCCTCGCCCATCGCCGTGGCCCAGACACGCAGGGTGCTTCTGGCCAAGCAACTCATCCATGAGACAGTTCTTCCCATGACTCAGGTCGCCCTGGCGTCGGGGTTTTCCAGCGTGCGGCGGTTTAACGAGACGTTTCAGGCGCTTTATGGCCGCCCGCCGGCGGCGTTGCGTCGGACCCGGACCAGCGCGCCCGCGGCGGCAAAGGATGGCGTCCGGCTGAAGCTGCCCTACCGCGCGCCCTATGACTGGGACGCCATAATCGCGTTCCTTGGGGCCAGGGCCATCGGCGGAGTCGAGGTCGTGACGCCAAGCCGCTACGTGCGCGCCATCACCTTGGAGGGTCAGATCGGCCTCGTCGCCGTGTCGCCTGACTCAGGGCAGCGGCTGGACGTGCTGATCCGCTTTCCGAGCATTGCAGCTCTACCCGCTATCATCGCCCGAGTGCGCCGGATTTTTGATCTGACAGCCGATCCCAGCGCCATCGCGGACCACCTGGGACATGATCCAGACATGGCCGCGCGCGTCACCGCCCAGCCGGGCCTCCGGGTTCCAGGAGCTTGGGACGGCTTCGAGCTCGCGGTACGCGCGATCCTCGGCCAGCAGATCACTATCGCCGCCGCCAACTGCCTGGCGGCGCGCCTCGCCGCTGATTACGGCGCGCCTTTGAACGCTAGTCTGGCGGGTCTCGAGCCGGGCGTGACCCACGCTTTTCCCACCCCCCACGCCCTGGCGAGCGCCGATCTCAGCAGTCTGCCAATGCCCCGGGCCAGATCATCCGCCCTCGCGAGCCTCGCCCGCGCCACCGTCGACGACGACGCCAGCCTGTTTGACGCGCCTGGAGACCCCGCAAAGGCCATAGCCAGGCTCACGGCCCTGCCCGGCATTGGCGCCTGGACGGCCCATTACATCGCCCTTCGCGCCCTGCGTGACCCCGACGCCTTTCCCGCCGCTGATATCGGCCTGCAACGGGCGCTGGCGACAGACGGCATCAGACCCAGCACGGCCGCCATGGAGGAGCGCTCCCAGGCCTGGCGACCATGGCGCGCCTATGCCGCCCTCCACCTTTGGACCACCCCCGACCTTCCCGATCCCACCGTCGCCGATTCTGGAGTCGAGCATGACAAACGCGCCGCCTGACACCCTGAGCCTGGACCGCCTCGAGACCCCCATCGGCGAGGCGTTGCTTGTCACCGATAAGGGCGGCGTCCTCGCCGCCTTTGACTGGAGCGACTATGAGACGCGCCTCCGCCGGCTTATTAGCCGGTACTATGGCGCCGGTGTCACAATCATCGATGGCCCGGCCCCGCACGCCATCCGCGCAGCGCTCACGGCCTATTTCACTGGCGACCTCCCGGCGATCAACGCGATCCCCTGCCGCCCGACAGGCACGGACTTTCAGCGGATGGCCTGGCAGGCTCTACGCCAGATTCCCGTGGGCCAGACAGTCAGCTATGGCGAACAGGCCCGGCGCATGGGCAAGCCGCGGGCTGTACGGGCCGTCGGTCTGGCCAATGGCGCAAATCCCATCGGCGTTGTCATTCCCTGCCACCGGGTGATTGGCGCCGATGGGTCCCTTACCGGCTACGGCGGGGGGATTGAGCGCAAGGTCTGGCTCCTGCGCCACGAGGGAGCGATGGCCTGACGAAACGGAAACACCCCGCCGTTAAGCCGCCCGAGGGCCGAACTGCAGCTCCGCCAAGCCGGCATAGAGACCGCCCCGCGTGATGAGCTCGGCATGGGTCCCCACCTCCACCACCCGCCCCGCGTCCATGACCACGATCCTGTCGGCGGCCAGCACCGTCGCCAGGCGATGGGCGATGACGAGGCTTGTGCGTCCGACCATCGCGTCGGCCAAAGCATGCTGGATCAGGCGCTCATTTTCCGCATCGAGCGCACTGGTGGCCTCATCAAGGAGCAGGATCGGCGCGTTCCGCAGGAGGGCGCGGGCAATGGCCAGGCGCTGGCGCTGGCCGCCTGAGAGGGTCTTGGCGCGCTCGCCAAGCGCCGCGTCCGCCCCACCGGGCAGGGCGGCTAGGAAGGTCTCCGCCTGGGCGGCCTTGGCGGCGGCGGCGAGATCAGCGTCGCTGGCCTCCGCCCGGCCGAAGCGCAGATTATCCAGCGCCGTGCCGGAAAATAGCGGCGCCTCCTGAGAGACCAGAGCTATGCGGGCCCTCACCTGGGCAGGGTCGGCCTCGCGGATATCCACGCCATCCAAGCGGATCGCCCCGCCTTGCGGATCATAGAAGCGCAGGAGCAGGCGAAGCACCGTGCTCTTGCCCGCCCCGGAGGGGCCTACAAGAGCCACCCGCTCGCCGGGCCTCACCGCGAGTTCGAAGCCTGACAGGGCCGGAAGCTCTGGGCGGCCTGGATAGGCGAAGGTTACCTTGTCGAAGACGATCTCGCCGCGGGCGGGCGACGGCAAGGGTGTGGGGTGGGCCGGGGCGGCGATTGCGGTCACGGCGTCCAGGATCTCGCCGATCCGCGCCATGGCGCCGGCGGTCTTCTGAATATCGCCCCAGGCTTCGCCCAGAGAGCCCACCGAGCCCGCCGCCAGAATGGCCAGGAAGACGAACTGCAGGAGGGCGCCTGAGGTCATATCGCCTCTGACGAACACATCCAGGGACGCCTGCCATAGAACAAGTCCGATACCCCCCGCGGCGAGGATCATTACCAGCACCGTCATCGCGGCGCGGGCGCTGATCCTGGCCACCGACACCTTGAAGGCGGTCTCCACCGCCCCCTTGAACCTGGCCGTGACCGCGGCCTCCCGCCCGAACGCCTGAACCGTCTCCAGGGCGTCCAACGTCTCCCCCGCATAGCCCACCGCCTCGGCGAAGCGCGTCTGGGCCGCTACGGAGAGGCGCCGTACGCGGCCGCCAACCACGAAGAGGGGCGCGAGGATCATGACGACGATGAGCATGACAAAGCCGGTCAGGGCGGGATTGACGATAACCATCACCGTCAGGGCGCCCACGACGGTAAGGAAATTACGAATGGCGACGGCCACCGTCGCCCCCACCATGGTCTCGACGATGGCCAGATCCGTGGTCAGGCGCGATAGCACCTCCCCGGTGCGCACTTTCAAGAAATAGGCCTGATCAAGCTTGACCACATGGCCGTAGAAGGCGGCGCGAAGGTCGGCCACCACCCGCTCGCCCAGCTTGTTGACGAAATAGAACCGGGCCCCCGTCGTCAGGGCCAGGGCCACGGCCACGCCGGCCAGGATCAAGAAGGCGCGGTCGATCAGGGCCGCGGCATGGGTCGCCAAGCCTTTGTCGGCCATGAGGCGCAACGCGAAGGTGAAGGCCAGGGTTGAGATAGTGGAGAGGGTGAGGAACAGGCCTGAAAGGGCTGCGTCCCCCCAATGGGCTTTCACGAAGGGCGCGAGCCGAGCCAGCGGCGAAAGATCACGGCGGGGGCGGGAAGCGGCGGCGTGTGGCGCGCCGGCTCCGGACGAGACAACGTCAATCGAACTCATACTTGGCGGGAACCCTTGCTCGATGCCGATATGGTCGTATATAGGCCGCCGTTCAAACGCCCGCCGCTATGGCGGGCTTTTCGTTCGCCCCTTTCACCGTCGCCTGGGCCTTGCGTCTCGGGAGGCGCGCGCAGTGAAGTCAGACAGGTCATGAAACAAGACACCCATCCCGACTACCACTTCATCACGGTGAAGATGACGGACGGCACGACTTATCAGACCCGTTCAACCTACGGCAAGGCGGGCGCGTCCCTGACCCTGGATATCGATCCCAAGACTCATCCGGCCTGGACCGGCGGCAACCAGCATCTGGTTGACCGCGGCGGCCGCGTCTCCCGTTTTACGGCCAAGTACGGCGGATTCATGAAGAGGTAGGTCGTTGCAGGCCTTCGACCGGGCGTTGTTTTCTATTTAACGTCGAACCTTTAAGCTTGTCTCTGGAGGCTCACTCAACGTGCGCACGCCCCAGATGACCCAACTGGCTTCCCGCCAGACCGCCTTGCGCGTAGCGCGGCTGTATCTGGCGCCGCGCTGGAAAGCCCTGACCCTAGCCCTCCTGCTGGCGGCCGTGTTTGCTGGCTTCTCGGGCCTTGTGCTTGAATTCCTAAGACCTGCGGT
>Ga0116230_10001226_pt1 | contig 24025 bp, 18 predicted proteins | sample S1TSphfallax_3_FD_88678 | JGI IMG/M metagenome (GOLD analysis project Ga0116230, IMG submission 88678) | Host-associated microbial communities from peat moss isolated from Minnesota, USA - S1T2_Fd - Sphagnum fallax MG | ecosystem: Host-associated > Plants > Peat moss > Unclassified | place... | reverse complement strand
GGGGGCCGCGAGACCCCAGCCGAGCAGGCCGACCAGCACGATGTAAGAGAAATAGCCGAGCACAATGGAGGGCGTGCCGGTCAGCACGTCCGACAGGAAGCGGATGGTGCCGCCGAGCCGGTTATTGCCGTATTCCGAGAGATAGATGCCGGCGCCGATGCCGATTGGGCAGGCGATGATCATGGCGGCGAGCGAGATGACGCCGGTGCCCTCGATCGCGTTCCACAGGCCGACGCCGGTGGGCGGGGTGGAGGAGTAGAACAGGCTGGGGCGGAAGGCGGAGATGCCGTTATAGGCGACCACCCAGACGATATCGAGCAGCGGGCCGATCACCAGCAGCAGAGCGAGGCCGCAGGCGATCCAGCCGATCTTGCCGGTGACGGTCCGGCGCAGCTCCTGCGCCGAGCGGGCCGGCTTGGCGGCGCTAATGCTTGTGGCGGACATGGGGCAGACCCGTGGTGAGCAGCTTGGCGCCGGCGTTGGTGATCAGCGTGATGATGAAGAGCGCCAGCGCGATTTCCGCCAGCGAGCGCACCGCCATGTTGGTGGGGTCACCCTCCGCGCTATCCAGCTGGCTGACGATGAAGGAGGCGATGGTGGAGATCGGGCTGAACAGCGAGCTGGGCAGGATGTTGATGCCGCCGCCGGAGACCATCAGCACCGCCATGGTCTCACCCAAGGCGCGGCCGAGGGCGAGCACGATGCCGCCAATCAGCGTGGTGCGGACCATCGGCATCATGGCTTTGGAGACAACCTCAAAATGCGTGGCGCCCAGAGCGAAGGCGGATTCGCGATTTTCCTTCGGCACCTGCATCAGCGCGTCCAGCAAAGTGGTGGCGATGATCGGCGTGATCATCAGCGCGAGCACGACGGAAGCAGCGAGCAGGCCGTAGCCGCCGCCGGAATTGCCGCCGGCGAAGAAGGGGATGAAGCCGAGCGTGTCCGACAGAGCGGGACCCATGACATTGCCGATGAACGGGACCAGGACGGCGATGCCCCACAGGCCGAACACGACGCTGGGCACCACGGCGACCAGTTCCACCAGCATGGACAGGACCGGGCGGATGCGGGGCGGGACGATTTCCGACAGGAAGATGGCCGCACCGACCGAGAGCGGCACCGCGATGAGAATGGCGATGCCGGAGCTGAGCAGCGTGCCGAAGATGAAAACCAGAATGCCGTAGCTGGCACCGGGCGGGACCAGCACGCCGCGGGTGACCACCGGGTCACTGTACAAATCACCCAGGTTCCAGGTGATGCGGGAGACGAAGCCGAAGCCGTTGAAGCCGAGCGCCGGGCCGGCATAGATCAACAGAAACAGGATCACCGCGGCGAGGGCCGCGGGGATCAGCAGGCTGAGGGCCAGGAGGGTGAGGCGGAAGGGCTTTATTTTCATTCCGGCTTTTCTTGAAAGTAGGAAAGTCGTGGCTGCCGGCTTTCGCCGGCATGACGATTTGGCGCGGCGGCCGGCTTACGCCGGCAACCGCACCTTGGCATCGTTTACTGGATTTTCGCGATCTGGGTTTGCGAGAGGGTCTGGATCGCGGTGGGCAAAGCCAGGAAGTGGACCTTGTCCAAATAGGTCGGGCCATTGCCGGTGGTGATCGCCCAGGTCAGGAATTTCTGCAGCGCGCCGGCAACAGCACCGTTCGGCTGGCTGTTGCTGACCACCGCGTATTCATAGTTGACGATCGGGTAGGCGTTCGGGCCTTGCGCGAAGATCATGCTGATGCGCTCATCCGGCGGCGTGTCCGTCACCACCGAATTGGCGGCGGCGGCGATGGTCTCCGGCGTCGGCAGCACGTATTCGCCGTCGGCGTCCTTCAGCGCGGCGGTGCCGAGACCCGCGGCGGCGACCTTGCCGGCATAGCTGATGCCGATATAGGCGACGGAGTAGGGGTTGGCGGCGGCGGCGGCCAACATGCCGGCATTGCCCTTCGCGCCGATGCCGCCGGGAACCGCTGGCCAGGAGATCGTGGTGGAATAGTTGAGCGTGCTCTTCCAGGCGGGGGTGGAGTCAGCCAGATACTGGCTGAAAATAAAGGTGTCGCCGGAGCCATCCAGACGGTGGATCGGGATGATGGTGTGGTCCGGCAGGGTCACGCCGGGATTGGCGGCGGCGATCTTCGGGTCATCCCATTTGGTGATGGTGCCCATATAGATGCCGGCGAGGATCGGGCCGGAGAGTTTCAGGGTTTTGACGCCCGGCAGATTGTAGTTGATGTCCTGCGCGGAAATCGCGAGCGGGATGCTCATGATATTGGCGAATTTCTTGCTCATCGCGTCCGAGACATAGGCGTCCGAGGCGCCGATCTGCACCAGGCCCTTGATCGCCTGGGCGATGCCGGCGCCGGAGCCGGTGGAGGTGGTGGAGATGCGGATATCAGGGTTGGCGGCGGTGAAATCCGGCACCCACAGGTTGAACAGCGGGTAGAGCAGGCTGGAGCCGGTTTCCACCAGCGTCACGGTCTGCGCCTGGGCGGTACCGCCAAGGCCGGTGATCCCGGCGAGCGCCAGCGCGGCGATGCCGGCGCGCAAAGATGTTTTGCGGCTGAAGATTTTGGTCAAATTCACGATGGGGTTCCTTTGTGACAGTCCCTGCATGGGGAGGGTGAGGCCCTCACGTCTGGGGCATCTAATTGAAGCAGGTTGTAAAGGCGACAGAGTTTCGATTGCAGTTCGATGACATTTGGCTTTGCGCCGTGGCGATTGCGGCGGTCGCGGGGGCACCTTATCTCGGGGTATGGACCCGCGCGCCGCGCCTGAACGACTGACACATGCGGCGCTGTTTACGGGATTTTTTCAGGCCGGGATCATCGGGTTCGGCGGCGTGCTGCCAGTAGCGCGGCGGATCATGGTGGAGCAGAAGGCCTGGCTGACGGCGGCGCAGTTTGCTGATTTGTTCAGTCTTTGCCAGTTTCTGCCGGGCGCCAATATCGTGAATCTGTCGTTTGCGTTCGGGGCGCGGCATCGTGGCGTGACCGGTGCCGCGGCAGCGGTGAGCGGGCTGCTGGCGGCGCCGGTGGCGATCGTGCTGGGGCTGGGGGCGCTGTATTCGCGGTATGGGCAAATGCCGCTGGCGCGGCATGGGCTGGCGGGGCTGGCGGCGGCGGCCACCGGGCTGGTCCTGGCGACCGCGCTGAAAATCGCGACGCCGACCTTTACCCATTGGCGGAATATCGCGGTCTCGGTGCTGGTGTTCGCGCTGGTGATGCTGGCGCATTTCTCGCTGCCGGTGACCATGGGGTTGGTGCTGCCGCTATCACTGTTTCTGGCCTGGCGGTCCTGATGCTGGTCACGCTGGCGGCGCTGTTTGGACGGTTGTCGCTCCTGGCGGTGGGCGGGGTGAACAGCACGGTGCCGGAGATCGCCCGGCAGGTGGTGACGTTGCGGCACTGGATGACGCCGGCGCAGTTCGCGCAGATTTTCGCGATCGCGCAGGCGGCGCCGGGGCCGAACATGATGATCGTAACGCTGATCGGCGGCCATGAGGCGGGGGTGGCGGGCGGCATCGTGGCGACGCTGGCGATGATGCTGCCGGCGGGGACGCTGGTGATCGTGGTGTCGAGGCTTTGGGAGCGCTATCGCGAAGCGCGCTGGCGGCGGGTGATCCAGAGCGCGCTGCTGCCAGTCACCGCCGGGCTGGTGCTGGCGGCGGCGGCGGTGCTGGTGCGGCAGGCGGATACGGGGTGGCTGACGGTTGTGATCACGGCGGTGAGCACGGTGCTGTTATGGCGCACGAGGCTGCATCCGCTCTGGCTGCTGGCCGGAGGGACGGTGGCGGGGCTGCTGTTAGCTTAACCGGACCGGTGCGGGGACGCGGGTGAGGCTGGCGGCGAAAGCCAAGGCGCCGGGCCAGGTGCTGGCCGCGGCGAACAAGGCGGATTGGGCCGAAGCGATCTCCACAATTTTATAGAGTGCGCCGGCGCGGCGGATTTGGCCGGAAATATGGTTGGCAAAGGCACGCTGATAGGCCGCGGCGGGGCGGCCGCTCAAGAAATATTTCGCGGCAAGGGCGGCGCTGTGCAAGGCGATCGACATACCGTCCCCCGTGAAAGACTGGATCACGCCGGCCTGGTCGCCGAGACGGAAGACCGGATCGACGATGTCGGGACGGTGGATATAGCCGTAGGGCACGCGGGAGATGGTGAGCGGGGCGGCGAGCGAAGCCGCGGCGCCGGCCAGGCGCGTCGCCAGATGCGGGATTTCGGTTTGCAGGCGGTCCAGCAGGCTTGGCCAGTTGCCACCGGCGCGGGCAAGCCGGTCGCGGCGGACCAGGAGACAAAGATTGGCCTTTTCGCCTTCCACCAGCTGCAGGCCGGCATAGCCGCCGCGGAACATGATCAGCTCGACATGACCGGCAAGCGCGGCGCGCTGGGCGGGGGTTAGAGAAAAATACATTTTGAAGCCGACCAGAGGCGGCGGATCGGGCGCGTCGCGTTTCAGGCCGCGCAACTCGTGCTTGCCAGTGGCGAGGAACAGGGTTTGCGGCTGGACGGTGCCAAGGCCGTCGATTTGCAGAGTGCGGCCGTCGGCGGCGCGGATGGCGTGGCCGCGAATGATGGTGGCACCGGCCGTCGCGGCATGGGCGAGCAAGGCTTCGTCCAGGATTTTGCGGGACAGGCCGAGACCCTGGAAGGGCAGCCGGGTGGTGATGGCGCGGGTGCCGCGGACCAGGCGGAGATGGGTGATTTTCTCGCCGCCGAGAGGGGCGAGGTCGAGGCCGAGGGCGGCGAGGTAGCTTTGCGCCTCGGTGGATAAAAATTCGCCGCAGATTTTGTCGGTGGGGGCGGCTTCGCGCTCGATCAGGGTGACCGCCCTGCCCGCTTGCGCCAAAGCGGCGGCGGTGGCGGCGCCGGCGAGGCCGCCGCCGGCGACGACGATGGCCGCGTTCATTTCACGCGGCTGATGGCGTGGCGGAAGGGCAAGCGCCAGGTGATCTCGGCCGGCACGCCAGCGGTCGCGATCAGATTTTGCCACTCGGCGCGGGTAAAACCGCGGGCGATGGAAATAGTGCCGTCATGCCGGACGATCTGGTGCCAGCGCAGCAGGCGCGCGAGCAGCGGGAAGCCGTAATAGGCGAGGACATGGCGATGCAGGTCAGTGATCAGCCAGCCGCGCCGGGCGGTTGCCTCGAACCAGCGGAGCAGGCGCAGGATGTCCGCGTTCGGCAGATGGTGGGTGAATTGCGAGGAGACGATGTAGTCGATCGGCTCGGCGGGCGCGTAAGCGAACACGTCCCCGGTATGATAGGCGATGGTGACGCCGGGCGGCGTGGCGGCGCGGGCGGCGATGGCGCTGCGAGGGTTCAGGTCAATCCCCGACAGGCTGGCGACGAAGCCGCGTCTGGTGGCCCAGCGGGCGATGGCGCGCAGCAGGTCACCATGGCCGTAGGCGACGTCTAATATAGATAGGGCGGCGCCGGCGGGCAGGTTTTTGGTGTCTTGGGCGAGCCAGCGGATGGTCGCGCCGTGGGTGAAGGTGATCCGGTTGACGGCGGCCAGGTCCGCCAGGCAGCGCTGATAGGTCGACTCGTCCAGCGCCTCGGCATCCATCAGCTCCGGCAGATTTGAGCGGACCGAAAGGACCATTACGCGACGCGGAACCGGAAGGTTTCCGCCACCATGCCGGGGCCGAAGGCCATCGCCAGGCCGCGCTTGCCGCGCTCCGCCACGTCCAGGATGCGTTTCAGCGCGAACATGACGGTGGCGGAGGACATGTTGCCGTGATCCGCCAGCACGCCGCGCGAGGTGGCCAACGCATTTTCTTCCAGGTTGAGGCCGGTCTGCACCGCGTCCAGCACGGTTTTGCCGCCGCCGTGCACGGCCCAGAGGTCGATGGCTTGCGTACCCTCCCCGCGCAACAGGCCGCCGGCGTCGCCGCGCGCCGTCTCCGCGCGCAAGGCGCGGGTGATGCGGCCGGGAACCTCACCGGACAGGTACATGGTGAAACCCTGGTCGCCGATATGCCAGGTGATGCAATGCGCGCTGTCGGGGATCGTGGCGGCGCGGAAGTCACCCAGCGCGATGCCGGTTTCCTCCGCGGTGACCAAGGCGGCGGCGCAGCCGTCTCCGAACAGCAGGAAGGACAAGGCGGTTTCGATATCCGTGGTTTCCTGCAGATGTAGCGTGCAGAGTTCGAGGTTGATGACGAGCACGCGCGCGGCCGGGTCAGCCAAGACGGCGGCCTGGGCGAGGCGCAGCGCCGGGACCGCGGCGGCGCAGCCCATGAAACCGACGACCGTGCGTTGCAGGTCCGGGCGCAGGCCGAGCTGTTGGGCAAGGACCTGGTCCAGGCCGGGGGCGACGAAGCCGGTGCAGGAGGCGACGATGAGGTGGGTGATTTCGGCGGGATTCTCGAGGCCGAGTGCCGCGACGGCGCGAGCGGCAAGGTCCGGCGCGTGAGTCTCATAGGTTTTCATGCGGGCGGCGGTGCCTGGATAGGCGCCGCGGCGGTAGAATTTCTGGCCCCGCGCGTCGGCTTCGCCCAGACCGTCCTTGTGCAGGACGGAGTAGCGGTGGACGATGCCGGCGCGGGCGGCCATGCGGTCAAACACGTTTCGCGTTTTGCCGGGGGGGAGCGCCGGTCGCATGAAGGCCACGAAGGCGGCGTGTACGTCATGCGGCGGGTGGACCGCGCCAATGCGGTTGATATGGGCGGTCGGCATAGCATCAAGGTGATGGCGCGGGGCAAAGCATCAAGCCGAATCTCGGCAATACATCCGTACTTCTACGATTGTTAAGATGGCGTGGGCGGCAAACGCCTCGACCGCAAGGCCAGGGCGACCCATGCCAGCAGGGCGGTCAGGGCCCAAGCGCAAGCGATTCGGATATGGGTGGGCCGATAGAAGAAGTGGATTTCGCTATGGCCTGGCGGCAAGGGAATCGACTCAAAGATCGCTTCGGTGGCGGCGATCGGCGCGGCGGCGCCATTCACCGCCGCGTGCCAGCCGGGATAGGAGAGTTCGCGCCGGATCAGGGTGGCGGCGGCGGGACAGTCGGCGGCCAGTGTCTGGCGGTCGCGGATGGCCAGCGTACAGGCGCTGCCGGTGGTGGAAAAATACGGCGCGGGGTTGGGCAGCTGGTAGATTTTCATGACCTGGTCGCTGAATACGGCGGGCGGGACGGCGGCGGCCGGCATGCCGGCGAACGGATCCTTGTTTGGTGGCGCCAGGACGTATTTCACGCCGATGGACGGATATGCGTGGAAATTCATCCGTAACGCTGCCGCCGGGGTTGGGACGCTGTCCGGCCGCGCGTCATACGTGCCATTGAAAACGATTGGATCGGCGAACGAGTCCAGGTTTGCCGCCACGTAGTCAGACCATGATTTAGGGATCGGCAACATGTCGTAGTCGATCTCGGCAATGCCGTAGGCGGCGCCGTAATTGGGCTCCAACGGGCCCATCGTGAACACGCGCTGGTATCCAAGATGGGTTGATAGGTAACCCACGCCAGCCAGATCGAGGCGGCCGGCGCGCGCACCGGCGGCCTGCGAAAGACCGAAGCCGACTACGGTATCAAACACGATGACGGCGGCAAGCCATGTCGCGCGGCCGCGGGTGGGCGGTTGGCGGAGGATCAATAAAATCGTGGCCAGCAGGAGCAAGATGACGATCACATAATCCGCGGCCAGAAAGCCGAAGAAGGTGAGGAATTGCACGAGGACGCGCAGCGTCGGTAGCGCGAAAGCCAACGCGGCGCCGATGGTGATTATGGTACCGAGGCCGACCAATATGAGGCGGTGTGCCGGCCAACGACCGTTGCGTTGCCAATGGTCAACCGCACTGGCGCCCAGCAGAATGACGGCAAAGTCACAGGACGGCTCGGCATAACGATGCACCGCGATAAAGTTGAAGATATGGGTCAGATCAAGCAGACCGGAGATGCCGAACAATCCGAAAATCCGCGCTTCCCAGAACAATATCCATGCAGCCAGGAGCCATCTGATGTCGCGAAGCCGCGCATCGCCGCTGAGAGCCCCCGCGATGCCGAGCAGCAATGGTGGCGCGCCGATCCAGCCGCCTGTTGATCCCCACGTGCCATGCAATGTCTGGATCAGTGAGTTGTGGTTCCAGGGCGGGGTGGCGAATGGCAGCGCACCGAGTGGGCCGAAGATGATCGGCAGAAATTCCGCCGAGAATCCGACAGCGGGCAGGTGGGCATGGGCGAACACCCCCGCATGGGGACCAAGCGCGCCAAGCTGCGTATATTGCAGGAACGGCACCGCGCCGGGGAGGATCAGCGCCAGGCCGAGCACCACCGCGATCGCGAATTTGCCCGCGTAGCGACCGCGTACCGGCCACGGCAAAGCTGCCGCGCGAACGACGAACCAGGCGCCGCCGAGCACATCCCCGAGGAAGGCGGTTTCCGGAAACCCGGCATAGAACGAATAGGCAATGGCGACGGTGACCAGGGACCACCCCATGGGCGTGTCCGCGACCGCCGCCTCACGCGACCGCTCAATGCCGATCAGCAATAGCGGGGTGAACACAAAGGTTGCGGCGGGCGCATGCGGGAGCATGATGAAGCTGCTCATGCAGCCGTACAGAACGCCGGCAAGCAACGCGGCGAGACGCGAGAAACCGATCTGTATCACCAGAGCGTAAGTAAAGAGGCCGGCGAGTAGCTGGAACAAGATGCGCAGGAGGAGCCAGCTATTGCCGAAATGCAGCAGCAGGACGAAGGGTAAAAACAGCGCGTAATTCTGCATCTCGGCGGCGAGCGGCACGCCGACACCGGAGTACGGATCCCACCACGGCACGATGCCGCGTAGCCAATCTTGCGCCGCCAAATGGCCAAGCGCCTGCACGGTAGAGCCGATATTCGGATCGTACCAATTCTGGCTACCAAACCAGATGCCGCGCTGCGTGATGATGCCGAGGCCGGTAATGAAGAGCGCCGGATCACAATCGAACAAGCCACTCAAAGCCAGTCCATTGGCGAGCAGGATCAGCAGCGCGAGCAGGGCGACCGGGCCGAGATGAGCGCGCCAACCCGAAGCGGCATGGAATGTCATCGTTTGGTCAGGACCATCGCCCAGTGCACTGGATTCTCGGGGAAGACCAGGGTGGTGCCGGGCGAGGCGGCGGCGAAACGTTGTGCCTGGGCGGCGAAATCGGTCTGGTAATAGGGCGGGTATGGCCAGTCGAACCGGATGCCGAACAAGGTGATCGTGAGCAGCAGATAGCCGATGCTGCGCAACAGCGGCCAGCGGCAGGTCATGATGATCAGGGTGGTCGCGAACGACACCAAAGTGGGCACGGCGTAGTAGCGGATGCTGGCGCCGATATGGGTCATTTCCACCCATTGCGGAATCGTGGTGGAGGAGAGCGGCGTGATCAGCGCGGCGGCGAACATGGCGGCCGACCAGAACGCCGCCTGGCGATAGATGACCGGGCCGATCCGCAGGGCCAGTGCCACGAGGCAAAGCTCAGCCAGCGCCAGCGCCACCAGGGTGGAGAGCTGATGCCAGAACGGCAGGCCAACGAGCACATAGGTTCCGCGCGAGCCGAGCAGGCCCGCGAGCACGATCTGATAGGTGACGATCCTGATGAAGCCCGGAATGCTGGCGCCGAGCGGCGTGACCACGCGGGCGGAAGTGGCGTGCGAGGCGAGGATCAAGCCAAGCTGGACAGCCGCCGCGGCCGCCACGATCAGAAGGTGACGCAGGCGGCCAGGATCACGGTCCCGACACCAGCTGGCCGCGACGATGGGAAGCAGGAAGATGCCGAACGGGCCGCTGAGACCGGAGAGCAGCAGCAGGATGTCATCGATGACGCCGAGACGGCCCGCTGCCGGCGTGCCAGCGACGATCAGGAACGCGACCAGCGCCAGGTGCCACTGCGCGTCGGTCAGGTTGATGTTCAATTCATAGGAATTGGGCATCACGGCATAGAAATAGCTGATGGCGAGGCGCGCCGGCCAGGACGGCAGCGCGGCGTCCAACCGGCGCGAGAGCATGTAGACCACAGGCAATAATTGCGCGGCCAAGGCGAAGGCCGCGTAGATGCCGGGCGCCGCGCCGAGCGGGAAATGGACGGTGAAAGCGGCAACCAGCCGGGAAAATGTGTTCAGGTAGCCGCCGAGCGGGGTGATCAGCGCCGATAGGCCGATGGTATAGGCGTCATGGTAGAAGACCTGACCGTCCTCGCCCCAGAATTGCGGATGCAGAACGGCGTCAGGGCGGCGGGAGATCATCAAAGCGGCGATGACCGCCACATGCAGCCAGATCAGACGATGACGCGGCGGACCGGATGCGTGAGCGGGACCTGCCAATATCATGGATTTTCGATAACATTGTGAATCCGGCGCTGTCAGCCCCGGCGGGGCCGCGCCCGGATCATCGTTTGGTGAGGACCATCGCCCAGCCGGGCGGGTTTTCCGGGAAGGTGATGGCGGTGCCGGGGGCGGCGGCGGCGAAGGCGGCCGCCTGGGCGGCGAAGGCGGTGGGGTCGTAGGGCGGGTAGCGCCAGTCCAGCGCCACGCCGATGACGGCGGCGGCGAGGAAGGCGTTGGCCGCGACTCGGACTGGACGCCACGGCGAGGCGGCCAGGATCAGCCAGGTGGCGAACCAGACCAGACCGGGGAACAGATAGTAGCGCGTGGCAACGCCGGGGCGGGTCATCTCCGCCCATTGGTTGCCGGTGGCGGTGGCCAGCGGTGTAAGCAAGGCGGCGGTGAACAGGCCGGAGGCCCAAAATACGGCCTTGCGGTGAATGGTGGGACCGATGGTGAAGGCCAGGACGACGGCGAAAGTGGCGAAGGCGAAGACGCTGGCGAGAAAGAGCTGCCGGTGGGCGAGCGGCAAGCTGTAGAGGCGCGCCGTTGCCCGGTGGCCGAGCAGGTCACCGATCAAGATCTGGATCGTCACGATGTCAATAAATCGTCCGGGGGTGGCGCCAAGCTTGATGTGCAGCCTGGCGGCGGAATCGGGGTGCGGGGTAAGGAGGCAGGCCAGTTGCACCGCCGAGGTGGCGGTGAGGATCAAGGCGTTGCGGCGACGGGACGGTCCGTTTTGCCGGACTTCCAGCCACGCGATGGGGAGCAGAAAAATATCGAACGGGCCGCTGAGGCCTGAGAGGGTCAGGAGCAGCGTGTCGGCGATGCGGCCAAGGCGGCTGGCGGGGGGCGTGGCGACGACCAGCAGGAAGGCGGCCATCGCGAGGTGCCATTGCGCGTTGGTGAGGTTGAGGTTCAGCTCATAGGAATTCGGGATGGCGGCGTAGAAATAGGCGAGCGCCAGGCGCGCGGGCCAGGACGGCAAGGCCGTGGCGAGGCGGGGAGAGAGCAGCAAGGCGGCTGGCAGAAGCTGAAAGAATGCGGCGAAGGCGGCGTAGATCGCGGGCGCGGCGATCAAGGGAAATTGCACGGCGACCGCCGCGACGAGGCGGGAGAGCGTGTTGAAATAGCCGCCGAGCGGGGACCAGAGCGCCGGCAGGCCGGTTGTGTAGGCATCGTGATAGAACACCTGGCCGTCCTCCGCCCAGAATTGCGGGTGCAGGATGGCGTCGGGGCGGCGCGAGATGGCGATGGCGGCGATCAGAACGAGATGTGGCCAGACCCGGCGGTTGCGCGCGGCGGGGGAGATTTTGGCGGCGCGGGGGGAAGGGATGGCCATTTCGTCTCCGATACTATCAGCGCCGCTTGCGGCGGTCACGGCGGATGAGCAAGGTTTGGCCATGACCAGCCGAGTCAGTTGGGCGCTGGCGGCGCTGTTCACGGCGCTGATCCTGGCGATGAACGCGGTGACCACGCCGGGCAACTGGGCGGCGGGGCCGCTACACCCCTCCCCGATCAGCCACGCCATGCCGGAGGAGGATTTTTCCAATCTGTGGGCGGCGGGCAAGTTGGCGCGGGCGGGCGGTTTGCCGGACCTGTACGGCGCCAAATCGTTCCAACAGTATAAGGTGTCGTTGTTCGGGCCGGGATTGCAGGAAGAGGACTGGGTTTATCCGCCGACGGTGCTGCTGTTGGGCGTGCCGTTTTCCCTGTTGCCGCTGCCGGTGGGATTTTTCCTGTGGGATGCCGGAACGCTGGTGCTCGCGGTGCTCCTGTTGCGGTGGGCGCGGCTGTCCTGGCCTATCCTGGCGGCGGGACTGGCGGGGCCGGCGAGCTGGCGGTGTTTGACGCTGGGGCAATATGGCGTGGCCACCGGCGCCATGGTGGTGGCGGGGCTGCTGGCGGCGCCTCGTCATCCCTTACGGGCCGGATTGTTGTTGGGGTTGAGTACGCTGAAGCCGCAGCAAGGGTTGATCGTGCCGGTGGCGTGGCTGGCGGCGCGGCGGTTTCAGGCCATCGGCGCGGGCGCGGTGACGGTCGCGGTGTTGGCGGCGCTGGTGGCGGCGGCGTTCGGGCTGGGCGCTTGGCCGATGTTTCTGGCCCGGTCCGGCGCGCTTGTGCGCGGTCTGCTGGAGGCGCCACCGCCGCAGAATTATATCAGCGATGGTATTTCCGTGTTCTGGATGCTGCGCACGGCCGGGGCCGGGATCGCCGCCGCCTATGCCGGGCAGGCCGCGGCGGCGCTGGCGGCGGGCGTGATGGGCTGGATGGTCTGGCGGAAGCCAACGACGCGGCCCCTGCCCCGCGTCGCGCTGACCGTATGTCTGTCTCTATTCGCCACGCCTTACGGATTCACGTCGGACATGGTGGCGATGACGATCGCGCTGGCCATCGTGGTGGCGGGCCGAGGCTGGCGGCTGACGCCGCTGGACGCGGCGATCTGGCTGTGGCCGGCCTATTGCCCGCTGGTGACGCTGAAGACCGGACTGCTGCTGACGCCAGTGGCGGTGCTGATCGTCGCGGTCATGGCCTGGCGGCAGACCTACGACGCGGAGGCCTCGGCCTTGGCGCCGCCGTGATCCATTTCCGGCGCGATCGAACCGTGATTGAGGATGGTGACCAGCAGCACGCCGCCTAAGATGTTGCCGAACAAGGTCGGGACCAGGAAGCCGATGAAATAGTCACCGACGCTGGCCGAGCCGGAGATCACGCCATAGGCGGCTTCCGCCGATCCCGCGACGATGTGCGACAAATGCGCCAGAGACACGACGTAGGTGATGATGAGAATCACCAGGATGCGGGCGGAGCGCGCGCTGGGGAGAATCCAGACCATCAGCGCGATCAGCCAGCCGGCGAAGAAGGCTTTCGCGAAGGTGACGCCGAACATCGGCGGAATCGCTTCCTTGGCGAGACCGGCGAAGGCCGCGGTCACGTCCGGCTGGAACACGTTGGGGGCGTGGACGATGGCGGCGAAAGCCCAGGTGCCGACCAGGTTGGCGGCGAGTACCACCACCCAGAGGCGCGCCGCGGCGAAGACCGTTTTCATGTCGCGGCGGGTGACCACAGGCAAAATGGCGGTGAGCGTGCTTTCCGTGAACAGTTGCTGGCGGCCAAGCACGACGATGATGAAGCCGACGCAATACCCGAAGCTCTCGATGGAATGACGCCAGGGTGCGTCCGGCAGGCTGGCGCGGAGCAAAGCCTCCGTCAGGAACGAAAAGCCCATGGACATGCCGCCGGCCAGGCCGGACAAAGCGAGAGCCATATTGGTGCGCTCGAGTTCAAGCTCGCCTTCTTCGCGGATGATCTCGTGGAGCACCAGCGCGCGTGGCGAGGCATGCTCTTTCGCCTGGTCCTGCTCGTGCGGCTCAAGATGCGGGGAGCCGTTTTTCGGGGAGTCGGGATCGTCGGTTTTCTCTGCGGCGGAATTAGCCATGGCGGACGGCTCCCGTGGATTTGACCTGGTATCGGTGGAATGAATTTCCGGAAAGGATTGCAAGAAACTCCAACATCGCGTTGAATAAGGTTGGGACGGCTGCACATTACAAGAACACGAGGAGCGGCTTTAACCTCTCCAAAAGATGACAATGATGTCAGCAAAAGGAGTCGTCCGTGAGCTTTCTAGACACCGGCAAGGACCGTATCGAATGGATCGCCGCGCCGCGGCGCTCCGTGCGGCGGGACCCCGGCTGCGTGCAATGCGGCGCCAAATTGGAGGTCGACGATCTTGGACGCTTTGACAGCGCCGGCAAATGTTTCAATTGCGCCAATTGGGTTTCCGACGAAGACGAGCATTTCGACGAACTGGAAGATTGAACCGGCGGAAGCGGTTTGATCGAACGGTTGAGGTCTGGCGAACAGACCAGCATGGCTGGATGCGGACTGAGTTGCATCTGCGTTCGACGTCATGCTGCGCATGTTTCGCGTCGTGGATCGGGACGCGGTAAAATTTAGAAATTATCCGTTATTGCGCGGTTACATGGGCGTCACCACGTGCGGTCGGCGGCGAGGCCGGGCGCATGGTGGCCTTGCCGGCATCGAATTGGTTATTCTGTGGTTGATGGGGCGAATTTGCGGTCTTCCTTCGTTTTCCATGCCGTCCGGCTGATCGCCTGTGCCCTGGTGGGTGTGGCACCTGCGCTGGCGGCAACGCCTTTACCGTCGGTGATCGTCTCACCCGTGGAAACCGCGAATATCGCCCCGAGCTTTTCAAATATCGGCCATGTGATCGCGATCCAGTCGGTAAAAATCGTGCCGCGGGTGACCGCGTTTATCGATCAGGTCAATTTCGTGCAGGGCAGCACCGTGAAGGCTGGGCAAGTGTTGTTTACGTTGCAGCAGGACCAGTACCAAGCAGCGCTGGAAAGCGCGCAGGCGCAGCTGGCCTCGGCCCAGGCGGCGCTGGAAAATGCCCAGCTGCAATATGAGCGAGCGGCGCGGCTGAACGCGACCGGCTTCGAGGCCACCGCCAACCTCGACAGCGACATCGCCACCCGCAACGAGGATCAGGCCAATGTCCTCGCGGCCCAGGCGAATCTGGCCAACGCGCAGCTGAATCTGGGGTACTGCACGATCACCGCGCCGATTGACGGGCGGATTGGCGCGGTGGTGTTGACCAAGGGCAATCTGGTGACCACCAGCACCGGCACGCTCGCCACGATCAACCAGCTCGACCCGATCAGGGTGGAATTCTCGGTCAGTTCGGACAGCCCGATCCTGGATGCCGCCCATAGCAACACCTCGGAATCCAAGTTCGCGATCAGCCTGCAACTGCCCGATGGCAAGATGTATCCGATCAAGGGCAAGATCGCGTTTCTGGACAATCAGGTGGATACGTCGACGGGAACCGTGAACGTGTATGCCGACTTCGCCAATCCGGACGCGCTGCTGCTGCCGGGCGCCTATGTGAACGTGGAGACGGCGCCGGCGACTCCGGAGAACGTGCTGCTGGTGCCGGTGGCGGCGGTGCAGACCGACCAGAGCAGCCAGTTCGTGCTGCTGGTCGGGACCGACAACAAGGTGACGCAGCAGACGGTCACGTTGGGCGAGCAGGTTGGACAGAATTTCATCGTGGATTCGGGGCTGAGCCAGGGCGACCGGGTGATCGTGGATGGCATCCAGAAGGTGAAAGTCGGCCAGCAGGTGAATCCGAGTCTTGAGCCGAACCAGCAGGCTTCGGCCACGTCGAATTCCGCGACCAGCGACTAGACGTGCTGTCGCGCTTTTTTATCTACCGGCCGAACTTCGCGATCGTCATCGCGGTGGTGATCACGCTGGCGGGACTGGTATCCTTCACCGCCATCCCGATTGCGCAATATCCGAACGTGACGCCGCCGCAGGTAACGATTTCCGTCAGCTATCCTGGCGCCTCGGCGCAGACGATCGTCAACACCATCGCCGAGCCGATCGAGGAGCAGGTGAACGGCGCGCCCGGCATGATCTACATGCAGAGTTCGTCGGCCAGCTCCGGGACCTATTCGCTGACGGTGACCTTCGCGATCGGCACCGATCCGAGCATCGACCAGGTCAATGTGCAGAACCGCGTGCAGATCGCCGAGGCGCAATTGCCGGCGGAGGTGCAGTCCGAGGGGATCACCGTCCGCGCCGCGTCATCCACCTTCGTGCTGGCGGTCAGCCTGTTTTCCCCGAACAACAAGTATGATTCGCTGTTCATCTCGAACTACGAATACATGAAGCTGCAGCAGATCATCGCGCGCATCCCCGGCGTCGGCAACACGCAGATTTTCGGGCAGCGCGAATATGCGATGCGGGTCTGGCTGAACCCGGTGCAGATGACCGGCCTCGGCATCACCACCGCGCAGGTGATCTCCGCGATTCAGGCGCAGAATATCCAGGTCTCGGCCGGGCAGATCGGTGAGCCGCCGGTGGGCGGGGACCAGGTGCAGCAGTTGACCGTGTTGGCGCCCGGCGAGCTGAGCAGCGTGGATCAGTTCAAGAACATCATCATCGCCACCAATCCGGCCGGCGGCGTGGTGCGGTTGTCCGATATCGCGCGGGTGCAACTGGCGGCGGAGCAATATTCCACCTCTTCGACGCTGGACCATTACCCGGCCTCAACGCTGGCGGTGTACCAGGCGCCATCCGCCAATGCGCTGCAGGTGTCATCCCAGGTACAGCAGACGGTCGCGGCGCTGGCAAAGAATTTTCCGCCTGGGCTGGACTATACGGTCGCGTACAACGCCTCGAACTTCGTGGCCGCCGACATCCAGGAGATTCTGCGCACGCTGGTGATCACGCTGATCCTGGTGGTGGGGGTGGTGTTCCTGTTTCTGCAGGACTGGCGGGCGACGGTGATCCCGACCATCGCCATCCCGGTCTCGCTGATCGGCGTGTTCGCGATCCTGTATCTGCTCGGCTATTCGGCCAACACGATCGACCTGTTCGCGATCGTGCTGGCGATCACGCTGGTGGTGGATGACGCGATCGTCGTGGTGGAGAATGTCACGCGGAATCTCGAGCAGAACCCGCAACTGACGGTGGCGCAGGCGACCGAGAAGGCGATGGACGAGATCACCGGGCCGGTGATCGCGACCACCCTCGTGCTGGTGGCGGTGTTTGCGCCGGTCGGTCTTGTCTCGGGCGTGACCGGGGCGCTGTACCGCCAGTTCGCGGTGACGATTTCGGTGTCCGTGGTGATTTCAGCGATCAATGCGCTGTCGCTCAGCCCGGCTTTGTGCGCGATCATGCTGCGGCCGCCGGAGCGGGTCCGGTTTCCACTGTTCCGCTGGTTCAATCGCGGATTCGATGCGGCGCGCGACAAATACGGCGATATCGTGGCCGTGCTGTCCCGGCGGGTGGCGCTGGCGTTCGGCGGGATCGTCGTGGTGTTCCTGCTCACCTATGGCGCGTTCAGCTTCACCCCGTCGGCGTTTCTGCCGGCGGAGGACCAGGGCTATTTTTTCATCAACGTGGCGCTGCCGAACGGCGCCTCGCTGGGCCGGACCAGCGAGGTGGTGGGCCAGCTGGACGGCGTTCTCCACAACACCACCGGGGTAGCGCACGTGATCGGCGTGTCCGGATTCAACATCGTGAACGCGGCGCAGCAGTCCAGCAACGCGCTGGTGATCGTGATCCTGACGCCTTGGGACCAGCGCGGCGGCGCGCATTCGGCCGCGCGCATCATGGCGGCGTTGAAGCCGCGGCTGGCGGCGTTCCCCTCGGCCAATATCACGGCGTTCGACCCGCCCTCCATCCCCGGCGTCAGCCCGACCGGCGGGATCAACTACGTGCTGGAGGCGCAAAACGGGCAAAGTTTCCAACAGCTCGCCTCGGTCTCCAGGGCGTTGGTGTTCGCCGCCAACCAGGACAAGCGGCTCGGCAATATGTCGACCGGTTTTTCCGCCAACCAGCCGCAGGTCGAGGTGAGCGTGGATACCACGCGGGCGGAGCTGCTCGGGGTGTCGCCGGAGCTGGTCTACAACACCTTGCAGGCCTATCTTGGATCGCAGTTCGTCAATCTGTTCAACTACGACAATTTCGTGTTCCAGGTGATCGTGCAGGCGGACCAGCAGTTCCGCAACAAGATCGCCGATATCGATGATCTGTATGTGCGGAGCTCCAATGGCGCGGAAGTGCCGGTGAGCAGCCTGGTGACGATCAAATCGGTGCAGGGCGTGGATGCGGCAACTTTGTACAACGAATACCCGGCGGTGCTGGTGAACGGCGCCGCGGCGCCGGGGTATAGCGACGGCCAGGCGATCAGCGCCATGGAGCAGGCCTCGGCGAAGCATCTGCCGAAGGGCTTCGGCTATGAATGGACCGGCCTGACCTATCAGGAACTGCTCGCCTCGGGTCAGGAGGGCGACGCCTTCATCGCCGCGATCGTGTTCTCCTTCCTTTTCCTCGTCGCCTTGTACGAGGGCTGGTTCCTGCCGTTCGCGGTGATGCTGCCGGTCGGGTTCGCGCTGCTGGGCGGCCTGGTGGCGCTGCTGCTGAGGGGGATGCCGCTGGACGTGTATGGCCAGGTCGGGCTGGTGCTGCTGATCGGGCTATCCGCGAAAAATGCCATCCTGATCGTGGAATTCGCGAAGGACCGGCTGGAACAGGGCAATATCAGCATCGCCGGGGCGGCGGAGGAAGGCTCCCGCACCCGCTACCGTCCCGTGCTGATGACCGCGCTGGCATTCATCATCGGGGTGATCCCGCTGGTGATCGCGACCGGCGCGGGTGCCGCGGCGCGGCAGTCGATCGGCACCACCGTGTTCGGGGGGATGCTGCTGGCCACGATCATCGGGGTGTTGTTCATCGGTCCGATGTTTGTGATCGCCGAGAATATCACGCTCCGTATCCGCCGCCGCAAGCCGGCGCGGCAACGGGTTCGGGAGCCTAACCCGGCGGAGTGACGGCGCGACCGCGCGATGGTTTTTTGCTTGCGCAGGCAGGCGAAACTGTAATAGGAAAATATTCTGATGCGTGGGGCGGCGGGGGGTGGACGCGCGGGTGCGGATCGTCAGGGAGCGTTGCCAAACTGCAACACCGTTATGTGATGGCTGTATCTTGCCGATCATGTTCACGGCCCGCGATCGGTGGGACCGTTTGCGATTCGGCGCAGGCCGGTTCGTGAAGGATTGATGAATATGGGATTTCCTTCAAATCGGGTTGGATGGGTGATGTTTTGGTTGGGCGAATCGGCGCCGCGATGTCAGCCTGTTCAGGTGATGAGGAAGTTTTCGCTGGCGGTGAATTGATGTGCTTTCGTGGGGCGGCGGCGTGCCTATATCTACATGTGCGAATAACGTTGTAGCGTCCCGGCCATAATTTGGGCACCATACTTGCTTAACCAATGCGTGACACGTTCGGCCTTGGATTCTTGATACCGCTGGCGCCGCCAAATGAGCGGCCGGTCCGAGGACGGCGAATTAGGAGTAGCTTATGGGAATGATCGACCAACTGTTCTCGCGTTCACAGCAGTCGTATGAGAGCCAGCGCCAGCAGGAGATGCCGCTGCTTGAATATCTGGAGCTGTGCCGGCGGGACCCGATGGCCTTTGCCAGCGCGGCGGAGCGGATGGTCGCGGCGATCGGCGAGCCAGAGGTGATCGACACCGCCAAGGACCCTCGGCTGGGGCGGATTTTCATGAACCGCACCGTCAAGGTCTATCCGGCATTTGCTGAATTTTTTGGCATGGAAGACACGGTGGAGCGCATCGTGAACTTCTTCCGCTATTCGGCGCAGGGTTTGGAGGAGCGCAAGCAAATCCTCTATCTGCTCGGCCCCGTCGGCGGCGGCAAATCCTCGATCTCGGAGCGGCTGAAAGCGCTGATGGAGCGGTTGCCGATCTATGTTTTGAAGGCGGGCAGCCAGTTGAGCCCGGTGTTCGAGAGCCCGCTGGGGTTGTTCGACCCCGAGGTGATGGGGCCAGAGCTGGAAGAGCGTTTCGGGATTCCGCGCCGGCGGCTGACCGGGCTGATGTCCCCTTGGGCGGTGAAACGGCTGGATGAGTTCGGCGGGGATATCAGCAAATTCTCCGTGGTGAAGATGCATCCGAGCCGGCTGCGGCAGATCGGCGTCGCGAAGACCGAGCCTGGCGATGACAACAACCAGGATATCTCCAGCCTGGTCGGCAAGGTCGACATTCGGATGCTGGAGATGTTCAGCCAGAATGATACCGACGCCTACAGCTACTCCGGCGGGCTGAACCGCTGCACGCAGGGTTTGCTGGAATTCGTCGAAATGTTCAAGGCGCCGATCAAAATCCTGCATCCGCTGCTGACCGCGACGCAGGAGAGCAACTATATCGGGACCGAGAATATCGGTGCGATCCCGTTCAACGGGATCGTGCTGGCGCATTCCAACGAGGCGGAGTGGCAGTCTTTCAAGCATAACAAGAACAACGAGGCGTTCATCGACCGCGTGTGCGTGGTGAAGGTACCGTACTGCCTGCGGGTGACCGAAGAGAAGAAAATCTATGAGAAGCTGATCCGCGGCAGCGAGCTGGCGAACGCGCCCTGCGCGGCGGCGACCATGGAGATGCTGGCGCGGTTCTCCGTGCTGTCCCGGCTGCGGCCGCACGCCAACTCCAATCTGTTCACCAAATTGCGGGTCTATGACGGCGAGAACGTCAAAGAGACCGAGCCGAACGCCAAATCCATGCAGGAATACCGCGACGCGGCCGGCGTGGATGAGGGGATGGACGGGATTTCCACGCGTTTCGCATTCAAGGTGCTGTCCGCCACCTTCAACTATGACAGCCGCGAGGTGGGCGCCGACCCGGTGCATCTGATGTACGTGCTGGAGCAGGCGATCAAGCGCGAGCAGTTCGGCGAGGAGCTGGAGAAGCAGTATCTGGACTTCATCAAGGGCACGCTGGCGCCGCGCTATGCCGAGTTCATCGGCAATGAAATCCAGAAGGCGTATCTCGAGTCCTATAACGACTATGGGCAGAACCTGTTCGACCGCTATCTGGACTATGCCGATGCCTGGATCGAAAATCTTGACTTCAAGGACCCCGATACCGGCCAGATGATGGACCGCGAAATGCTGAACCAGGAGCTGACCAAGATCGAGAAGCCGGCGGGGATCGCCAATCCGAAGGATTTCCGCAACGAGGTGGTGAAGTTCGCCTTGCGAGCGCGGGCGACGCGGGACGGGCGGAATCCGGCCTGGACGTCCTATGAGAAGATCCGCGAGGTGATCGAGCGGCGCATGTTCAGCCAGGTGGAGGACCTGCTGCCGGTGATCAGCTTCGGCAGCAAGAAGGAAGTGGAGACCGAGCGCAAGCACAACGAATTCCTGGAGCGGATGGTCGCCCGCGGCTATACGGAACGGCAGGTACGGCGCCTGGTGGAGTGGTATATGCGGGTCAAACAGGCCGGTTAGGATGATCGCCACGTGAACATGAACATCGTCGACCGGCGGCTGAATCCGCAGGGCAAGAGCCTGTCCAACCGGCGGCGGTTCATCCGGCGGGCACGGGAAGAGCTGACCGAGGCGGTACGCAAGGCGACGGGGGAGCGCAGCGTTACCGATCTGGGCGGCGACGACAAGGTGTGGATCAAGGCGGACCGGCTGAAAGAGCCGCAGATCCGGCATTCCGGCGAGCATGGCGAGCGGGACCACGTGCTGCCGGGCAACAAGCAGTATGAAGAGGGTGACCGGCTGAAGCGGCCGCAGCAACAGGGGGCCGGCGGCGGGTCCGAGGGCGCCGAGGATGGCGAGGGCGAGGACGCGTTCCAGTTCGCGCTGAGCCAGGACGAGTTCCTGGACATATTTTTTGACGATCTGGAACTGCCGGACATGCTGCGCAAGCAGATGAAGTCGTCCGACAGTTTTACCCCCGTCCGCGCCGGGCATGCCACGAGCGGCTCGGTCTCCAACCTGAATTTGAAGCGTACCATGCAAAACAGCCTGGCGCGGCGGATCGCGCTGCACCGGCCGCGGCCGGTGGATATCGCCGCCTGCGAGGCGGAGATCGCGGCGCTGATCGCGGCGGATGAGGATGCCAACGCGGAGCGGATCGGCCAGCTGAACGCACTTTTGGAGACCCAGCAAAGGCGCAGCCGACGGATTCCGTTCATCGACCCGGTGGATGTGCGGTATAACCGGTTCGAGCTGGTGCCGCAGCCGGTGACCAGCGCGGTGATGTTCTGCCTGATGGATGTCTCCGGCTCGATGACCGAGCATATGAAGGACCTGGCCAAACGGTTCTACAAGCTGCTGTATCTGTTCCTGGGTCGGCGCTACAAGAACGTGCAGATCGTGTTCATCCGGCACACCCATCTGGCGCGCGAGGTGGATGAAGAGACGTTTTTCATGAGCACCGATACCGGGGGTACGGTGGTTTCCACCGCCTTCGAGGAGATGCTGAAAGTGGTGGCGGCGCGGTTCCCGAAAGACCAGTGGAACATCTATGCCGCGCAGGCCTCGGACGGGGACAATGCTTCGAACGACAACGCCAAGGTCGCGGCGCTGCTCAAACAGAAGATTTTGCCGCTGTGCCAGTATTTCGCCTATATCGAGGTCAAGCAGGAGGATGGGCGGGACCTGACCACCGATCTGTGGCGCACCTATGACGCGCTGGTGCGGGCGGGACAGCCGATTGCGATGCGCAAGGTGAGCGAGCGCAACCAGATTTTCCCAGTGTTCCGTAATCTGTTCGCGCGCGAGAAAGCCGGCGCGAGCGGGCAAAAGGCGGCCGATGGACCATAATTTCCCGAACGGCCAGAAGCAGGACTGGGATTTTGACAGTCTGCGCCGCGCCTATGACGCCTGCGACGAGATCGCGCGGAAGGAGCTGAAGCTCGATCTGTATCCGAATCAGATCGAGGTGATCACCTTCGAGCAGATGCTCGACGCCTATTCCTCGATCGGCATGCCGCTGATGTACCAGCATTGGTCGTTCGGCAAGAATTTTGCCCGGGACGAGCTGCTGTACCGCCATGGGCTGCGCAATCTGGCCTATGAGATCGTGATCAATTCGAATCCTTGCATCGCCTATTTGATGGAAGAGAATTCCATGATGATGCAGACGCTGGTGATCGCGCATGCGGCGTTCGGGCATAATCATTTCTTCAAGACCAACAATCTGTTCCGGCAATGGACGGACGCGGACGGGATTCTGGATTATCTGGAGTTCGCCAAGGGTTATATCGCGCGCTGCGAGCAGCGCTATGGTGAGGATGCGGTGGAGCGGGTGTTGGACGCCGCGCATGCGCTGATGGCGCAGGGCGTCAACCGCTATCCGCGGCGCAAGACGCTCAATTTGCGCGATGAAGAGAAGCGCACGCGCGAGCGGCTGGAAGAGCAGGAGCGGAACTACAACGAGTTATGGCGCTCGGTGCCGACCAGCGGCGCGCGGTCCCGCCCGGCGCTGAACGTGACGGAGCGACGTAACCTGCTGGGGCTGCCGGAAGAGAATATTTTGTATTTTCTGGAAAAAAACGCGCCGCTGCTGAAGACGTGGGAGCGAGAGATTCTGCGCATCGTGCGGCATGTGGCGCAGTATTTCTATCCGCAGAAGCAGACCAAAATGATGAACGAGGGCTGCGCGACCTTTGTGCATTATTACATCATGAATCGCCTGCATGAGACTGGATTTCTGGACGAAGGCGCGATGATGGAGTTTTTCCAGTCCCATACCGGGGCGACGTTTCAGCCGGAATTCGACCATCCGGGCTATTCGGGCCTGAACCCGTATGCGGTGGGGTTCAACATGATGCAGGACATCCAGCGCGTGTGTCAGAACCCGACCGATGAGGACCGCGAATGGCTGCCGAACATCGCCGGCTGCGGTGACTGGGTGAACGTGCTGAAGGACGGCTGGGCGGACCATCGCGATGAGAGTTTTGTCCGGCAATTCTTGAGCCCCGCGCTGATCCGGAAAATGAAGTTCTTTGATCTACAGGATGACTCCAAGAGCGATCTGGTGGTGCGGGCGATCCATAACGAGCGCGGCTATCAGGCGATCCGCACCAACCTCGCCAACCAATATGACGTGGTGCAGAACGAGCCCGAGATCGAGGTGGTGGACGTGGATCTGAACGGTGACCGCCGGCTGATTTTGCAGCACCGGGTCTATGGCGGGATTCTCACCAAGGAGAAGGACACCGTGATGGCGCTGCGGCATCTGGCCGATTTGTGGGGCTATGAGGTCACGCTGACCGAGGTGGCGGCGCAGACGGATGTGGTGCTGAAACAGCACAGCGCGGCGCCCGGCCGGCACGCACGGTAGGCTGGCGCCTTCGTACCGTAATGGAAAATGTATGGGACTATCCGCGGCCGCCGGC
>Ga0116230_10001224_pt1 | contig 24049 bp, 22 predicted proteins | sample S1TSphfallax_3_FD_88678 | JGI IMG/M metagenome (GOLD analysis project Ga0116230, IMG submission 88678) | Host-associated microbial communities from peat moss isolated from Minnesota, USA - S1T2_Fd - Sphagnum fallax MG | ecosystem: Host-associated > Plants > Peat moss > Unclassified | place... | reverse complement strand
TCGCATCGAGCGGCGGTATGGGAGCTTTTTCCGCTCCTTTAGCCTGCCGACGACGGTGGATACGGAGAATGTGGCTGCCACTTACGATGCCGGCGTGCTGAAGCTGGAGCTGAAGAAGAAGGCCTCCGCGCAGCCGAAGCAGATCAAGATCGGCGTGGGGAGCTCCAATGGCGCCGGTAAGACGGTGCAGGCTGCGTAATTGGGACCGGACTCCGGCGCTGACCGGGTCTATTGTGGGTTGAAGTCGCCGGGGACGAGGATTGATGCCTCGCCCCGGCAGTGTTTTTGCATTCGATCTGTCGAGGATTCCAATGATTGCGGGTGGCGCGGCATCGCTCAGGGGCTAAAGCCCGCTGGTGGGTTTGTCGGCACGACGGAAGTCGTGCCCTGTTACAAAGCCTTAGGACGAAGGATTTTCAGCAGTTGGCGATTCGCCGTTGCGCAGAAATTGCGCGTTGGAGCGACGGGAATCGCAAGGAACAAGAGTCGTGGCAAGAACAACAGCGGGTTCTTCGCGTTGCTCAGGATGACAAGAATTGTGGCGGATGGGGGGAGACGAAATTGGCGATACGTTGGGACAAACTTACGGTGAAGTCGCAGGAAGCGATGCAGCAGGCGATTGGGCAGGCTTCCGAGTTGGGCAATCCGGAGCTGCAGCCGGTGCATCTGCTGTTGACGCTGGTGGCGGATCGCGAAGGCGTGATTTTGCCGGTGCTCGAAAAGATTGGCGTGGCCACGGAGCGGCTGGAGGCGGACTGGCACGCGATGGAGGAGAAGCTGCCGCGCGTCTCTGGTGCGCAGGGGCAGCCTGGGTTGTCGGCGCGGCTGAACAAGGCGGTCGAGCAGGCGTTCAAGGAGGCGGCGAACTTCAAGGATGAGTACGTTTCGACGGAGCATCTGCTGCTGGGGTTGGTGCGCGAAAAGGGCGACCCGGCGGTAGATGCGCTGCTGGCGCTGGGCGCGACGCATGAGGCGATTCTGAAGGCGCTGACGGCGGTGCGCGGGAGCCAGCGCGTGACGGACCAGAATCCGGAAGGCAAGTTCCAGGCGCTTGAAAAGTATGCCAAGGATCTGACGGAGCTGGCGCGGCGCGGCAAGCTGGACCCGGTGATTGGGCGCGACGAGGAGATTCGGCGTGTGATCCAGGTGCTCAGCCGGCGGACGAAGAACAATCCAGTCTTGATTGGCGAGCCGGGGGTGGGCAAGACGGCGATCGTCGAGGGGCTGGCGCGGCGGATCGTTTCGGGGGACGTTCCGGAGCTGCTCAAGGACAAGCGGGTGATTTCGCTCGATATGGGCTCGATGCTGGCGGGGGCGAAGTTTCGCGGCGAGTTTGAGGACCGGCTGAAGGCGGTGCTGCGGGAGATCGACGAGTCGGCGGGCAAGGTGATTTTGTTTATCGACGAGCTGCACACGATTGTGGGCGCTGGCGCGGCGGAGGGGGCGATCGACGCGAGCAACATGCTCAAGCCGGCGCTGGCGCGGGGCGAGCTGCGGGCGATCGGCGCGACGACGCTGAATGAGTATCGCAAGTACATCGAGAAAGATACGGCGCTCGAGCGGCGTTTCCAGATCGTCTTTGTGGGCGAGCCGAATGTCGAGGATACGATCGCCATTCTGCGCGGGCTGCGGGAGCGGTACGAGGCGCATCACAATGTGCGCATCAAGGATTCGGCGATTGTGGCGGCAGCGACGCTGTCGCATCGGTATATTTCGGACCGGTTCTTGCCGGATAAGGCGATCGATCTGGTGGATGAGGCGGCGGCTTCGTTGGCGATCCAGATTGGGTCGGTGCCGACGGAAGTGGATCAACTGGAGCGGGAGGCGACTTCGCTCGAAATCGAGCGCGCGGCGCTGAAGCGCGAGACAGACGCGAACAGCAAGGCGCGGCTCGTGGAAATTGAGCGCGAGCTTTCGACCCTGAAGGAGCAGATTACCAGCCTGCGCGCGCGCTGGCAGCAGGAGCGCGGAGCGATTGCGCGCATCAGCGAGATGAAAAAGCAGATGGAGTCGCTGCGCTTCGAGGCTGAGGAGCAGACGCGCAAGGGCCAACTGGAGCGGGCGGCGCAGATCCAGTACGGCGAGCTGCCGCGGCTTGACGCCGAGCTGAAAAAGCTGAGCCAGCAGGAGAGCGACATCACGCATCGCCGGCTGCTCAAGGAAGAGGTGGACGAGGAGGATATTGCCGGGATTGTGAGCAAATGGACCGGGATTCCGGTCGCGAAGATGCTCGAAGGCGAAGTGAAAAAGCTGGTGCAGATGGAGGAGCGGCTGCGCGAGCGAGTGGTTGGGCAGGACGCGGCGCTGACGGTGGTGGCGAACGCCATTCGCCGGTCGCGGGCGGGGCTGGCCGATCCGAAAAAGCCGATCGGGAGCTTTATTTTTCTGGGTCCGACGGGGGTGGGCAAGACGGAGACAGCGCGGGCGCTGGCCGAGTTTCTCTTCGACGATGAGCAGGCGATGGTCCGCATCGACATGAGCGAGTACATGGAAAAGCATGCGGTGGCAAGGCTGATTGGCGCGCCGCCGGGGTACGTGGGCTACGACGAGGGCGGGCAGTTGACGGAGGCGGTGCGCCGGCGGCCGTATTCGGTGGTGCTTTTCGACGAGATTGAGAAGGCGCATCCGGATGTCTTCAACGTGCTGCTGCAGGTGATGGACGATGGGCGGCTGACGGATTCGAAGGGGCGCCTCGTCGACTTCAAGAACACGGTGCTGATTATGACGTCCAATTTGGGCGCGGCGCTGATCAACTCGGAGTCGGTGCGGACGGAGCATGAGTTTGCGCAGGCGCAGGAGTCGGTGATGCGCGTGCTGCGGGAGCATTTCCGGCCGGAGTTCCTGAACCGGGTGGACGATATTGTGATCTACCGGCCGCTGGGACAGGCGCAGATGCACCATATTCTGGAGATGCGGCTGGCCGAGGTGCAAAAGCTGCTCGAAGGGCGCGCGATTTCGCTGGAGCTGACGGATCAGGCGGCGCAGTTGATCCTGGTGACGGGTTCGGATGCGGCGTATGGGGCGCGACCGCTGAAGCGGGCGTTGCAGCGGATGGTGCAGGACCCGCTGGCGATCAAGATCCTCTCGGGCGAGGTGGAGCACGGGGCGCACGTGCGGATCGACGTGGACCGGAATACGAATGAGCTGAGCTTTGCGACGATGGGGCGCGAGGCGATGGCTTAGGAGAACCACCCTAAGCATCTCGCAAGGAGCCGTAACATTGCACCGAATTGCCGGGCCGTTTCCGGAACGGCCCAGCTCAAAAGCTCAAGACCGATAGTCCTTCGTCGCCGCAACTGCATCATTTGCCAATGTGGTGCATAATCGATCTATGAGAACCAGTGTCACCCTTGACGACGAAGTCTACGAGCTAGCCTCAACGTACGCTCACGCCCGCGACATCACCCTTGGCGCTGCGATCGGCGAACTGGTGCGCAGAGGTGAAAAAGCACGATCCTCGGAGTCTCCGTTGGAGGGGCTCGAACGCGCCCCAAATGGCATGCTGGTATTCGCTTCGCGGGGTAGGGTGATCACCTCTGAGATGGTCAAAGCCTGCCTGGAAGACGAGATTGACTAGCCTCGGGTATTTGCTCGATGTCAACGTGCTGCTCGCCCTCGTGGATACCGACCACCAGCATCAGGGATTGGTCCAGCAATACTGGATGTGATCCGGCGCAAGGGGTTCGAGGCGATTCTTTAAGCGATTGGCGAGGCGACTGTGCGGTAACACGGGTGCGTCAGGTTGATTTGGCGAGTCGCCTCGCCTAAGATGCAGCGAGCGGAGGGAAACATGAGTGTCGATTGGCTGGAATGCGAGTTGGTCGAATGCGTCGCCGGCAAAGTCGGTGGGCGGCCCGTGATTAAGGGAACGCGAATCGAGCCGGACACGATTGTCCTGGAAGAAGAATTGGGGCGCACCGCGGCGGAGACCTATGCGGATTTTCCCACCCTGTCGGTGGAGACCATTCTTCAAATACAAGCCTTCGCCCAAAAGCGTCAGCTTACCGCATGAAGCGGGTACTGCTGGATGAGAATTTGCCGCACGCTCTCCGGCACCTGGTTTCCAACTCGGTTACGGCCGCCTATGCGGGATTTGCGGGCTTGGAAAACGGAAGGCTGCTCGATGCGGCCGAAGGGGCTGGGTTCGATGTCTTGATTACAGGCGACAAGACCCTGCACCAAGAACAAAATCTGAAGGGCCGCAGGATAGCTCTGGTTACGCTTTCGGCTGTGAACTTGCCTCTGATCGAGGCATACGTTGCTGAGATTGCGTCCGCTGTCGATTGCGCCGATCCGGGATCGTACAAGCGAATCGATTGCGGCCAATTCCAGAGGCGCCCAAAGTCTACTCGGAGCTGATTCCCGCGATAAACGACTTGGGGAAATCGTCATCATTACGCTCAATTGCCGGGTTTCGATGCGGTGTCCCCGCGGCTATAGCGTAGCCATGTCGATGACGAACCGATATTTTACGTCTTGCTTGAGGAGGCGCTCGAAGGCTTCGTTGATGTTTGCCATGGGGATCACTTCGACGTCCGAGGTGATGTTGTGTTGGCCGCAGTAGTCGAGCATTTCCTGCGTCTCCGGCATGCCGCCGATGCAGGAGCCGGAGAGGGCGGCGCGGCGGAAGATGAAGTTGGTGACGTTGACGACGGGCGGCACTTCCGGGAGGCCGACGAGGACCATGGCGGCATCGTGTTTGAGCAGGGCGCTGTAGGGGTCTAGGGAGTGCGGGGCGCTGGCGGTATCGAGAATCAGGTCGAAGCTGTTGGCGTGGGCTTGCATCTGCTCCGGGTCGGTGGAGAGGACGACTTCGTCGGCTCCGAGGCGGAGCGCGTCGGCTTTTTTGCCGAGCGAGGTGGTGAACTGTACCACATGCGCGCCGAAGCTGTGGGCGAATTTGAGGCCCATGTGGCCGAGTCCGCCGAGTCCGACGACGCCGACTTTTTTGCCTGGGCCTGCGTTCCAGTGGCGCAGCGGCGAGTAGGTGGTGATGCCGGCGCAGAGCAGCGGGGCGACGCCGGCGAGGTCGAGATTGGCGGGGACGGTGTGGGCGTAGCGCTCGTCGACGACGTAGTTGGAGGAGTAGCCGCCCATGGTGATGCGGCCGTCCACGCGGTCGGGGACGGCGTAGGTGAGGGTCATGCCGTTGAGGCAGTACTGCTCTTCGCCGATCTCGCACTTGGCGCACGCGCGGCAGGAGTCGACGAGGACGCCGATGGCGGCGATGTCGCCTTCCTTAAATTTGGTCACGGCTGGGCCGGCGTGGGTGACGCGGCCGACGATTTCGTGGCCTGGGACCATGGGATAGATGGCGTTGCCCCACTCGTTGCGGGCCATGTGGAGGTCGGAGTGGCAGACGCCGCAGTAGAGGATCTCGATCATGATGTCGTGTGGGAGCGGGTCGCGGCGTTCAAAGGAAAATGGGCTTAAGGGCGAGGACTTGTCGAGCGCGGCGTAGCCTTTGGAAGCGGTCATGATGAGTAGGTCTCCGAAATGTAGTTTAGCGGACGCGGATGGGATGCGGCTGGGGCGGAGCGGCAGCATGAATTTCAGGGCGTGCGGGCGATGGCTACGCGGGGAATTGCCTGGTAGTCGGGGATGAAATCGACGCCCGTGTAGCCGCTGGTCTGGAGCAGCTCTTCGATGGCGGGCTGCTGGCCGTAGCCGATTTCGAGGAGCAGCCAGCCGTTCGGCTCGAGGAATGGAACGGCTTCGGGGATGAGGCGGCGGTAGAGATCGAGGCCGTCTTCGCCGGCGAAGAGCGCGGATTGGGGTTCGAATTCGCGGACTTCGACGGATAGCGAGTTGCGGTCGCGCAGGGGGACGTAGGGTGGGTTGGATACCACGATGTCGAAGCGTTCGCCTGTGACGGGGGTGAAAAGGTCGCCTCGCAGAAAGCGAATTCGCTCGTCCACTCCTGCGCGTCCGGCGTTGGCGCGCGCCAAGTTGATCGCGGCGGCTGAAAGGTCCGTAGCGGTTATCTGGCATGACGGCCGGTTGCGCGCAATCGCGATGGCGATGGCGCCTGAGCCGGTGCCAACGTCCAGAATCCGCCGCTGGGACGATGGGGGCGTGAGTTTAAGAGCGGCCTCCACCAGATGCTCGGTTTCCGGACGGGGAATGAGCACGTCCGGCGTGATACGGAATGGGATGCCGAAGAATTCCGCCTCGCCTGTGATGTACTGGATGGGCTCGCCGGCGAGCCGGCGTTGGATAAGGCCGGCATATTCGCCGGAGTCGTCGAAGGAGGGTGTTCCGTCGCCGTTGGCGAGCAGCCAGGCCTTGTCTTTGCGCAGGAGATAGAGCAAGAGCCTCTCGGCGTCGAGCCGAGCGCGATCGGGGTGAGGCCCGCCGAGCAGGGTTGTTTCCGCACCGCCGATAAGTTGTCTGAAGGTCACGGCTCAGGCGGCCTGCGCGCCGTCGGCACGGAGCTTTTGCGCCTGGTCGTCGGCGATGAGGGCATCGACGATCGATTGCAGGCGGCCTTGCATGATGAGGTCGAGTTGGTGGAGGGTGAGGCCGATGCGGTGGTCGGTGAGGCGGTTTTGCGGGAAGTTGTAGGTGCGGATCTTCTCGCTGCGGTCGCCGGTGCCGACCTGCTGCTTGCGCTCTTTGGCCAGGGCGTCGTGCTGGCGCTGCATTTCGACTTCGTAGAGGCGGCTGCGGAGTACGCGCATGGCTTTTTCGCGGTTCTTGATCTGGGATTTTTCGTCCTGGCAACTGACGACCGTGTTGGTGGGGATGTGGGTGATGCGGATGGCCGAGTAGGTGGTGTTGACGCTTTGGCCGCCGGGGCCGGAGGAGCAGAAGGTGTCGATGCGCAGGTCTTTCTGCTCGATCTTGACGTCGACTTCTTCGGCTTCCGGCAGGACGGCGACGGTGATGGCGCTGGTGTGGACGCGGCCCTGGGTTTCGGTGGCGGGAACGCGCTGGACGCGGTGGACGCCGGACTCGTACTTCATCTGCGAATAGACGCGGTTGCCTTCGATGAGGGCGATGACTTCTTTGAGGCCGCCGACGGAGGATTCCGATTCCGAGAGCACTTCGATCTTCCAGCGGTGCTGCTCGGCAAAGCGCTGGTACATGCGGAAGACTTCGGCGACGAAGAGGGAGGCCTCGTCGCCGCCGGTGCCGGCGCGGATTTCGAGGATGACGTTTTTGTCGTCGTTCGGGTCCTTTGGGAGCAGGAGGACTTTGAGCGCGGCTTCGGCGGCCTCGAGGCGCGGCTCCAGCTCGGCGAGTTCGTCCTGGGCCATCGCGGCCATTTCGGCGTCGTCTTCGGCGGCCATGGCTTTGGCGTCTTCGACGCTCTGGAGAAGCCGCTTGTACTCGCGGAATTTTTCGACGGTCTCTTCGAGATCGCGGTGGGCTTTTGAGGCCTTGTGGATGGCTTCGCGGTCGTTCTGGACTTCGGGCGAGGCCATCTGATTGCCCAGCTCGATGTAACGGTCTTCCATTTGCTGCAGGCGGTCAAACATGGGGATTCTCTCGAAATGCGGCTCGACGGCGTGAGGCGCCGAAGGGTTAAGGATTGGATGAATTTTTCGGAAATTGGGCGCAGTAGCGAGCTAGGCGGCGGGAGCCGCTAGAGGAGCGCCGGGATGGGCTGGTGGAGGGCCATCGCTCCTACGATTGTAGCGCGAAAACGGTCGAGGGTGTCGATCTTGGCGATGCGCGCATCAGGCCACGATTCAGGCCCGCGAGTCAGGCGCGCGATTCAGGCCACGGTCTCGGTGTTGTCTTTGCCTTTGTATTTTTCCCGGCGTTCGGTGGCGTCTTCGGCTTCACGGACGCGCTGGGACTGGGTTAGGTGCAAGAACAGCAACATACCCACATGGAATCGTTCGCGGCAAAGCCGGCAGCGCACGGGAAATTGCAGCAGGGCCAGGCGCGGGATGTCCGCCAGCCGTATGCGTGAGGTTCTGAATTTCGGGGTACCGCAATATGGGCAATTCATAAGGAATCTCCCTTAGGTCCGAATCGAACTTGACAGCTTCCCCCGGACTGCCGTCAAGGACCAAAGCGTGGCATGGAACTAGCCCTACGGTAGCACAACTTTGTCCGATTTTAGAGCGTAGAAATCCGGGTTCCGGAGCTGGGAAGTACGAAAGTATTCGGAATTGGGATGACTTTGGAGACCCAGATGGCCGGATCGCGCTAGATTTCACACGCCATTCATCGGGGGATGACCGCCGAGGCCGGGAAGAGCGTAGCCGCGCCGGATTGGAAGGAGGAGACGCGGGAGCGGCGTTTGTGGAGAGTGGGTTTCTCGGCGGCCAACTGGCTGGCCAGTTCCCGCAATTCCGCGCGAACGCGACCGATGGCGGCGGTGGCGGCTTCCAGCCGCTGCTGCGCTTGTTCGTGGGTCAACGGCAGTGTTGCCTGCTTGCCGCGCGGGCGCGGGGCGGCTTCGAGAGCTTGCCGGGCGCCTGCCAGGGTGTAGCCGTCGTGGTGAACCAGTTGCTGGATGCGTAGGGCCAGCTCGACTTCGCGGCGGCGGTAGAGACGTTGGCCGGTGCCGCCTTTATTGGGTTTAAGGGCTGGGAACTGCGTTTCCCAGAAGCGCAGGACGTAGGGCTGGACGCCGCAGATCCTGGCCACCTCGCCGATGCGGAAGTAGAGCCGGTCGGGAATTTCGGCGGTGTTCTTGGGAAGACGCTTCTGTGCGGATTGTGCGGCCATGCTGTGCTCCGTATCGGCGCTGGGCCAGTTTGCCGGGGTCGTCGCAACCCTCGAAATCGCCCGGCCTGAAAGGCCGTTCCCATGAGTATAAGGCCGGGAAAACTTGGCGGAGGTGCTCATTTTGGCACATCGGGAATGGATTTTGCCGGATCAGGAGGCGAGCAGCTTGTCGATTTCCGGCTTCAGGTGGCTGGGTGCGATGCCTGGCCCGTAGCGCCCGACGACCCTGCCGGTCGCGTCGACCAAGAACTTGGTGAAGTTCCACTTGATGGAGTCCAAGCCGATGGCGCCGAGGATTCCGCCTTGCTCGGCCTTGAGAAACTGGAAGAGCGGGTGAGCTTTGGGTCCGTTTACGTCGATCTTGGCGAAAATTGGGAAGGTGACGCCGTAGTTGCGCTCGCAGAATTGGGCGATTTCGGCCTCGGTGCCGGGCTCCTGGGCGCCAAACTGGTTGCAGGGGAAGCCGAGGACAACGACGCCGGAGTCGCGATACTCGCGGTAGAGCGCTTCCAGGCCCGCGTATTGGGGGGTAAAGCCGCACCGGCTCGCGGTATTGACGATGAGCAGAATCTTTCCCCGGAACTGGCCGAGTGGAATCGCGCGGCCGTCGACGGAGACGGCCGAGAAGTCGTACACGCTGCGGTGAACCGGTTCGGGCGGGCGTGTCTCTATCAAGCGCGTTACCTCACGAGATGGTTTGTGCCGCGTCTATAAAGATGCCGCTTCCATTTGGAACGACTCGCGCTTCGATTCCGGCAATCATTTCGCCGATTCGCCTTGGAACCGGGCTCGGTCCGATAGACTGTGAGAGGCAAAGGCAGGAATTTCGCATGCCTCTGGAAGCTGGATTTGTTTGCGCGGGGTGCGGAGAGTGGAATGAAACCGCGGTGGATGAGTCGGCCGGTAAACGGCAGAGCTACGTCGAAGATTGCCAGGTTTGTTGCCAGCCAAACGTACTCAGCATTGCCTGGGAACCGCGGCTTGCGGCGTACCGGATCGAGGCTGAGCTGGAAAGTTGATTCGGCGAGTGGAATCGGGTTGGCGCCGGATGTTTGGCCCGCGGAGACGCGGGATAGGGTGAGCCGGTTTGTGGCCGGCGCATTTGGGTTGGGCAGGTACGGTCCAATATAATCGGTCTTTCGGAAATCGGATTTTGGAACGGATTTCTCATCCGGCGCCGGGATCAGGAACAATTTTTGAGCAGTGAGGGTGTGCTTATCTTTCCCGTCAAGTCGAACCATGCACCGAACTATGCACCGAGCCCTGCACCGAGTCCCGCTTCGCCTTGGGCCAAGTTGCAGCCCAGTTGCTCGCCGCAGGCGCCCGATACGGTGCAATCCGGGCACTCCCGAACTCGCAGCGTAAGCGGACACGGGGCCGGTTCCCTGGCATTGCTGGCGCGGTTTCTTTTGGCCGTTTTGCTGGCCGCTTCGGCCTCCGCGGCTCTGGCGCAGTCGCTCACCATCGAGCAGATACGCGTGATCGGCAACCGGCGCATTCCCAAAGAGACGGTTCTGGCGCGGCTGTTTACGCACGTCGGCGACACGTACGATCCGGTCTCGATCGAACGGGATTTCAATTCGCTTTGGAACACCGGGTACTTCGAAGACCTGCGCATTGAGCGGGAAGACTCCGAAAAAGGCGTGATCCTCAATATTTACCTGAAGGAAAAGCCGAATATCCGGGAAGTGAACTACAAGGGCCTGAATTCGGTTTCGCTCTCCGACGTGCTGGACCGTTTCAAGAAGGAGAAAGTGTCGGTCTCGCAGGAGAGCCAGTACGACCCGACCAAGGTGAAGCGCGCGGAGACTGTGCTCAAGGAATTGCTGGCCGAGCACGGCCACCAGTTCGCGACCATCAAGACGGATGTGAAGAACATTCCGCCGGCCTCGGTGCAGATCAACTTCAACATTAAAGAAGGGCCGACGGTCAAAGTCGGCGAGATCAAGTTCACCGGCAACCGCAGCATCAGCAGCCTGGTGCTGCGCCGCGCGATGAAGAATCTGAAGCCGGTGGGCATTCCGTACTCGATCTTCCTCGAAAACCTGTTTGCCAAGACCTTCGACAGCTCGAAACTGGAAGAAGATGCGGAGCGGGTGCGCCAGGTCTATCGCGACAAGGGCTACTACAACGCGGCCGTCGAGGAGCCGCGGACGCAGGTTCGCGACGAAGGCGGGCTGTCGCTGCTAACTTTCCGGCCGAACAAGGGCAAGCGCATCGACATTCTGCTGCCGATCGAAGAGGGTGACCGGTACAAGCTGACGGCGATCAAGTTCACGGGCAACAAGGCGGTCGCGAATGTCAAGGCGCTGCGCGCCACCTTCGCCATCAAAGACGGCGATTATTTCAACGCGACGCTGGTCGGCAAGGGGCTGGAGAATCTCAAGAAGGCCTACGGGCAGTTGGGCTACATCAACTTCGGCGCCATCCCGAAGTTCGACTTCGACGACGCCAAGAAGACGATGGTGATGACCGTCGATATCGACGAAGGCAAGCAGTTCAACGTCGGCCGCATCGAAATTCAGGGCAACACGCTGACTCGGGATCGCGTCATCCGTCGCGAATTGATGCTCGAAGAGGGCCAGGTCTACAACTCGCAGCTTTGGGAGTACAGCTTGCTGCGCCTCAATCAGCTCGACTACTTCGATCCTCTGAAGGTGGACCAGGATTCGGAGGCGCACCAGGATACCGAAGCCGGAACGGTCGATCTGCTGCTGAAGGTGAAGGAAAAAGGCAAGAACTCGATCGGCCTGAACGGCGGCGTATCGGGCTTGTCGGGCGCATTTCTCGGATTGAACTACCAGACCAACAACTTCCTGGGCCTGGGCGAAACGCTCAGCCTGCAGGCCAACCTGGGCAATGTCAATCGCCAGTTCACGTTTGGATTTACGCAGCCGTACTTCCGCAACCGGCCGCTGAATCTTGGCTTCCAGATATTCGACACCAAGACGGACTACAATGCCGCCAAGGCGGCCAATGGGACCAACACCGGCGGCGCCAACCTGACCGCGCAGCAGACCTCTCTGTTGCAGAACTACAACAACTCGACGGTGGGCCTGAATTTTTCGGTGAGCTATCCGCTGCCGCGGCATAACTTCCAGCGCGTCGGGTTTACCTACTCGCTGACCGATTCGGATATTACCGCGTTCAGCAGCGCGTCGCAAAATCTGTTTCAGAACATCGCGTTCCGTTCGGGAATTCAGGGGCAAAATGCGCTGAACGGCATCGTCAACAGCTCGGCATCGCTCAGCTACATCTTCAATACGATCAACAATCCTCAGCGTCCGCGCAGCGGCAAGGAATTCACGGCGATTCTGCAAGTGGCCGGCATCGGGGGGAACGTCCGCTACGTCTTCCCGGCGATTGCCTACAAGCGATTTACGCCGATGAGGTATCTGACGCCTACGGCCGACGGGCGCAACGTTCTGGGCTGGCGCAGCGAACTGAAGTTCATCCAGGGCTACGGCGGGGATGTGGCCCCGCCCAACAATCGCTTTTATGCCGGCGGCGAGGCGGATATACGCGGCTTCGAGGTGCGCACCACCACGCCTTACGCGTATATTCCCAACAAGATCAATTTCAACCTGAACAATCCGGATGGAAGCTGCGTTCCGCGCGACCCGAACAATCCGCAGTTCAACCAGTGCGTTCAGGTGCTGCTGCCGGTTTATAGCGTCGTTTCTGTCGGCGGCGACCTCGACTTTACCAACAACATCGAGTACCGCATCCCGATCGCCGGCCCGGTCACCTTTGCTTTCTTCAACGATTTCGGCATCGACTCGGCGCTGGATAAGAGGCAGTTGAAGGAGAGCCCGGAGGGCGCGGCCAGCCTCAACGCGCCGCTCTACGGTTGCCCGGTCTACAACAACGGCACCTGCGAGGGTGGCACGCAGATCGTCTTCAACCAGTACATCCGTCCGCTGTCCGGAACGAACTTCGTGCCGCGCATGTCCACCGGCGCCGAGTTGCAGGTGATTATGCCGATCATCAACGCGCCGTTCCGGCTCTATTACGCGGTTAACCCGCTGCGCCTCTCCGAACAGGCGCAGGGCGAAAACCTGATCACGCGCGAGATGTTCCCGCCCGGGGGCGCGGGTGACTTCTCCTACGCGCAGGCGGAACAGTTGTACGGCTCGCGCTATCAGTTGCGCGAACCGGCCAAGACCTTCCGGCTGACGGTTTCGACGACCTTTTAGAGAAGCGAATCGGGAGCAGCGAAAGGACCGCGCAAATGCGGTCCTTTTCTGTTTCGCCCGCAAAAGCGCCGGTATTTCTGAGCCAAACTCGCGAATTTCCGGCGAATTTCCTGCCAATGCGGTTGGCACATGCCCAGTCCGGCTCCTATAATCTTAGATAGTTCCTGCTGATGTCTCTGTCCGCGTCTTACACTTAGTTTTGCTTTCGTCGTTTCGGCCGAGCTGAATTCCGTATAGACTCCAGAGGTTGAACAGGAAGCGATGTCTTGCTTCCCCCGAAGGAATGCGGGCACACACCAGGAATATCGAAGGAGTCTCCGATTCAAATGAAGCGTACTTTTGCCCTAGCACTTTTGCTGGCCTCAGGCCTGTCTGCGATTAACCTTCAAGCTGCCGCTCAAACACCGGCGCCGGCCGCCGCTCCCGCTCCCGCTGGCCCCGCGAAAATCGCCGTCATCGCTTTTCAGGTTGCGGTGGCGCAAACCAATGAGGGTCAGCGCAACTTTGCGGACGTTCAGAAGAAGTTCGAACCCAAGCAAGCTCAGCTCAAGAGCCTCAACGACGAAATCGAGAGCCTGAAGAAGCAGTTGCAGACGCAGGGCGACAAGCTCAGCCCCGCCGAGCAGACCGCCAAGACCAAGAAGATCGACGAAGAGACCAAGACGCTGCAGCGGGACGCGGAAGACGCGCGCAACGATTACCAGTCCGCCATCGGCGATATGTACAACACGCTGGCCTCGAAGGTCTATGAGGTTGTGGAGTCTTACGCCAAGGAAAACGGCTACACGCTGGTGATCGACGTGAGCCAGCAGCAGAGTCCGGTTCTCTACGCGGCTGAATCCACCAACATCACCCAGGCGGTGATCGCGGGCTACAACGCCAAGTCCGGCGTACCGGCTCCTCCGCCAGCGGCGCCGTCGGCCCCGGCAGCGCCTAAGCCGGCGGTGAAGGCTCCGGCTCCCAAGCCGTAAGGGGGGCGGGATCGTAAATCTCCTTCTATCGGACACCCGTTTCGCGACTTTTACTTGTCGCGAGGCGGGTGTTGCGGCTTATAATCGGGACACGAAAATTTTGTCCATTCCGAGCGGCCGGAACTCGCGCCTCTCGGCGCGCAAGACCTGAAATGCGGTTGGCGATTCCGCCATCTGTGGAAAACTCTGTGGATTATTTCCAGGAAGCTGCGCAAGAAAAATCCCATACTTTCTCTTGCCAAACGCGGCATTTCTTTGCTTATAGGTATAAGCCCTTATGATTCAACGGATTGTCGTGTTCAAGATCGACCATGTTCCATTTCCGGAGCAGCGGCGCCGCGATTCCCTGAGCCCAAAAGGTTTCCACAGATTGTCGTGAATGGCGTGTGACTCGCGCTGTTCCGGAATGCGCGGACAAAGCGCGAAAGTTGTCCTAATTTGGGGTATCTTCGCCAACCCGCAGCACGGCCAGGAAGGCTTCCTGCGGTATATCGACCTTGCCGATGCGTTTCATGCGCTTCTTGCCTTCCTTTTGTTTGTCGAGGAGCTTGCGCTTGCGGCTGATGTCCCCGCCGTAACACTTGGCGATCACATTTTTGCGCAGCGCGGCCACCGTCTCGCGGGCCACGATCTTGGCGCCGATGGCGGCCTGAATGGCGACCTCGAACTGCTGGCGTGGGATGAGTTCGCGCATCTTCGAGACGAGCGCCTTGCCTCGTTCATAGGCGTAGTCGCGATGTACGATGATCGAAAGCGCATCCACCGGCTCGCCGGAGACCAGGATATCCATCTTGACCATGGGCGAGACCCACATGCCGGCTAACTGGTAATCGAGCGAAGCGTAGCCGCGCGAGACGGACTTGAGGCGGTCGTAGAAGTCGAGAACGATTTCATTCAAGGGCAACTCATAGGTGAGCATGACGCGTGTAGCCGAGACGTACTCGAAGTTTTTTTGCCGCCCGCGTTTTTCTTCAACCAGCTTGAGGATGCCGCCGACATACTCCTCGTTGGTGAGGATTGTGGCGTTGATGACCGGCTCCTCGATCTGCTCGATGTTGGTGGGCTCGGGCCAGCGCGACGGATTCTCGACCTCGACGACTTCACCGTCGGTCAGCGCGATCCTGTAGCGTACGCCGGGAGCTGTCGTGATCAGGTCCAGATTGTACTCCCGCTCGATGCGCTCCTGGATGATCTCCATGTGCAGCAGGCCGAGGAAGCCGCAGCGGAAGCCGAAGCCGAGCGCGACGGAACTTTCCGGCTCGAAGAAGAAGGACGAATCGTTTAGGCGCAGCTTTTCGAGCGCGTCGCGCAGCAGCGTGTGTTCATGCGAATCGACGGTGTAGAGGCCGGCGAAGACCATGGGCATGATCTCCTGAAAGCCGGGCAGGGCCTCAGGCGCGGGATGCTCGTCGTCGGTGACGGTGTCTCCGATCTTGGTGTCGGCCACATTTTTGATGGTCGCGGTAAAGAAGCCGACTTCGCCGGCGGTCAGCTCCTGAATCGGAACGGGCTTGGGCGTGAGCACTCCCAGCGTATCGATCAGGAAGGTGCGGCCATTGGACATGAAGCGCACCTTCTGCCCCTGGCGCAGCCGCCCATGCACCACGCGGGCCAGCACCACCACGCCGCGATAGGGATCGAACCAGGAGTCGAAGATGAGCGCCTGCAACGGCGCGTCGATGTTCCCCTTGGGAGGCGGCAGGCGATGCACGATGGCCTCCAGGATGTCCTCAACGCCCTGGCCGGTCTTGGCGCTCACCGGGATGGCATCGGTCGCGTCCAGCCCCACCGCCTGCTCAATGGCTTCCTGTGTGCGCGTGACGTCCGCCGAGGGAAGATCGATCTTGTTGATGACCGGGATCACTTCGAGGCCGCCGTTGATGGCGAGGAAGGCGTTGGCCAGCGTCTGCGCCTCCACGCCCTGGCTGGCGTCGACGACCAGCAGGGCGCCTTCGCAGGAAGCCAGCGATCGGGAGACCTCGTAGCTGAAGTCGACATGGCCCGGCGTATCGATCAGGTTCAGTTGATAGGTGATGCCGTCTTTGGCCTGGTACATCATGCGCACGGCATGCGCTTTGATGGTAATGCCGCGCTCCCGTTCCAGATCCATTGCGTCCAACACCTGGGCCTGCATTTCGCGAGCGGTGAGGGAGCCGGTCATCTCCAGCAAACGGTCGGAGAGCGTGGATTTGCCATGGTCGATGTGAGCGATGATCGCGAAATTTCGAAGCAGGCTTGCTTTCATGGGGAGGTGTCACGGGAGGAGTCAGGCCGGCTGGAGCGCCAAGGTCCTCGAATCCTTAGCTTATCATCGAGGTAGTAGGCGGGACAGTACATGCGGGAGTCGAGGTAGAAATCGACGCGGCCGGCGCGGCTGGCCAACGGCATTGCATGCACAAGAGTTCACTCAGAAACCGGGGTTTATGGGTTCGCGGCGTACCGCTGGGGATCGCGCTGCCGATGCTTCTCGGAGCGATCGCCGGCTGCGACACCAAGCAGCCCGTGCCACCGGCTAGCGTATCGAGTCCGCGGGCGACGGCGCCGGCCGTAGCGTCGCCGCCGCAGCAGGCGAGCGCGGCTCCGGCGGTGGCGCAGACGCCGGAACAGCGGCGCGCGCGGCAGTTGATTGCGCAAGTGGAACGCGCCTTTCAGAGCGGCCAGCAGCACTATCGCAGGGGGGAGCTGGCGCAGGCCAAGGAAGACTTCGACAGCTCGGTCGATTTGATGCTGGCCAGCGGTCTCGACATTCGCGGCGACTCGCAGTTGAGCGATGAGTTCGATCGCATCCTGGATGCCGTGAACGCCCTCGAGGTCGAAGCGTTGAAGCAGGGCAACGGCTTTGCGCCCGCGGTGGAACCGACGCCGGCCGATGTGGCGAACGACGTAACCTTCGTCGTCGATCCCAATCTTGTGGCCAAGGCCAAGGAAGAGTTGACCACGACAAAGTCCGATATTCCGCTGGTCATCAACGACTATGTCGCCAGTTATATCAACTTCTTTGCCAACTCGCAGCGCGGCCACAACACGCTCAAGCACTCGCTCGAGCGCAGCGGAAAATACAAGGCGATGATCGAGCGGGTGATGACCGAAGAGGGTGTGCCGCAGGATCTGATCTATCTCGCCGTGGCCGAGTCCGGCTTTCAGCCGCGCGCGGTCAATGGGGGCTCGGGGGCTGGAGGCATGTGGCAGTTCATGCCCAACGATAAATACTATGGGCTGGCCAGGAACGCCTACGTCGATGAGCGCTTCGACCCGGAAAAATCCACGCGTGCCTCGGCTCGCTACATGAAGTTCATTTACAACCAGCTTGGCGATTGGTATCTGGCGATGGCCGGTTACAACTGGGGCACGGGCCGTGTGCAGCAGGCGGTGCAGAAGACCGGCTACGCGGATTTCTGGGAGCTGTATAAACGCAACAACCTGCCCGAGCAGACTAAGAACTATGTGCCGGAAATCATTGCCGCCATCATCATCGCCAAGAACCCGCATCAGTACGGCTTCGACGATCTGACCTTCGATGCGCCGATCGCTTACGACACCATTCCTATCGACTACTCAGTGGATTTGCGCCTTGTCGGCGATATCGTCGATGCGGATCCGCAGGAGTTGGCCGCGCTCAATCCCAGCCTGCTGCGCATGACCACGCCGCCCGCGAGCCTGTTGACGGAACCCTTCGATCTGCATGTGCCTGTCGGCACGGCAACGCTGTTTCAACAGCGCATCGCCGAGATTCCTAAAGACCGCAGAACCTCATGGCGCTATCATCGCGTGACTCCGGAAGATACGCTGGCCTCGCTGGCCCGCAGTTACCGCGTCTCATTGGAGCAGTTGGCGGCGGCCAATCAGTTGCACGTCTCCGATACTCTCGACAATGTGGATGCGCTGGTGATTCCAGTCGCTCCCGTATCGGCGGTTGCATCGCACACCGAGGTGTATCGCGCGCGTCGCGGCGATTCGCTGGTGACTATCGCGGATCGCTTCGGAGTTTCGCTCGAGGATTTGCATCGATGGAATCATGTCGAGGGCACGAGTATCGTTGCCGGACAACGCATTCGCGTGGCGGAGCCTGCGCATGTGGCATCCCGATCGAGCGGGGCGCCGCACATGGCGGGTCATGCCGCGAATCATGGAGCCAGGGCGAAGGCCGCAGGTAAAGGCGGCGCAACGGAGAAGTCTTCCGGCAAGTCCGCGCCAAGCAAGTCCGCGCCAAGCAAGTCCGCGCCAAGTAAGGCCGGGGCCAGCAAGTCCGCTCCAAGTAAGGGCGGCGGCAAGAGCAGTTCTCCTTCCGCAAGTAAGTCGTCGTCGAAGCTCGGACCGAGGAAGTCCGAAGCGGCCGGACGCGATGCCGCGCCGGCCCATACAAGCGGCGATGCCAAGAAGAGCAAAGCCCCATCTCAGAACGCATCCAATAAAAAACCGCGGCAGTAGCTAGTTACGCACTTGTCATTGTTGTTGAAACCGTGCAAGCTATTGCTACACTGTGCGCCGATGGCGACTGCGCGCAAGCGAATCGTCGCGACGCGCGCGAGCCGCAACGGACAAACGGAAAGCGGCGCAGCCGCGCTGGAGGCGGATGGAAATGACGGAAGAGATACGGATGTACGCGAGCCATGAAACTGACGAAGACGGCCCTCTTGGCGAAGGCAGTCCGGCGCAGGAGATTGAACTCGAAGATGAAGAGGAAGAGAGCGTAGCCACAATCGTGGATGCGGAAGTTGCGGACGCCGGCGTCATCGCCGAATCAACCCCGGCATTGCCCGTGAAGAAGGCGGCAAAGAAGCCGCCGGCAAAGAAGTCGTCCGCAAAGAAAGCCGCGGCAAAGAAAGCGCCCGCCAAGAAGGCAGTTGCGAAGAAAGCCGCGGCGGCCAAGAAGGCGCCGGTGAAGAAAGCCGCGGCAACGAAGGCCGCGAAAGTGTCTGCCGCGAAGAAGAGCAGTAAGGCTGTGAAGAGCGGCGGCAAGGTTGCAACCAAGAAGGCTGCAACGAAGAAGAGCACCACCAAACCAATCCAGAGAGGTAAGACTTTGGCAACCGCAACGAAGGCAGCAAAGAAAGCTCCCGCCAAGAAGGCTCCGGCAAAGAAGGCCGCGGCTAAGAAGGCTCCGGCGAAGAAGGCCGTAGCGAAGAAGGCTCCGGCCAAGAAAGCCGTGGCGAAAAAGGCTCCCGCGAAGAAGGCGGCCGCCAAGAAAGCACCGGCAAAGAAGGCCGCGGCCAAGAAGGCTCCCGCGAAGAAGGCGGCTGCCAAGAAGGCCGCTCCGAAGAAAGCTAGCGCCTAACTCCGCAACGCCAAAGGCAAGCGAGAAAGCCCGGCCGCGAGACCTATCTCGCTTGCCGGGCTTTCTTGCAGGTTTACTCACCGCCTTGGAACTTACCTGCCGCCGGCAAGTATGGCGGCAAGCACATTGGCGCTGTGATTTTTCAGGTCCGCGTCTACGTCCGGCCAGACCTTGACGATCTTGCCGGCAGGATCGATCAGGAAAGTCTGGCGCGTGGCGAACTTGACGACGCCGTAGTTCTTCACCGGCACGCCATAGGCATCCACCACTTTGCGGTCCGGATCGGCGAGCAGCTTGAAGGTGAGGCTCTCCTTGTCGCAAAAGCTTTTGTGGCTGCCTGGGGTATCGAGGCTTACGCCCAGCACGACGGCGTTGGCGGCCTTGAATTTATCGAGGTCGCGCTGGAAGTTATGCGCCTCCACGGTGCAGCCGGGTGTGGCGTCCTTGGGATAGAAATAGAGCACGACCCATTTGCCCTTGTATTCCGAGAGGCTGATGGGCGTGTTGTCCTGCGAGGGAAGCGTGAAGCCAGGCGCGGTTGCGCCTGGGCTGAGGGGATTTCCCGCGAGAGCGGGGGCAATGGCGGCCGATAGCGTGAGGGCCGCGGCAAGCGAGAGCAGCGCGAGTTTCTTCATGGGTGACAACCTCCGGGTCGGGTGCTGGGAATGCTTTGGGAATCGCGAGTGGGAAGCTAACTTTGGAAGACAGCACACTCAGTATCTGCGCGGCACGGCCACCATGGCAATGCCGGCCTCCGCGGCGCGGTGAACGATTGCGTCCAGATCGAAAAGCAGCGTGCGCTCGGCCTCGATCGCCAGGCAGCTTGCGCCGGCGCGGATCATCGTATCGAGGGTGCGCAGGCCAATCACCGGCACGTCGAATCGCATGTCCTGTTTGGGCTTGGGCAGCTTGACGACGGTGAGCCTGCGCTCCAACGTAGAGGCTTCCGAGTCCAGCGTTTGCATGAGCGCGCCGGCGCGCTCGATGGCCGCGTCGGTGCCTTCCATGGCCTCGACGGCGACGATGGCCTGCGCCGCCACAATCACGGTTTGACCGATGTCGAATGCCGCGAGACCCGCCGCTACGCTGAGCCCGTAGTCGATGTTGCGGCGCTCTTCCGCATCCGGTTCGCGCGGCGTCAGCACACCGGCTTTGGCCAGCAGCGGCTCGAGGTACGCGGTCGAAGAGATCAGCTCGATGCCTTCGTCGGCGAGCACTTTGGCCACCGCGCCGAGCAGCATATCGGTCGAGCGTGTGCGCAGGTTGAGCAGCAGCTTGGCCAAGCGCCAGTCGGGGCGGATGCTTGAGAAAATCTGCTTGTGCTTCACCTGGCCGGCCATCACGGCGCGGGTCACGCCGGCCTGCTGAAAGGTCGCGATCAGCTTCGACAACTCGCCGAGCGAAAGCCAGTGGACTGTAACGCCCGCGTCCGCGCTGGCGCGCGCGTCGATCTCCGGATCGGTCTCTTCGAGAATGGCCGCAACGACCACTTCGCAGCCTTCGGCGCGGGCCGCATCGAGCAGGAGAAAGGGGAAACGGCCGTTGCCGGCGATCAGGCCCAGCTTCTTCGTGGACTCATGTTCATTCATACTTGGCGGCTTCGGCGAGCTTCAACTTTGCCTCGTCCGGTTTGTTCAGCGCTTGTAACACCTGGGCGTGGATGTGCAAGTCCTGCGCTAGAGCGTGCTTATAAGAGTCGCCGTGTTCAAACTTGACTTCCTCAGCCCACGCGATCCCCTTACGCTCGAAGTCTTCGGCGACGTTCAGATCCTGGTCGGCAGCCGACAAATCTCCCATCCGGGCCTCGACCATCCCTCTTACACCATAGGCGGCATTGCTACCGGAGTTGTCGTCGTGGCCAAGCTTTACCTCGTCTACAGCCTTATTGCCATACGCAAGCGCCGCTTTCAAGTCGCCGTTGCCCATCAGGCCGTACGCCGCCCAGACAAAGGCTGAACGCTTCTCGATGTAGCGAACGTCCGGTCCGAATTCGTCCGCGGTCTCCGCCGCTCGCCGGCACGCATCGGCTGCAGCTGCAGTATCGCTCCGGGCCGACACGGACTTCCGGCACTGGTCAGACAGCGGAAAATATCTCTGAGCGATCTCCTCGTCTTTCTTCGCACTCGCAGAGTCGATCCCAAGACTGAATTCAATGGAAACGCGGCCGCTAGCCGACACCGGGGAGCCGTCTTTCTCAAACGGGCGATAGGTCCATTGCTTCACGCAGTCAATGGCTGCACTCTGCAGCATGGCCGGACCGCTCACGACCTTCGTGGATTCAATCTTGCCGGTTGTTCCGATGCGAACTTCCAGAACGACGGTGCCCTGGACCCTGGCCGCATTAGCGATCGCCGGATAGACCGGGGCGACCTTGTGGTCCAGGTGCTGATTGAGCGTCGGCTGATCTACCGCAATCACGCTCTCGGAAAGAGCATGAAGGGAGATTGTCGATAGCGCGAAAACGAGTGCTAGTCGCTTGATCGATTGCACATAGTCTCCCAAATATGACAAACCAATCTTAAACGCAAACGAATGGGGGCCTCGGCAATTTCACTTGATTACTCCGCGCTCACTGCGCTCAATGAAGGCGATGAGATTGGCGATGTCGTCCATCGCCTTAGGGTCGCCCGTCAGCTCTTTCATCTTCTCGACCGCGGCCGACGTATTCAGCTTGGCCGCCAGCAGCAGCCGGAAGGCTTTCTGGAGCAGCTTCAGACGATCTTCCGAGAAGCCGCGGCGGGACAGGCCGACTTTGTTGATGCCGAAGGCCTTGTTCTCGCGCCGCGCCGAGGTGAGCGAATAGGGAAGCACGTCCTGGGTGACGATGGTGCCGCCGCCGATGTAGGCGTGGTCGCCGACCGAGCAGAACTGATGCACGGGGCTGAACGCGCCCACCGTCGCATAGTCGCCAATCGTCACGTGGCCGGCCAGCGTGGCCGCGTTGGCCAGAATGCAGTGGCTGCCCACCTGGCTGTCGTGGCCGATGTGCGCATAGGCCATAATCAGGCAGTTGGAGCCGATGCGCGTGAGGCCGCCGCCCTTGGCCGTTCCGCGCGAGACGGTCACGCACTCGCGGATGGTGTTATCGTCGCCGACGACAGTCTCGGTCGGCTCGCCGCGATACTTCAGGTCCTGCGGCGCGATGCCGATCGAGGTAAACGGGTAGACGGTGTTGCGCGCGCCGAGCTTTGTTCGCCCATCCAGCACCACGTGGGAGATGAGTGTGCAGTCCTCGCCCAGCGTAACCTCGGGGCCGATCGTACAAAAGGGGCCAACGGCGCAGGACTCCGGCACCACGGCGCCGTGGGCGATCACTGCGCTGGCGTGTACTCTAGCCCGGACGCTCACTCGCCCGCGCCCTCAGCCGCCCCGCCGCGCTGCCTGGGGACCACGGCGCAGGTCAGCGTGGCTTCGCAGGCCAGCTTGCCATCCACATACGCCTTGCCGGCCATACGGCCTCCGCGCGAGCGGAAGGAGAGCACGTCGATCTCCAGACGAAGCTGATCCCCAGGCGTGATGGGCCTGCGGAACTTGGCCGCCTCGATGCCTGAAAACAGCACCAGCTTCTTCTCGCGATCGGCGACTTCATGCAACAGCAAAATGCATCCCGCCTGGGCCATGGCTTCGACCACGAGCACACCGGGCATGATGGGATAGCCGGGAAAGTGTCCCTGAAAAAACTCCTCGTTGACGGTCACATTCTTGATGGCCACAATGCGCTTGGCGCGCGCCAACTCGACGACCCGGTCAATCAGAAGAAATGGGTAGCGGTGAGGGAGAAAATCCATAATCTGCCCGATATCCATCGTCAGGGAAGGCATGTCGATCTCCGGGGCTTCGATCTGGGACATTGTTTCAGGGCTCCGGCGCGGCAATGCTGGCGGAATGCGGCGCAAACGAGAATTATAAATGGGCTTCCGGGCGCACCGCGCAAGCTGCTGCGCGGCCGATTGGGGGATGCGGGGCCAACTCCATCGACTCGTTACCATGAGTACGTCTGGCGCGTGAGCGCGTTTGGGGATCGAGCGCGAAGCCGCGCATTCCGGTACGCGTGGCAACTGGCTATTTCTTCACGATCTTTGCCGCCGCCGCGTCGGGACTGAACTCATCGGCGGGAAGCTCCTGGTTGTAGACCGCCTTGAACAGAAATCGCTGATTGACCATGTCGCCATTCTTGAAGCGGGTGATGTTGAAGGGAGTTTCGAAGCCGTCGACCGGGCGGTAGTTGTCGTACTCCTCGGCGTCTTCATTCTTATCGTGATAGAGCGGGTCGCGCCACTCGAAGCTGCGGCGCAGTGGCAGGTGGGTTTGCGTGTCCATTTGGATGGTCACCGCTTCATTGGCGCCGGAGATCAGCGTAACCTGGTCGGCCATGTGGCTTTCCGCAAGGTGCTGCCCCTCGTAGATCAGGATGGTCTTAGGGTCGTTGAGCCATTGCTTGACGACCGTCTCGATCGAGTGGTCGCGGCGGCGCAGGTAGTCGTCTACCTGATCCTGCGGCAGCGGCTTCTTGCCGGAATAGATGATCTCCCAGCCCTCGCGTCCGTTGTAGATCTGCACGACATCGCGATGCTTGGTGAACTCGTACCGATCGGTGTCCGGCCACGCGTGAATCTCCCAGTATTCGGCCGTCGATCCGGACGGTTTGCCCTTGTAAAAGCCTGCGGTGCGGCCAATATACTCGCGATTGCGCATGTGCAGCCAGGCATCGCCGCCCAGCGCCTTCACCATCAGGTCCAGCGCGGCGCGGGCCTGCTGCGCATTTTTTGCCGAGTCGTCCTGCTGCAGGGCGGGCGACGCGATCGCCAGGCAAACGCCCAAGAGCGCGGGCAAAGACTTCGATAGATACTTCAGCGGCAAGCTCCTCGCCATTGTCGATTCTCCTCAGCTCAGGGCCAAATTCAAGCCGTGTGATCCAGCAC
>Ga0116230_10001222_pt1 | contig 24061 bp, 25 predicted proteins | sample S1TSphfallax_3_FD_88678 | JGI IMG/M metagenome (GOLD analysis project Ga0116230, IMG submission 88678) | Host-associated microbial communities from peat moss isolated from Minnesota, USA - S1T2_Fd - Sphagnum fallax MG | ecosystem: Host-associated > Plants > Peat moss > Unclassified | place... | reverse complement strand
TCTTAATTTCATTCTAATTTACTATGCATTACATAATTAATTAATACACGGTAAAAAATAATTAGGCAATATTAAAAGAGTCATTGGTGCATGAAAGGGTTACTACTACCATTGAGTTGATTTAGTCAAATGGGAATTTAAGGATGTTTATTTATTACCACCGATAAATTATTTTAATAGTTAGTTACTCAGAATAATTAGGATGAAGAAGTAAGATAATTAAAGTCAAATGGACGAAATTGACAATGATGGAGCTCAAGGGCCCCATCAAAATGTCCAAGATAGGGAAAAGGATGAATCCTCCAATTCCATTGGTCATGGGGATTATCATCTTATTTGATTGGTGAAAGGAATCTTCTTAATGTTTCATTGGGCCTAGGAATTCTCATCCTAAATCCCATAGGAAAGAAAAATCATTCTTGATTCTCATTGGTTCACGAAGGATGAGAAGGCCATTGATTGGAAAGAAAGATTTCCAACCTTCCATTGGACAAGGAGAACAAGCTCAAGGAGGGGTGATAGGAAGCTTACCAAGGGAAATGGTATTTTGTGTGTGTGTTTTTTTGGAAGGAGAGGGAGGAGATTGAGTGTGTGAAAAATTATTAATTCTTATGTGTGGAAAAGTGTTGTTCATGGGAAAAAAATGTGTGCAAACAAAAACCATGAAGGGAAGTTATGTGTAACAAGTAGTTATAGTATAATTCATGGAAGGAATTCCATGACAAAGCCCTTGGATTCTTAATTAAAATAGTTGTTGCTCTCAGATCCACCATTGGATTTGTATCAAACTTGAATCAGTTTTAGTTTAGGAGGTGTAGAAGGTTTTCCCAAGATTTCAGCTTCATCGGTTTGCTTGCAAGGGAGCTACATTTGCCGGAAGTAAAGGGGGTTGAAATTGTCTTTTTTTTTTTCAAGTCTAATCAAAATAGTTTTAGTTCTAGGCATAACTCTTGATTTAAAAAATAAAAACTTATAAAATTTTGTACCATTTCTCCTTAAAAGATTATCTTTTTGAATTCTAATGCATGTTAGATTAAAGTTGTATGAAAATATTATGATAAATGGAATGAAGGGGGTCAACCATCAAACGTGAACTTAGATTAAACATCAACGTAAGGCTCCTTCACCTTCTATCATGGTAAATTTGATTCTCCCACAATGTCTTAGTACCTTTCAAATGGATACAACACATTAAATTCTTAGGGAACTCCTTTGCATTTCAATGAACCACCTTAACTTGTTAGAATACAACTACATCGTAGTTCCACCCCCAAGTGGGTTTTGTGAGCGCATATCTTCATGTGGAAGGTGTGGAAGAATTCCTCACAGTTGGATTTTCCATGCTTCAATTTTTCCTTGGGTCATGCATTTTTGTGGCTGATTTTCCAATTCAAATGTTGAATTTTGTTGTCCAAATGTTATGTGTAATGGATTTTCATGAAATGATTGTGGTGTCAATTTATATTGTTGCTATGAGTTTTTTGTTTAAAACTTCTTGCATTTGGTATGAATATGAATGGCATCTTATTTAGTTGTTTATGGTATCTCTTTGAAAATTCATCTTGGATTTTAATATCCCCATTCTAATCAGTTCTTTCCCTTTTTTATATCTTCATACTTTGTTTATGTTGTTTAGCCATTAGCTAGCCCAATACCAAATGCACTTGAGCCTGAAGAACATTGTTGCTTCATCAGCATTTGTCCAATTTCCCTTGAAATTATTTGATGAATAGATATCTTGAGTTTTATGTTCCAACCTTTTTCAAACTCCATTAACTTCTTGAAATCAACCATTGCATTGGTGATAATATCAATGATACCTTTTTCCTTAAGCTTAGTCAAACTTTAATCCATTGAGTAAAATGTGGTGCTAATTTCATTTCCTGCATCAATTGCTTGTATATGCTTTAAATTTGTATGGGGGTGAAACTTTATAATCTTCACCATCTTCTAGATGTTTGTTTCTTACCTTTGACATGCCTCTTGGTGATTAGATTGTGATATCGTGTTTTTTCATAGATGTCTTATTTGAAATATAAACATTTACATGCCATTGCCATTAATGTAAAAGGTAATAATTTGTGGAACTCCATGGGGTATGGGGGGATATGGGATACCTTCAACCTCAAATTGCCCAAGAATAATGTTAGTTCAAGGCATAGAGGGAAGCTCCATCTTGATTTTTACATGGTTGATTTATTTTCATTGCTGAAATATTTCATTGTAATTTTCTCCATAGCTGAATTTTTTTTAGTTTAGGTTTATTAATGGTTGATTTCGTTTCATGGTCGTTTTTTTTCCAAGAGTGGTTTCTTTTCATTGTTGAGTTCTACCTCCATGAATTTTCTCCATGGCACCTTGAACTTTGTGGTGGTTTGGAACCCTTGTGGCAACTGATTTGACCTTCTTTCCATGGCATTTGTGGTGGTTTCTTGCTAATTTTTCTTGATTGTTTTAAACTATGTGTTGGTTGATTTAAGCTGATTCGAGCTTTTCCATGTCTTATTTGAGCTCCATGGTGGCAAGTTTGAGCCAATTCAAGCTGTATGGTGATTGGTTCCAATTATTTTGAGCTCCGTGGCTATTGGTTTGAGCTAAATTGGACATTTCAATGGCTGGTTTGAGCTGATTTAATCTTTGTGGTGGCTGGTTTCAATTATTTTAAGCTCCATGGTGGTTGGATTGAGTTAAATTGAACATTTCCATGGCTAGTTTGAGCTAATTTGAACTTTGTGGTGGCTGGTTTCAATTATTTTGAACTCATTTGAACTTCATGGTGGCTCTTTCATGGTTGGCTTGAGCACTTGAAATTCTTGCAACTCTTAGGAACTCCTTTTAAGCCTTAAGGTTTATTGTTCAACAATTTGGGTATGTCATGGTAGTTCCCCAAAAGCTTGCAACTATTAAGAACTCCTTTTAGGCCTTGGGTTTTGATGATTAACAATGTGGTATGTCATTGTAGCTCTTGGAAGTTCATGGTTAATTTGTCTTGCTGTTGCAATTTACTGCCATCCATGATTGTAGGTTTGCAAATTGTGTTTTGTTGTTCCAAGATGTGCTAACTTACTATAGTGTAATTGTATTGTGTTATAATCACAATTAATGACACTCCATAGTCATGTTCCATCTCCAAGAACTCGGGCTACATGTGAATCGATGTAAAAGTATTATCATTAATTATAATTGCTTGTGTTGAATCAAATTTGTGGACATTGGCTGCCTAGTGATGCATTACACTTTATCATTACCAAAACATGGGAGCGTTTTTATGAGGTTGTTAATTTGGTCGTGCCCGATAACATGGATGATTTCAAAGAATTTTTTTTTGATACAAAGCTAGAAGAATTCATGGTTCACATGAAATGTCAAGTCTTGGAATTTTTTCAACCTTTCCTTTCCTTTTTGCATGGGTTGAGAAAAATAAGGGTCACAATATGCTAGCTCTAATGTTAGATCCAAGGTTCAAAAGTTTGTGGTTGGTGACTAGTTACATAGGTCATGAAAAAGCATCCTCATTGGTTGTTCAATATGATGTTGGTTTCCTATTGCTTTTGTTAATTTGATGTTACAAGGTATTGATGCCCTCTATGTTTGGTGATGAGGTTCAAATGCAAAGCTCATACTTCCATTGTGAAAATTTGCTTTAAACCATGAAAATTAGTGCTGAAGCTTTGATTGCACTTGTGGCACACTAGCTTGATGAATTTTGTCGCTACCATGTTGATCTAGACAACTACAAGTGCACATTGTCTGAGTGGTGTGGAAAGGAGCACAAGTTTCCGACAGTGGCTTTGTTGGCTCAACAAATTCTTGGGATTCTAGCATTTGCCAAATCAAAATAGAAAGGATTTTCTCCATTGTTGGAGTTTTCATTGCATTTTGGATGTGTCAATTATAAACTAACCATTTAGACTAGATGATTTTTGTCAACAAAAATTGGCATGATGATCCAAGGGTTGAGTATTCTAAGCATTTTGACTTTGTAGGTGCATGATGGTAGAATCAAAGTTCACAAAAACTTGATTTGATGTTTGAAGATCAAGTTGAACGGGAAGAATTCCCATATATTTGAGATTTCCCTTTTTGAAAATCCTTTTGTTTAGATGTTCCTCATTTTTCACTACTAGACTAAGTTTTTGGAACTTGTTCATTTATTCACTTCATTGTGGGTTGGGAAGCTTCATTTAGTTTCATGGACTCCTTGGTTTTTTTTTTTTTGCACAACTGATTGTCCCATGGCTGATTTCAACAAGCTTTAATGTAAGTTATGAATTGTGAGGTTGTAATTGGCTTGCCTTTTTTAAAGAAACAAGATGTTTTTAGTTTGTAGTGCCTCCTTCCTTCAACGTAAATGAAAAAATCAGACTTGGATTCTATTAAAAAACCTTGTACTCATAAAAACAGAAAATCAAATAACCGAACCTTGAATTTGTTAAAAAATCGCCATCAAAGAACTGGCCATGGCAAATATAATACCTGGTGTAATGAAGGTAAGTCAAGGGATTTCAATGATAACCAGACTAGTTTGAACCCCGTGCCTAATGCACAGGTGTGTGTGTGTGTATTTGACGGTACATATTACAAAATTATAACTACAACTACATTTCCAAAACCTCTCTATATACCACATTCCGCATGTATTCATCGGGACCCTGGCCACTGAAAATCTTGATGTTTGCACTGCTTGTGACCCGTGAGATAGCAACTGATATTGATATCAAAATCTTGGGGGTGCCCGCCCCCCCCCCCATGCGCATGTGTCAATGTCTAGGAAAGGTATGCCTTGGGGGGAGGGGGGGAGGGGGGTTATTTATTTCTGTCAGGGTTTTCTTCCCTGTATGATGCCATCCATGGATGGATGTCGAGACAAATGGATGGATGGACAGGTCGCGTGAAAAAGCTTCACGGAAAACGACCACGACATCCTTTACTATATGTAATAAGGTAAGTCAAGGGATTCAATGATAACCAGATAAAGGAACTGACTGGGATTCTGTGAAAAACTGACCCCCAAAAACCAGCCTTCAAACTCCTATACTGCTGGAACCTGCCGATTCTCACAAAATTGAAGTTTAAGGAAAACCGAATCCAGCTTTGAGAAATTTTTTGAAGGCCTGGAACCGACCAGTTCTATGAATTTAATTTTCTAAAACTACACAGACCTGGCAGTCATTTGAAAAATCAAAGAACTGCCCAACACTGGTACGTACCTGATCACCCACTCTACGACCCTTGAGCCCTGTTCCTCATCTGCTTTTTAATACGCACTAAATTTGGGAACAGTGTTTTGAGACATATTTGGGAACTAAGAGAACATGATTGGGCATGATGGGGAACTCAAGCAGCATCGACTGGGAATGTTTTAAAATCCATTGGGAACTTTCAGAGAATATTTTGGAACATCATTAAGTAAAGCTTTTTGATATTTGGGATATTTTGAAACATCAACAAGAACAACATGAAAAACCTCGTACCCTACCTATTGGAAATACATGTGCACACAATTGTAACATCATCCTGAACCGCCTCCCCTTTTTCTTTTTTTAAGTGTCTGGATTTAATAGTCCCAGCAAGACCATACATTTTTGGGATTGGCAATGGCTTGAACCTTGCTTCTTGTTTGATGACGATTAGACTTTCCCAACCTACCCCCTGAGTGGGCAACTTAATTCCCATCCACTATTTGCCTTGTACACCCATCTATATCTATGCAATTTCAACCCTTTTCACTCTTCAATGACTCATTATATTGTTCTTCAACCCTCTTACAAGCTCAACTTCTTTCAAATGCTCTATTGCTCTCCCATTGTTTTGTCACTTGGATGTGATTATTCTTAACCATTGGGTTATCAACTAATTTTTACACCACCAAGGCTTTTAAAAATATATTTAAGCTTGCATTGAATTGTTAGAATACTTGCAGATTAAAATATCTTCCTGGATGAAGAGGGAAGAGGGGCCAATTGTCAGTGGATGGAATGTTAACAACTAGAAATTCAAGCAATTTTAGATATATAGCTTATCTTTAAATGGCTATAAGGATTGAAAGTAGATGAACGGTCCCAATTACATCCCAAAAAACTTTCCCATTGAAAAACCAAAATCAAACATGCTTAAAACATTTGGTGAGAAGATTCAAACACCCTCCTTTTAGTTTGCTTTTCAAAAAATTGGTAAATCCTATTATGTTCACATCAATTGTGAAATTACCTCTATTTCACACCTAATTGCATATTACAAATACATTTCAAATCAAACAAAACTTTATTTATATCCCCCAGGTGCCAAATTCACAAGACCCTCTTTACCATAGGTGTTATAGTTCAGCACATATGCCAGAAACTTTTAGTAAAAAGAATGAGTTTGGACCCCCTCCTGCAAGTACTTAAAATTTTCAGCAAAATAGTCCATGAAAGTCACTTATTAGAAAACAGAGAAAACAAAGAGCAATATGAACAATAGCATGACTGATGAAAGACAGACGTCCTGTATACACAACTTCTAATTGGGGTGCTGCATTGCACAAACCACAATAGAAATCTTAACAATAATGGCGCTGTTTCAGCTGGCTCATCCAACTTTCTTACACACCAAAGGCATTGCAGACCTTCAGTACACTCAATCATCTAGTTGACTACTGCTGTGACTTGTGTCTCCCCACAATTCTGCAAAACTTGACATTCAAGCATCCATTGACAGCCTTTGTAGATTCTTGCCTTCCAAGCAGGGAACAGCAGTTGAAGGAAACTAGACATCATACTGACTGTGTCAGGCAAAGGTATATATAAAACAACAAAGCTTGGAGCAGAAACTTGTATTGTCCTTCCTTGAGGTGTGGACTTGCTACTGGATGACCAACTAGTTCTGTTCCATAAAACTCCTTGTTGTCTGCATCTCCTGATATGTGCCAGTTGCTATCCCAGCAAATTGCCTAGGAGGAACAAATAGAACACAGAAGTTGGTACATAAGAGAAAAAGCGAAGGACACTGCTGTTGGTGTACAAAAACTCATCATTGCCAGTATGTTTCAATTCCACCATAAAATGGCAGTATCCAGATCCAAATCAAGTAATTTGAGCTGTAGCAGACCTCAATTCCCTGCTTCTTTGGTAGAAGATCACCTCCCAAATACAAATCTTTCAGGTGGCCCAAAAGGGTTTTCCATTAGAGTATGATGGCTGTGATGGTGACTCTCCTGTAAAATCTTCATCTTCCTCTTCTCCATACTCCACAAGCTTCAGCCCTGTCAAGAGGAAGTCAATACAATCTATGAATATGCATGATTCAAACCATGGCTTCCATATCAAACAAGGAAAGAATCACAGTGGTTGTCAACAAGTGTAGAGCAGTATCTGCTCAACTAAGACTGCTCCCTTTTGCTGAACAGCAGAACAGAATCCCAACTAAAGCAATGTAGACTGGTAGCACTGTCACATTCTAAAGACGAATTTTAGAACTCACCCTCCTTTTCAGTTGGAGACTTGGGTAGGGCCTTTCGAATTGGGGGTGGCATGCTTTTAGGAGGAGGAGGTGGCATCAGCTTAGTTTGCAGTGGAGATAAATTTATGTTGTTATGACCAGAAGGTGACACAGATTGTTCATCCAGCCTGGAGGGTCCAGTAACCCTATGGACCTGCAGATAATGAAAATTGCAGGGCAAATGAACAGCACCAGCATAACATGTGAATACAATTGGTTGCCCACAATAAACTAGATATGACTATCATTATAAAATTCTGATGAGACCCAACTACACAAGAATCACATACAGGAAGCACTCTAAAGGAAGACTATTGCAAGGCTCAAGCTAAGGTGAAGTAGCTGTGCTCCCGATCTTTAACAGGGACATAGCCCCACAACTCCTCTTAAGATCCCTGTGAAACATAGAAATGTAAGTCCAAAATGGTTGCGCGGCACGAGTCAGCATCGGTGGCAGAGAAAATATAAAATACCTGGCACATGCACCATGCCATGTCAGTAAAGAAAAAGCATTAATCCTACTTCAGTCCCGAAAAAGGTGATACGAATAGGAGAAAGTTGTTCATAACTACAGACCTGATATCTGTCTGTGTGACAAGAACAATAGTTCCAGGTCCACTGGCATTAATTCAAACCTTGATAGTGCTAGTGTGAACTTGTAACCATCCAACCATTCAGGTCAGAAAAAACCATTTACATCCCACTAGTTTTTCTCAGCCATAGCTTTCACATATGTATAAGTTCAGACAGGTCTATCCTGTGCACCTGAGAGTCGTCTCTTGCTGTTGTCTGCTTAGCAGGCATTGGAAACTCCTGAAACTTGCGCCTCTCTTTTTGTGGAGGCCCATCCCTTCGCTTCTCTACATGCCAATTGCTCTGTCCATGGGTGGGGATGGTTCCTTGAGCATCAGCAACCTGCATACCACCCACTGCCAACCCATTCCCAGGCCTAACAGAAACAGGAGGTGGTGGCCTTTGCAAGGCCTGTGCAACTTGTTGAAGAGGAGACACCTGAGGATAAACCCCACCATAGCCACTATAGTTTGTGGTTGGAACAGTTACTGGGAAAGGATGACTTGGGTTCTGCAGTCCCCTGGCTCCTTGATTGTATGAATTAACATTCTGTGGCCCATAGTTCAAATTTGCATCAGATTGAGGAGGTCCTGCAAACAGAAGAGGGATGAGGTCACAAATATGAAGAATACATACAACTAAGTTGACAGAGTAGAACATTGGCATTTGGAGACTCTTTTATGCGCCTTCTTTTGTTCCTCAACAAATCATCACTTCCCTTTCAAAACCACAACATGTATTGCAGAAACAAAACTGACTTCTCATTAATTCTGTACTTCTTCGAGAGTATGTAGCTCTCATTTATTTACCATATGAATTGAGTGGGAAATGCACCAACTACTAGTCCATGTATTCATATAAATCCTGAATCATCGTCACCCTGCCAACAGACAGTATTGCCACCTGGCCCAAGTCTTTCCTTTACAGTACTGGGTTTCAGTTTTCATTTGGCTGCCAACACACACATAAACTGTTTTTCACTCACTGTACCCTTCCATACAGAATGAGACAGGTTGAATGCCAGATACCATTATACTACCTTGTTTGACAGAACCAGGAATGGACACAGGCAGCAAAGGTGCAGGTGTGTTGCTGACTGATGTTTGAACTTGGTCTGCTGCTAATCTGGATTCTGGCTCACTCTTGATACTACTGAAACTTTCTGTGGCCCCACCGCCTGCAAGCTGTTGTGGGGGTGGAACTGCACCATATACCTTGGTTGGAGGTAACCTGCCACTCACAAAAGCAAGTTGAACATAAAAAAGCTGATACCAAACTGGAACTAGCTACTCATATAATATCATGTAGGCCACAAAGCAGATTGGTCTTTCCAATAGCTAACAAAAGGCTGCTAATCATAGAGAGCCTGCAAGAATATGAGCTGTGGACAAAGCTAATAAGCAAGACTGCAAAAACTGCTCAGTGAATTGAGACACAAACTATGAATCAGTCATTCAGGAGACATGTCACTTACATGTTTGCATAGGGGTCCATAAACATCTTCTCTGTTGTGGGAGGTTGCAATGCTGGTGTAGCCATTGATGTTGTACAAACAGGAGGCCATGGTTGAGGGCCTGGCGGATATCCTAAAGGGTAGAAACCACCTTCTGGTGGTTGAGCTCCCAATGTCGCTGGATGTGCAATGTTTGGTTGTTGATATGCAAGGTGTGAATGTTGAGTGGCACTCCGGACATGGGAGGGAACTGGAGCTGGAGCAAAGTTCAATGGAGGTCTATCTGCAGATGCTTGATAAGTTGGAGGCCTGCATCACAGACCAGGAAGCTTTATGGTGTCAGGTACAGGAATCATGGCATGCTTTCTAGGAGGTCAAACAACACCACAAGTCCAAGAAGAAAAAAATGTTGCAGTCATGAGGAGGCACACCGGAAAGCAACACTATCAACACGGATTGTATCCAACAAATTCTCAGCAAGCCGCCTTGCATCATCTACACCCTTGAAGTTGTCACCAGTGATAAGAAGGTGTAAGGGCTGTTGGAGTTCTGCCAACCAACCACACAATTTAAGATCCTGAGACAATGCTCAGTGCCAACACCAAGGAGCTCAGCAGATTAATAGCAAGATCGATGCCCTATTGCTTGATGAAAGAGGTGAAATGATGTTCAAGACACAATAATAACCAAAATATACCACAAACTTCTAACCCACTAAAATTCAATAAACGTGAACATTTGCCAAGCAGCAACTCACAAGTTATTTTCTGAGAAAACTTCACATACACATGCTACTAAACTCATAGCAGAACCTCCAAACTCCAATTCCAGCCCTACGGCAATAAGTGCCCCTGGTTCACAATCCACACATGAACAACTAGTCTGTATGTGTTGATGGAGATGGATTGCAGATGCATACCTTCACCTGAAAAGGATTCCAGGTAGCCAGAGCCAATCCCCCGCACAGCAACCTCAGTGCCTGTCTTAGTCATGATATGATTTATATACTGATCCTGCATAATTTGCAATCCGAAATCCCCACCGAAGCCAGCAACACCACCACACAATCTCTCCCAAAGAAGTGAAGATGTCAGGGACTACTTCAACTGAGCTCTTAACAACAAGGTGAAGAAGTATCAAAGCTGAACGAACATGACAATGATTGAGTAGACCAGACAGAACTTTAGAATTCCAGCAATCCTCCTGATACAAGTTTGTCTAAAGAGAATCTACTGAGAGTGACAATGGGACCACAGATAGACAAAGCAAACCAAAGTCAGGTGCAATTCTTGTCTTTCAACATTCTAGCCACAAAACTCAGGACCATCACAACAAACAGGGGGGAACTAAATTGTAAATAGGAAGGCCTTCCAGTTTCTTGACCTTCCAGGTTCTTCTAGTGAATAAAAGATTGCTGTTCTTCTTGACATTAAAAGCAGTGCCACCTTACCACAATTTTCTGGCATAGTATTGACAGGTAAGATAGCCAAAAAATCAAGCACTGAAGAATCTCTGACATCTATCACACCATTTAATATGCTAAAAAAGGAGTTTTAAAAAATCATGACCAAAGGAAAACCACATTACATATCTTCTTTTTTTCCCTCTGCTTCCCACAATGATACCCCAGCAAGCAGTACTGTCTTTGACCCAATACTTTACAACTATTAAAAAGGCAATGTCCTGGCAAAAGGCCATGCCATGAGTCAGGAGCTGATGTCCCCAATGTCAATAGGATATAACTTCAGATACCTGAAGGTACACCTTAGCTGTCAAGGTGGGAACTACCAAGTCTGTTAGAAACATCCCACATAAACTTCTGCTATGACACAAGATCTTGCTACCAATAGTATGCTACATTCCCAAGCCCTTTACATTTTCCATCTGCCAATAACTCAGTCAATCAGCCCCTCACCCTCCCCTTGGTTCTGTAACCTAATTATGAATGAATATCATAGTTGTTCGAGATAGTCTTAACCAGGGAGTCATAAAGTGCAAGATGGAGAGGATGAGAGGATCATGATGAGCATAGTGACAGAAGCTTTAAATATATGCAAATGGTGATGCCATACAGAATGTATGTGACAAGAGAACTGCAAATCTTTACTTATGAAAATGAGCCTCTCCAAATCAAGTATGAGTGTCCACAAAAGCCTAGTTACTATCAAGCAAAGGGCCCCAGCGCTTACATTTGGCCCACGAATTCGCCCAATCAGATTGAATGATGAATCAATCTCAATTCCCACATTTACTACCACACTCAGTGGTGGACCTCCCTGCCAGAAAATATATGGGTTGATGTTCATAAGTTAACCAGGATAAATTAACAGCAAACACTTAGTACCATGTAGATAGTAGACCAGAAGGTGCTGAAACACTAATATCAATATCATAGAATCTCTCATGCTTGCACACCGCTTCCAAATGAAAACTCCAAGTTTCTTGAAATATTCAAATATTGTATGTGAGAAGACAATCAGAAAACTGTTCAATTCACAGATAGATCACCAGAAACCTAGGAATGCCTAGGACAACTTACCCCTCCACTTTGTATGGTTCCTGCAGGAGGTGGGCCCTGCTTCATCATCTCTTCTACCAGAGCTGCTGCTGCGTCCACTGACTTAATACGCTCTGTGGTGTCTTTTAACTGCAAAAAAACCTCATAAGAACACAAAACATAAGCTCCAGTTCATTACCTACTCATCCCATGAGCCATCAATATGTGCTTAAAATAAGCCCATTATGAAGGCTAGACCCAAGATCTCTTGGATGAATCTCTCCTGTTTCTTCCTCAAACTACCGATAAGAATCAGGCATACTAGGATGAAAGCTATACTGTTGCACTCAATCTCTATCACAAAATTCCCATATACCAGCATCTACTCACTACTGGACATGTCATATGAGCTTCTAGAACCCAAACACAGGAAAGACAGCAAGAACTGAGCCTATAAAAGACTATCCTTGATATATTGTTAAAGAAGATCAATATTCCCTGACCAAGCAAACACAAGGGATGAAGAGCAAACAACCACCACAAACAATGGTTCAAACAATCCAAAACAACTGTACCACAGCAGTGCACAATCTAAAGATGTCTTACAGAGAGAAACTCAAAAAAACATTGAAGGCAACCAAACAGATGCTGTGTCAGTTTCAACCAATCAAAAAAACACAACAGGGACAGGCGTGGTCATAATCTAGTGGGTATCACTCGCAAAGTATCACCATCATGTTCATCATGCACAGTAGTAGAGACAACTGTATAATAATCTGCTTGGAATCTACAGCAAGCAATTATACAACAGTCTACAGCCTAAGTTTCTATTGCATTTCCAAAAGCAATGTGAAGGCTTGATCACAAGTCAGCTAGCATTCAAGAGGCATACCTAATCAACAACTTAAAGAGTATCCTCATTCAAGCTGGAACAAATTGTGAAGGTAAGCTTGTGCATGTACACTAGGGCTCTTTGGAGTAGACTCATCAACAGAAACAGGACATCTCACCTGGACACCAGCTGAGATATGAAGATAAAGGGGCTTCTCAGAATCTGGAGGTCCATTTGGGGGACGAAATCGACCCCTGATACCATGACCAAGCAAAACCCAGGAGACACAACCCACAATTAATGCTGGCCACAAAAGTGAGCTGCCATCTGGAATCCAACAGCTATATCAATGATTGGCACACAATTAATCCACATTCTGTAATAGACACAGCCCACTCTGAATACAGGCCTGTGATTGACATCATGATGTTAACAGGCACATCCACTTGACAGCAAAGGAACACACCTTGTAATGACAACAGCACCTGTTTTAGCTTGAATCTGCAGCAAGATGGAAAATTGATGAGACACTATTCTATTTTAGAGCCACAGAAGACGTTTGCAAGAGTACTAGGAGTTCAGCGCACTCCAGACTCTTCAATGGAAAACCAGATCTGTATAACACCAAGAAACAGCAAAGCAATGCCATACAAGCAATCTTAGCTTGATGATGATGAAAGCGGATTCTCCCACTTCCATTCTCAGGCATTACTTTGGACATTGCGTTTTTCAACAATGTCCCAAGTTTTGTGCAAAAGAACAGCTACTTTGATTTTCTAGGTTGAGACTTCACAGTAAAGATAGTTTTACTACACACCAAGCCTTTCTGGTGAATGAATCTGTCAGCTCTTCCCAAGGCAAAAGAACACGTACTTCTTCCTGAGTCTGGCGCTTGGTCAATTTGTATCGCACTCCAGGATCTGCATCATTGATGATTATCTCACGAGCTATTACTTCATCATGAATCTTCACTGGAGGCATCAACCCCTTGGTCACAAGATCCTGCAGCCTCCTCCATACATCAGAACACTGGATAAGCACTAAACAATGTAGCTAACATAAATACCTTGGGAATGAGAAAGAGAAAGCAAGATATCAATGCAAAATTGCTTAACCAGGTAGGTCTCCAAGACATGTCACTTCTTGCCAAACCCAAACAAAGATGACAAGAATGAGAGTGGTCATAACCAGATGAGTGCCGTTCACAGACAAGTCACCCATCAACTTCATCATGAATGGCAGTGACCAGCTACCATTATTTTCCCACTGGCTTCAACAGCTCCCAACACTGGGTGCAGATAATAATCTGCTCAAATTTTGGGCAAACAATATATACAAAAATATAGAATCTGAGTTTCTGTCACATTTGCAGAAGCAACAGGAAAGACTCAGTTGTGATGTTGGCTAGGACTTGAGAGACATGGTTAATCAAAAGATCTTGAAAACAGACTTGTGCACAGGGGAAATTTGCTTGTGAGATAGAGAGAAAAACCAGAGGAATACCCTCTTCATGTATCACCCACCAATAGTATTTTCTTGAGAGACCTCAACTGTTTCACTAATTTTACATGTCACCAATTGATCCTAGCAACCAACCATGCATAATGTTTCTGATCAAAGAGAAGAGGTACCTGATTGATTTTTTGAACAATAGCTGCAGCCACATTGTTTGGTGCTGTTGAAGGTGATGAAGTGTATGATACTAGGGGCATGGGTAGAGTCATTGTTGGGAAAACTCCCACCAATGAAGCCAACATATTGGGCATGCCCAAGCTGGCTAAATGGCCAGCACCCCCAAAGGGCACAATACCTGGCATTGCTGACACTGGATAAGCTGCTGGAGCAACAGCCTCAGCTGGCTGGTCCCATTTTCTCTTCTTCCTGCAGGAAACAACATCCATGTTCAATCCTTTGAACATATTGAAATTTTCCAGAGACTATCTGAAGCAGTTACTCTCTTTGATAGTATTGAAATTTCCAAATGTAGCATGTTGATGAATCAAAAATGTAAAAGGCACTTCCTACACTGCACTACTTGTCTCTCAAGACTGAGAATAAACAGATGTCATGCATTCCAGTCACAATGCAGGGTCATGCATGGCTGTATTTATCTTCCCATCAAAGGAAACCAGCCAAGAGGGTAGGCATCTAAGTTCACCGCCTGCTGTACACTATGCAGAAAAACTTCCACTTGGTATCACCACAGGCTAAAAGAAATTTTGTCAAAAAGATCTAAGGTAGGATTTCGCAATTCTCAAAATAAAATTTAAACCTAAAAGTCAGCCTGGCCTCATGCACATAGCTAGCTGATCAGTTCTATCTCTCAAGTTGAAAATAGCTGGGGCCCTGGCAAGTAGATGGCACGCTTCTTTAAAGAAAGAGAAATGCGTCATCCATCAAAGCCTGCATTTTTAAATGGGCAAAAATACAGAAAGGAGGTTATTTTGGAGAAAAGAGCTGAAACTAATCAAGAAAAAAGAGATGTAAAGGGAGAAAACCAGGGACGTTTAAGACAAGGAGAACGAGAAGAGAAGAAAGCATCCTCGCAAGTGTAATTAACACCCCAAGCATACTATATCCACAAAACACTAATTTGACAACCAAATTCTGGAGGCAAGAGCAAAAACTAGCAGCCAAGCTTGCAACCTTTATCCCGCAACTGAATAGTTACTTCATCCTTCTACTGGACAGAAGAAGACACAACTGCAACGAGTTTAGGGTTTCCCCCTCAAGCAGGGGTGCGAAACCCTAGCCAGTGAGAGCAACGGGACAATTTGACTAGCTCTAAGAGACGCAAGAGATACTGAAGCAAGAAAACTGAACAGGTCCAGGAAAAAGAGCTTTAAAGACGGCATCGTAGTAGAAGAATGATCAACGAAAACTCAGGATTGCAGCGGATCGCGTCAAAGATAACATTCTTCCGCATTGCACAAGGGATCACAGATTCGAGAAACAAAAGGGTGCGGAGCTCTTTGGGACTCTAATGATGATGACTATACTAACCTTTGACGAGTAGCCGGAGTAGATGCCTCCGCCATCTCGTTTCGTCCGTAGAAATCTATCTTGTGCGCTCCCCTCCTCTCTGTCCCTCTGTCGCATCGCAAGTATGTGTGAGCAAAACCCTAAAGAGTGTGGTGTCCAATAGCCCACGAGCCTATTCCGCTTCCGAAGACTCAAAATTGACAAGGCATCGGGAACAGCTCCAAAACCAGGTGCCGTAAGAGCAACAAAACATTTTAGGTCATTTTTTGCCCACAATCGGACGCTCACATCGGAACAAGGCACGGTGTTCTCCCCAGAGATCCAACGACGTTGATTTAGCTACTTACTTGAGCGTCAATATAACAAAAATTTATCAGTCTTGGACCAGCACTGTTGCTTTCACACAAGCACCTATTTTTGTATTTTTTCTTGTGACTAGAAAAAATCCAAGTTTGTTGTTTGGAAACTTTCAATCTTGAGACATGTACCTATTTATATAGGGATGTGTTGGCAAAACATTCAGCATTTAGTCCAAATATTTGGTACATAAATACTTGAGATCTATCATTTTTCTTAATAATGATATTTGCATTATTAACAAATTCCTCCTTTTCCTTCAAAGCTAAGTGATTTAAAATAATTCAACAATTGGCTGTTGAATGTTTTTTTCACATACATTTTTTCCATGTGCATCACATCTATGCAATGTTTCAACGAATCCTGTAAATAGTCATCCACATTAAACTAACTCAATTAATGAGACTTAACCAACTTCACCTTTTTTACACAACTTCATTGCAACACACATGACAATCTTGAAACCTTGTTTGTAACTACTATAATGCCAAATGACGTTAGCGAGTGAACAAATGAACTCTTGAAACCTCATTTGTAACTACTATAATGCACAAGGATGCTAGTGGGTGAGTAAATGAACAAGAAGGAATCTTTGAAAATATTTCATGCTATGTCATGGAATATTTTTAATATATTTGTTTGCCACATGGAAATACTATGTGACATAGAAATTTTTTCCAAAACAAGTCATAGAATGTTTTGCCACATCACATGCCTAGCTTGTTTTAGGATTAACAATGGTTTATTGACTCTAAACATGGGTTTAGCCAACAAAATTGTCAAATGTAGCACCATGTGAGGGTTTAAAGGCAAAAAAATAGAAGGATGCATTTCATCATCCCTATTGCAACCAATACTTGAAACGTTTATGGTTTTTGGACAATAATTACAATATTATCAAAAATGTTGAAATGGGTGGAAACCGCGTGCTTGAGAAATATTTGATGAAATTAAATTTTATAGTAATTATTTGACAAACATGTGTTGAAATGGCCAAGTATGGCGATATTATACATAAATAGACAATATACATGGAAGCACGTTATGATTGTCAAAGGTTTTATTATTAATATTGGCCATGATGGCCTAAATGGAAATAAACTTATGAAGTTAGGTACTTTTATGCCACACCATTAATGTATATTCACCACAACAAAAAGAATATACATATGTCTAGAATGATTAAATTAATCCACAATTGAAAAAAAACCTTTAAGTTGTAATTGGAGTCTAAACTTCCTACATAACTAGCTAGCTACAATAAGCTTTATGAATGAGAAAATCACAATTGATTTGATGGAGATGCAATTGTCATGTATTATCACTAGAATCCAAAGGCTTTAGAATGCATTGAAACAAATGTTAAATTTCATCTCAACTCCACATGCAATCATGAGTGAACTTTTGCATGAGCCCACAAAACATAATTGTTTACATGACGTGATACACATGTTTACATTGCACATATGCCCCATGGCTACCCAAAGAAGTTGCTAACATCGTGATAAAAAAATTGTAAATTCATTCATATCCAAGTGGTGAGACATCAATAGTGCATTGGATCAATAATTTGTCGACCTCCCATTGTTGGTGTGTTGTTGTGTTAATTTGCATCCAAGCGAAGAAGTGGAAGGAGTCAGTGCCATTTGACCTATGATTGGAATATGAATGCACTCACCACACCAAAAGATCTCATTACAATAGACAAAACTTTTCATAAACATTCTACACACAACACAAATGACCCAAACAACAAGCCTTCCAGAAGTTAAGCCCGAAACTATTTTTTATATTGGTTGTGATCACCTTACACTAAACATGGCCATTATATTTTCTATCCATGCCTTACATTTGGGAAGGGTCATGAGCATTCAAAAGAAGTGATGGCAATTTGAACAAAACACCCCATTGGAAGCAATCAGCAAGAATTGGATTTTGTGAAGAGGTATCTTGTCATAATCCAAATTTTGTAACTTGTTGGAGCAATAATGTTACAAAACGAGCACATGAGCGTGAACATGAACCTGTGAGCAAGAATGGATATATTTGAAATATTTTGACGATAAAAATAATATTTTTTAGAATATCCCTATGCCATGTAGGAATGACATTGAAAATATTTTTCCACATGTACATGGATGAAAGTCACAAAATGGATGAAAATTAAACATCAATTAAATTTTTGGATGATAATTACATATAGATGAATTATTTGGATGAAAAATTTGACAAGTTGAAATGTATGGATGGAACTAATTCCAAAATAATTATGTCGAATGAAAACCACATGTACATGGAAGAAACTTATAAAAATGATGAAATATTTGGATGAATGTGGAGCATGAATGAACTTTTAGATTATAATTGGAAATAGATGAATTATTTGGATAAAACTTTCAGCTAGTTGAATGTATGGATGAAATATTTCCAAAATAATTATGACGACTAGAAATTACTAGACTTACATAATTTTCATGTCTAATTTCATCCACAAAAAAGGTGTCAAACGTGAAATTTGAAGGACATTACAATGTAAAAGGGTGAAACTATAACTTGTGTAAGTTAAATCAAGTCACATAATAAGTCAAAGGTAGGAAGTCCAAATAATGATGGAATGGGAAAATGCTTGAGAAATTAATGAATAGTGCACTACACACATCATGTTGAAAAATATTTTCATTTCTACAACAAAATAAATTCCAAAAGAACAAAACCCATAACAATCATATTTAACAACTATCTAATGACTTTACAACCTAATTTACCTCTCAGACTTTGGCATGATTTAATAGTCTATGAACCTCATTCCAGCTCCAAGATGGATAATGGATGAATGGTTCTCTAAAGCCAAAATACATGGCATATTGCAAAATGTAATACAAGTGCTTACATGGTTGGTAAATGTGGATAAAATTCCTCTAGAACTACTCCACACTTATTAAAACAACATATTTGCACTACAATATTCACACATTCATAATTTTTGCATTAATTATCAACACACATGTGTTTGTAGTCCATTCAAACACCAAATTCATGGTTATTTTAGTTTACTAAAATCTATACTTCAGAATATAATGTAGGAAACTAACAACATAATTACAATTCATTTCATGATTTTTTTATGCTTTAGATAATTCACACAATAATCCGAATATGGAAATCACAACAGAAGTTTATACTTCCTTAGTTTAAAACTTCAATCAAAATATAGCAAGAAATTCCATGTTTATTGAAATGTAATCAAACATCAAGATTAAATCTATGGTATTTGAAATTACAATATGTAGTTTCTGTTACAAAGTACTTACATCTATTTCCTTAGTCCAAAACTATGTGTTTAAAAATGTTTTTCACTTTCCCAAAACTCCTTCCTTTGGGCAATCTTCAAATCACCATCAACATGAATCAAAACTAAACAAGAACTCAAAATTCAAACCGATAATGTCCAATGATTAAATCCTATCCACAATGCCTTGTACATCCAAAAACAATGTAATTTGCCTATTTCGTTAACATTACCCCTTCTATACTTTGGATTCCATCGCCAAAATCCTTGTGGAATAACATAAAATGAACTAAAATCATTATGCAACCTCCTAGGCTTCTAGTTGCCTAGCTACAATTTTTATAATCTTATTTTGTACAACAACGAGTCGTTTTGTACCTACCTCTGAATTTATAGTTCGGACCTCCTCCTACAAAAACTTACTTTGTGGTTCCACTTCCAATGGCTACATCTGTGATTACTATGCCTATGTTGTTGGAGTGGTATGCATATGTTTTTGTTCTTGAGTTGTTCGTGGTTCCTTCTTTTCCTAACCTTCTCCCTTGAGCACTTGTGGTTCTTCAATCTACACTTCCTCTCCCCGAGCTATCCCATTAGGCCTTGTTTCATTCTCCTCGTTTTGGCTTAATGTCTTTGTACTTGTTGGACTTCCATAGAAAAAATCTATAAAATTTCTTTGATATACATCTAGCTTGTACCTCATGTTTTTTTCATTAGCTCTATGTTGAACTAGATGTTTCGCCAACTCCTTTGCAAAATATTCCTGTGCAACTTCCCACCATTCCTCAGACTCTACATCAAAATCTTTCATTTTGTTTTTTATTTTCATTAGAGTGTAATACTACATATGTTCATAATCTTTTAACCTTTTCTTCACACCAATTGGTTCCAAGCTCTTCCTCTTTTCATTTACACTCTCCAAATGCACTTGCAACTACTACAAATTCCTTTGATGCTCCTTATTTGCCTCAACCAACTTTTTTTTTGCCTATATTATCTTTATTCTAATTTCTTCAAAATTAAACAGAGAAGCCTCTTCAAATTCATCAATTCCAAATATGTTAAAATATTATCCTTCTCCTTAATCAATGCTCCCACCTAACTACCCAAAGCTTCATGTTGTTGTTTGTGATGGAATAATGTCTCTACCCATTTTCTTTTTGTAGCTTCCTAGGTTCAATTGTTTTCCTAAATTCCTTCAATTATTCAACCTATGATTTCATCAAAGTTATCTTAGCCTTGAACTCCTTATTCTCATCTCCCATTTTTGTATGAGCCCTTTGATCTTCTATTCATTCTGTCATGTTCTTCTTCCATATTTTCATGTTATGCTTATATTTTTTTTATAAGTCCTTCTCCTTATCTAATTCCACCTACAATATTGCCTTCTCCTTCTCTTCTATGGCCAATCTATTATTCAAATTACTCACCTCCAAATTCAAATTCCCCATATGTAGATTCATAATTGTTATGGTTTTAAACAATTTAACTACATTATTTGCTTGCATTACTTCTATAGCTACCTCGTCCATAGACTTTAGTGTACTTATATGTGTACTAGGATTTTTGGATCCTTCTACACAAGATCCCAATTCATGTTAGTTATTTACTCCCCAACCCAAATTCAAATGTTTGTCCTTTTGCAAATCTTGGTCTACTAGCTAGTACATGTAACTCTGGTGGTCTGAACATTATGAAAGGAGGTTGTGTTTCCATCCTCTCCATCTTTAGTCCAAGTGCATGTAGACCTCCTTGTGTCTGTTGTTGTTGTTGTTGCTGCAAATGTTGTGGACTTTCATGGTTGTCCATCTAGTATTCATAAATGTCCACATCTATCGGTGGATGCTCTTCAACCTCTAAAAATTTGGTATCATGTTCTCTTTGACCTTTTGCCTTTGCTTCCTTCATTTGTATCTTTTGTGGAAATGACATCTATGTTAATTTAGCACTTTACCTGGCTACCTATACCAATTTTGGCACTACAGATGGTGCCATTCTCCCTCTCATCATCTTCTAAGCCCTTGCCTTTGTGCTCTCTTATTCTTTCTTAACCCTTGATTTTAAGGCTCCACCTTCCTTAACTTTTTTTTTCCTTTCGAGAGCAGTTCTTAGAGATTTTGCTACAACCTTCCTTCTATTCTCCAATGTTAGCTACATCTCCTTTCTGATTCTCTTGACATTGGCTTGTGGTTTCTATGGATTCTCCTTTTGGTGAACAAACAAATACTTAAAAATCTTTGCTAGTATCAAGGTTGATTGACATGTGTCCTTCTTGTCCCCCTTATTCTCCTTGACATACTTATACCACTGATCTAACTCATTACACAAAGTAATATATATGATTTATGCCCAATCCACCTTTTCCCCCTTTTTTGCTCTCATCAATGTGATGACATTCTTATTGCTAAAATACGTCACTTTTTTTTTTGATAAATCACAAATATGATTGCAAGGTATTTGACAAAATATGGCCAACCCAAATTCTTTACATTCCACTAATCTCCTGCAAAATTTATGTGTGTAATTCTACAACTATGTAATGTTTACAATGTTACTATCTTACTGACTTGCCCTTTTAGGTCTTCTACATACCCTTTTACACAAACTCCAAAGACATCTACAATCAATTATTTACTAATCACATACACCTTGTCCAGATAACCAAAATGGATATTCGTGCCTTTAATAACAAATGTGTTCATAAATTCTAACATAATATTTGGCATCGGTGCCTCCTAGTTCATAAAAAACAAAGTGACAAGCCTTGCCTTAGAAGTCCACTCTTCCTCTTCATTAATGTCATTCTAATTTTCCATCTTTTCAACATGTTTATCATAGTTTTTTTTGTTTATATCCACATAAATCAATCCAAATTTGGAATGCAAATACCTTTGTCCAAAAGTGTGGCTATATCCATGATGGTTGCACATCTTCTCACCTTTACAACACTTGACGCATTTATATCGATCTCCATCACACTTGGTTGCACTTTTGTCAACGTTTGCACTCCCACCTCAAATACTTCTTCCTCCTCTATGCCTTATACTACTTATGCATTGACAAAATCATTGTTCCACACCTTCATCTTCCTTTGATTCTTCAATGTGCACTAAATCCATTGATGTAACTCTTGGTCTTGCTTACTCACTTGAATTCCAACTTCTTCCACATTTACGCAAAAACTCAATAATTGCAAATGTTTTGGATCCGTATATATTTTGAATTATCATATGCATAAATTACATCTTATTATTGTACATTTTGCCTTCTTCACACTTTAGAGATGATGGTGAATGTGGTAACAACCTTATTGCTAACAGCTAAATGTTCAACATTCCAACACATTCTTTTTTCACTCTTCTTTTACTTCTTTTTTTTTCAATGGTTTCGCTTCCTCCTCATGTCTCCATCTATGCTCAATCTTCTACATGTCCTTATCCTTTGTTATTCTTTATAATTTTTCAATCGCACTTTTCGCATTCATGTTTTTGTGAACTCCAAAACTTAAAAAATACACAGCTTCCGGTAGCAAACAAAAACAATTTTCAATGGTCACTCCATTTATTTTCGTCCTTAAGCTTCCTACCCATCCCCTTCATTTTTTGGCATTCCCACCATCTTTTAATTATCGCTTCATCCTCAAAATTATCATGGCACATCACTAGCAATTTTGTGTCCTTTATACAACCACGTGGAAGCACATCATATCATCATTATGAATGAACGCTTCAAATTTCATCTTCCGACTATTGTAGATCCATAATCCTCCTAAACTAGTTATACTAAATCCACATCGTTCTCCTTATATGCCTTCTACTGATTGTGCCAATAGATTTGACAACTATATCAACATTTCTACTAATTGTCCAATACATCTAATAACTACATCAATACTTCTATTGATTGTGCCAACAAATCAGCTAACTATGCCCACACATTTGATGAATGTGTGAGTACATCTACTAATTTAGTAGAGGCCCTTGATACATCAACTTCAAATTTATGTATCCTAGATTCCTTTTTTTTACAATTTTCACTCAATGATTGGTTTGTCATCTAAAGTTTTGAAATCAATATTGTTTTCACCTCAGGATCTTCCATCCATTCTTTTTCTTCATTGCTCGCATGTGTGGTTTCTATGATACATTGTCTTCATCTTCCACCTCCGTATTAGAATCCTCCTCTTGAAGACCACTTGCACTTTGTTCCCAATACATTAGCATTTGTTGTTCTTGTTTCTAAATTTTAGATTCCATGTATTTGTATAGTTTGAGCTTATTCACATTAACCAACACAAGATTAGTCTCAAACTTCTCAATTATCACCAATAATTTAGCATTATTTGGCAATGCATATTATATACTATGTATGATCCAAACCATTTCCTAGTAAACTTCCCTAAGTGTGACTTATTTTCCCTTTGGAAACCACATAACATAATCACCAAAATTGAATTGTTTTTCTAGATTCTTTTGCTGACTCCATAATTTTTTATTCCACTACTAAATATCATTAGTTTTTGCAACTTGCATCTTAGCCTCCTACAATTTTTCCAATTCTAAAACTCTGTTAGTTAAAATTTTCACTAAAGCATTGTCT
>Ga0116230_10001220_pt1 | contig 24092 bp, 24 predicted proteins | sample S1TSphfallax_3_FD_88678 | JGI IMG/M metagenome (GOLD analysis project Ga0116230, IMG submission 88678) | Host-associated microbial communities from peat moss isolated from Minnesota, USA - S1T2_Fd - Sphagnum fallax MG | ecosystem: Host-associated > Plants > Peat moss > Unclassified | place... | reverse complement strand
AGCGGATCACCGCCGCCCGCCGGATCGAAGAAGGTTGTGCCGAAGTTGCGGTCGGTCAGGAGCATGGTGATGGCGCCCGCCAATACCGGCAGCGACAGGACGAGCAAGAAAGCGGTGATCAAGACAGACCAGGCAAAAAGCGGCATCTTATGCAAGGTCATGCCGGGCGCGCGCATGTTGAAGATCGTCGTGATGAAGTTGATCGCGCCGAGGATCGAAGACGCGCCGGCCAAATGAAGCGAGAGGATCACGAAGTCCATCGCTGGTCCAGGATGGCCCGTATTAGACGAGAGCGGCGGATACATCACCCAGCCGCCGCCAAATCCATACATGCCGGGCGCACCTTCCATAAACATGGAGATGAGCAGCAGGGAGAAAGAAGCGGGCAAAAGCCAGAAAGACACATTGTTCATACGCGGGAACGCCATATCTGGCGCACCGATCATGATCGGAACGAACCAATTGCCAAATCCGCCGATGAGCGCGGGCATAACCATGAAGAAGATCATGATCACGCCGTGGCTCGTGATGAACACATTATAGAGATTTTTGCCGGCATCGAAGGCCGTCGCCGGATCGGCACCATCAATGATTTGCGCAAGATGGTTGAAGACTTGGATGCCCGGCTGCTGCAATTCCGCGCGCATCGCGATCGACATGGCACCGCCGATGATGCCGGCGCAAATCGCAAAGATCAGATAAAGCGTGCCGATGTCTTTATGGTTCGTCGAGAAAAGAAAGCGCTTTAACCCAGTAGGGTGTCCATGCGCTTCATCGTGGTGGGTTGTCGCGGTCGTCGCCATCTTGGAGTTTCCCTTGAAGTCTTCCTGCTTGCCGTCGTCTGGCTCGCAGGTCTTGGCGCTGATGTTTTCGACTTATCGACGCGCCGGTTCAGGCGTGTCATTACCGGCTAAGTGGAGAGGTGCCATGGTATTTGAAGCGTATTTCTTTTTGGCGTCCGCCAGCCAGGTTGCGTAGGCTTCTGGGCTCACGACACGGAACGCGATCGGCATGTAGGCGTGGTCGCGGCCGCAAAGCTTGGAGCATTGGCCATAATACATGCCTTCACGCTCTGCTTTGAACCAGGTTTGGTTCAGGCGCCCTGGCACCGCGTCGATACGGATGCCAAATGAGGGGATGGTAAAGGAATGGATCACGTCATCAGCCGTGACCTGGACAAGGACGGTCTTACCCACCGGAACGACGGCTTCGTTATCGACGGAAAGCTGACGAATGTCACCTTCCTCCGGCTTCAGGTCGGCTTCAGACTTGATTTCCGAGTCGAACTCAAAGCCGCCGCCTTGGTCGGCCGGATAGCTGTAGCTCCAGTACCACTGTTTGCCAGTGACTTTCACCGTCATGTCCGCGGGCGGAATGACAAGCTCATAGGTCAGAAGTTTGAAAGACGGAATTGCGATGACTACGAGGATCAGAACAGGCGCAATGGTCCAAACAACCTCTAGAAGCGAATTATGTGTCGTCCGTGACGGGATTGGATTGGCTTTTTCATTGAAACGGAAAATGCAAATGAGCAGCAGGATCAATACGGCGACGCAAATGGCGACGATGATCGGAAGCACGAGATTATGGAACGCGTGAATGCGTTCGGCGACGTCGGTCGCAGCTTCCTCGAAGCCGATCTGCCCTGGAACCGGATGCCCGTCGGCCGCGGCGAAAGCGTGACCGAGGAGCAAGGTGTTGAAAAGCGCGGCGGAATAGCCGGCGAGTTTAGCGCCTGCCAAGGCGTTTCGTGCTGCTTTTGGCACGTTCAATCTCCCAGGTCGCATAGGCGTTTTAACTCCCCCTTCGAACACTTTCGAATCTATCAGAACTTTCGTTCCTGTGCTTCGCGTTTCATCGCAAAGTTTTCTAGAATGATACGAAAATCAAATAGTCTAATCGCGTTCAAAATCACAAAGCCGAAGGAAGCGCAATAAGCGCGAACTTTCTAGACCTTGCTAATCCTTGCGGCATAAAGGCGCGAGGCGCGGCACATACTCCGCCGCACTTCTGTACAATGAGCGTTTCGCAGATGGAGCGTGTGATCGTTTGATGCGGCACAATACATTTATGATGGCTCGCGGCCGTAGTGAAGTTTTAGGTTGCCTTGTTTCGAACTCATGCGCGAGCTTGACAGGCGAGGGGTATTTGCTAGGCAGCCAAGCATCTTGATCAAAACATGATGACTCGGATCGCAGGGGATATTGCCGGCATGCAAATCGTTCGAGTTCGCCTGCCGGGATTGACCGGTGATCGTAATCATTACCTGCTGGCTCAAACCAAGGTCATCAATTGGATTGATTCGCTTTATTTAAGGTGGATTAGTCAAGTTTATCGCGCGAAACCGTTTCAAATTTTTGCGCGTGCTGCTTTCAAGGGAATCCGTTTGAAAGCCGTTATGATGATCGAGTCTCAGCTTTATAAAATCACTCATACATTAACGCAGTGTGCTTTGGCGGTCTTCATTGCCGCGGGTTGCATCATTTCGATGCCGCCAAGCCAGAGCTTCGCGCAGGGCGTGGTCAAAGCTAAATTTGGTGACTGGCAGCTCCGTTGCGAGACACCGCCCGGCGCCGCGCACGAGCAATGCGCATTGCTGCAGAGCGTGGCGGCGGAAGACAAGCCAAACATTAATCTGGTCGTCATCGTCCTTAAAACAGCTGATGGCAAAAACCGTCTTTTGCGGGTCATCGCCCCGCTCGGCATTTTGCTGCCCTCGGGGCTAGGGCTCAAGGTTGATGACACGGACATCGGCCGGGCCGGCTTCGTACGCTGCCTGCCAAGCGGTTGCGTCGCAGAAGTCGTAATGGAAGAAAAGTTGATCGATCAACTGAAGAATGGCAAAAATGCTACCTTCATCATTTTCCAGACGCCTGAGGAAGGTGTCGGTATCCCTTTGGCGCTCGCCGGCTTCAAGGATGGCTTCGACGCTCTGCCTTAATCATGCTTAAAGGCTGTGCTTTTGAGACCGGATAAATCGTTATAAATTATCTATAGATTCAATTTTTTGTTTCGGAGCATTCGAGGATGCGGCGACCCAAAATCTCGGGCACGGCAAAGTTCACCGCCATGGCATTGGCGGCGGGGCTCATTACCGGATGCTCCAATAGGAGCCCTGGGTCTTTCGACGAGACGGACACGGTTTCAAACCGCCTCAGCAACCTTCTGGCTTTTAATAAATTGACTGGAAAAGCGGCGCCGGAAAAGGAGGCTCAGAGGCTGGAGTGCCCTGAAATCATCGTGCTCGACGGAACCGCGGCGCATCGCGTCTATAAGGGTCCAGAGTCAAATGAAACGCTCGAATATCAATATTCGCTGGGCGATGTCGCGCGCGAATGTATCCATCAAGGCAATCAGATCGCCATGAAGGTCGGGATCGAAGGCCGTGTTTTGCTGGGACCGGCCGGTGCGCCTGGTTCGTTTTCAGTGCCGGTCAGGGTTGCGATCGTTAAGACCACAACCGATGAAACCGCTGTTATATCGAAGCTTTACACTGCAAGCGTGAATGTCGCTCCAGGTCAGACAGAAGGCGGCTTCACGATTGTGACGGAACCAATGCTCGCGCCCTTTATCCAAGAGCATACCGCCGACGATTATACGATTAAGGTTGGAATTGATACGGGAGGTGCGCCCGCCAAGGCTGTGGCGCATCCCCGTAAAAAGACAGCAGAATAGTATTTCAGGATGAAATTCACCCCACCCTGAAATTGTCCTTTCAGCTCGCGAGAAGCTTTAGCTCCGTAATACCTTTGCTCACGAGTTCACCGCCAAAGCCGCCTTTGGCTTCGTGCGAAAGAACCGTTTCCGCCGCGGCCACGGCAGCATCAGCGGCGGCGCCGCGCACCTGCGATAAGGCCAAAGCCTCAGCCGAAGCAATTTTCGCTTCTGCCTGCTTGGTGCGGCGCTCGACGAATTCTGTCAGACGCGCATGCGCTTCTTTGGCAATCGATTCCGCCTCAGCATGCGCCTGAGCAACCAGCGCGGCGGCCTCGGCTTCGGCCTCTGCCTTTTTCTTTTCGAAAGAGGCAAGGATCTCCGCGGCTTCGGCACGGAAGCGTTCGGCCTCAGCCAGCTCCGCCTTGATCCGGGCAGCGCGCTGATCAAGCGTCGTGGCGAGTTTCGTATGGACGCCCAAATAGGCCGCCAACAGCACGAAAATGATAAAGCCGATGGCGACGAAAAACTCTTCGTTCAATTCCATGGAATCTCTCCGCCTCAGGCTTTCTTGGCAAAAGCGGCTGCGACCGCGGCTGTGTCCGCGGGTTTGCCAGTTAAATGTTGGATGATCGCAGCGGCGGCTTCCTGGGCAATGGACTCGACATGTCCCATCGCTGTGGCTTTTGTGTCGGCGATCTGCGCCTCCGCGGCGGCAAGTTTAGCCGTGAGATCGGCCTCGAGCGCGTGCTGTTTCGCCTCGGTTTCCGCCTTGAGCTTGGCTTGCGTCTCTTGTGCCAGAGCTTGCGATTTGGCCCGGGCTTCAGCCAGCGTCTTGTCGTGAGCGGCGGCGGCGGCTTTGGCATCGGCGCGCATCTTATTAGCGCTGGTGAGATCTTCGTTGATCTTGGCTTGCCGGGTATGAAGGATATCATGGACGCGCGGCAAGGCGACCTTCGACATCAAAATGTAGAGCAGAGCGAAGCTCAATGCGAGCCAGATCAAAAGCGGCGCGAAATTAGCCGGATCGAAAGGCGGAAACGCGCCCGTTTCATGCGCCTCGCTGGCGGGCATCTGCGTTCCGGCGATGTGGCCTTGTTCTGTGCTGGCCATCGGCCATCCCCAATTGAGTTATGAAGGCGATCGAAAATCCTGCTTCATAAAGCAGAGCGAAGCGCGGGTCTGAAGAGAGAACTCCAGACCCGCGGGAAACCTTACTTAATGACGAACAGCAGAAGGATCGCCACGAGGAAGGAGAAAATCCCCAGACCTTCGGCGAGAGCCGCGCCGATGAAGGCGCGGCCGAACTGCGCATCAGAGGCTGTTGGGTTGCGCAATGCACCCGAAAGGAAGGCGGCGAAGATCAAGCCGACGCCGATCGCGGCGCCGCCCATACCAAGGGCGGTAAGGCCTGCGCCAATATATTTTGCTGCAACGGGATCCATTCAAAACTCCTGGTGTGATTTGGGCAACCAATCTGTTGTTAAGATATTTATTCAGTGGCCCGGATGAATTGCGTCATTCAGATAGACGCAAGTGAGGATCGCAAACACATAGGCTTGCAAAAGAGCAACAAGGAGCTCGAAGGCGGTCAAGATTACGACCATAAGAAGCGGCAAGGGCGCGATCACCGCATAGGCGCCAGCGCCGAGAAGCGCGGCGACGAAGCCGCCCATGACCTTCAGCGTAATATGGCCCGCGAGCATATTGGCAAAAAGACGGACGGAAAGGCTGATCGGCCGGGACAGGAAGGAGATGATTTCGATCAGGATCAAAAAAGGCGCGAGGAAGATCGATACGCCCGAGGGAGCGAAGAGCTTGAGAAAATGCAGGCCATGGCGAAAAAGGCCATAAACGATCACAAGACTGATCACGAAACCTGCCAGAGCGAAAGTGACGATGATCTGGCTGGTGACCGTAAACGTATAAGGCACGAGGCCGATCAAGTTCGAAAACAGAACGAACAAAAAAAGCGAGAAGACAAAAGGAAAAAACCTCATGCCATCATGGCCGGCCGACAGATGCACGGTGTTCGCCACGAATTCATAGGTCATTTCTGCCGCTGATTGCAGGCGGCCGGGCACAAGCGAACGGGAACTCGTGCCAGCGATCATCAAAAGGGCGGCTAAAAGCACGATGATGAGCATGAAAAGGGAAGCATTGGTGAAGGACGCGTCGATGCCGAAAGGGTGCCACTCGAAGATCCGGTCAATGTGAAATTGATGGATCGGGTCTATCGTTTGTTCAGCCACGTTACATTTCCTTCGACTGCGCCGCGATCAATCCGCCATGACGGAGCGGCTATCTCGAACCGCCTGGGCCGCCCGTAGGCTGAGAGGCGATGCGATAGACACTCCAAAATCCCGCCGCTGTTCCGATGGCGAGAAAAACAATCAAGAAGAGCGGCGAGGTTTTTAACCAATCGTCGAGCTTCCATCCAATCAGTCCGCCAACACCAATGGCCGCGACAAATTCGGTCAGGACACGAAAGCCAAGGTTCATGGCCTTGGCCAAGGAGCGTCCTGCCTCTTCGGTCTGACCGGTGACGGCATTCCGTTCTTGCGAGGCTTTTTGCTGAGCGTCGAGCGCGGTCGAGAGAGAATCGAGCCGCCCCCGCAGGTCGTCGTCGTTTTCCTCTTTGGCCACCGCATGCTCCCGCGAATATAATTCGAGAGGGCGTTTATAATCCCAAGCACGCTAAAGTGCGACCTTGGAACAGGCGATCAGTCAAGGCATTGCGAAATCGCAGATGGCGGGACAGACAACGCCTTTTGGTGACTAAAGAGAAAATCCGATTCCAGATTTCCCCAGCAAGCGGCGGCACCATATGGACGAGCTTCATTTATGTCAAGATTTAGCCCAATATGTTTAAGCTATTGAATTATCGTAATAAAATGCAAAGATGAGAATAATTGCCGCTGGCCATACCGGAGGCTTGTTTGCCAGTCCTGATCATCAGAGCCGTCCGCGGCGCCGAACGCGATCAAAAACGCCGGGTCGTCGAGCGCTGGCCGTTTGAAGTGCCGAACCTGCGAGCCGCGCAGGATATCGCCGATGAAACCGTTCTCGGCGATGACGACGTGTGGGAGATCGCCGACGGCATCGAGATCGCGGATTTTTCGGGTAAAATCCTCGCTGCGCGTCCGTACACAAAGCCGGATGAAAAGCGGCCGCAGTGGATAAAGAGGTGAGCGGCTGGTTTTCTTTAGCCCGCTTCCAAATAGCGCTCGGCCTCTGCGAGATCGACGGACACAAGCTGGCTTACACCGCGCTCGGCCATTGTGACGCCGAAAATCCGCTGCATGCGCGCCATGGTAATCGGGTTATGCGTGATCGTCACAAAGCGCGTTTCCGTGCGCTTGCTCATTTCATCGAGCAGATTGCAGAAGCGCTCGACATTCGCGTCATCGAGCGGCGCATCGACCTCATCGAGCACGCAGATCGGCGACGGATTGGTGAGGAACACCGCGAAGATGAGCGACATGGCCGTCAGTGCCTGTTCACCACCTGAAAGGAGCGTCATCACCTGTGGCTTTTTGCCAGGAGGGCAGGCGAGGATTTCGAGGCCAGCTTCAAGCGGATCATCCGATTCCACCAATTGCAGTTCGGCCGAGCCGCCGCCAAAGAGGCTGGTGAAGAGCTCCTTGAAATGCCCGTTGACCGTATCGAAGGCTGCGAAAAGACGCTCGCGCCCCTCTTTGTTGAGGCTCTGAATCGCTTGCCTGAGGCGGCGGATCGCCTCGATCAGATCATCCTTTTCATGCGTCAGGCCTTCTTTTGAGGCATCGACCTCGTTTAACTCTTCTTCGGCGCGCAGATTGACGGCACCAAGCCGTTCACGGTCGTGCTTGAGAGACTCAAGCCGCTTTTCGGTCGCCTCGGCGCTTGGCAGCGTGGCGTCCGGCTCGACGCCCGCGAGCGCAGCGAGATCGAAAGGCCCGCATTCGAGATCCTGGGTGATGCTGTGCAGAATTTCTTCGAGCCTTTGGCGCGCCGCTTCTAACCGTGTTTCGCTGCGGGCTTTTTCTTCGCGCGCGGCGCCCATGGCCTCAAGCGCGGCGCGAGCCTGTTTGTCAGCTTCGTTTAGATGCGTTTCGGCCTTAGCTCTTTGATCGGAGGCGCGCCTCAGCATCTCCTCAGCGGCGGTGATGTTATTCATTAAAACACGCCGCACGCGGACGAACTCATCCGGTGCTTCGGTGAGTTTCAAATGTTCTTCCGCCGCTTCCGCGAGCCGGATATTGACTTCATCAATCTGGCCTTTGGCCCGCTCGCGGCGCGCTTCCCAAGAAACACGGTCGGCGGCGATCGTCTCGATGCGCTTGCCGCGCGTTTGCGCTTCGCGCAGGAGCGCCTGATGCGCTGCGCGTGCTTCTGTCAGAAACGCGCGATGTTCGGCGGCGACGGCACGTGCATGATCGAGCCGGGTTTTCAGTTCCGGCCCTGCGGTTAAACTTTCTTGCTCGCCTTCGAGGCGTGCACGCTTTTCATTCGCCTCTTGGCACGTCGCAGCCAGCATGGCTTCCGAATCGGCGAGGGATGAAATCCGAGCCTCCGCCTCCGTGTGGCGGCGTTCGGCTGCCAGCATTTTTTCGCGCGCATTCTCTGCCTCACGAGAGGCGTTCTTCAGCGCTTGCCGGGCGTCGTTGTCGCGCGCGGCTGCCTCACGCAGACGTATCTGGGCTTTTTCTTCTTCGATCTTCAGGGCTTCGGCCGCCTCGCGCGCGGCTTCGGCCTCATGTTTCAAATCGCCGAGACGATTCTTTTCAACAAGGCGGCGCGCGGCCGGAGTCGGCGCTTCGGCGGCCTGGGTAAAACCGTCCCAGCGCCACAGATCGCCTTCTTTCGAAACGAGCCTTTGGCCCGGCCGCAATTGGCCCCGCAGTACCGGCCCAGACGCGCGTGAGACAACACCGATCTGCGCCAAGCGCCTTTGCAGGGCAGGCGGAGCCTGGACGAGGCTTGCGAGTGCTTGCACACCCGGCGGCAAAGCAGGATCGTCCTCATGCGCGATGAGCGCCCAATGCGCGGGCGCGGAGCTATTGGTCGAAGCATCGAGATCATCGCCAAGCGCGGCGCCGAGCGCCGCTTCGAAGCCCTTTTCGACGCTGATCTCTTCGGTGACAGCGGGCCAGAAGCCGCCGCCGCCTGCCATCAAAAGCTTTGAGAGTGTGGCTGCTTCCGTCTCCAGCTTTTGCGCTTTGCGTTCGGCCTCGGCGAGAGGCGCGCGCGTGCGCCCTTCAGCCTCCCGCGCTTCCACATGCGCGGCTTCGGCGGCGGCTGCTTCCGCCTCGCAAAAATCCAAGGATTCAAGCGCTTGCTCATGCGCAGCTGTCAGCGCCGGGCGATCGTCAACTTCCGCGAGATGAGCGCGGAGCGTAATGAGTTCCTGGCGGACTTTGTTCAAGTCCGCGTCGAGCCGGGCGAGGCGTTGCGTTTCATCGCGCAAAGCCGATTCAAGCGCGCTGCGCCGTGCCGCCACATCGGAATAGAGACTTTGCGCCTCGGCCAAGGCCTTTTCTGAAAGTCCGAGCGTGGATTCGGCCTCCGCCGCCTTGGCTTCCGCGGCCGCTGTCACATCGCTGTCACTGCTATCGGCAGTGGAGAGTTCAGCCTCCTCGATTGCGAGCCGTTCGAGCACTTGCACAGCGTCGTCGATGGCCGCCGTTTCGCGCGCAAGATCGCTTCTCATTTGTACGATGCGGTGCTCAAGTTCGGTGACCCGGTTTTTCGTGCGTTTTTCTTCGCCGTCGAGCGTTTCGCGTGCGATCACCAATTTTTGCAATTCGCCGCGAGCCTGCGCCTCAGCGTCGCGCAATGCGGGGAGATCATGCGCGGCGATGCCTTGCAGACGGGCGGTCTCGGCCTGCAGAAGAGTACGTTCCGCGACCTCGCGCACATCGGCTTCGAGCTTGCGTTCCGAAGCGGTCAAATGCGTCTGTGCATCGGTGTGATGGATCAAAGCGAGCAAAGCTTCGTGGCGGCGGATTTCGCCTGCGAGGCCGCGATAGCGGATTGCTTGCTTTGCCTGTTTCTTGAGGCTTTCGCTTTGCGTCTCGATCTGTTTCAAAATATCGTCGAGACGCGCGAGATTATCTTCCGCCGCCTTCAAACGCAGTTCAGCTTCGGAGCGGCGCGAATGAAGACCGGAAATACCGGCGGCTTCTTCGAGAATGCGGCGGCGGGCTTGCGGCTTTGCTGAAATGATCTCGGCGATCTGGCCTTGCCGGACCATGGACGGCGAGCGTGAGCCCGTTGAAGCGTCGGCGAAGAGCAATTGCACATCGCGCGCGCGCACTTCGCGGCCGTTGACGCGATAGGTCGAACCCGATTCGCGCTCGATTTGCCGGGTGATTTCCAAACTATCGGAATCATTGAATTGCGATGGCGCGGTACGGTCGGAATTGTCGAGGATGAGGCTGACCTCGGCCATGTTGCGGGCCGGACGCGCGCCGCTGCCGGAAAAGATCACATCGTCCATACCGGAGGCGCGCATGTTCTTGGAGGAGTTTTCCCCCATCACCCAGCGCAAAGCTTCGGTCAGATTGGATTTGCCGCAGCCGTTCGGCCCTATAATGCCTGTCAGCCCAGATTCGATCATAAAATCAGTGGGCTCAACGAAGCTTTTAAAGCCGACCAAACGAAGCCGGTTGAATTTCATGCGGGGCGGCCCTCACGGCTGATTCGCTTGCTCACTTATAGCAAGAGCAGCCGGAGGCTAAGCGCAAGCGGTTCCTTTAGTTTTCCAGGGCTCTTCCACGGCCGTCACGCCTCATCCCTTCAGCATCGGCTCAAGTAATTCGTCGAGTTTTGCCGGTGAAATCTCGCCTGCTTGCTTGTGTCCATTGATGAAGAACGTCGGCGTCGCGTTGATATTAAACTTTTCGGAGGCACGATTGCGGACATCGTTGACCTTCTCGTAAAGCGCTTGATCTTTGAGGCAGGCCTCGAAAGCCTCCTGCGTCATGCCGGTTTGCTTGACGAGATTGGCAAGTGCCTCGATCGGCTTTTGGGTGAAGGCCCAATTCTTCTGCTGAGCGAAGAGCAGATCGACCATGGCATTGCGTTTGTCTGGTCCAGAGCAGCGGGCCAGCATAAAGCCAGCCGTTGCCAAGGGGTCCAGCGGAAATTCCCGCAAAATGAAACGTACCTTGCCCGTATCGATATATTTGCTTTTAAGAATTGGGAAAGTCTCGGCATAAAAGGCTGCGCAATGGCTGCATGTCATTGAGGCATATTCAATGATCGTGACGGGCGCATCTTCCTTGCCGAGCGGCACGTCGGGCAGGGCATTTTCGGCCAGAAGCTGGTCGATGGGCACGACAACGCCGGCTTGCTGCGCCTGCACGGGTTGAGACGCGCCCAAAATGGCCCAAAGACCGAGCAATGTCAGGCCGATCGCTGCGATGGTCTCAACAATGGCGTTGCGGCGTTTCAAAACTTCACGGCCGGGGATTGGCAATCGCATGACGTCTTCCATCTTCCATCGTTGATAAGCCTAAGCTCAGCATAATGCACAAGTCTTAACACGCAATGGACTGGAAATATGTCATCTCGAAGTTTTGAGAAGTGCGGCCCTTCATCTGCGCGCGGTGTAATTGCCGCGCCGTGAAGTTACTCGCTTTTTCCCAGATTTGTTTCGAGGCTTGCGCGATCGCCGAGGACGCGCGCGCCAAGCTGGACTAAAGCCTCGCGGAGCCGGATGTCATCTATATTTGTGACGGTTCTTTGGGCTTCTGCCAGAGCCGTGGCATCGACCGGCAAAATGCGGCGCTTTCCTGAGATGAGGCGGGAAATCGGGCCTTGTTTGAGCAGCAAGCGGCCGACGCATTTCCAGCCGAGATGGGCATTCACCCGGTCGATGATGACAGGCGCCAGATGCTGCAACTCCAGCGCGAAACCGCTCTCGACGCGTATGACGAGGCTCGCCGGTTCAATAGCGTGTCCGGGAGTCGGGTTTTTCCCGCGCGGCGGCCATTGAAGCTTCAGAGGTTGCGAAGCCGAGGCGATGCGTTCGCCAACAATATCGTCCCAATAGAGAATGATATTGGATTGTCCAAAGCCCTGCTTGGCGAGGACAGGATCCACGGCCGCGCCGACCAAGTCAGCCAGCGGCCGTGACCAGGAATGTTTGCGCGTCTCGAACTTCTGCATAAGCTTTTATAGACGTAAAACGCTCCTTCGCGAAGGCGGATAAACATCAATCTTCGTCTTTTCGCCCATTTGAAAGGCTGGCGCGGCTTTGAGGATGCGGCTAAACGGGAGATATGTATGATCTTGCCGTACAGTTGGCCGAAACTTCGGCACAGCCGCGATTGGATGCGGGTTCGATCGCGCCAGCGCTGCTCACCTGGTACGACCGGCACCGGCGGACCTTGCCATGGCGGGCATTGCCTGGAATGCACGCTGATCCCTATGCCGTCTGGCTTTCGGAAATCATGCTTCAGCAGACGACAGTCGCGGCGGTCAAAGCTTATTTTCTTGCTTTTCTGGCGCGCTGGCCGGCGGTCGGGCTTTTGGCCGAGGCGCCCGCTGAGGAGGTCATGAAACAATGGGCCGGGCTTGGCTATTATTCGCGTGCGCGAAATCTTCATGCCTGCGCCAAGGTCGTCGCCGCTCAGTACGGCGGCGTTTTTCCTGATCAGGAAGACGCGCTTTTGGCTTTGCCTGGCGTTGGACCCTATACGGCGGCGGCGATCGCAGCCATTGCATTTGACCGGCGCGCGACGGTTGTCGATGGCAATGTCGAACGGGTGATTTCGCGGCTCTATGCGATCGATAAGCCTCTGCCTTCCGCCAAGCCCTTGATCAAAGTCAAAGCCGAGGCGCTGACGCCGGATCTGCGTCCTGGCGATTATGCGCAAGCGATGATGGATCTGGGCGCGACGATCTGCACGCCGCGTAATCCTGCCTGCGCTCTATGTCCTTTGCGGGCTGCTTGCGCGGCGGTAGCGCAGGGCGATCCCGAGACTTATCCGCGTAAGGCGCCGAAGGCCGAGCGCCCCTCGCGGCAGGGCGCGGCTTTCTTTTTGCGCCGGGCAGATGGCGCGGTTCTCGTGCGGACGCGTCCGCCGAAGGGGCTGCTCGGGGGCATGACGGAAATTCCCGGCACTGAATGGCGCGGCGATTTTGATCTTACCCTGGCGTTGCAAGAGGCGCCCATGGCTGCGCCCTATCGCCAACTCAGCGGAAGCGTCGAACATGTCTTCACGCATTTCGCTTTGAGGCTTTTTATTTTCGCTGCCAGCGTTCCGAAAAAGACCGCGGCGCCCGAGGACTGCCGCTGGGTGAGTGACGCGGCGCTTGACGGCGAGGCGTTTCCGAGTGTGATGCGCAAAATCGTTGCGTTAGCGCGAGAGAATGAGGTTTGAACAATGTCTAAAGCTAAGGATGCCGATTTCGAAGTCGTCATCATTGAGGGCGCGATCCGTGTCACGCATCGTGAACGGACGATGACCATCAGATGCTGCGTCAATGATTTCGACGAGGAAGACGACGATACCGATGTCATCGTCTATCTGGATGACATCAGGGGATGGGACGCGCCGCACGACAAAGATCCCTTCGAGATCGACGATCTGCATCAATTGTTGCAGGCGATCGAAGTTATTTTCGCGCGCGAAGGGCTGGGCGTGGTGTTCGATTGAGCTTATTCGATGAACGCCGGTGAACATCATTCGGCAATGGACCTCTAAGGGTCGCATTAGACCCGAAGACTCACATCTCTTTAAAGCCCTCTGGCGTCAATTTAATCGTTCCGTTCGGGCCGTCTTCGAACCATTTTTGCTCGTATCCGTAGATCAAGCCGCTCTTGACGTCCTCTTGGCTTAATGAATTCTCAGCCACATAAGTCTGAAAGTTTTCACGCCACAAAACCTCCCCGGATCTTTTGCGGAAGTGCTTGTAAATCGTGAGCACCAGTTTGGCGTTCTCTACGGGCGTCGGCGAGGCCACGGCTTTCATCCTAGATTTTTGGAGCATTTCGCAGATGCGACTGCCTATGCGTTCGCAGGTAAAGCATTTCCTTCGCCAAGGCAATTCAGGTCTGGATTTCGGGGGCGGCTCAGAAGCGCTTTGAGACACGAAGTCTTGCTTCAGACCACGGCTGCTTCGAAAATAGTCAATACATGGACGGAGCATACACGGCGTGTCATCGGCCTGTCTACTCGTCATAATATAGAGTAATGTTTCGGGAAACTTCTTCGATCTGAGAAGTTTACGGGCGCCCGTCGCGCCAAGGGAGAACGCTATGCGTACCCGCATTATTCATCTCATCAATCCTAAAACAGATTCAGTTACGACCCGCCCTATGTATTTGAATCGGGCTCTTTACTCTCCGCTCGCAGGCCTCCTGGCCGTTGCCGCCTGCATCCCGCGCGACAAATACGAAGTTATACTCACTGATGAGAATATCGAAACGATCGATTTTGATTTGAAGGCCGATCTCGTCGGCATTTCCGCGATGACGAGTTATGTCAATCGCGGCTATGAGATTGCCGATCAATTCCGCGCCAAGGGCATCCCTGTCGTTATGGGCGGGGTGCATCCAAGCTTCATGCCTGACGAAGCATTGCAGCATAGCGATGCCGTCGTCATCGGCGAAGTCGAGCTCGTGATCGATAAAATGCTCGACGATCTCGAAGATGGCGCAATGCGCGGCATTTACAAATCCGACATCTTGCATCCGATGGTTGGGATGAAGATGCCGCGATACGATCTGCTCAAGAAAAACCGCTATGTGAACCGCACCTTTGTCCAGACATCGCGCGGCTGTCATCAAGGCTGCACTTTCTGTGCTGAGCCGCTGATGAATGGCCTGAAATTCCGTTATCGTCCGGTGGATGAAGTCATTCGTGAAATGGAAGAATGCGGCGAACGCACCATCTCGATCAATGATGCCGATTTCTTTGGAACGCCAGAGCGGCCAAAGGAAGTGATGCGCGCTTTAAAGGGCCGCGGATTCCATTGGCAGGCAGGCGTCACCTCGAAATTAGCTCAAGATGATGAGATGCTGGAACTCGCAGCCGAAAGCGGCTGCACGCTTTTGAGCATTGGTTTTGAATCGATCACGCGCTCGACGCTGACCAGCGTGCATAAGCATGTCAACCGGCCAGAGACTTTCGTCAAGCTGGTGGAGAAGGTGCATTCCTACGGCATGATGGTCTTCGGGCTCTTCATGTTCGGCTTCGATGGTGACGATCTTTCGGTCTTCGATGAAACCGTGAAGTTTAACGTAGATGCCAAATTCGATGCTTGCGGTTTCTCGACACTCACGCCTTATCCAGGCACGCTCACCTGGTATGAGCTTAAAAAGGCAAACCGTATCGTCTCTTTCGATTGGACGGATTACGATCAAGCCCATGTCGTCTATCAGCCAGCACAAATGACCCCTGACGAGCTGCGTATCGGCTTCAAACGCGCCAATCATGATTTTTATTCAACCGGTTCGATGGCAAACCGGTTTCCGTTCAGCGGCAAAAGACAAAGGGCGCAATGGCTGATTTACAATCTTTTCCTGCGCAAGGCCTTCCGGACGCAGAATATCGAGACTGTCTCAGCACCGACACCTGCGCCCAATGTCATTCCCGTGCCGCCCATTCTTCCGATCAAGCAGGAATGGCGTGAGGCCGTGCTTGAATCGATTCATCCTGCGGATGCGGCCTGAGCGCAAGATCTTTGGAGCATCGAATATTTCGGGCAAGCTCCAATCATAGCTGCATACAAGAAGGGGGCGGTTAAAGCTGCCTCCCCAAGTTTTTTGAATTATTCATTTGAACGCAGGAAGCCGCATTGGACGCCTTCGAAGACATACTCGACCGTATTTACGAAGCTGCGATTGTTCCCGAACTTTGGCCGGATGTTCTCGATCGAATATCGGCGCAAAGCCAAAGTGTGGGCGGCGTGCTTTTCGCGGTGTCACCGCAAGCCGTATTGATAGATGAAATACCAGCGAAGCCGGTCACGCGTTGGATTGCGTCCCCAGCTCTTGTTGAGCCGTTCAATGTCTTCATTCGTGAGGGGTTTTTGGAGCGCAATATTCGCACTGAACGCGCCTTTAAATATAACCTTATCGGTTCTTTTTTCACCGATGCTGAGATGTTAAGTGGAGAGGAAATCCAAACGGAACCGCTTTACAAACTTTGCCGGCGATATGACCTCGGGCTCTGTGCCGGGCTGATCGTTCAAGCGCCGACGGGCGATGCCATGATCTTCGATATTGAGCGGTGTCATCGTGAGGGACCCATGAGCGCAGAATCGCTTGCTCAACTCAATCTTTTGAAGTCTCACCTGGCACGTTCAGCTTTAATGGCTTCACGCGTTGGCCTCAACGAGGCCCGAGCCGCCGCTGAAACACTTGGTATTTTAGGTCTGCCCGCCGCTGTTCTATCGCCCTATCATTGCTTCCTCGCAGCAAACGAATTCATGCAGCAACTCATGCCCGCCGTTGTAGAAGAGCATGCAACAGGACGCATACATCTTGCCGATAAAAAGGCGGATCAGCTTTTTATGCTGGCGCTGTCTGATGCTCTGGCTGCCCAAACCGATCTTCACAAGGCGGCAAAACAGGTCTTTTCGGTGCCGGTCCCTGCGAAAGATGAACTACCTGCCATGGTTGCTCATGTCATTCCTATCCGGCGCGCAGCATGCGATATCTTCTCCTCAGCTGCGAGCGTTGTGATCATGACACCCGTCCGTCCGGCCAAGATCCCATCAGCTACAGTTGTGCAAGGACTGTTTGATCTCACTGCCGCGGAAGCGCGCGTGGCGAGCCGGATCGCAGGCGGCGAGACAATCAGTGAGATCGCATCGCGAACGCATACAAGTGAAGGCACGATCCGCGCCCAACTCAAATCTGTTTTCGGTAAAGTAGGCGTCTCAAGACAAGCCGACCTTGTCGGTCTGCTTGGGGGTATTGGATCTACGCGTTTGCCTGGGGCATGAAAGCCTGAAAGGTCTTCGCGGCGTTATTCCGCTGCGAGCCTGAGATTTTCCCGCACGCTGGCGCGCAGACAATCGATCGGCTCATACTTGCCATCACGTTTGCAATACCAAAAAGTCCAGCCGTTACAGGCGGGCAGTCCTTGTGCCAATGCGCCGATCTTGTGAATCGAGCCGATGATGCTGCCGAGAGCCAGTGTCCCGTCGGCGCGGACCAGCGCGCTGTGGCGATGCTTGGCATCGACCAATGTTTCTCCGGCTTTGATAAGCCCCGACTCGACCAGCGCCGAAAAGGCGATGCGGGGCTCGGACCTCTTGCTAGGCGCTGCCGTCAAAACTTCGCTGGGCAGAGGCTTCACAGCGGCGATGCGCGCGCGGGCCGCTTTGGCATAGGCCGCGTCACGCTCAATGCCGACGAAAGACCGGCCCAGCCGTTTGGCGACGGCGCCTGTCGTGCCGGACCCAAAAAACGGGTCAAGAACGAGGTCGCCCCGGTTCGATGCGCTGAGGATCACACGCTGCAAAAGCGCCTCCGGCTTTTGCGTCGGATGGGTTTTGCGGCCCGAGGCCTCTTTAAGGCGCTCGGCTCCTGTGCAAATCGGCAAAAACCAGTCGGAGCGCACCTGGCAATCCTCGTTGCCAGCTTTCAGCGTCTCGTAATTGAAGGTGTAGTTTTTCGCTTCGGCGCTTTTCGAGGCCCAGATCATCGTCTCATGCGCATTGGTGAAGCGGCGGCCGCGAAAATTCGGCATCGGATTGGCTTTGTGCCAGACAATATCGTTCAAGATCCAAAAGCCGAGATCCTGGAGGACCGTGCCGACGCGGAAGATGTTGTGGTACGAGCCGATCACGAAAATCGTCGCATTCTTCTTCATCACGCGGCGGACGGCGGTCAGCCACAGCCGTGTGAAGCCGTCGTAGTGGGAAAAGCTCGCGAATTTGTCCCAATCGTCATCGACGGCATCGACGACGCTTTGGTCCGGGCGCGACAAGGCGCCTTCGAGCTGAAGATTGTAAGGCGGGTCGGCGAAGACGAGATCGATACATTCGTCTGGAAGCGCGGCGAGTTTTGCGAGGCAATCGCCGACGAGAATTTCGTTGTACGGCGGCGTAGAGCGCGCGCGTGTCTTTGCTGCCGGCAAAGACAGGAGCGGGGCTGAAGTCTCAGTACGCGTGACCTTTATCTGAGACTTCGAGCCGGCCGCCCCGGCGCGCGCATTACGCATAAACAACTCACCGGTTACGCAACTAACGAGGTTACATTGCAGATGCCGGGTAAAAACGGGTTTAAGGCGGTTAAAAAGGGATGTGTCTTTTTCGAACGGCTTGATTAAAAATTTCTATTTTTGATCAAAGGCTACTGCATGCAGGGTGACCCATTATGAGCGTCAGTCCAGAACTCAACACCGGCTGAAAGGCGCAAAGCTCAGACGATGAAAGGGCGATGGCCCGTGGCGGGTGATCGCGTCGCGATGGGCTTTCGTGGCATAGCCGAAATGCTGGCTGAAACCATATTGCGGATGGTGCTGGCAGAGCCGCCGCATCGTCCGGTCCCGGGTGACTTTGGCGACGATCGAAGCCGCTGCGATCGAGAGTGACAATCCGTCGCCGCCGATGATCGTCTCTCCTGCGCAGACAAGGTTCGCTGGCAAATCGTTGCCATCGACGAGAACGTAACAAGGCGGGATTGAAAGAGCGGCCAGGGCGCGTCGCATCGCGCCGAGTGTCGCCTGGCGGATGTTGATACGGTCGATCTCGGCGGCGCTCGAAAAGGCGACAGTGACAGCGGCAGCGCGCAGCATGATCTCGTCAAAGAGCTCTTCGCGAACCTGCTGCGAAAGCACTTTGGAATCGTTGAGGCCTTTAGGCAGGTTGCGCGGGTCGAGCACGACCGCCGCGGCGGCGACGGGGCCAGCGAGCGGCCCGCGTCCGGCTTCGTCAACCCCGGCAATTGGCCAAAGCCCGCTCGCGGCAAGAGACTTTTCGCGCCTGAAGTGCGGTTTGGGCCGCGAGGTTTTAAGATTTACCATGAACGATCAACAAATGGGCAGGCGCTTTGCGTTTTTGACTGGACCTGTCAGAACGGCTCCGGAATGATCGGCAGGATTTGACGGATTTGACCGGACGCCGCAAGTAAAGCCTTAAAAAGGGATGAAGGGGTGCTAGTTTTCCACCATTCGATCCAGGCGGCAGCAGCGGCCTAAAGGGAGATCATCATGGAAGGCAATGAGCAAATCATTCCGGAACAGTTAGGTGATGGAAAGAAAAGCGCAGCCAACGCGGTTATGATTTCTCCAAGCACCGATGCCGATCATGCTGCCAAGGGCGATACGGAGCGCAATGCTGTCTTCGTCAACCTTGTGCGGGAAGATGGCGATATCATCGGTCTTGTTGCCTATTCGATCTATAAGCAGAACAAGGTTGACTGGCTGCATGCCTTCCAAAAAGCCGTAGGACGGGAGCCGAGCGGCCTCGAACTCAACGCTTATATTATTGGGGAGAGCACGCCGCGCCGGCTTTCGACCTACCGGCACTTGGCCGGCGCTACACTGAGCGGCAATGGCCCCGAATCGGTCCCAGAGAATGCTTGGCTCACCAATGCACCAGCCGGATTGCGGCAAGCGGCTCAGCCCAAGGGCGGCTGGGGCTGGATCGCGTCTTCAGTTTTATCTTATGCGCTCCTTGCCGCGGCGATCCTCATCGGTGTCTGGCTGGTTGCCCGCTACGGCCTCCCAGCCGCGCATTCCTGAACCCCTTCAGCTAAAAAAGGCTCAATTGTTCGCCACCCTTTTTGGGCGGGACAAATAAATCGGTCCGCAGCTTCTTTTTGTTGCGGGTCAGGCCGAGCTTTTCCGCCGCTGCCTCGAAGCGGCGCCCAATCATCCAGGCGTAGGGTCCAGAGCCTGTCATGCGTTTGCCCCAGGTTGAGTCATACATCTGGCCGTCGCGCACCGACCGCACCAGTGACAGAACATGCCGCAATTTGCCCGGGTAATGGACAAGCAGCCATTCGCGGAAGAGATCCTGAAGCTCAAGCGGCAGGCGCAACATGACATAGCCAGCCTCAACCGCTCCCATCGCTTTAGCGCGGGTAAGAATGGTCTCGATTTCGGCATCATTGATCGCCGGAATAATGGGGGCGACAAGCACGGCCGCTGGAATGCCTGCTTCTGACAATTGCCGGATCGCGTCGAGCCGCTTTTCGGGCGAAGCCGCGCGCGGTTCCATCTTGCGCGCGAGGATAGGGTCGAGTGTCGTGATAGACATAGCTACCTTGACGAGGCCTTGCTCTGCCATCGGCGCGAGAAGATCGAGATCGCGCAAAACGAGCGCAGATTTGGTGACGATGGCGACTGGGTGCTTGGCGCGGTGCAGGACTTCCAGAAGCTCGCGCATCACCCTTTGATCGCGCTCGATCGGCTGATAAGGGTCCGTATTCGTGCCGATGGCGATGGTCTTTGGCAGGTATCGGGGCGCCGACAATTCGCGCTCGAGCAAGGCGGCGGCGCCTGCCTTCGTGAAAAGATGTGTCTCGAAATCGAGCCCCGGCGAGAGCCCCATATAGGCGTGGGCCGGGCGCGCGAAACAATAGCTGCAGCCATGCTCGCAACCGCGATAGGGGTTGATTGATTGGTCGAAGGCAATATCGGGCGATTCATTTCGCGTAATGATATGGCGCGGACGTTCGACGGTAATTTGTGTTTTGAGAGGCGGAAGGTCCTCTTTAAGGTCCCAACCGTCATCTTCCGCCTGACGCGCCAAAGGTTCATACCGGCCGCTGGCATTGCTTAAAGCGCCACGACCGCGCCGGTGCGCGTCGGCGAGGCCGCTCAGCCTGTCAGGGCGTTCGGCCAAGCTCAGTTCAGAACTAAAGCCTGGGCTACGCGGTGATTCTTTCGCTATCGCAGCTAATCTCGTGCTCATCATATATTCCTGTCCGGCTCTTAAAAAAGCTGGCAACATAAGGAAACAAATATAGAACATAAAAAGAACAGTCAAATTTTATCCTGTGGAAAACGGGTATTTGTTGTCATATTTACGTAATCTTAAGATTTGGCCCATGCTGTCAGTCGTTGTTTTTGTTGAAGAAAAGGCACCGTTGGCCGGACGTTCCGGTCCAGCTGTAGCGATGAGCCGCAGTTTGGCCTCGCTCATCGGTGCGGCGGTGGAAGGGCTCATCGGAGATGTGACGATCGCAGGTCCGTCAGGGCTCGGTCTCAGCATCATCGCCGATCATGCGGGCTGTGCTTTCGTCGAGGCTGCCGGAGAGGCAGAGTGGCTTGGCGCGGCGCTCGCGGTCGCCAAAGAGCAGGATCTCTTCCTGCTTCGCGCTGGCTATGTGCCTGGGCCAGGCTTCATCGAAGAGCTGCGCGATCATCTGAACCTTTATGCGGGGCAGACGGGCCTGTTCTGCCAGACGCCGGAGCGCTGGCCGGAACGGCTCTTTCCCGCGCTTGCACCTATCGCAGGGGCGATCGCGCCGGGCGACGTCTGGCGTGCGCGACCGGGGCGGGATTTCCGGCGCATGGCGCGGGCTTTAAAGGGCCGCACGATGCGCACGGCCATGCACCGCGCCGGTTAGCGCCTATTGCGCAAACGTATTGCAGGAATCGATCTGGCCGGATTTCAGCCCAGCATTCAGCCAGCGCGCGCGCTGTTCAGCCGTGCCGTGCGTGAAGGAATCTGGCACGGCGTAGCCTTGCGCGGCCTTTTCGAGCCGGTCGTCGCCGATGGCCTGCGCGGTCGCGATAGCCTTATCGACATCGCCCGCTTGCAGCACATGATATTTGCGGTCGGCATTGGCAGCCCACACGCCCGCGAGGCAATCGGCCATCAGCTCCGTGCGCACCGACATGGCATTCGATTGCGCCTTGCTGCCTGCTCGCGCCTCGGCCGCCTGAACCTTGCTCAAAATGCCGAGCTGATCCTGGATATGATGGCCGATTTCATGCGCGATCACATAGGCATAGGCGAAATCGCCGCCGCCGCCATATTTCGTCTTCATGTCGCGAAAGAAGGACGTGTCGAGATAGACCTTTTGATCGTTCGGGCAATAAAACGGCCCCATGGCCGCGCGCGCGCCGCCGCATCCAGATTGCGTTGCGCCACTATAAAGCACCAGCTTCGGCGGAATATATTTGATGCCTTTCTGCGCCGGCAAAACATCGGACCAGACATCTTCGGTCTGCGCCAGAATGGCGGCGACGAATTGGCCGATCTGATCGGAAGGCGCACCTGCCGTGCGCGCGGCCTGCTGGCGCGGTGCTTGATGCGTCTGCATCGATCCGCTGCCACCATTGCTCAGCATTTCGGCGCCGCCGATCAAGAGCCTTGGGTCAATGCCGAGCGCCCAGCCGATGAGGCCCAAAACTACGATAGCGCCGAGGCCCAAATGCCCCGTGCCGATCCCCATGCCGCCGCTATCGGAGCCGGCATCGGCGGAGTCTTCACTGCGCCGGTCCTCGATATTATCCGAGCGGCGAAAGTCTTCCCATTGCATGGTGAGCCTCCGGCTATTGGCTGAGCCGTCTTACTATAATATCGCGGGGCTTTCGTCATGCGCGATGTCAGCCGGGAGTGCCGCCCATTCAGCCAAGCTTTCCGATTTCTTTCGCGATGAGCCGCAAATCCTGCCAAGCAAGTTTTTTCTGCGCGGGCTGGCGCAGCAGATAGGCGGGATGCAGCATGGCCATCGCCGGGATCGGACGGCCCTGCGCGATTTCATAGCTCAGCCATTTGCCGCGCGCGCGCATGATGCCGTCTTTGATCGATAGCAGTGTCTGCGCCGATGGCGCGCCAAGGCAGACGAGGATTTTCGGATTGACTAATTCGATCTGCCGCCGCGTGAAGGGCAAGCAGGCTCCCGTCTCGACAGGCGTCGGCGTGCGATTGCCCGGCGGCCGCCAGGGCACGACATTGGCGATATAGACCTTGCCACGGTCGAGCCCGATTGAAGCCAGCATCCTATCGAGCAATTGCCCGGCGCGCCCGACGAAGGGCCTGCCTATGCGGTCTTCATCGGCGCCCGGCGCCTCGCCGACAAACATGATCTCCGCTTCCGGGTTGCCGTCTGAGAACACAAGCTGCGTCGCGGTGTTTTTAAGCGCGCAGCCTTGGAAGGCGTCGAGGCATGCGCGCAATTCATCGAGCGTCTTGGCGCTTCCGGCTGCCTCGCGCGCAGACTGATTGAGCGCTTCGGCGGAGGCGGGTTCGGTCTTCGGGGCGGGCGTCTCGGTGCGCAGCGTGCGGGTGAGGATCGCTGGCGCGGAGTCATCGGCCCCGCGCGCGCGCGCCGGTTTCGCCACAGGCTCGGGCTTTGCGGCCAGCGCCTCAGCGAAGCGATCATGCGGCTGCTCATCCACCGCGAGATCGACGCCCATATCCGCGTACCAGCGCAAGAGGCTCGCGAGGGCGGCGGGGGTGAGATGATCGGCGGAAGCGGGCATTGAGAGAGATTAGCCCACGCAAGCGCGTGAAGAAAGCGCCGTCTCGAAGGTCTATGGAGGGGCGTCGCTCGCTGATGCGAGCACCACCTTCTCCCGATGGGAGAGAGATCGCACACCATGCTCGCTCCGAGAGCCGCTTTCCCTGCCTCTGCCATAGCCTGCGCTGCTCAAAATTGATCCTTGGCGGGTATTTGCGCGGCAAAGCCAGACATTCCTATGGTTCTGGCCGCCTTGAGCGATTAGACACAAGGTCCAAATTGAGGAGCTTGAGATGGCCGGGACGCGTCCGCATTTGCCGCCGCGCGAAAGCATGGATTTCGATGTTGTGATCGTTGGCGCTGGGCCCGCCGGGCTCGCCGCAGCGATCCGCCTGAAACAGCTTGCTCCGGCGCTCTCGATCGTCGTTGTCGAAAAGGGCTCCGAGCTTGGCGCCCATATTCTCTCCGGCGCAGTGATCGATCCAGCCGGTCTCGACAGGCTTTTGCCGGATTGGCGCGGCGATAAGGATTGTCCGCTGAAGACAAAGGTCGCGGACGACCGCTTTTATTTTTTGGGCGCCGCTTGGAGCCTCCGGCTGCCGAATTTTCTGCTGCCAAAACTGATGAGCAATCACGGCAATTATATCGGCTCGCTGGGCGATCTCGTGCGCTGGCTTGGCAGCCGTGCCGAAGCACTCGGCGTCGATATTTATCCAGGCTTCGCTGCGGTGGAAGTGCTTTATGATGAGGATGGCGCGGTGCGCGGCATCGCGACCGGCGATATGGGGATCGCGCGCGATGGTCATCTCAAAGAGTCCTTCGTGCGGGGCATGGAGCTTCGCGGCAAATATACGCTCTTCGCCGAAGGCGCGCGCGGCTCACTGACAAAGGAGCTGATCGCGCAATTCCAGCTCGACGCGGATAGCGAGCCTCAGAAATTCGGCATCGGTTTAAAGGAGCTTTGGCAGATCGATCCGGCGCGGCATAGACCGGGCCTTGTGCAGCATTCTTTCGGCTGGCCGCTCGATAATCAAACCGGCGGCGGCTCGTTTCTTTATCATTTCGGCGATGGGCT
>Ga0116230_10001219_pt1 | contig 24098 bp, 24 predicted proteins | sample S1TSphfallax_3_FD_88678 | JGI IMG/M metagenome (GOLD analysis project Ga0116230, IMG submission 88678) | Host-associated microbial communities from peat moss isolated from Minnesota, USA - S1T2_Fd - Sphagnum fallax MG | ecosystem: Host-associated > Plants > Peat moss > Unclassified | place... | reverse complement strand
TCCAACACGCCCCTCTACCCCTCCAAGTGTTGTGAGCTGGGGAGCGCCTCCCGACCACTCCCACTTCCGCTGTCTCACTTGGACTCACATTTGAGTCCTTCGAGTGGTTAGGAGTGCGTCATTCCCACTAAGTTTCCCACTAGCAACCAATTGTTTAACTTGAAAGTTAAGACCAACCCAAGAATGTTTAAGGATATCATATGGTGCAACTTAACTTGTGAAGTTAGATGTTTTTGTTGTTTAGGCTCATAGGTTTATTACATTGGTGGCTGAGCTCCACAATCAATGATGTTGCCTCATATGCATTGTTGATGCACCACTAGATGATCTATTTATGGGCACCATCAATGGACTAATCATTGATCTTGAAAGGTGAAAAACCTTGATTAGTGCCTTTGCATGCAATAAAATTACATGAGTTCCTACAATCCTAATAATGTTTTATGCAAAAAAATTAGCCCTAAATATATGAAAAATATCAATGATTTATAAATTTGGGTGGTTATGCTTTTGCTAAAAGATTTTCAAGGCTTATTAACAATCTTTTATTTCTAAGGACAACACATCTAGCCAATTATGTAATAAATATAGCTCATGACCACCTTGTTAGTTGGGTCCAAATGTCAACATGGGTTTTTCAAGCCATTAAAAGAAGTGGCCACCTTCAATAAGGACATTATCGTCAAAGGTGAAAACAGTTACAACCATATACAACATGCCATTTACACATAAGTAAATGAAGGTGATTTTTTATTTTTAATGGTCAATAATCAAATTAGCAATTTGACTCCCGACCCTTCTTCTTTTGGCCATAAATTATGTTTTAAGTATCTAAATGGATCATGTAAGCCCATTTTAGACATCTAAGTCTCAAGAACTTTGTAATGGCATAAGGAACTTTTCAATCTAATGAATTTTGACCCTATAATCGCCCTCTAAGGATTTGGAAGTCCATTGGGACTCCAAATCCCAAAGTGGGAGCCCATTTGGAAACATGAAATGTGACTCCCAACCTTCACTCTTGGCCCACACCTTTGCAAGCCCTTTCCTTGGTCATGAGCCCAAGGTTAGGGTTATAACATTCCCCCCAACTATAAACAAAGTTCAATGTCCTCATTCACATTTAATTTATTTTTTTTGAACGTAATTGCTTTCATTTGGATCTTTGGCCATCAATTGTTAACTTTTACAACACGACCTTACCTCAAGTTAACTTAAGCATCCCCAAATTTCCAACATTTTTTTGGCAAGTCTAAGGGGGTTTCATGAAAAACCCTTAACCTTTGCTTCATTAAATGACCTAAACTAGCCTAATTAACCAATCCTTCATTTGGGAGGCAATTATTCCATCCTTCCCCTCATGAGGAACTAAAACTAAATCTAATCTCAACCTAAATTACTTAACATGACTCCTTTCCCAACCTTACACCTCAATCACATCAATCAAACCTAATTAAAGGTATGCATATCAAGCTACAAAATGCAATGTTTAAGCTTTGCAAAAACCTATGTCCCAAGCTACGCGATTATAATATGCGATCGGGGTTGTTGCAACCCTAGCCTTGGGCTTGTGATTAAGGCAAAAGGGGTTGTAAGGTTGCAAACCAAGAGGAAGCCTAAGAATCAAGGCAAATGGGTTACAAGGGTGTGGGCCAAAAGTAAGCATGAAAATCACATCATGTACTCATGGGAATGTAAGTAAGTGTGAGGGAGTATGAAGGAGTGAACTCTCACACTCCCAATGCAACTCCCACTTTGGGAAATGGCGTCTCGATGGACTCCCGAAACTTCAAAAAGCAATTTGAGGGGACAAAACTCAATGGCTTGTGGCGTTCTTTATATCATTAGAAAGCTTTTGAAACGTAGATGTCTAAAATGGACTCACATTACTCATTTGAACATTTAAAACACAAGTTATGGTCAAAAGAAAGGTTGGAAATCAAATTGCCAATTTGATTCTCGACTAGAAAAAATCAAGAATTGACCCGATTTACTTAGCTACAAACGATGTGCAACATATCGTTGAAAGCTTTTAACAAGAGCTATAACTTTGCTTTAGATTGCACCTTGATCGAATATCTTTTCGTAAAATTATGGGGCTCCAAAGTCGCGAGAATTTCAATTTGGGTGATTTTGGGACTCCCACTTGTGAGTCTTGGGAGAAAAAAACGATTTGGATGTGGGCTCCGTGGCCAGGCACATAGTATACTATAAGGGGGAAGGTGGTGGCTTCCCCCAAGTATGAGTCATGGTGAGTCTTGCGTGTTCATGTTACTCGTGGCTCGTTTTAGCACTAAGGGTGTTCCAATTATGAACTAACCACCTTGTGTGGGTTATGTGTAGGCTCATGTGAGTGAGTGAAACTTGTTAACTCTTCTTAGTCCCATCTTGGAGCTCCAACATGCCCCTCTACCCCTCAAAGTGTTGTGAGCTAAGAAACGTGCCCTAACTTTTCCTTCTTCCACTATCTTCTACTTGGACTCATATTTGAATCCTTCAAGGAGTTGGGAATGCGCTAAGGGTCATGACTTTTCACGTTGGTCGCCACTACCAATTAATCTTTTGGGATGCATTTTATGCATGTGTGCGTCCCCGCAAGCTCACCTTGCTTACCTCTTCTTTTGGGGCCAAGGTTTCTCTTAACCTCAATGTGGGAATTTGATTTTGATTTGGGCTTATGTAAGAAAGTTCCATTTGTCCATGCCATTTGACAATTTTTTAAATAATATTCATTATGTTCATGATGTAATATCTTGAAAATTTTTAACCTTTATTTCACTTACAACTTGATGTGATACATTTATGCAATTTCCTACCCCACTAAAAGAAAGGTGATGTCCTCATCACATTCTATGTTTCTTTTGTTATTTATCGGTCTATTGTGGAATTCTTTAATGACTTTTTGGGCATGTTCCATATTTGACTCATTCATCCAAGATGCCTCTATTGGATGGTATCCTTTTCACTTGACTAAGTATTCATGTTCTTGCCCTTTTAGTTGTTTTGACTTGAGCATGGCCTCCATTTCAAATTTTGGTTCGTTATTTATCAATAAGGTCAAGTGGAGGTCTTAACTTGTGTTTTTGACTAGGCCTTGAAGCATCATGAATGACTGGCTTCAAAAGCAAAACATGAAATATGGGATGAACTTTATGATTTTTTAATAGTTCTAATTTATAAATGTTGAGGATTTTTTTTTCCAACACTTTGAATGGCCCACATATGGGCCCAAGAACTTGTGGTTCAAACCTTCTGGAAATTGGAAAATTTTTGATGTTCAACCACGCTTCATTTGCTTCCTCAAAATTCACCTCTTGTTGGGACTTGTCCATAAAATCCTTATATCATTTATGTGTCTTTTCAAGATTGGCTTTAATGATATCCTATAAACATTGTTTTTCTTCGTCAAGTTGTGTGATCATTAACACTTCTTCATTTACATCACTTAGGGTTGCCCATATGCAGCCCAAGTTGTAGGCATAATTGGTGACTTGTTCATCACCATTTGAAAGGGGGCGACCTTTGTTATTGAATATTCTGAATTATTGTAGCAAAATTTGGCCAACTCTAAATGGTCCACCTAATCTTATTGATTCATTGTCACATAATTCTTTAAGAATTGTTGGATAACCAAGTTCATTTTTTCGATTTTCCCATCTCTTTGGGGTCGAAATGAAGCATTCATCTTGAGCTTCAACCCCATGTGTTTCCATAACGTTTGCCAAAATTTGCTTATGGACTTTGGGTCTCGATTTGACACAATATCATTGGGGAGGCCATGATGTTTGAACACATGCATGAAGAACAACCTTCATGTCTCTTGGGTCATGGCATTTTCCTTGGTAAGAATGAAGTGTGCTGATGCACTCCCAACTCCTTGAAGGACCTAAATGTGGGTCCAAGATAAAATAATAGAAAAGGGAGGAGTCGGGGCACACTCCCTAGCTCACAACACTTTAGGGGTAGAGGGGCATGTTGGAGCTCTGGGATGGGACTAGGAAGAGTTGACAAGCTTCACTCACTCACACAGGCTTGCACATAACTCACACAAGGTGGTTAGTGCATAGTTGAAGCACCCTTGGTGCTAAAACAAGCCACGGGCAACACGAACACATAAGACTCACCACGACCTAGACTTGGGGGAAGCCACCACCCTTCCCCTTATATTATACTATGTGGTTGGCCACAGAACCCACACGTAAATGGTTTTTTGTTTGGGGACTCCCAAGTGAAAGTCCCGAAATCGCCCAAGTTTGAACTCGTGCAACTTTGGAGCCCCATAACTTTGCGAATAGACCTTGGATCGAGGTGCGGTGTAAAGAAATGTTGTAGCTCTCGTCAAGATCTTTCCAACAATATGTGGCACGTTGTCTGTAGCTAAGTATATCGGGTTGATTCCTGACTTTTTATGGTCGGGAGTCAAACTGGCAGTTTGACTTCTGACCTTTCTTTTGGCCATAACTTGTGTTTCATATTCCAAATGAGCAATGAAAGCCCATTTCAAACATGTACGTTCTAATAGCTTTTCAATGATATAAGAAACGCCACAAGCCATTGAGTTTTGACCCCTAAAATCATTTTTTGAAATTTCGAGAATCCACTAGGAGTCCACCTCCTAAAGTGGGAGTTGTCTTAGGAGTGTGAGGGTTCACTCCCTCATACTTTCTTACACTCCTTACACTCCCGGGAGTATGTGATGTGATTCCCGGCCTTACTCTTGGCCCGCACCCTTGTAACCCCTTTGCTTTAACTATCGGGCTTTTTTTGGACCCGCAACCTTGCAACCCTTTTGCCTTGCTCGCAAGCCCAAGGCTATGGTTACGACATGTGCCATCTTATTAAATCGATCCACCACCACCATGATCGTATCAAATCCCCTTAATGGTGGCAAACCCACCATGAAATCCATGGACACACTTTCCCATGCCCCTTTAAAAATTGATAATGGTCACAACAATCATGTTTGTTTCTTATTGAATGTTTGATTTTGTTGGCAAGTTAAACAAGTTTTCACATACTATTTTACATCGTCTTTCCAATTAGGCTAATAGTAAGACTTTTTGAAGAATGTTATGGTACATTTTGTGCCACCATGGCCTGCAAGGGACCCATCATGACATTCCTTAAGGAGCACATCCCTAAGCCTCCCTTTTGGAACATAGAACCAATTTTGCTTATACCATAATAATCCATTTCGCAAATGGAAGTGCAATTTGATTCCTTTTTTAATGTTTTGCTTCATTTCCTTGGTAAATTTATCATAATGGTTTGCTAGTCAAACTTCTTTTTGAAGCTATGTTTCCCCCACATACACCACCTTAAGTTGGTGTTTATGACTTAGCACATCGAGCACCATGTTTTCCTTTCAGGCTTGTGTCGTATGTTCAAATTGAATAGGCCTAATGTGTCTTACCATTTCACTTGTTTTGATAACAACTTTCATTGAATGGCAAAATATTTCAAATTGACATTATCTATTCACACCACCACATCTTTCAAGCCTATGTAATGGCCCTAAGTTTTGAAATAATGTATCACGACTTGTTGCAACCTTAGCCTTGGGTTCACAACCAGGGGAAGGGCTTGCAAGGGTGTGTGCTAAGAGTGAAACCCAAGAGTCACATTTCATGCTCCTTCGAATTTAGGGAAGTGTGAAGGAATAAACCCTCACACTCCAAAGTGAACTCCCATTTTGGGAGTTGGAGTTTCAATGGATTCTTGAATCTTCGAAGGGCGATTTCAAGGGTAAAAACTCACTGTATTGAAGATTTCTTTATATCATTATAAATATCTTGGAATGTAAATGTCTAAAACAGGCTTGCATGACCCATTCGGGCACTTAAAACATAAGTTATGGCCAAAATAAAGGCTAGGAATCAAATTACCAATTCGACTCATGACCATTAAAAGTCAAGAATCACCTTGATTTCCTTGTGTGCAAGTGGCATGCCACATATTGTTGAAAAGATCTAAATGAGAGCTAGAATTTTACTTCAAACCTCATTTCAATTAGAGGTTTACACACAAAGTTATGGGCCTCCAACGTTATGGGATCCCAATTTAGGGAATTTTGGGACTCCAACTTGGGAGTCCAAGGACAAAATGACATTTGAATGTTACCCTCATGGCCATGCACAAAGAATACTATAAGGGGGAAGGTGGTGACTTCCCTTAAGTCCAGGTTGTGGTGAATCTTGTGAGTTTGTGTTTGCCTGTGGTTCATATGTGCACTTGAAGTGTTGTAACTATGCACTAACCAACATATTGTTTGGTTTTTGCACGTCCGTGCAGATAATTAACTTGCTTGTCATTCTTCCTAGTCCTTATATTGGAGCTCCAACACACCCTTCTAACCCCAAAGTGCTACGAACTAAAGAGTATACCCCAACTCCTCATTCTTCCATTGTGTTCACCTTGGATTCACATTTGAATGTATTAAGGATCTTGGGAGTGGGTCAACCACTTTTGTTCCATTTTATTCAATTTTTTGCTTTCAAATGCCACTAGTTTTCCATCTTGCACTAAGGTTCTTTTAATTTTAAAATTAGAAGCATCAAAATGGATCTTAAAATATTTGTCAAATTTGGGTTAACTTCAACATAAATGCTTTCACTAGAATGCCTTTCAAGGTTTCAAAGGCCTCATTGCATGTTTCGTCCCATTCATAATTTCGAATGACTTCTTAAAAAGGTTTGTTAAAGGTGTCATTATCTTCGTAAAGTTTTTGATGAATTTACGATAATAAGAGGCCAATCCTAAAAATGATTTTAAAGTTGGAACCGACCTAGGTGGTTCCCAATCTAAAATTGCCTTCACCTTATGGTCATCCATCTTCAAGCCTTCTTGGGTGATCCTATGTCCAAGGAAATCCACTTTCGTCACCCCGAAATCACATTTTTCAAATTTAGCATATAACTTGTTTTCCTTCAACCTTTGGAACACCTTCCGAAGATGCTCCACATGCTCTTCCATAGAGTTGCTATAAACCAAAATGTCGTCTATGTATACGATCACAAAGTTATCAAGCCATTATTGGAAAATATCGTTCATGAATGTGCAAAATGTGGCAGGTGCATTAGTGAGTCCAAAAGGCATCACCAAAAATTTGTATGAACTATACATTGTGCGACAAATAGTTTTTTCTTCATCCCCTTCTATAATTTGAATTTGGTAATACCTCAAATGTAGGTCAATCCTACTAAACACTTTAGCTCCCGATAATCCATTAAACAAATCATTAATTCAAAGTAATGGGTATCAATTATTCATTGTCACCTTGTTGAGGGCTTTATAATCCACACACATCTTCAATGTCCCATGTGAACAAAAAAGACTTGTTAGTTTTGATATATCCCTTTGTGAAAATTTCCTCAAGTTGAACTTTAAGTTCTTTCAACTCTTCATGACTCATTCAATATAGGGGCTTGGCAGGATGTGCCATTCTAAATATCACATTGATTGCATGGTCAATTCAATTTTTTAGGGGCAACTCATCGGGTTATTTTTTGGGCATCACATTCAAAAATCATTTAAGACTTGTTTAACGCATTTAGGAAAACTCACCAAATCAGTAGCTTCCTTTGGCTCGCATTCATTCAACACACACATCACACACAACATGCTATAACCTCCCATGCATTCCTTTTCTAAAAAAATTCTTAACATGAGTGGATGGCCGATCCATTGACATTAAGCACTTCATGTGGCTTCACCCGAACGATCTCATTTTTTGATGAAATTTTAACTAGCCTATGGTGCCTTTCTATGAACAAATTATTATGGGTGATGAATTACACTCCCAAAATGCATTCCATCTCCCCTAAAGTGGAAACCAACAAGTCCACCTTTCCTCCTCCAATTCCTTCTTGAAGAAGCACATTTCTTGCTTGTAATGTGGTGGGATGGGGAACTCCATCCCCGAAGTGCACCTCATTGGGTGCCTTGAGCTCCTCTAATTGGAGCTCCATTTTTTCGACATTTTTGCGAGTTATGAAATTGTGGGAAGCCTTTGTGTCTAAAACACATAACACTTCCAGCTTAAAAATCTTCCCTTTTAGGAAAATAAGGAAATTATGTTCATGTTGGGCTAGGTTAATGATAAGGGCAATTACCTTAGAACCCCCATTCCCTAATTTTGGTTTGAGACAATTTTTGGATTAATGTCCCACTTCATTACAATTGAAACACACTCCTTTGGGCTTCCCATTAGCATTTAGCTTGGGTTGGTTCCTTTTTAAAGGAGCCCCTTTCTTGACGAAATTTCCTTTGGGTTTCAAACCCAAACCTTGGAATTATTTGGGTTCTTCCCCTTTTGAAGTGTCTTGCCTTCCGATTCCACTCCCTTTCATGGCGTGCCTTCTTGTGAGGGAACTTCTTATCCTTTTTGAACTCGGACTTTTCACCTTGTCCCACATTCGAAAAACCTTCCACTTTCATGATGGCTTTAGATAATGAGGGCCAATTTTCCTCAAGCTTGCACTTGGCCCAAGTTAAAAGCCCCATCACAAAATGGCACACACGATCCAACTCATCCATATGCCAAATTTCAAACATGACTCCAAAGTACACCTTCACATATTGGCACAAGTTGTCATTTGTGTGAACCATATTGACATAACCATGTCTAGTAATCTCAATTTTTAAATGCTACATCAAGGAAATTTGAATGTGTTAAGGTATTAGGGGTTTTTAACAACTTCATAGGGGGTGATGAATACGCATGGTTGTGTGGGGGATTTTTGGTAGTGGGTGCAATGTTGGCACAAAACCTAATTAATAAGTATGACCAACCTATAGTATATGCTTTTAGACTCCTCAATAAAGTAGAACAAAATTATATTATTATAGAAAGAAAAGCCTTAGTAATGTTTTATGCTTTGCATAAGTTCAAACATTTTTTATTGGGAAACAAATTTGCTCTTTATGAAAACCATGTGGTTATGGTGTACTTGGTCAACAAACCACATGCATTAGGAAGGATAACAAGATGGTTGTTGTTATTCTTAGAGTATGAGTTCACAGTCATTTACAAACCTAGTAGAACATATGTAATTGTTGATGTTTTATCCAAATTACCAAACGGTTTAGAACCATTGGGTGTCTTAGATTCGACTGTGGATGCATCATTATTTTTTGTAGAACCTATGTGGATGCAAGAAGTAAAAACCTTTTTAGAGATAGGTCAAATGCTAGAAACTCTAAACCTAGTTAAAAAATAGAAGTTGGCTAGAAAGGTAAAACCTTTCATTTTGAAAGAAGGAATTATGTATAAAATGGGACAACATAACAAATTGCATAGATGTTTGACCACCTCAAGAGCACAAATTATTTCAAAGGCGCTACATGAAAGAATGGCTAAAGGATATTTTGCTATGGATCTTACTACCAAAACAAATTTGGATGTAAAAAATTAGTGGTGAACTTTATTCAAAGACATTCATGACTTTTGCAAAAGTTATGATATATGTTAGAAAATTAGAGGATTTGAGATAAAAAAATTTAGCCAAGTTGGCAACAACATTTATAAAATAACCCTTAATGAAATGGGGTCTAAATTTTATAAGTCTAATCAAACCATTAGGAAGATTAATGGGAAACAAATACATTTTGGTAGCTATGGATTATGCAACCAAATGGGTAAAAGCAAAAGCACTTATAACGAATATTGTAGTAATTATATCCAAATTTCTATATGAATATATTTTGACTAGATTTGGATGTCCATTCATTATAGTTATAGATTAGGGAATACACTTCATTAATGACATAACAAAACATTTGACAAAATATTTTTTTGTTAAAGCATGTTATGATGCGCTCCCAAGTTCCTTGATGGATTCAAATGTGAATTTGAAGTGAAAACAACAAAAGAGCAAGGAGTTGGGGCATGTTCTTTGACTCACAACACTTTGGGGGTAGAGGGCATGCTAAAGTTCCGGGATGGGACTAGGAAGAATGACAAGCGATTCACTCTTACAGACTTATACAAAACCAAACAATAAGTTGGTTAGTGCATAGCTGAAGCACTTTTGGTGTTAAGATGAGCCATGAGCAAACTCGGACACATAGGATTCACCACGCCCTAAATTGGGGGAAACCATCACCTTTTCTTTTATAGTATACTTTATGTTTGGCCACATGACTAGCACCCAAATGTCATTTTGTCCTAAAATTCCTAAGTGGGAGTTTCGAAATTCCCACAACTAGGACTCTTACAACTTTGGGGGCCCATAACTTTGTTGGTAAATCTTCAATTGAGATGAAGTCTAAAGCAAAGTTGTAGTTGTCGTCAAGATCTTTCCAATGGTATATAACACATCACCTGCCCAAAAAGAAATCAGGGTGATTTTTGACTATTGGTGGTCGAGAGTCAATTTGCCAATTTGACTCCTGACCCTTCTTTTGGCCATAACATGTGTTTGAAATGTTCAAATGGGTCATGTGAGCCCATTTTAGACATCTACGTTCTAAGAAATTTCCAATTATTTAAAGAATTTTCTAATCTAATGGGTTTTGACCCCTACAAAGTGGGAACTCACTTGGGAATGTGAGAGTTCATTCCTTCATACTCTCTTGCACTCCCAAGAGCATGAAATGTGACTCTCAAACTTTACACTTGGCCCACACTTTTGCAAACCTTTACCTTCATTACGAACCTAAGGCTAGGGTTGTGACATGTTAATTCTACTACATATTATCCATAGGGAAATGGATAAACAAAGCCATTGGTATATTACTCTGACCAAATTGGTCAATGAAAAAAGAAAAAATTATGATGAACATATGTCTACAATTTTGTTTTCATATAGGACTAATTATTTATAAGGTGGCAACATGTTATACACCTTAGTAGTTAGTCTATGGTTTACATCCTTTCATGCCAACAAAATATGTTTTGTCGACTATTAATCAAGACCATAGAGATGCAAAACCAACCAAAATGTTAACAACCAAAATTATAAAACTAGAAAAGTTACATGAAAACAAATTCAAACCTCGTAATAATGTTGGAACCAAATATTGGAGCAAATTCTTGTGGAGTCAATATAAAAATATTGATAACAAATTCCAATTTGGAGATTATGTCTAATGGTTTCTTAAAGGAGAAAAAACACATCTAGGTAAATTCAAGAAAAGATGTTTGGTCCATTCAAGGTACAATATTGTTTACCCAATAATATTGTTATTTTAATTTCTATTAACAATTTTGAACCAAACTTAATATTGGTCAATATCAATAAGTTGAAACCATATACATATGTGGATAAAACATTAAAGGGGATTCAAAGTTTAAAGGATCAAAAGTTTTTATTGTCCATAGGTGAAAACCACATGGAAAAAAATCTAATGAAGATTCAAAAGATCATAGACAAATAAAAAACTATCAAGACTAATAAAAAAGTAATATAAAAAAATTGTAGTAAATCTAATAAATCAACAAGTGATGAAAAATACCCAAATTGTGGTTGTATAGTTTCACAATTACTACATTATGGGGTAGATAAATCAATGACATCAAAAGATAATTTTATTGATGTGATAGGCCAAAGGGAATTTATAATGTAGTATATACCAAGTCATTAGATTTAGGAATGTCATTAAAATTACCCAATGCCACATCCACATAGTTTTTTGCTCAACATGTATTAATTATAGCCCATGCTGGTGACAATATGAATTTAAGTAAGAGGCAACATATGTCAAACAATCTAAAATATATATAAAACATTAAAACATTGGCATTAAAATAAAAAGTGGAATGTCATTTCACGAAACGAGGTGATAACATTTTAGAAGGCGACAACCATTAAAGGACTCTTTGTTTTCATTCTCTACAAGTAAGTTTCAATCATTTTTGTCTCCAAAATGAGTGCTAAAGAAAGTCTTGTGGAGAAATTACAAAGAAAGTCTAAAGAGAAGTTACAAAAGTTGAAAGAGGAGCAAGAGATATTAAAAGAACAACATAAATTTTTGCCTTTGTAATCAAGGTTTCCAGAAAGAGGTTCACCTTTTCCTTCTCCGATTTATTATTCTTCTTCTTCTCAAAAATCCTCTCTAATATCCAAGTTTGAAAGAGCTTTTGAAAGTAATCAGAAAGAATGAAAGACATTATAAGGAACCATTGAAAAGATATAGTTTTTAAAAGCCTATAAGACAAGCATGTCCTAATGAACAAGTCAATCCAATTTCTATTCTAGATTCTAAGGAAGACCAATAGAAGGACAATTTACAACAATAACAACAATTGCCATGAGATCAAGAGGAGTATACTTAGGAGCAGATTCCAAAGAGAGTTCATATTCCTATTAAGAAGCGCACAAAGAGAACAAGTTGGCAAGCAATGACTACAAATTTACATGGGAAGAAAGTGAGTACTAGTTAGGATGATGAGGTTAGGTATGTCTTTACTCTAATAAAAAAATTACAATAGCAATATGAAGAATATTTTGTTTTGGACAATCTTTAGATAGGAAGAGAAAGCTTGGGCAAATAGAGTTGGGTTAGTAGGCCTATTTGAGATTGACTGGAAAACACCATGGCACAACATTTTGGTTGAATTAATGAACAATTGGAAGTTGGATCCTCAACATAACAAAATCAAGGTTATGTTGGGGGATGAGTAGAGAATAATAAACAAGCATGTCTTAATAGAAGGGAAAGACAAAAGTAAACCAAGTAAAAATGTCTAATGCTATAATAACATTGGTAAAAATAGTAGATAAAATCCCTCACACTTATAACACCAATGAAAGGTTGGTTGTGAGAAAGATGAAGTCATAGTATGTTAATATAATTTTTGCCATTCTACCAATTATTTACTAAAAGGATAAGGTGTAGTATTTTAGTAATAAGTCTACTATGATGATCTCTAAAGCAAATCATGGAAAGTATATTAATTGGGTTGCAATCATGTAATCTCAATTGGTAAAGGAATTGAATAGATGGGACAAGTTTTAGAAAAATATGATTGAAGGAACATCCAAAAGAGAACCAAAAAAGGATGTATGCCATTTTATCGTAATCCTATAAGTTTTGTTCCAAAAGTGGTTTCAATTGGAAGGAGAAGAAGAAATAGGCATAGTAGCCTCAAGAGGACGTAAGAAGAGATAGTATAAGAAGAGACATAAAAAGGCCTCTAAACCCTACACACATCTTTGCTAAAAAGGAGAAATAGCTAAAGACTAGGACAACTAGAAGGACAATTTTAATGTCTAAGTTTGATGATGATGAGGAAAAAAAGACTTTGCTAAAGAGGTAGCGAAGATAGGAGGATATTGTAATGAAAGGCAATGTTGATCTTCAACAAGCAATCAAATTTGCTAAGGAGATAATAATAACAAAATTAGAGATTGAAAAAGAAATCCATATCTCCTAAATCTTCATAAACTACCAATTTCTCCCAAGTGGGAGCAAAGGTTAGATGGGCATGAATATCATAGATGGCCTAAGAAAGAGCCAAAGTCTCAAGTTCAATAGTTAATAAAGGATTAGATATAAGACTTTGATTGAGGTCAATCAATAGTACAACAATTTGTTCCATCGCCATAGAAAAATGAAAATATGTTACCTTTAAAACCAAGTTATGCAAAAAACATGAATGTATTTAAAGAAGCCTAGACTACACACGAGAGTTTACGTTCATTAAGTACAAAATCTAGGGGTTAGACTCCTAGGTTTCATACACCAAGGTTTGTGCAAGGGATAGAATCAAAATTAGATAAGCATATAATAACTAATATTATGTTTCAATAAATAACAGAATATAATATACAAATGACAAATATTTTGCTTAAACTTTTTGATATAGAGATCAAGAACATGCATATTATAAAAATAAATAAAATAGATATATTCAAAATATGTAGAGAGATTTTAAAAAGGAGCAAAAGTGTGAACCATAGATTATAGTCAACAAATTATTAAACTTTAGTTCCATAACTTTCCTTGGATATAATGACTTGAATCTTTATAAACTTCCAAGTAGTGATTGTTAATTTTTAAATTAGCCTTTGGGATATTTTTAGGCGTGGAAAATTTCTTTATTTAAATTAATGCAATGTTTAATCAGTTTTAGGACCTAGTAAACCTTTTAAAGTGCATTATCCTTTTACGTTTTAGAGAAAGGAAGGGGAATGTAGAATTAGATGTGATTTATTGATATAATGGGAATCCAAGCTTATAATTAACAATAACATTTTGCCATGACAGTATTAAATTAGTATGTAGAATAATCTTCAGACATTAATGATGTACTTGAAAGAATTATAAGATGTAGTCCTAATACATATTTATTTAGTCTTCACTTCTATTAGACACTTAAATATAATCAAAATCAAACTTAAGTATTAACACTTTTCACATGAGTAGCTTCAAGTGAATTACAATTTAGTAAATAACTTTAAGGGGATAGATCATAATTGTAAAAACTCCAGAATGCGACGAATGGTGCGAGCTAGGTATTCGGCTTGATGCTCCATAGAAAGGGGTTGATTGGGCCTCGCAACCAATGATAATGTCCATCACCGGGGACCCAAGTTCGATAATGAAGACAAAAATCATCGTCTTCACATTAACACTCTTCAAACCTCTCTGGTGCGGCTTCATGAGGAGGAACAAATTCTAAATAGATTGCTAAGGCATGTGGGTTAGGAAATAATTGACAATCCCATGCCGAATGATCAACTCGAGTGCACACCACTCGCTTGGACGATTTTTCTTTGTGCAACCGTTGAGAAACATTCACCTAAAGCAATATTTTTTCAAGTTCTTCTTGTTCGACTGGTGTAATCGAAGGATTCGAAGGCCTAGCAACATTATCCGCCATGACTAAATTCTCACCTACATTAACAAAAAACCAAAATGGCATCCGAAACAATGTGGTACTTGTGTTAAAAAAGGGTCAAGGCTTTTATTTAACAAATTAGGGTAGGCGTAAGGCGTGGGAATGATGGTGGAACTTCATGAAAACTCAAACTCCTTAGATTTAATGGATTCATCGAACCCTAATTTCGACGGTGGATTTAAAAGTATGTGAGGTTTTTTGTGATGCAAATTTTAATTCCAATTTATTATGTACTACATAGTTAATTAGTGCATGGTAAAAATCAAATAAGTAGGGAATATCAAAAAAGTAAATGGTATGTGGGGATGTTATTTCAACCATTAAATTGATTTAGTCAAGTAAGGACTCAAGGATGCTTATTTGTTATTACTAATAAATTATCCTAGTAGTCAGTAACTTGAAATAATTAGGATGAAGAAGTAGGATGTGAAGGTTAATGGACGGAAGGATAAGGATCAAGTTGAAGAACCTCATCAAGATCTCCAAGATAAGAAGAAATATGAGTCCTCTAATCGCATTAGTCATGAAGATTATCATCCTATTTGATTGGAAGATGAATTTTTTTTGGTATTTCATTGGGCCCAAAAATTCTCGTCCTAAAATCAATTGAAGGGCATATCATTCTCAAATCTCATTGGTTCTTAAAAGATGAGGAGGCCATTGATTGGAGGGGAGGATTTTGAGGTTTCCATTGGACAAGGGAAACAAGCTCAAGGAAGGGTGGACGGTGAGTTTTTTTGGGGAAAGGCTTGAAAACAAAGGAAGAGAAGGAATATTTAAAAGAGAATTAGTTCCTATGTGTGAGAGAAGAGTTAGTTATTATGTGTGAAAGAATGATGTTCATGAAAGAAATGTGTGCAAACAATGAGCATGGGAGGAAGTGTGGGTAACAAATAGTTGTAATGGAGTTCATGGAAGGATTTCCATGAACAAGCCTCTAGATTCTTGTTTTAAATAGCTATTCCTTTCAAATCCACCGTTGGATTTGTCTCAAACTTTAATCAATTTTAGTTTAAAAGGTTTAAAATGTCCTCCTAAAAATTCAGCATCATCGAGTTTGCTGCAAGGGAGCTACAGTTGCTAGAAGTAGAGGGGGTTGAAATTGTCTATTTTTTTTCAAATTTGGTCAAAATAGTTTATTTGTTGAAGCATAACTTTTGGTTTCAGAACTAAAAGCTTACAATATTTGCTCCTTCCCAGATTAGCTTTCCAAAAACCTAATGTATGTTAGACTAAGAGGTTGTATGAAAATATCATGACGAAAGGAACGAAGGTGTCGCAACCCTAGCTTTGGGCTTGCGACCAAGGCAAAAGGGGTTGCAAGGTTGCAAGCCAAAAGGAAGGAAGCTTGGGAATCAAGGCAATACAAGGGTGCGGGCCAAGAGGAAGCCCGGGAGTCACATCACATACTCCTGGGAGTGCAAGGAAGTGTGAGGGAGTGTGAGGGAGTGAACACTCACATTCCCAAAGCAACTCCCACTTTGGAAGAGGGAGTCCCAATGGATTCTTGAAATTTCAGAGAGCGATTTGAGGCGGTCAAAACTCAATGGATTATGGCATTCTTTATATCATTGAAAAGCTCTTGAAACGTAGATGTCTAAAATGGGCTCGCATTGCTCATTTAGACATCTGAAACACAAGTTATGGCCGAAAGAAGGGCCAAAAGTCAAATTGCCAATTTGACTCCCGAGCAAAAAAAGTCGGGAATCGACCCGATTTATTTGTCTACAGATGATGTGTCACATATCGTTGGAAAGCTCTCGATGAGACCTACAACTTTGCTACAAACCGCACCTCAATTGGAGGTCCACTCGCAAAGTTATGGGGCTCCAAAGTCGCAAGAGACTCAGCTAGCAGGATTTCGGGACTCCCACTCGGGAGTTCCGAGAGAGAAAAGCCATTTGGATGTAGCCTCCGTGGTTAGCCACAGAGTATATTATAAGGGGGAAGGTGGTGGCTTCCCCCAAGTCCGGGCCATGGTGAGTCTTGTGTGTCCTCTCCAACTCACAACACTTTGAAGAGTAAAGGGGTGTGTTGGAACTCCAGGATGGGACTAACAACAGTTAACAAGCTTCACTCACTCACACGAGCTTGCACACAACCCACACAAGGTGGTTAGTGCATAGTTAGAACACCCTTGGTGCTAGGAGGAACCACGAGCAACATGGACACACAAGATTCACCATAGCCCGGACTTGGGGGAAGCCACCACCTTCCCCTTTTATAGTATACTCTATGACTGGCCATAGAGCCCACATCCAAATGGTTTTTTGTCCCGGGATTCTCAAGTGGGAGTCTCAAAATTGTTCAAGTTTAGACTCCCGTGATTTTGGAGCCCATAACTTTGCGAGTAGACCTCTAATGGAGGTGTGGTCTAAAGCAAAATTGTAGCTCTCGTCAAAAAAAATTTAATAGTATGTCACATGTTATCTTGAACCAAGTAAATCGGGTCAATTCCCAACTTTTTCTGATTGAGAGTCAAATTTACAATTTGACTCGTAGCCCTTCTTTTGGCCATAATTTGTGTTTGATATGTCCAAATGAGTAATGCGAGCCCATTTTAAACATGTAAATTTGAAGAGCTTTCTATTGATATAAAGAACGCCACAAGCCATGGAGTTTTGACCCCTGAAATTATTCTCTAAAGTTTTGGGAGTCCACTGAGACTCCATCTCCCAAAGTGGGAGTTGCCTTGGGAGTGTGAAGGTTCACTCCCTCACACTGTCTTACACTTACTTACACTCCCGGGAATATGTGATGTGACTCCTAGGCTTACTCTTTGGCCCGCACCTTTACAACCCGTTTGCCTTAACTCTCGGGCTTTTTCTTGGCCCGCAACCTTGTAACCTTTTTTACCTTCGTCGTAAGCCCAAGGCTAGGGTTGCAACAAATGGTATGTTGATCGAATATTTTCATATTGAATTCCTAAAATAAGTGTCTAGGTTGATTATGTGGCCTACCTACCTATTTAAGCTAGGTTTTTAACCTAACCTAAGTAATGATATGTGTTAATAAACAATAGGTTTTTTAAATCATGAAATAATCAAAATATATATTAAATAATTAAATTTTAATTGATTTCCATGCTAGTTAATTAATTAACCAGTAAATGAATAGTTTGGTAAATTTGTATTTCAATTAAAAGTAATCTCGTTTCATTAAGTACTAATGAAACAAGTCATTATTCGTAGCAATTGGTCTTGTTCACTAGGGGGTTAAACAATTTCACTTGGTAAAAATGTTAAAATTCATCCAAAATCTAATGAAACCCAAAGTGAACTAAGACGCATTTTGTAATAATGCTCACAAATTGATTCATGGACATGGGATAGACAAAACTCTATGAATAAATAAGTGCAGAATAACAATTTGGAACAGAAGTCATAATTACACTTTTGCAAATGAGTCTTCTATTTTACAGTGATTTCTTACCAATTTCAATTTCCTTATGGTGTTGCATGTTAGATAACAACTTTGTGTATTGTTATCCTCGTGTAATCCTACATAATTGTACCAAACCAACAATGACACAAACATTTCTTATTTATATAAAAAAAATTTCAAATGCAATAGTGCATCCTTAATACCTTATGAATTTTGAGGGGGGGCATACCTCCATGGGGATGTAGGTTGTTTTTTCTTATTGTCGACATCAAGGGCTAAGGCATTTGGGTATTTTAAGTGATGCTCGTAAATCTCCCAATAATAGTTGGTGATTGAAACCTTTTCAAAATTCCTTAAGATTTTGCTTCGACTTCTTGGAAAACATGGTTATCAATGGAGGTTATGTCGGTGATGTACATCTACTATTAAACACTCTGCAATTCATATCACCTTCTAGCTCGAGACAAGGAGCTCCAATTTGACATATGGGGCAAACAATAGACAATTATATTACAAAAAACACACATAGAATAAAAAAGGTCAATATTTACAAGAAACCTTTGCATGCAAGGTGGTTGAATCCTTAAATAATATGTGTGAGACTCGGATGGGACTAATCATCTCCACCTTCACCCTCTTCAACATGGTTTCAGCCTATAATTTGACTCACGTAACACATTGACCAGTCAATGCAATTATCTAACATAGAAACTTGCCCACATAAGAAATTGAATTTGAAAAAAATCTAAGAATCATTACATTTCAATTGGCAAGACAAACAAAATTAAAAAAATCAAGTAATAAATATTGACATTCATTTATGACAAGCTTGTGTAAGCTTTATCTAATGTATTCATACATGACCCCATGGTACAAACCACTGAACCATATGAATTATATAATTGGGATGCACACAATTATTTAACATCTTCATTTCTTACAACACATTTCCTAGGGAGAAACAAAATTGATAAGATATATACCTCCTCCTAGCCTCTTTTGTCTACCATATCAAGGGAATCATTACCCTACATGTTAAGCCTTTCTTTGATTAACTCTTCACCCATGATAGGTTTGATCAACATCCAAAATTCAACATCCAAATGGGTGAACATTTGGTGCATGTACATAATGTGCAAGCTCTAGCCATATAATAAGATTCACCAAGAGGAGGATGTGTCAAAACCAAATGCATTTGAAGCATGTTGTGTCTCATTGATGTTTTGAATCTCACATTATGAGCAATATTTCAATATACTACAACATGGAAAATTTATTCATTTGAACTTTCAAAAGCATTCGTAAATCATGACGTGCAATTTGAGCTATTGGATTAATGAAAGTTCACATGTATTGATTGATTTTAGAGAATATGGTTAAGGATGCCTCAATTAGGATTTTTTAAAAATGGAATTTGTATGTCACCTACAAATCACTTTTGTTAAAACTCATGCAATTTGATAATTGTCTTGGATCCATTGGCAATTAATTCAAAGGGTTCAAATATGTTTCCTAATACATGTGATCCTTTCTACTTGGCAAGGGGATGATTGAAACCTCTTTCCACAACTGCCATCGGCAAAAACCTAGAGGAGGATCTAGACCCTGTAGATGATGGGCAAGTTTTCAAGACCTATTTTTTCATAGACCCTATCTTCCTTTGCTAGATATAATTTTTATGGTTCCAATTGCAAAAGAAAATTAGTAATAAGTGGCTTTTGAATGAATGGTCAACAACACAACTATGCCTTTCCAAAAAAGGGATACTATTTGCACCACCACCATAGGTTAATAACAACACAATACATCTTGTTGTAGAAGTACCTCTTTGGTCCATTATTGATGCTAGTCTCCAAAAAGTTCTCACACAATCATAACTTCCCAAAGGATTTGATGATGGGCCACATTCATAGATCTTGTTTGCCATTGTCTAAGAAATTATCACATGATCACAACTTTGTTGAGGATTGGCACCTTCACATATGTTGATAAATTTTTGTTATAATGTGATGCTTGCAAATGGTGAGGTTGATATCAATTAAAAAGCAAATGCAACTTGTAATAGCAATAACACTTTGTTGTAAAATTGAGAATACTTTATTTTTGTGCACATGAATAAGTATCGAAAAACAACCACCTTCACATCTAGTTGGAAGCTCCACCACCCAAAGTTGTATTTAAAGGAAAGAGAAGAAAAAGAAAAGAATGTTACTTTTGTTCAAAATGGTCTCTTACAAATAATCCACACAACAATGATGATGACAATATAGTCTATCTCAAGAGTTTTGAAAAAAAATCACCAATTCAAACCAATAAAAAAACAAATGAAAGACATACTTGGATAAACCTTTGTTTAGATGAACTTTTCCTTCACATGCAATGGATCTTTAAAATTTGGTTTCACCATTGGAACATCTCTAACACCACTATCCATGTGGTGGCTAGCACCTCTGCAATAAAATCAACATAGACCAAAAATCATTCCACAACAATAGGCACATGGAATTAAAGGAACATAAGTTATAGTGTAAGGTTTTGTAAGCACCTTTCAACTAATTGCCTTAGAGATAAATTTGTTTAGTTGTTGGGGGTGGGTGGAGGTCAATGTCAAACATTAACTAGACATTTTGAATTTCTATCAATAATGATTAAACGATATAGCCATAATGCATCTTTGCTCCCACTAATGGGCACCCTTGATAATTATAAATTGCAAAACCTACCTTAATCAATAGACCTAATGGAGAAGAAAAATGTTACCATCATTAATGCTTCACTAGGAGGATATCAAATGAAAAGGTTATCATATGATATAAAATACCAAAATGGCCATGCCATGTTTTTAGAATCTTTAAATAAAATGCTTAGGTAACTTAAAGTAAAATGCTTAAATAAATAAAAAAGTTTAGGTAGCCTAAGGCAAAAGACCTAGGTAACCTTGTGCAAAAATATAAGTAATAATGAAAAGCATAGGTAATCTAAAGTAAAAGGCTTTAGTAAATCAAAAAGCTTAGGTAGCTTAAGATAAAAAGCCTAAGTAACCTATGCATCTTAAAATAAAAAAATCTAGGTAGCTTTTAATGTCGCAACCCTAACTTTGGGCTCGCGACCTAAACAAAGGGGTTGCAAGGGTGCGGGCCAAGAGAAAGCCCGGGAGTCACATCAAAGACCCCCAGGAGTGCAGGAGAGTGTGAGGGAGTGAACCCTCACACTCCCAAGGTAACTCCCACTTTGGGAGATGGAGTCCTGATGGACTCTCAAAACTTCAAAGACTGATTTGAGGGGTCAAAACTCAATAGCTTGTGGCGTTTTTTATATCATTGGAAAGCTCTTGGAACGTAGATGTCTTAAATGGGCTCCAATTGCTCATTTGGACATCTGAAACACAAGTTATGGCCAAAAGAAGGGTCGGGAGTCAAATTGGCAATTTGACTCCCGACCAGAAAAAGTTGGGAATCCACCCGATTTATTTGGCTGTAGACAATGTGTCACATACCGTTGGAAAGCTGTCGACGAGAGGTACAACTTTGCTTCAGACCGCACTTCGATCCGAGGTCTGCTCGCAAAGTTATGGGGCTCCAAAGTCTCGGGAGTCCTCGTTGGCGGGATTTCGAGACTTTCACGCGGGAGTCCTGGGAGAGAAAAGCCATTTGGATGTGGGCCCCGTGGAGAGGTCCAGAGTATACTATAAGGGGGAAAGTGATGGCTTCCCCCAAGTTCGAGCCGTGGTGAGTCTTGTGTGTCCATGTTGCCCGTGGTTCGTCCTAGCATCAAAGGTGTTCCAACTATGCACTAACCACTTTGTGTGGGTTGTGTGCAGGCCCGTGTGAGTGAATAAGCTTGTCAACTCTTCCTAGTCCCATCCCGAAGCTCCAACACGCCCTTCTACCCCTCAAAGTGTTGTGAGCTAGGGAGCGTGTCCCGACGCGTCCCTCTTCCACTATCTTTCACTTGGATTCACATTTGAATCCTTCAAAGAGTTGGGAGTTAGTCATTTAAGGTTTGTGTGTTCATGATTATTTGGTGGAGGATCTAGAGCTACTTAGACTATTTTTGCACAAGGTTACTTAGGCTACCTAAACTTTTTTTATTTACTTAAGCCTTTTACTTTAAGTTATGTAAGCCTTTTATTCTAAATTACTTAAACTTTTACACTAGATGACCTAGGCTTTTTATTATAGATTACATAAACTTTTTACCCTAGGTTACCTAAGTTTTTTATCCAAGATGCTTAGTCTACTTAAACTTTTTATTTTAGGACCCTAGGGTATTTAGGCAACTTATTTAAAAATTTCGAGGACAAGGCATGGCCATTTTAGTGGGTCTTAGTGAGCCTTAGAACCCTTTGCAATGCTAATAAGTACTTCAATCCTATAAAAAAAAATTGAAATGCTTGTAAATAACATAAAAAATATGAAAAAGTTCCATAAGTTTGTTTCACTCACAAAACCCTATTTTTTTGTGAGCTACTAAGAGAGTACGAATTGAAATATATCTCAATTGTGGCATACCTAATGACCACAAAAAAACCAAACATTAACCTTCAAGTTGCAATACACTTGCACTGCCATCCAAAATTGGAGTATGAATATTCATGACCTTGTCATTTCCTTCATATATTTTGTAAAAAATCACAAAGTTAAACATAAATAAAATCCAATTCAAAATGATGGATAACTTTGAAAAACTTTTTACAATTGTTCATCAACCTATGAAACATAGTTATATGTTTTTAAAATTTTGAAGCCATGAGAATATTTATAATGCGTGAATTTTCTGAACCCAAACATCAAACACATGGGGCGACAGGACTAGTTCAATCAAAATGTACGAATGAATTCAATTATGGCCTCTTCTTAAATTAGTAAAACCTGACACCCACTTGACAGTATCCATACGTATTACCAATTCCATCCCACCACAACCATTCATTGCTCTGTGTCTTGGACACAAGTCTATTTCCGTCTCATAATTGAGGATAGAGTTTGCAGTGGAACCTCGACTGTTAAATGTGTTTTATTGGTTCCTTCCAGCCTCCATTATTGTCTGGATTCTTGCTTTACATCCGCACGTTGCTTGTTTGCTGATTTCACCCAGTGTCCCTATTTAGCCCTATGGCAGAGATGGTGTTGCACGCAACGATACGATGCCTGGTCCCACGCCCTTGTACTTTGTGGGCGGCGCGGCATGGGCCGGCGAACTTGAAATTTACACCTACTAACTATTTAACTTAAGGAAACAAATGGCATCTTGGAGGCTGGACCCGCCGTGTGGAGGGAAGTATACTGATACACGGCAGGGTAGAAAAAAAAGCATCTTGAACAAAACTTAATGAACCACTAGGGATATAGGCCATCGTTGGGCGGGTATCAGAAACTACATCAAATTACCTCTGCAGGGTATCATGGAGGTTCTTAAGGCTCATAACCATGGTTCTCAGAAAATCGAACACCCAATTCATGGTTTATAACCACGGTTCCAAAAATGGGGAATTAAAATAAATAACCACCGGTTCTTTCATGAAACCTAATAGATATTCTAAGGTATTTGAAATCTCTGGAACCGGTGGTTCTCTAATTTTGAAGTGTTTTAAGAAACCGGGCGGTTGTTAAATTAAGTCAAATACCTGCCCAATATTGATTGATAGGTATAGGCTATAGACACGTCTCACACAGTTTTGGCAATGAAATAATGAGTGGTCCCCTGCCCCTCAAACTTTTACACGCCAGGAATTTGCGGTATCTGTTGCAAAAGTCGGCTTTGGTGGGCACAGAAAGCCATGCACTTGCAGCTGTACTGGGATTCAACTGTGACCCAGTCCATTGCTGACGCAGTCCGTATGAAAAATTACTGAGTCAGTGACCTAGTCAAT
>Ga0116230_10001218_pt1 | contig 24100 bp, 9 predicted proteins | sample S1TSphfallax_3_FD_88678 | JGI IMG/M metagenome (GOLD analysis project Ga0116230, IMG submission 88678) | Host-associated microbial communities from peat moss isolated from Minnesota, USA - S1T2_Fd - Sphagnum fallax MG | ecosystem: Host-associated > Plants > Peat moss > Unclassified | place: USA... | reverse complement strand
TTCTTCACTAATGTGCATTAATAAGATTAAACATATTTATAAGATCATAATATCTTAACATATTTTTAATGATCTTCATTTGTGAGGGTTTCTTGTTGTTTACTTGATTTTTTTAATAATGATAGGTGTACATGCTGACATGGTACTAACGCATGACACAATGCCTCCAAAAGGTTCACTAGGAAAGCCTTTAAAATTTCTTGGCAAGGAATCCATAGGATTTGTCAAAGATGCATAATCTCGGAGATGGTATTATGAATAGCAACAACATTGCTTTGAAGCTCATGATGACATTCAGCAATCTAAACCTTCACATGATCAATGACATATACTAATTATTATATGTCTTATAGTGAGAGTTGTCTTGTGGCAATACAATTGCCATGTTCTCAATTGTTTTATCAAGACATGGCCTTTCCCCAAGCAGACCTAGGTTCAAGCACATCCAATTACAATTGATCTTTCCAAATTGAAGTTGCATAGTATAGCTTCAAGAAACATCTATGTATGTATCAGTTCTTTACTCTGTGGCTTGTTGTACCCATCAACATGTTATGCTTGACACCAACATCTTCTGAAACTTAAAAATTCCCTAAGTGGTTATAAAATAAAAATTCCTTGCTGATTTCTAAGGTCCACTCCAAGATTCTGTAAACCTCACAACCAATCATTACTAGTATTCATTAAAAATTCCATGGCATGGTTCATATTTCATGTTGTTTGATTAACATTCATTTTACAGATCTGCCGTGTGGATTCTTTTGTGTTAAATAATCAAATATTGGTTGGTTTAGGTGTAATTGGTTGCGTTGACCACTTTTAGATGTAAGTGAAGTTGCCATGTTCTTATGTGAAGGGCAACGCCCATGCAAGGAAGAGCAGAGGCAGGTCTGATTCTGGTAATGCCTGCGGCTGAGGGCATTACATGACATAAAATTTGACATTTTTTATTTTAAAAATAATTCCCGTGTTACCCACAGGGGATCATGGGAAAAAAATGGCATATGACATTTTGGAAAATGAAATGCCCATAGGTGTGAACGTTTTGTTTTTAGAATATTTTCTTTTGCGAGTTCTTAAGCTCAGTAAGCAGTCCTCCAAATACACTACAAATCTTGATGAGGGTTTTTGTGTGAATGGTAACTTCATGAAAGGTGGCAAGAGAAAAACAGATGATTCATCCAACCTTCAAAACATAAAGTATTACATACAATGTGCACACAGGCCCATGATGGGTGCACGTCCACCCACACACAATGCTTGCTACTGGAACAAGTAGTCTTCCCAATTGTGAAGAATTGTACTTGTGTCCTCCAAAAGAAACATGTGGGAATGAAAAATGAAGTCATTGCTTTGCATTTCATGAATCATATTAAGCCTTGAGAGGGTTTGTTCAAGAATAGATTAAGTTTGTGAAGTTTGGACTTTCAAGGGTAGTTTGACCACCAGATCAAAGATACATGTATCACAGCTACTCATTGCGGTTTCACTAGATTTGGCATGTTTGGATAGATTCATCATTTGCATGTCACGACTTGGGACATTGCATTTCAAGACACAGGGATTTTGCCAAGGTCCTATTAGGAATCTGCCAGACACAGCCAAACCTTTTCATCAGCTGCCAAAGTAGCTTGGAATGACTAAGGGCATTGACTTCTTTTTGGGACCTGTCAAGGGGTGCCCACTGCCCTGGGGTCTTTCAAAGCAGGGACTTGCCATCTGAATGATGGGATATTGTCAAGAACGTGTTTGCATGATTAGGTTCTTATGGGGACTAGCCTTGGAATATCAAAGCACCAACCCTTCCTTTCATAAGCAAGGAGCCATAAGATAGATCCCTTTGTGGAATAAAAAAAAGGCTATTACCACTGGCCACAACCTGTGGTATGTATGGATTATTCCCATGACAACTAGGGGTTAGGAGACCCCTGACTATGAGAATACTCTTATGGTAAGTGTAAAAAGCCCAGGCTCATATCATGTCTTGAAGTTTCAAATTTTTATATAAAATTGACTTCACCCACAAAAAAACATAATATGAAATTCCAAAACTTACAATCTTGAAGTAAGACAAAACTTCAATCCACACACTTGACACAACCATGCAATCTCATCATCTTGGAAAAGCTCCTATAAAATTGGTTGTTAACATCCTCCTCTCACATGTCATGTCATGGCCATCATAAAATTTAAAAAGGTTTCTAATTGTGCCTTGCACAAGTCATCAATATATTGAGATTCAATAATATGTGCCAAAACTTTAAAAAGCTTAACTTGGTGTGCCCAAAGCTCCCTAGCCCTAAAATTAATTCCATTCAACACTTGATTGTCAAATTTGACCACACCCATGGTTGGGTATAATTCCCAAAAGTCAGAATTAAACAACCCTTGGTAATGAAATATTCCCAATCACTAGGGTCTGGAATATTCCATAGTATGGTTTATGGCCAGTGGTAATAACTCCTTTTTGCTATTCCATACCCCTCTGCAGGGGTGTGACCCATGCTCCCTAGGAGGGAGGGCCTAAGACAAAGGCAATTAGTTGTGGAACTAATCATGTGTTTATGCATGCGCTCGAATACATAGACCAACTACTAAGTTTACTTTGGCTTAGTCGTACCTTTTCGAATAGGGCAAACTTGGGTGTGAGCTGGCTCATACGTTTCTGTAATAAGAATTTTTTGTTTCTTTGTAGTGGCTTTTCTTACTTTAACCAGTGAAAACAAGTGTGCTCCAAGTCCTTGGGTTGTTGAACAAAATTCAACAACACTTGAATGGTTCAGTTGGTAGAGTGCCTCCTTTACACCGAGAGAATCAGTGGTTCAAATTCCTTATTACCCAAAGGTTTCCACTATCTACAATTATAAACTAGACTTAACATATGAATAAATTTACTATCTCTCTAATGATGAACTACAAAAAATGACTTTACCTGTATGCACAATTAAAAAATTGCAAAGCACAACATAACCTACAAGACCTACGAAAAAAAAAGAAATATATATTTCTTTCTACTTTAGAAAAACATGAATTGTGGATCACAAATTAACAAGGTGAGGCTACTTTACGGGTGATTAGAAGGTAAACTCTTGGAAGTAGCCTAAATAAGTAATGGCCTTCCTTAAAGAAAGTTGTAAAATGTTATAAGAATTTTGAACGTGACACATTATTGGCTATAGTCAAAAAACAGACACCCACTTGTAGCAAAAAATTAGTGTTTATTTTTTCAACCACCCCGATTTACGTCATATATTAACAAATTATGGTTTTGAAGGTCATCCATTATGAAAAGACTTTCCTTTTAAGTGGATATGTGGAAGTATGTTATGATGATTCAGAGAAACATGTGGTTTCTGAACCTATAAAGATAACTCAAGAATTTTGCTATTTTGATTTTACTAGTCCTTGGGAACAAATGTCGTGTAATGACAAATCAAATAAAAAGTAAACAAAAATTGCTTACAACCATCTTGAAAATATGTAATTTCGTTGCATGTTTAACTTAATTTTATAGCATGAGAAATAATGTGTTTTGCTTGTTCTAACCAAACTCAATATTTTCAAGTCGAAACAATAAGAGTGTTAACCTTTTGTGAAGACGCTGCATTTGGGTGATATGAGTGAGAATAAAACTTTTGCTACTTCATTGGCTTCAAGTAAAGGGAAAAAGTAAGGAAAATAAATAAATAAAAATGTGCCGATCCCCTCAAATATTCATGTATCTTTTCTTCCTTCTTTGCTTTATTGGCTCTAAGAAACTTGGTCAAATCCCCTCCCCCTCCCCGTCCCACTTTATCATCTTCAATGATAATTTGGGCACAATTTGAAGGTTCAAATTGTGAAATTATTTAATTTATTGATAGAAGGTTTGATTACTTTACGAACAAATTGACTGAAAATAAATTGACTGCAGCAAAACTATCTACATTATTAGAACAAAAAAGTACCAATTACTACACTAAATTACAAGTAGATGAGATCGGTCAAGTGGTCTCAATTGAAATGGTCAAGTGGTCTCAGTTGAAATTAGATCGCCCTGCCATCTAGTCAGTGGATACAAGGCTTAATAAAGATCCTTCAAAAAATCTTTACTGTATTTGAACAACAAGTGAATAGAATACTTTGTTTTTCGCCAGCTGCAGAGTGGGCCTTACAATTTTAGAGTGGGCTTTACACATAGGATACGGCCCTGTTGGTAGGGCATTGTGCCCCGGGAGCCAAGGGTGAGGCCCAAGGTTCCGTGCATAATGCCTTAACAGCAAGGCATTACCCAGTGTAAAGTAGGGAGGCAAGAAATAGGCAGTTTCCACCTAGTTTGCAGGCACAGGAGGCTCCTTATGCCTGTTAAGTAGGTGTAAGCTGCTTCCTCTTTTCAAGGAAGTTATAATCCTGGAATTCAGGTGTCCTCCATTTGCAATACAAATGCTAGCCGAGTACTTTACAATATTGGTGTTGCGCTTTCTAAAACCCACCCATGATCAAAGGAAATTTCTGGCCGCTCTTTACACAGAGTAATGCCCTCGACCTTGGGCTTTAGTACCCTAATACTGCAATGCCCCCACCAACACTGGTCCATTTCGTCTATCTGTGCAGCACAACATTGGTGTCATATCATGTGTGACTCCAATGTGCGAATATCGTCAGGGTGCCAGTTTCTAGTCTGTGATTGTTGGGGATGTGAACCTTGTAGAGGTACCGAGTCATGCAGTGTAGGTAGAGCAGCAGCAGGGGCCTAAGCTGAAGGTCTGACACAAAGGTGGGTCAGAAATACACATTTACCGGTATCACGATTGTTCACTAAATGGATACATTAGTTTGATCAGCACATATATACTCCCCCCCTGCATTCCTGCTTCAAAACTCCATATCTAAAGTGCTCTTCGCTGTGATATAACTGTGTTTCACAGTTGAGACAGTGTTCAAAGCTCACCCGATTAGGATTCTGGAATGTGAAAGAGGGCAGATCTGCACTGAAGGAAGTCGACTTAATATTTCTCTTCAAGCATGGTCATGAATCTTCGCCTCTGATCTTCTTGTATCCAACTGAACAAGCTGCATAATGTTGTAGTTCAGCATCGGAGCTTGCACGACTAGCGAAGAGCAGCTCCACTGGTGCACAAAATGTGACCCTGCAAAAATGTTTCTCATATCCAAGATTAGTTATTTACTTGTTTTTCCCCAGCCCACTCATAAAACTAAAACTGGGACTGCAAACAAGTGCAAGCCCACTAGCAACCCACCTGGACCAATCAAACTATCTAGCCAATCAACAGCAGGTGTTAGGCGGAACACCTGGACCAATCAAACTGTCTACATGATCAACAGCAGGTGTTAGGCTCTGCTGTGTCTTTAAGGCTCAGCATCCTGAGGAAAATAGCAAAGCTATTAGCAAGGTGCAATGCAATGGCAGCCACCTCAAGAGCATTTAGGCGAAACTGGTCGGAAGAATTGATAGAATGTGAACCTGAAAGGCTTTATTCAAAGCCCAAAAAGGGGGCTTAACAAGAAAAGAAGAAAAGAGAGGATATGATCATGGATCAGATTGATGACAGAATAGCAAATCATTAACAATTGAGCTGTCCCCACGAGTTCAGGGGTCCATGTTCACATGAGTAGTTGTGCCTCACTTGGATTGTGGTTTTTGCTATTCTTTTTTACTTTGGAGTTTTAGGGTTTTTGTCTATAGTTGGAATAATTAATGTTTCAATATACAGTATGGATCTCTATAAAAACTGGGGAATTTCAGACACTCAAAAGATTTTTCATTTTGGGTTGTAGTTACACAGAAAAAATTCATGTCATGGTGTAATGTGCACTGCAAGACCTAACAAGTAATTATTCATAATAGGTAAATTTCTTATTATAATGTTGTTAGATGAGTATACAACAACATGCATATACATCAGTTGTTGAGTGTGAAATTGCTGCATATATATGTATATAGTTACATTTTTCAATAGCACATTATAATGATCAGCCCTGTTGTACATTGCACAGCAACATATAAGGGACAGAGAGACAAAAAGACCTTGTTACACTATCTGCTAAAATTATATACCTTACCTCTGACTGATGTTTAGCACAAAAAAATTAATTCCCAAAAGGTTCCAGCTGAAAAAAAGAGATTTGAAAACCATTGGGTTACTACTACAAAATGCACAACACAAGATGTATTTTGCATACTTATTCCAGTCTCAACTGTTTGAAATTCTGGAAAATTTGATTTGAAACTGCCCAGTTCTCTGGCTTTGTAAAATACATAAATATTGGGCAAAGAAGTGTCTAACCAAACATTGGTTGTAAGTACAGCATATATTATACATATAAAAGAGTTGAACCCCATGCTTTCTATGCTGCCTAATCAGATGTACTGTAATTATTCCAATTTTGGAGATGGATTACGTGGGTCCAGTGGTAGCGGTAACTAGGGTTGTGACTAGAAGCTGCTTTGCAATCACTTACTGGCTAGGAGCTAAGTACACGCAGAGCTTCATCTGATCTTTCTGTCCATTACTGTAGAAATAGTAGGAGCAACAGCGTCATGTATACTCACGAGTTAGCTGCTCCAAGTTCACGCGGAGGTGCCAACATCTTCAATACATTTCATGGACAATATATGAAATAATCGTCAGTCCCGTCTGAAAGAGGCTCGTGACGTATGTGACGGTGGGCAGTGACTAGCTGTAGAAAGAATAGACCGATGGGGGTAACAGCTGGTGAATGAGTGAACTAGACGTTTATAGGATGTAGCTGGAAAGATACCAGAATCTGCCAACTTGTAAAACAATTGCAGCAATCGAATGAAGCCAGAAGAAATTGCACTCTTATATGGGCCATTTCAGCTGCATACACGAGACAAAAAACCAAAAACAAAAAGAAAAAGAAAAGTAGTTCTAAGTTTGCCAGTATCCACGGACGCCTTTCAGACAGAGGCTAGATATACTGAAATTTTCAAAACAAGATAGTGTTTGTGGCAGAGAGACACCCTTTCATGAGTCTTAAAAGACGATGGAAGCTCACTCACTGGGTCAGAGCTTGGACTCACTCTCCCTGCAGTTGCTAGGTATAATAGCGTGGAGTTGAGATTTGCAGCACAGCGAGTGGGAGCTCCCTTCAGTCCAAGAGAGAGATGTAGAAAGGATGATCGCCTCCCGCATCAAACAAGCGGATACCCTGCCAGGATACGTCGTCCTCAACAGCAGGGTATTCGGATGTTTGAGTCGGCAGCTGTACACCCTTCATTACCTGTCACTGTTGAGCTGAAGGAAACTCCCATCAGAAATGCTACTACTGATGAATGAAAAAAAAAAGGACCACTTGAGAGCTCAAAAAAAAATCATGCGCCATTATTGGGAGCTAAAGGAAACTCCTACTGGTGGAATAACAAGAAAAAATGATTAGCGTCAGATCTGCGGAAACTTCAACAAGGAGTGAATCGAGCTGCTCGAATTAGTTGAGAAATCGATGGTGAAGAGACATCATCTTCTCGAGACGTTTTGGGCCGTCCTTCTGCGACTTCTTTCTTCTGCAAGACCTGCAAAGGGCCTACATGCCACAAGGGGAAAAAACAAAGAGAGCATTGAAGGCAGATTTAAGAAATCGTCTACGAGAAGAGGAGAAGGTGCAAAAGATCAGGCACGAGTTCACGAGAGAGAGAGAGAGAGAGAGAGTTAGACTTCTTTCTTCTGCAAGACCTGCAAAGGGCCTACATGCCACAAGGGGGAAAAAAAAGAGAGCATTGAAGGCAGATTTAAGAAATCGTCTACGAGAAGAGGAGAAGGTGCAAAAGATCAGGCACGAGTTCACGAGAGAGAGAAGGAGAGAGAGAGAGAGTTAGAGAAAAAAAATCAGGATTGTGTTGAGAAGAGGAGGGGCGAGACAGGCCATATATAGGGCTGGTGGAGCCCCGCCCGGTCTAGGGAACGGGCTGGACTGGTACCGGAGGCCGGTTTGAACGGCCCTAAAAATCGCTACGTAATAAACTCGGCCCTCTCCTGTATATTTGCTGCCCTGAGACCAAAATTGCAATTGACTTGCAATTTTGATATAGTTGATGCTAGAAAGTTTTGTTAAATAAATAAATAAATTGAAAGTTTTTATATGTTTGGAGAAACAGTATAATTGAGCTAATGATGCACACATCTCAATGTCTTAAGGAGCTCAGAGCTTGAAATATTGTTATTTTTAAAACCCTAAAACTCTGAATTTTTGTGCCCGAACCTTGTATTTTTTAATAAGCTAGATCATTGCTTGATAGCAAACTTTTTTTTTTTGTTTTTTTTCCCTCTGTCCTTGAATTTTCTTGCGCAATCTTTCATGCAACTACATTGAAATTAGTCTCATGAGAAACTCTTTCAAGGAGAGGAGTGGCTGGTCCTTTTAATTTCTTTTTAATTTCATGTAATGGAACTACTTGCCATGAAGTTGGTGGGGCATTGTTGACATGTCTCAAAAAACATTTGGTCCTCTAGGGTCTTAAGAGTGTTAAATTGAACATGTTACAACAACACTAGGGTGGCAATTTGGTGGCCTACCACTATAAATGCTTTTAGTTTTCATTGATGTTATGCCTGTAAGTGTGAAAGGCCATGTAAATTGCCATGTAAACTTCCATGATTTACCCGCAGATGCCCAAGTAAGTTTTACCCCTACAAATATCATGATCTATATTTTCTGAGCATGTAAGTATATGCAAATGTAAATTAGATATCCTGACAATTATGGGAATGGAAGGAGGGGAAAAAAAGGAGAGAATTGAGGAATGGCAACTTTAGGAGAGAAGTAAGTAGGAGAGAAAATGGAGTTAAGCTGTATAGAAGAATGACATGTTTTCCAAAATCTGTTTCATTGTGATCTTGCATAGCAAATTGTTGCAACTTCTCCCCATGTGCTCATCTTCATCTAAGTTTATTGCACATGCAACAAACAATGTTATTGTGATCATCTTGCAACTCCTAGTGATCCTACAAGCTCTAACAACATGTTATACTTTTCAAGTGAATTCCTAACCATCTATGTCATTTTGCATTTTTTATGTGGTTGTCTTGGTCCCTTCAGTTGTTATTTTTCATAGTAAGTTGGTTTAGGGTGAACTCTTACCCCCCTCCCCTCCAATTACCCCATGTTGCTCCCATAAACATAGACATTTTTTTTACAAGTTCAAGTGGTGGCTATCTAGTCATCTCGCAACTCCTAAAATCATTTTTACACAATTTGTCAATGACTTGTTTTAGGTAACCACCACCCTAAGTCATCTTGCATGTATGTGTTTCTTGTGGTTTTGCACTTCAATATTCTCCTTGTTTTGAAAACCAAAACCTTTGAAATGATAGGTAGAGGTCTAATATCTTCAATTTTCTATCAATCATAATCTTCAATCACAATGGGAACAAGGTCAAAGTTCCACATTTTTCTACAAACCATTTAATTTTCAATAGTAATAGGAGGTGCAATAACCCCATTTTATTATATAAACCTTAATTTTTTGTGGGAAGATGAATGCATACTATGCATTTTGTTTTACACTTACACTGAACATGTTTCACACAACATTAAATGATTTCATGTGATTATATATTTACAGTCACACATCAAATGTTATACACATACATAAACATAAATGGAATTTATATATTTACATATACCCCATTAGTATATCCCAAACCATATATGTGCACACAAAGTTGATCTCCAATAATGAAGTTATGAATCAATAATTGCTTTCATATCAATATAGCTTGGTGCTTTTTTTTTCCCAAAACATATTTAATAACCCAAAATGGGGAGTGGAACAAATGAACCTTTAGAACAAAATATTTTCACCTAGTTACAAAATGTGCTTGAATATGAAAAATCATCAACCTCTTAAATAATTTAAATTAATCATCACAATTGGGTGGCAACTAGCAATGGCCAATTCCAAATTTAGTTCTTAATTAAGACCTTGACTCAAGGTTATAAATTGTACTAAAACTATCATTGTTGATTAAAACCATACCATCATTTTGTGAGTGTGAGTGAAGAAGACACCCATTTTAAAACCACACCAAAGGTCTAAAATATTGGAAAGGGCTAGTTTAAAATTATTTTAAAGGTTTTACAAAATACACAAAAAGGTGAAAGCACATTATGGGCGAGCCAATTTTCACCAAAAAAAGGTGATGTGTAACTAATATCATAGTACGTAGTAAGTCAAAATTTTGATAGCATCATTTGACAATCCTATACATAAGCAAAAAGCCCTAGAATGTGCACAACATTTTGGAACTCAAATTTCACTTTAAATCAAGATTAATTTTGATCCAACGGTTAGATGAAGAGGATTGAATAAAATTAATGTACACAACATATATAATGTGGTTTTTTTGTCACCCATAGGGCCTCATGTTTCTAGTTCATAAGACATTACTAAACAAAAGAAATTTGAAAAAATAATGCAATGCGCAACTATAAAATCTCTTTCTCTTTCATTTTCTATTGGTTTTTTTTTCAAACACATAAAATATTTAGCCTTTATTATTGAAAAAAATGAAAAAAACACATATGAATTTTCAACCAAAAAATTTAAATGTCCAAATGGCCCTAGATTCATTTGATGTATATCAATAATAGTGACCACAAAAAAATTCACCAAAAAATTTCACCCGTAACCTTAATTTTGAAGTATGTATGCAATTTTTCATACTTCACAACAAGTATTATTTTGTCACAAATATACTCCATATGTTGAAGTTCACCAATGTTTGTTGGAGTTTTCTTTTTAAATGAATGTTTGAAGTCTAAATCTAATCCAATTTACTTCAAACAAACAAAAATAATCCAAAATGTGATGTCTATACTTTACATAAAAAACCAAATGCAAAAATGCAGTATTTGTGACTACAATTTTAGGGGGTGCAGTGTGCTTTTACCCAAAAGCATGTTTTTTTGTCATTAACATCATTTGGGACTATAATGACTGTACACAACCATTGTTAAATTTGATTATAAACTTTAAATGACTAACTATGAATGTTTTAATTAAATCTAAATAAAAGCAGGAATGACTATATGGCTAGATCCAACTTTAATTATATTGAACATTACTAAAGTTACCCATGGACATTGCCTCAAATAATAATGGTGCATGAAACTAAATTTTGTCATTTAAACAATGACATGGATGGCAAGTCATTGTGCATGACATAAAACATATCCATAATGCTTATGTGTAGATTATAATTAAACATTGTTGATTGAACTTTGACATGGACATCAACATGCACAATGTGAAATATGCTAGTTTTGTGAACCGATATTTTGATTTAATGTAATTTTAAATTTTAAATTTTAAACAATGAAAAAAAATTATGAAACTTTAAAACCATATAATTATATTTTATTTCACATGTGACATTAACTTATTAAGATTTTAACTAAATTCTACATTTTTATAATTTTAAAAATTACATTGGAAATTATTTGAAAGAAATATTTTCAAAAATCAATGTACTATAATTATTTCGACATAAATTTGGTCAACAAATCCATTTTAAAACATGAAATTTTGAATGAAAATTGAACTAATAAGACCTAAAAACATGAAATATTCAATTAAAAAATCAAAATGAGTTTTGTTGTAAAGAACATTTTAGTGCAACTTACTCGTATGCACCTCAAGGTGAAAACACGTTAAGCCCCCTCCCCCAAAATTGTAATCACACATATAATATTTCTATAACTAAATTTTTGGGTAATATATGGACATCACATTTTGAATATTTTTTCTTGTTTTAAATATATTTGATTAGTTTTAGACTTCATCTAATCAATTATTCTGAAAAATTCAATAAACGTTGAAATTTTTGAATGTATGGAATATATTCATGACAAAATAATACCCATCACAAAATTTGAAATTTGAATATATACTTCAAAACTAAAGTTGTGAATGAAATTCTTGGGTGAATTCTTTTATTGTGTATGATATTGATATACATTAATTAAATCTAAGAAAATTTATAAATTAAATTTTTTTGGATGAAATTCCATTCAAAGAATGTGTTATTTTTCATTTGTTTAGTAATGAATGCACAATAATATCCTATTTTGGGAAATAATCATTACCATATCAAAGAAGGGGAGATTTTATAAATGGGCATTGCATTATTTTTTCAATTTTTTTTTTTTTTTGTAATGTTTCATGAATCATAAACATGAGGCCTTATGGTTGCTGAAAAACTATAAGTTGTATCCTATGTGTACATTGATTTTATCCAATCCTCCTCATTTAAACGTTGGATCAAAATTAATTTTTGACTCAAAATGAGCTTTGACTTCAAAAATGTTGTTGTGAAAGTTCTAAATTTGTTTACTTGTGTTTTAAATAACCAAAGGATGCCATCAGGATTCTAGTTTATTACGTACTATAATACTTATTATACATCACCTTTTTTGAACAACAGTGGCTCAACCTTAATGTGCTTTCACCCATGGAACAAAATCATACCTCTTGTTTTCCAAACATTTTCATGGGTAACTTATATCCCATTAATTATGTAGTTGTTCCAATGTAAGAAAAAAAGATAAAGGTAAGAAGGTGGCTACGAACAAACTTTTGTCTTCATGTTCTAATGATGAGGCTCAAGCCATGAAACTACACCAACCAAATTGGGAGCAAGGCAATAATCTACCTCTTGTCAAAACTCAGAAGGAATAACATGTTACAAATTTTAATAAAGTTAATGGATGAAATTATTTTGAAAAGGCAATTACAAAATGGAAGAATTTATTTTAATGTGCAAGTGATGAATTTACTTTCAATTGATCACGTTACGAATGACCCAACTTGAAAAAACAAATGGAGCTCTATATATCATGATATTTCAAAAAGATTTATGATTACATGGCAAACATCAAACACAGCGTAAAATATTGGTCCATAGACATCATAAATATAGCTTCTCTAAATTTGTTGAAAGACTTTGGGGGAGGGTTTTACAACATGAATGCAAGATTTATTGGCACAAGGCCTATATTCAACCCATTTCACATTTAAGAATTCATGGATGATGCATATTGTGCATTTATAAGTCATTTAGGCTCACCCTTGATGAAGCCATATATGAAACCTAAATGACAATTCAAAAGACCCAACTAATTTAAAATAGATGAAAAATTTTAATAGGACAAAAATTTTAGTGCAAACAAAATTTAGATCAACCACCATTAACTACATTTTTCCCCTTGTGCAACCATGAATTTCAAGTAAAAGCAAACTACAATGATTTTTTTGGATGTACTAATGCACATTTTTCTAGGTTTAACAAATCTTATTATATAGTTCCCCAAATGAAACATGAAGAAGATAATAAGAAGATTCAAGTTATTAAAGTTCATTATGAATTAATCTCCCAACACCAAATCTTGTTAAGAACGTTAAAACACAATTTCACAAAACATGAAGTATTCAATCTATTGGAAGTATTAAGGTGAAGAGGACCTATTATTTTGTTTTAAAACCATGGTTGAAGTGACATATAAGGGGACTAAGATGTTGGTGCAATCTTTTGATTGCATCAATGCCAAAAGCTTGGTGTTGGAAGAGAAGCAAAATACAAACCTAAGAAAATATTCGTGAGAAACAAAATCAACATTTCAAAACAAACATGGTTTGAACCCCCAGCAATTTGATTAGAAAATTAATAAGGACATGGTAAATCCACTAAACTATTACCAACAACAATGAAGACATTACAAATGTTATAGTTCAACAACAATATGAAAAATCATGTTCATAACAACTAAACTACCCTACAACTAGAGTGCCAAAACAACTAATGTACAAAACTATGTTACCATTGTCCCATGGAGATACAAGGAATTAATAAATAAAATGCCAAGTTAGAAAATCAAAGAGTTGCACTATAATTACAAATTAGTTGCAAAATGGACATCTATATAATAAAATGTACACACCATAGAGATAGTTGTAATTGAACATGTTTGACTTTGTTAGCAAGTTGCACTTTAGTAGCATGTGGCAACTACATTACAATTAAAGTAAATGTAGCACCCATAACGATTATTTTACAATTAATGTACAACCTTAATCATGCCACATGTATGCATTTTCATTGCCCATTAGATTTGACATTTTCAGCTTGTTTGCAATTAATTGTTAACTATGATTCCTATTGATACAATTAGTTGTGCCATTATGTTATCATAATATAAGTTTTATTTTTTTATTTTATTTTTTTCAACCACTTTATTACTAGTTTTCCACTACATTGCAATTCACAACATGTCACCTTATAAACATGTTAAACCATAAAATTCATTGAACATAAAAGTCTACTTTTGAAATGAAACTAAAATTAATTTTACAACTTCAATTAAGGTGTACATATGAATTTTCCTCTATATACTTTGATGTCTTATACCCTAAACGTTTAATTGCTTCATTGATAGGGGCCAATTTGTCACGACCCTTGCCTTGGGCTTGCAACCAAGGCAAGGGCATGAAAAGGTGTGGGCTGGGAATATAACCTAATAATCACATTCACATTCTTGGTAGTGTAAAAGAGTGTGAAGGAGTGAACCCACACATTCCCAAGTGGACTCCCAATGGACTCCCAAATCTTTAGAGAGTAATTGAAAAGGACAAAACTCATTGGATTGAAAACTTCCTCATACTATTGGAAAACTCTTAAAATGTAGTAGTTTAAAATGGGTTCACATTATCCATTTGAGTATTTACAACACAAGTTATGGCTTAAATAAAGGTCGAGAATCAAAATGTCAATTTGACTCTCAACCACTAAAAGTCGATAATCACCCTGAGTTACATGTGTGTAAGAAGAATGCCACATATCATTGGAAAGTTCTCAACAAAGGGTATAAGTTTTCTTAAACCTCATGTCAATCTGAGGTTTACACAAGAAATTATGAGCGTCCAAAAGGCAGGAGTCCCAATTTCATGAAAAATGTCATTTGGGTGTAGCCTTCGTGGTGAGCCACAAAGAATACTATAAGGGGGAAGGTGGTGGCTTCCCCCAAGTTTGGGCTATGGTGAATCTTATGAATCCGTGTATGCCCATGATTCATCCATGCACCAAAAATCCTCCAACTATGCACTAACCAACTTGTTGTTTGGTTTGTGTAAATTGATATGAATAATTGACATGCTTGTCACTCAACCTAGTCTTTATCCTGAAGCTCCAACATGCCTTTCTTACCCCAGAAATGCTATGAACTAGGGAATGTGCCCCAACTCTTTCTCCTTCTATTGTTTTCATTTTGAAACTCGCATTTGAGTCTTTCAAAGAATTTGGGGGCATCACAATTACTCCAAGCCAATCATGCCTTTATGCCTATAATTTTTTCATCCTAACAATTAACATAAAGTAAACATGTAAGCCAAAATAATCAAATTAACCAAGTCAACCACATGATCATTATGAACAACTAGTATGCATTTAGATTTCAACTTGGAATCTAGAATTTTAAAATATGAAATTTGTGTAAAAAACCTTCATAAAATGACACATGGTAATAAATCAAAAGATTTTCCCCCTTTCCATAAATGACCTCATGTATTTATGCTTATTTTCAAGAAACTTAAAATAAACTAGAAAGGAAAAGGTTTTGGTGATGTAATTATCATATCTTGTGCTACATAATTAAGGTTTTTTTTCCGATTTAGAATAAAGTTAAAAGGTTTTTACAAGTTTTTTTGTTTATTTAGAAAATTTGGAGGTTGAAGGTCCTTCTTGTTCTTGGAAATTGAAGGTTCATGATTTATGTTTCACAAGATATTTATTTATATACATTTAAAAAATGGTGTGAAAAAAAATCATTTTCTTTCAAAGTTGACTTATAAAAATAATTTATAATGATGAAGGATTTGTGAAAGGTGAAGTTTTTTATGAAAATCATGTTGTGGTTTTGTTTATGTGTTTACAACATTTGGATTTTTGAGATGGAAGATGGAATTGAAATAAAATTAGTTTGTTCAAACACACATGTTATTTTTGTGCATTTATGATGACTTTTGTTGTTCTTGTGTTATAAAGTTGAACTTTGATCAAATTTAAATCCATCAAAATCAAAGTTGTGCATATAATGTAAAGGTTTTTCAGAAATAAAATGTTGTTTTTGTTTGAAATATATATTTTTTCATATAAGAACATGCACATGCGATGTTGTATAATTTGGTTAAGTTGCTAATGATTATGTCATCAAATGTGTTGTTGTTTGTTGTGTAGTAATCTAAACCAACACATGCAAAAAGACAAATTCCAAAACAACAAAGGTGAAACAATAAACCAAATATGGTGAACAATTATTTCCATACTCAAAGTGCGTGACACATTTTATTTTGAAAACCACCATTGTATGGAAGTGTAGCTGGTTGTAGTTTAATTTGTATCAATGTTATGTATGTTGCATTTTAATGATAAATACATAATGTTAATGGCAATGTAGTTGTAAGTTAGTTTTATTTAAATTAAAAGGATTAACATTTATATACCTTTTGCTCTTACAATGTTATGTAAATGTTATTGATCTCATTGCGCATGTGATGTTAAATATCATAATTTGAAAAATTTCAAGGAGACAAGGTGGAATGAAGAAATTATGGCTCAAACTCCATTTCAACAAAAATAAAATAAAACATTAATTTATAGAAACATAGTGTTTTAGATGACAATATTTGATTGTTGTGGTTCATCATCTTTGTGATGGCCTTTTGTTTAAGTAAAAGAAAACTTTGGTTATAAATAACTTGGGCAATATATTTAGATTTATAGTATTCAATAAAAAAACTCTTTGTAATGCACTTGTAATGCATTTTCCAACCTTGTGTGTCAATGCATACAATTTTAGATCAATTTCATCTTTATAAATAATGATGGAATGTAATTATACACTATTTATCATAATTTGGACAATGACAATGTGTATGCAAAATCTTCACATTTGTACTATAAATTATAATTTAGTCATTCAATCTTATTAAAATCAATTGCCATACAACTACTTTGGAAGCCATAATTAAACACCTAACTACAAAGGACATGAATAGACTTTGTTTATTAATAGATGAATGACAAATCACACAAGCATTAGGCTTGTTAATGGATCAATGAAGAAACATGCAACATTAGGTTTTTCAATCAATGAATAAAAGTCAAACAAGCATTAGGTTTGTCAATGGATACCTATCTAGTAGTTATTCCATGGTAATCATTTAGTTGCCATTTGCAAATTGGGTACATTGCAAGTACACACAAGTACTACCATGTGCCAATGTGAATTGTCACATAGTTGCCAATTAATTACAATTATTAATGTGTTTCCACTACATCTAAAGTTCCAAAGAGTTACAACAAAAATTAAAAGAGTTCATGATTGATGGATGGATGAAAAACAACATCAACATGATGTTACAACATTAATTAAAAATTCGTTGAATTGGAGTTGCATAGTAGTTGTTCCTACATAGTTGCATTTGAGTTGCACAAATTACATATGTATACAGTTCCACATATGGTGAATTGTGTTTGCTACAATTCATTCAACTTGTTTAATAACATTCATGTCGTAAAAATTGAATTGTAATGATGTTGCAAGTGGTCAATATTAGTCAATATACCCACCTACTAGGTATTACATCCTACCCTGAATACTTAATATGTCTATTGATCACCTAATTATTAGGTAGAGGTTTTACTTATAATTAGGTATTAACCTTGTGCTTACAAGGTAGTAGGTACTCACTTACTAAGTATTATGCCCCACCTTGGGTACATACTATCTACTACCTAATATAATTACTAAAAACTACAACCTAGCATGGGTACATATTAAATACTACATTTTATGTATTCATTATGTAGGTAGGTAATGATGGTAGGTAGATAGGTAAAATACCTAACCTAATGCAACTATTTTGGTTGCCTATGTGATTAATTATTTATACAATGTTGTCAAAAATACAAAAATATTATGAAAAATCACCTAATGGAAAGATTCAAATCAAGTTATAATCACAACCTAGTTGTATAAATGACCAAAACCCATCCAATTTTTTTAAGTAGTTGCAAAAATTATTATTCATGGTGGTACGTGAATTTTGGATGACTTTTATTTTTTAATTACAAGTGAGGTGATTGTAAAGGACAAGATTTCTACTAGTGTTATTCTTTAATATTTGCTATTCTACTTTAAATATGAAACAAATTGTGATTGCTAGCAATGTTAAAAACAAAAGACTTTGACATTTGGAGATTCTCAACCATCTACTTTCTTCCAAATACTCAATGAAGGTGAATCAAGGTCAAAAAATCAAGGGGTGTCAAGGTAAAAGTCCTATCCAAAAACTACACATGAAATGTGTCAATTTTACATTGGTTTACAACTTAAAATTTTGTATTTTAGATACCCCATTTAACACTACATGTTAGATATAAATATATTTTGACTACAAATTGATTTTATATCATGTATATTATGCATTCATGCCCATTATCACATATATATGAATAACATTTGATAAAGCCATTTTTTCAAAATCCATAATTTTCATATCAAAGGCACTTTTGAGCCAAATTATTCAAATGTTATTAATTCAATTCCTTTTGCCCATCTAATCATCAATGTTAAAATCCTCTCCAATTTTAACAAAGAATGGTGCACATTTGGTAGAAAAAATGACATTTGAAAAAAACAAGGACTATCGACTCTCAAGGTTTGAATGTTTTGAACATGCAAAAACATTTTTGATTTGTGTCAAGCTTTGAGAATGTAACTTTGCAATTGATGGAAAATATTCCACAAAATTATGAAAATACAAACTATTATGTTTCCCTTGTGATATTTCAAACATACAAAAATGTAATTTTAAAGACTATCCATTCATTTGGGTGGCTCCTTTTACTATGATTTTACATGTGAGGAAAAACTAAAAAAACCATGTTTTGTTCAACTTCACCCAATGGCCTAAACCTTGCAACAACAAAAAAAGTTTGACAAACAACAATCATGAAATGTAGTTATAATGAACAAAAGTTTTGTGTGGTGCAAATGCGTTCAAATGAGCCAAACTTGATGTTAAAACATCAATTTTTTAAAAATTCTTATTACATTTATCTATGTGGTGCCACTTTAATGGCATGTGAATCATGGAAAGTTGTGTTTATTGAATAATATGGACATTGAAAAATCTTAAATGAATCAAGAAAATTCCAATATCAAAGTTTGGTTTGAACAAAGGATGTTTAACAACTTCATTTAATAACACTACTTTCATAAAGGGGCCTTTAATTTTCATAATACAATTTATTCACTATGAGAAAAAAGGGTGTTTTGCAATTGGAATTGCAATTCAATTTTTGAGTTGCAAAAAACACTTGCAACTCATTGTATTTATACTCCATGAGTTCTAGTGGACAAGTTACATAAGTTGCAAAGTTGCAACACACTATATATACAATGCAACTTAATCAAAACAACTCATTTTCAACTACTATTCAACTCCATTATAACTACACCCATGATGTCATATTGACGTCATTAATTGTCATCCATATATTAAAATATGACAAGTAGCATTATGAAGATTTTTGGACATAATTTTTTTTTCAAAATACTAATTTCCATTGTCCATTATGATTGTTAATAGCAGTCCAAGATTGTGACATGTGGTACAATAAAAAAAATTGCCACATAGCATATTAATTAAATTTTTAAAATTATTTTAGTAACTAAATAGGTCATACATAACAATAGGTAGGTACGTTGGTAGGTCTAAAACCTACATACCTACGTATTTACTTGGGACTTACCTACCTACCTAACTAGGTAGGTAGAAAAGTAGGTAGAAAAACATAAAACTAAATGCACTAAAGAATCGCCAAGAAATTTTATTTTTTATTTTATGTTTTACTTTTAGGTTCAACTTTTTTCAACTCATCCAAAATGGCACATGTATTTTAATGTGAGAACATAAGATAACAAGGTTTTTTTATATAGTTTGTAATATGGGATTTGAAGACAAAGCATATGGGTTAAATCTTTTAATTGTTCATTAGTTGCAATTGAATTACAACTATAACACTTAAGCACTCAAGGTAGGCTAGATCTAAGAAGAAGGGTCCATTGTTTTTGGCATCTAAAAAAAACTTGAAGCCCTCGTATTGGTGCATCTAGTGCACTAAAAATCGTCAAAAATGGGATAAATTTGAGAAATTTATGGCCCCTCAAAATAGAGGGGTAAAAAATAAAAAAACAAACCACCAAATGTTACAAAGGCCGGTTCCCAAACACCCACAAAATTCCTTGTATGTTGTTTTATTATTGTCAAAGTTCAAATATAATTTGTAGAACTTTAGGTGGCGCTCCTTTAGCACTTTAAATCATTTAAAATGAAAAGGAAATAAAAAAGGTATGAGGTTTGAAAGTAGGAGGGGTCCAAAGGAAAAAAAAAAAGAAAAAAACCATGTTTTGTAAGTTGGAAAACCTATTTCTTTTCTTGTTATTTTTCCATTACTCATTTCTCTTTGCACTTTGAAGATGATTTTTAAAACTTGAAATAGCACTCCCATAACATTTTAAATCATTCAAAATGAAACACATATGATGAAGATATAAATAACTTATGAATATGTATCCTTATTAAGTTATAAGTAGTTGTTTTATAATCATAACATAGTTGAATAGTAGTACTTTAGTAGTGGCACATTAATGGCCATACTAATTGTATCAATGGGAATAATAGTAGAAAACTAGTTGCAAATGTATCCCATAATGGGTGGTGGACATGTGGACATGTGGCATAACTGCATGTATGTACATTGTACATTAGTTGCAACATAGTTGTTGATTTAGTGACACATTTATAATAGTTGTAAAGTGGTTGCCACATGTAACTACAATGCAATTCCTAAAAAAATCAAACATGGTTGACTATATATGTGTGTACGATGTGTATAGATTACCACATAAAAGACCCATTTTCAACTCACTTACAATTATAATACAACTAATTAATTTTCTGACATGACAATTTTTTATTAATACACCATATTTTTAAAGGGATAATTACAATAGTTGTAATACCCAAGGGACAGTTACATAACAGTTATATACAAGTTTCTTTTAAATTTTTATTTTAAGGTAGTGTGGTTTCGATGGACACAATTTTTCATAGTGATTTCATCCTTAATTGTTTGTAGTAATAGGTACTATTAGACACATCTAAAAAGCATTCAATTTTACAATTTTTTCAATTTTTTGTTTATCAAAATTTAAAGTTGTTAAAAATTTCATGAGTCTTTTACAACATGTAAATGTGATGCAATGTATGGGTGCAATCATACTAAGATGTATAAAAAACAATCAAAACCACTATTTAATTTTTTTCAATTTTGGATTGTAAAATATAATAATAAATATAATAGATTTTTATAAAATGTTACTATGAATACATTATGTACATATCATAAAAATTTGGAATTAATCTAATGAGTGAAAAATATGCATAAAAACTTTTAAGCTCTTGTAACCATTATTTAAAAATTGCATAAAGTAACTTAAACAATTTTGACACTAAAAGCACAATTTGAAAAAAATTTAATGACATATTTTTAGATTTTTTAAATATACAATTTAACATAATATTTTTGAATTTTTTAAAAAAAATTTAAATATTTTGTAAAGACATATTAAATATATATTTAAAATATTTTAAGAATAAAGGAATGGTCTAAAGGGGCACATGTGGTTCCTAATAATGTGGCTGGACCCATATATATTATTTAAATAAAAGTTGTAGCTTATAATATAAAAAATTAAACTTGAAAATGTTATGTTTTGGTATGATTTGAAATTATAACAAATTTTCAAGACAAAACACAAAATCTAGCAAAATTTGTGCACTTTCAAAAAAAATTATTTTTATAAATTTGATTGTAAACAAACATATGACATGTTGGAGCAACTATAAATACAATAAATAAAAAGGCTTCAAAATATTTCATTTGAAAATTCCTTTTTATGAAAACTTTTTTTTGGGCAAAAGGACCCTAAAAAGGACAATAGTCCTCGATGCAAAGTAAACACATTGGCTTGTTATATGTCATTTGAACCCTATGGTAGCTTCAACAACATTTGGGTTTGTGTAGTAAAAGTTTAAATCCATAAAGAGAAAATGAATTGGTGCATTAAACACATGATCAATAATTTGGAATAAAAACATAAACCCCATCATGGACAACATTATTTCATATGTTTTGTCCATGGAAACAAAGCAAGAAAACATGAAAAAATATCTTGTTTCAAATGACAATTGACTAGTGATGAAAGGTATCAATGATGGAATGGTGATGAATGCACCAAAAAACAACACGAAACAAAATGAATGCAAATTAAAAGGCATTTCAAAAAATGAATTGCCCATTAAACAAAAACAAAAATTGTGCATTTGAATAAACAAACTTAATTTTACAATGTGGACAATGATGATGATGAATTTTGGTGAGAAACAACTTGCACAAGTCAAAAATCAAAAGTTGAATTGCCCACTTACTATTAGCAAAAAAGTAAAGTTTAAATACATGAAATAGAATAAACCATCAAGATAACAACCAATAGGATAAACAATAATGTACAAAAGGAGAATGCATAGCATGAAGATGAAAAACAAAACAAGAATGCAAAAAATGAAGCATGAAGCAAAATTAAATAGGGCAATGATGACAATAAAACTCAAAACGAAGCACAAAGCAAAAACAAATAGGGCAAAGATGATGACAAAACTCAAAAAATTCATAGTGCAAAATGTGAAAAAAAAGAAATAAGATGACAAGGATGATGAATCTTCTAGAGAAGCTAAGGGTAAAACAATAAAAATGTAGAAGACAAGAAAGCACAAAGAAAACAATGTGCAAAAGATGAAGCTAGAGTTATCAAAATGAAATCACAATGTGACATTGATGATGAAGGAGCTTAGCAAGTGGGAATGCAAAATAAAAGACTTTCATCACAATGGTGTAAATCCATCAGTATAGAAATACATAACTAAACCTCTTAAAACCCTAACAGTACCTCGGTGCGAATTCACAGCAAAAAAAAAGCTAGCTAGCATCCAGGTTAGTGCTAACCAACATAGGCTACACAATTTTGTTCCAAGCTTGATACGTATTAGCCTACTGAACACGAGGGGCTCAAAGGGTCTCTTTCCATTAAGCTGCTGTGATTACAGTTGCATACAGTGTGGTGTGCTGTGATCACAGCAGCGAGTTTAATGGAAAGATCCTAACTGTAAGTGTGATTGCAGCTTTATGTATGCTGCAAGACAAGTCAAATTGGCAGAGAGAAAAACCACATAACCCTTTGCCTGCATGGGCGGAAGCAGGAAGGAAAAACATCTCACCTGGACAGACTGATCACAATCTAAGTATGAAATTGTTTGATGATGCACTGGTAGATAGAGTTGGTGATATCTAGTGAATGACCTTGGCAGACCGGCATAAAATCAGACCTTGACAGCATATTTTCCAGTGATGAAGCTGGACACACAAATTATATTGAACAATAAAGAGATGGTACGTCTTTGCAACCACAGCTAGTAGCAGCAGCACAACAGAGCCTAGATCATCCCAAGGTACAACTTTAGATTCTGGAAAAAACTTAGATACGGTTTACAACGTGAGGCTCGTACTTTTTTTTTCCCTGTGAATCTGCAAAATGCAGAACTTTTTTTGATTTTCATGGCCATCAAGGCCTAGGAGTTAAAGTTAGTTAGACAAGGTAGCTGGGCCTTCAGCTTGAAATAGGTGTGAAGACACCTACTTAATTAGGCAGATATCCCTTTACCATACTCATGAAGAATTTGCAAGTTATTTTTGTCTTTTGAGATTTGGGTGTGTGCTTATTATTCCTTTGAACCTGCCCGGAGCTCCATCAGCCTGTGTTCACATAGTGTAATGCAGTCATCAGGTTGGGAAAGTAACTTACTCTGAGGAAATTTGTAGTGTATGTTTGGAGGGCACCTTATATCCATGAACTTCCCTCCTAAAAATTGTTGGGAGGGATACTATGCCTACTCCTCAAGGGT